>ERZ833515.790-NODE-790-length-25836-cov-234.846282_pt1 | contig 25836 bp, 19 predicted proteins | sample MGYA00519949_ERZ833515 | MGnify/ENA primary metagenome ERZ833515 (study PRJEB31850, sample SAMEA3708741) | human gut metagenome | biome: human gut; feature: human-associated habitat; material: faeces | place: China | collected 2014 ...
GCTACGAGTATCGTGGCAAGATGCCATTCAAGCACGTATATTTCACAGGTATCGTCCGCGACAAGCTGGGCCGCAAGATGAGCAAGAGTCTCGGTAACTCACCAGACCCACTGGATTTGATCGATAAGTTTGGTGCCGACGGTGTTCGTATGGGTATGATGCTCAGTGCTCCAGCCGGCAACGACATTCTCTTCGACGAGAGCCTTTGCGAGCAGGGACGTAACTTCAACAATAAGATCTGGAATGCCTTCCGCCTCGTGAAGGGTTGGGAAACTGCGGATATCGAGCAGCCTAAGAGCGCTGAAATCGCCGTGAAGTGGTTTGATGCCAAGCTCAAGGAGGTGAACGAGGAGATGCAGAAGCAGTTTAAGGACTACCGTATCTCTGAGGCATTGATGACTGTATATAAGCTGTTCTGGGATGAGTTCTCATCTTGGTACCTGGAGATGGTGAAGCCAGCTTACGGTCAGCCTATCGACCAGAAGAGCTACGACGCTACCCTCCGCTTCTTTGATGCCCTCCTGAAGATGTTGCATCCATTCATGCCATTCATCACCGAGGAGTTGTGGCAGCACATCTACGACCGCAAGGATGGCGAGAGCATCATGCGCGAGAAGCTGGAGATTCCTGCACCTACAGCTGAGGAGCAGAAGTTGGCAGCCGACATTGAGGCAGTGAAGCAGATTATCGCCGGTGTTCGTACCGTTCGCAACCAGAAGAACATTGCCCAGAAGGAGCAGTTGTCTCTCCAGGTAGTAGGCAAGAACGATTTCGAGGCTTACAACGACGTAACGCTGAAGATGGCTAACCTCGACAAGATTGAGGTCATCGCCGAGAAGAGTGCCGATGCATCCAGCTTCATGGTAGGCACCGACGAGTTTGCCGTACCATTGGGCGACCTCATCGACGTGGCTGCCGAGATTGAGAAGGCAGAGGCTCAGCTCAAGCACCTGGAGGGCTTCCTGATGGGTGTACGCAAGAAGCTCAGCAATGAGAACTTCGTAGCTCACGCACCTGAGAAGGTAGTAGCCCTGGAGCGCAAGAAGGAAAGCGATTCTGTAGAGAAGATTGCTGCCCTCAAGGCAACCATCGAGGAGCTCAAGAAGAAGTAACAGATTCTTTTTATATATGTTGAATGTTGAGTGTAGAATGATGAATGTAGAATCTCAGACGGATGAATTCGTCAGCCATTCTGCAACTCAACATTCAGCATTCAACATTCAACTTTTTTATTATGATCAAGAAGCTTTTCACCTTATTTATATGTATGTTTTCGTTCGCCATGACTTTCACCAGTTGTAGCGACGAGGCTTTTGATGTGGATAGCGTCAACAAGCAGACCATCCTGGTATATTATCCATGGACAGGCAGTACCACCAGTTCGGGTCTGAAGCAATACCTTGCAAACAACATCGACAGCATCTGCCAGGGTATCGTAGCCAAGAAAGGACTCAGTGACTCACGTGTGATGGTATTTTTCAGCGAGAAATACAACAAGAGCACACTCTACGATTTGCAGTACGATGCCGCCAGCAGGAAGGTGAACCGTGTGCCCGTGAAGACCTACGAGGACAACAGCTATTGCACGGCAGAGGGATTCGCCAACCTTCTCAATGAGGTGAAGCAAAATGCCGAGGCACTCAACTATGCACTCATCATCGGAGTACATGGTTCCGGATGGACCTATGCAGAAGATTGGGTGAATTATCCGAACTATGCCCGTCCTAGCTTCGGAAGCACAGCCACAACCGGCAAGCCATCCAGTGCATTCAGCGGCATACAGTTTGGTAGTGACCCAGACCATCCAGTCACCCGCTTCTTCGGAAGTGTAAATTCCAAGAGTTATGCCATGGACATCCCAACCCTGGCAGAAGGAATCAGACAGAGCGGACTGAAGATGCAATACATCCTCTTCGATGCCTGCTATATGGGAAATGTGGAGACAGCCTACGAGCTGAAGGATGTCACCAACTATCTCATCAGTTCGAGCAGCGAGGTGATGGGTATGGGTATTCCATACCGAAGCATCTGGAGCATGCTCAATTCCGCAACGCCCAACTATTCCGGCATCGTGAACGGTATTGTCAACTTCTACAAATCCAGCGACGTACCTTATTGCAACATGGCAGCCATCGACTGTCGCGAGATGGATAACCTGGCTAGCGTCATGAAGGAAATCAACAGCCAATATACGCTCGATTCCTCCATTCCTCTAGAAACGATCCAACCTCTCGACGGCTTCACTCCTAACCTGTTCTATGACATGTCGGTATATGTAGATAGCCTCAAGCCAAGCGGTTACCTGAAAGATCAGTTTGCCGCCCAGATGCAGAAAACCATCAAGGCTGCTGCACATACCGATGAGGCATTTACCATGCTGAAGGACCCGTATAGAGGAACCACCTTCCAGGTGAAGAGCTATTGCGGTCTTTCCATCTCCGACCCGAGCCAGCACAGTGTAGCCCTCAAAGGAAGAGAGAAGACTGGATGGTGGAAGGCAACCCACTAATAAAGTTGAATGTTAACATTTAAAAATTAAAAGGACAAAGATGGAATTTTTTATAATCGATCGTAATGGACAGCAGGCAGGTCCTTTCAGTTTCGACCAACTCGTACAGAAGGGCATCAGTCCCGAAACACTGGTGTGGAAGCAGGGTATGGCAGATTGGACTCCTGCCTGGAAGGTAGAGGAACTGAAAGCTGTACTGGAAGCAATAAGAGCCAACCAGCAGCAGGCTCAGCAGCAAGATTATCAGAAAGTCCAGCAGGAAGCCTATCAGCAGGGATTCCAGCAGGGAGCAGCGATGAATTCGAATTTCCAGCAGCAGCCTAAGAAGAAGACGAGCCATTTCGCCATGAAGATGGTGATAGGTCTCATCATTTTCATCCTTGCCATATTTGCCATAACCAATCCGAGCGCAGATGCTCATAAAGAGAAGGTTCGCACGGAGGCAAGCAAGGCGGTAGAAAAGGCGGTAGGATCTACCGACAACAATTTCTTCTCACAGGCGCTCCGCTCTGTAGCCAAGATGATGGCTGGCAGCGTGATGGACGAAGCGATGAACCAGCTTTTCGAATACCACAACTATATTGTTTGCTCTACGGGTTCCGTAGAGTTCAACGGCAAGCCGCATACCGTGAGTTTCGGTATTCTCGGCAACGTCTATACGATGAATGCCGACGATATGGTGAAAGCGCTGGAATCAGCCGATAATCTCCATATCGAGGAGTCAGAATCAAATGTATCCTCTGACACTCCTAATATGGATGGATCAGATTCAGAAGCCAATGTCAATGAGGACCAGGCTAATAGCGATGAAGGCAGCCTCAGCACAAGAATGCAGAAGAAACTGGAAGAGAAAGCTAATCAGGCTTTCGATAAGGCAGCGGATAAAGTGAGCAAGAAGGTAGAAGAGAAAATCAACCAGAAGCTCGAAGAAACCACCGATTCTTCCAGCATCGAAAAGATAATCGATAAGATCCTGGAGTTATTTTAACGGCATATAATTTGCCAGGATTTCATAGCACAACAGCTGATGGGCATCTGCACAACAGCTGATGGACAACCGCACAACAGCTGATATGCAAGCGCACAACAGCTGTTGTGCGGTTTTAGATATAGCCAATCCCAACGACAGAGATTATATCTTCCAACAACTATCCCTATTAACTTCGAAGACTTTTCATATTACTTACGACAGCTAATCATATCACTTACGACAGCTAATCATATCACTTACGACAGCTAATCATATCACTTACGATGGCTAATCATATTACTTACGATGGCTAATCATATTACTTACGATAGCCATCAATACTAGTTATCATCATTACACATATTTTAGAGCATCAGGTACAAAAAAAAGGCTGCGTCACCACAAAGTAACGCAGCCTTTTTCATATTTCATTCTTATCCCTTTAAAACTTTAGAAACTAACGGGATAGGATATTTGATCTTTACCAAAGCTCCAGACGCTCGCTCTTAGGAATGAACATCTTGTCGCCCTGCTTTACACCGAATGCCTCGTACCAGGCATCAATGTGAGGAAGAGCACCATCTACACGCCACTTGCCAAGTGCATGAGGATCGTTCTTCACACGGTTGCGAATCTCCTTCTCGGTGATGTTCTGACCCCATACACCTGCGTAGGCAAGGAAGAAGCGCTGATCAGCAGTAAAGCCATCCTTGTTCTTCAATGGCTTCTTGGCTGTCGCATTCTTGAACGCATTGAAGGATACCATCAAACCACCGTGGTCGGCAAGGTTCTCACCCAATGTAAAGCGACCGTTGGCATTCAGATCAGGCAATACCTTGATGTTGCTGAAGAAATCAGCATACATATCGGCACGCTTGTTGAAGCCCTCAGCATCGGCTGCTGTCCACCAATCCTTCAGGTTACCGCTGGCATCATACTGGCGACCCTGATCGTCGAATCCGTGAGTCATCTCATGACCAATCACTACACCGATAGCACCATAGTTGAATGCCGCGTCTGCCTTGGCATCAAAGAATGGATACTGAAGGATACCTGCAGGGAAGCAGATTTCATTGGTGGTAGGATTATAGTATGCATTCACAGTCTGTGGAGTCATATACCACTCGTCTCTGTTGACTGGCTTACCAGCCTTCTCAGCAATCTCCTTATTGTTGCGGAACTGACGGCAAGCCATCACGTTCTCATAAAAACTCTTGGATGGTTCGATGGTAAGTTTGCTATAGTCAGTCCACTGGTTAGGATAACCAATCTTGACATAGAACTTATCGAGCTTATTGTGGGCAGCAGCCTTGGTCTCAGCACTCATCCACTCCTGAGCATCGATACGCTGACCGAGACTCACCTGGAGATTCTTGACCAAAGTCTCCATCATCTTCTTGGAAGACTCTGGGAAGAACTTCTTGCAGTAGATTCTGCCGAGTGCCTCACCCATCTGAGCATCTACCTGAGAGGTAGCACGCTTCCACAATGGATGGTCTTCCTTTCTGCCACTCATGGTCTTGCCGAAGAAATCGAAGTTTGCCTCACGGATCTCATCGGTGAGATAAGCAGAAGAACTGCCGATGACACTCCACTCCATCAATGCCTTCAAGGTCTCAGCATCCTCTGCAGCAGTAATCTTGTCGTAACCAGCCATGAATGCAGGCTGACCCACAATCATCTCCTGGATATATTCGCTCTTGATACCCTCGCCGTTAGCCAATGCCTCAAGAGGAATGTTTGGATAATTCTCCTTAAACTGCTTCAGGCTCATCTTGTTGTAGTTAGCCTGTGGGTCACGGAGTTCGGTACGGCTCTTGGAGATAGTAGCAAGACTGGTCTCGTGGAGGAATACCTTCTGTGCCTTCTTGGCAGCATCGGCAGCAGAGAAGCCATAGAGCTGGAACATCTTTGCCACGTAGTTCTTGAATGCCTCACGGATGGCTACGGTAGCAGCATCGTTGTTGAGGTAGTAATCCTTGGCACCGAGAGTCAAGCCACCCTGCATCACATTGTAGATGTTCATGGTTACGTTCTTCTCATCAGCACCGAAACCGGTACCGAAACCTACGCCCAAGCCCTGCATGGCATACTTCACCTGCAAGTTCTGGAGCTCAGCCTTGGTCTTGGCAGCAGCAATCTCGTCGAGGAGAGGCTTTACGGGAGCAATGCCCTCCTTGTTGCGGCGGTCGATATCGAGCGCCAACTTATAGAAGTCGGAAAGCTTCTGCTCGATGGTTCCAGCCTTGTAGGTCTTCTTCTTGAGTTCATCAAGGATAGAGTTGATACGCTTGTTGTTGTTCTCAGCTAACTGATCGAAACTACCATAACGGCTGTAGGCAGCAGGCAGCGGATTGTTCTTCTGCCAGCCACCGGTAGCAAACTGATAGAAATCATCAGCAGGCTTTGCTGTCTTGTCAAGATTACTCATGACAAGTCCCGACTTGTTCTGAGCATCAGCAGCCAAAGGCATGGCTGCGAGCATCATCATCGGAAGGATGTACTTCATTTTCATTTTCTCGTTATTTATTATTGTTTTAACTATGAATTCTTGATTTCCTCCAGTTCTTCGGAGAGCATCATCCAGTTCTCGTTTTCCTCATCCAGGCTCTTCATCAGCTCGGTATATTCGGTAACGAGTTCCATATTCGTAGCATTCTCAGGCTTCATCAGGAGGGCATCGATCTCTGCCTTGCGGGTTTCGAGCTTTTCAATCTTCGTCTCGCATTCCTTCACCGCCTTCTCAGCCTTGCGAATCTTCTTCTGCTGTTCCTTGTGCTCGGCATAGCTGAGCTTGCCGGAGGATGCCTCGGAAGAATCTGCAGAGGATGATGAAGAAGAAGATGGAGATCCGGCAGATGACATATTCTGACTTCCGACCTGATTGGCAAGTGCCTGACTGATGCTCTCGGCATTGTGGGCACGGAGATAATCGTAGATACCACCCAGATGCTCACGTACCTTGCCACCGGCAAACTCATATACCTTATCTACCAGTCCGTCGAGGAACTCACGGTCGTGGCTCACGATGATGGCGGTGCCATCGAATGCCTTGATGGCTTCCTTCAACACATCCTTCGACTGCATATCGAGATGGTTGGTAGGCTCATCGAGAATCAGGAGATTCACCGGTTCGAGCAGGAGCTTGATCATCGCCAGACGACTGCGCTCTCCTCCACTCAACACCTTGACATATTTCTCGGAAGTTTCGCCACCAAACATAAAGGCACCCAGCAGATCGTTCACCTTGAGGCGCATCTCGCCGGTAGCCACATTGTCGATGGTCTGGAAGATGGTAAGCTTCTCATCGAGCAGCTGTGCCTGGTTCTGTGCAAAATAACCAATCTGCACGTTATGACCAATCTTGAGATTGCCCGTAAAAGGAATCTCTCCCATGATACACTTCACAAGAGTAGATTTACCCTCGCCGTTCTTACCTACGAATGCCACCTTCTCGCCACGCTTGATGGTAAGGGTCACATGGTCGAAGACGGTATGATCGCCATAATCCTTTCTCACCTCATCGCAGATAACCGGATAATCGCCGCTACGGAGACAAGGAGGGAACTTGAGATGCATCTGCTTGGTATCCACCTCATCCACCTCAATCGGAACGATTTTCTCCAACTGCTTGATGCGGCTCTGCACCTGTACAGCCTTGGTTGGCTTATAGCGGAAACGCTCGATGAAGTCCTTGATATCGGCTATTTCCTTCTGCTGGTTTTCGTAAGCGCGGAGCTGCTGCTCACGGCGCTCGGCACGAAGTACCACATACTCATCGTATTTCACCTTGTAATCCTCTACCCTTCCGCAGGTAATCTCCAGGGTGCGGTTGGTTACATTATTGATAAAGGCACGGTCGTGACTTACCAGCACCACCGCCTTGGCACTCTGCGCCAGGAACTGCTCCAGCCACTGGATACTCTCGATATCGAGGTGGTTGGTAGGCTCATCGAGGAGAAGTACATCCGGCTTCTGGAGCAGGATCTTTGCCAGCTCGATACGCATACGCCATCCACCAGAGAACTCCCGGGTAGGACGGTCGAAGTCTTCACGGGTGAAACCCAGACCGCTCAACGTGCGCTCTATTTCCGCCTCGTAGTTTTCACCGCCCATCATCATATAGCGATCATGTTCCTGGGTGAATTTCTCCACGAGCTGTGCATAGCTCTCGCTCTCGTAGTCGGTGCGGTCGGCCATTTCCTGCTGCATCTTGTCGAGGCGCGCCTTCATCTCGGTATTGTGGGCGAAAGCCTTTCGGGTTTCCTGCTTCACGGTGGTATCATCCTGCAGTTTCATCACCTGAGGCAGATAGCCGATGGTGGTTTCATTAGGGATAGCCACTACGCCGGAGGTTGGCTTCTGCAAGCCACAGAGAATCTTCAGCATCGTAGATTTGCCGGCACCGTTCTTGCCTACCAAGGCAATGCGGTCGCGGTCGTTGATTACGAAGCTTACATCATTGAAAAGTGGCTTTACGCCAAACTCTACTTTCAGTCCTTCTACTGAAATCATATTTTATACTTTGAACTTTGAATTTTGAACTTTGAACTTTATGATTAGCAGTTCTGTTATTGCTCTGACTTCTTCTTCTCCTTACGGAATGAGCAGGGAGGAATCTCCATAGCTCAGGAAGCGGAAATCATGAGAGAGGGCATAATCATATACCTTCTTCCAATCACTATGCAGGAAGGCACTCACCAGGAGAAGCAGGGTGCTCTGAGGCTGATGGAAATTGGTTACCAGCATCTTCACAATCTTATAGGTATAACCTGGAGCGATGATGATCTGCGTGCTGGAGTGAAGGGCTTCCAATCCGTTGCGGTCGAGATAATCGACGATTGCCTGGATAGCCTGCACCGGAGTGATGTCATCCACCAGATTGCCATCTGCCGACAACTCGTATGGATCCCACTGGTTTACATGCAGGTCCTCTTCGCTTGCCTCAGGATGCTTGATGAGATGCACGCCCATATAGTAGAGACTCTCGATGGTGCGCACACTGGTGGTTCCCACGGCGATGACCTGGCACTCGTGCTTGATGAGCTTCTCCAGACTGCGACGATGAACCACGATATATTCGGTATGCATCTGATGGCCTTCTATCTCAAGACTCTTCACAGGCTTGAAGGTTCCCGCTCCTACATGAAGGGTTACCTCTTCACGGTCGATGCCATGCGCATCCAGGTCCTGGAGCACCGCATCGGTGAAATGCAGACCGGCTGTTGGGGCAGCCACACTACCCTTGATCTTGGAATATACAGTCTGATAAGTGGTCTTGTCACTTTCTTCTGTCTTGCGGTTCAGATAAGGAGGGATAGGCAACTCTCCCACTGCTTCGAGAATCTCGGCAAAGGAAACATGCTCGTTGTCCCAGTCGAAATCCACCCAGTAGTTGGTGCCGCCACCTTTAGCCACCATTTCAGCCGCCTCTGTGCTGAGCGTATCTCCACGGCGCATGGTAGCAGAGAGGGTAAGCTGATGACCCTTGATCTCGAAGTCGCGCTTCAGGCTTCCCTCTTTCCATTTCTTCAGGTTACCAATCATACAGAGCCATGAGCAGTGACCCGATGTCTGGAACATCAGCTCATAGTCGGTAGGTGCAGCAGGTTCCATCAGGAACACCTCGATGAGTGCTCCCGTCTCCTTGCGGAAATGCATGCGCGCCTGGATTACCTTGGTATTATTGAATACCATCATGGCACCCTTTGGCAGATAGTCGGGAAGATGGAAGAATACATCATCGCTTACCTCACCATGCTTATAGACCAGCAGTTTACTGTGGTCGCGCTGTGAGATAGGAAACTTGGCGATGCGCTCATCTGGCAAATCGTAATTATAATCACTAATCTTAATATGTTTTGTATCCATTACTTTCTTTGAAAATTGAACTTTTTATTTTTGAAAATAGTGATGCCCCCAAGAAGGCTCACTGCCTGATTACAACCCCGTCATCAGAACGACGGCACGCAGGATGACATATACGAGGGTGAGCATCAGAACGGTCATAATCATATCGATGTCATCGCAATCATATCCCGTACTGGTATATTGATTAGAAACATACTTGATTTCCGGTGACATACGTCGGTACATACGATGAAAGAAAAGATATACCAGCGTACCAACCACCATGCCCAGCAGCATGCCGCAAACGATGTCCAGCGGATAATGAACGCCCAGATAGAGGCGGGTCCAGCAGTTCACCAGCGACCACGCTATCAGGGTGAAGGTGAGCATCCTGCTCCTTACAAGCAGCGAGAAGAACACGGCTATCGCCATGGTGTTGGCTGCATGCGCCGAACAGAAACTGTAGTCCTTCAGACGAAGATTATCCACTACCTGTACGGAATATTTTACCAGCGGATCGTTGGAAGGTCGCCATCTTGCCGCCAACGGTTTGATGATTCCCTCGGCAATGCCATCGGCAAAAAGAATGCACAGGAATGCGCAGCCTACAATAAGACCAATCTGCCCGACTGTCTCATTATTGCGCATCACGATGATAAAGAGTACAAGATAGAGCGGTATCCAGGTGAAACCCGAAGTAAGTGCCATCACCAACTGGTCGAGAATCACATTGTTACTGCCGTTGAACCACTGCAGTATCTGAAAGTCAATATCTTGTATCGAACTAAAATCCATTTACTTATTGTTTTATATTTAATGTTGAATGTAGAATGATATCAGTGTCTGACGCTCCATCCACTTCATTCTCCTAGATTTCCTCGAGGTGCTTGGTCTCGATCCATCCTTCTCTTCCATCGCCTACGCGGATGCCACGCCAGTCGGTCATACCCTTGTCGATGATATCTACACGGGTACCCTCGTGGAGAACAAACTGATCGGTACTGGTCTTGGCAGGCGTCTTCTTGATGTTCACGGAAGGTGAGATGATGATGGCACCCTTGCGGTTGTCGAGCGCCTGCTTCTGCTGATAGGCAAAGAGATTGCTCAGCAGGAAGACGAGGAAGAAGCCGATACCGCCAAAGAAGCCGATCTTGCGCATCAGGATGTGCGGACCGAAGAGATAGAGCAGCACGAGCAGCAGCGCCATGATGATGGAGATGATGCCAGTCTTCGCCCAGTTATCTACACTCGTGAAGTTGACCAGCGCCTTATACCAGGTAACAAAGAACATTTCGCTTACCGGGGTAATCTTGTCGATGGTCTTGCTGCGTGCAAACTGGAGATTGAAGTTGATGTCCTCATCTCCAGGCGAGAGCAGACGGGCACGTTCATAGTTGAGCACCGCCTTGGTGATATTGTCTGTACGATAGTAGGCATTGCCGAGATTGTAGTAAATCTCGGCAGAGGCACCATTCTTGAGCAGCTCTTCGTAGTCGCGGATAGCCTGCTGGTAGTTGCCCTTCTGGTATTCCGTATCGGCATTGTTCTTGGTGATTGCCGATACCGGAGAAGCGCCGAAGCCCAGCATCGCCAGGAGCAGCCATACGAAGGAATATCCGGCAGGATGCTTCTTGGCGTTCTTGCGAGCCGCATTGATTGCATTTTCTATTTCCATAATCGCTGTCATTGCCGATTCGAAGGTACGGTTCATATTGCCGGCAGGATCGCCTGGAGCATAACGCTCGAACTCGCACTCATCGAGAGCGGAAGTAAACTTCTGTATTGTAACATCGTCCACATCGTGGGCGAAGAGTTTCTCACGGATATTCTCACGAGAGAGCTGCTCTACCGGCATGTTCAGCTTGTAGCTCATATATCCCCAGAGGGCACGCATCACCTCATCATAGAACTCGCCCTGCTTGCCCTGCAGCATCAGCTTGTTGGCCATGCGCAGACGCTTGGTGGCAATCTTGCCCGCCTTGTTGGAGCGCTTCTTCACGATGTCGGCATTCTCGATGGCTCTGCGGTGGAATACCACCAGCAGCACGAAGAAGGCGATGAGCGGAATGAGCAGACAGATCCAGTAGCCGAAGCTTCCGAAGAACATATCATCTGCCTGATGCTGTGAGGTCTTGCCCAACATGATGGTATGGATATCCTTGTCCTTGCTGGTATAGTCAGCCGACTCGGATGTTGATCCATCTCCCTTCTCCACGTTCAGAGTGAAAGGCTGGGTCTTGATGGTCTTATACGCATTCTTGCTGGTATCATAATAGGTGAACTCCACGGCTGGAATGGTATAGCTGCCCTGATTGCGAGGAACAGCCAGGAAATCGTAGATCATATTACCCTCCACTCCATTGGCAGTGAGTCGGGTCTTATCTGTTACCTTGGCATCATACTTGTCGAAATCCTTCGGGAAATTCACTACTGGCTGCTTCAGCAACTTGAGGTTTCCGATACCTCCCACAATCACACGGAGCGTGATCGGTTCGCCTGCCTTGATTTCCTTCTTGTCAAGACAAGCAGAGATATTGAACTTACCTACTCCACCCGAGAAGTTGGCAGGGCGCTGAGGCAACGGATCTACCTGCAGGGTGATACCTGGAGCCTTGATGTCCTTCTTTACCTCTACATATCCGGAGCCGCCATTGAAGAAGGCCTCCATAGGATCGACATTGCGGTTCTGCTGTACCACGATGCCCTTGAAGGTGATGGAAGGAATCTCCAGCTTACCGGTCATCTGAGGATACATCACATACTGGCTCCAGGTAACGCACTTGTAAGGGCGACCGTTCACCATTTCGGTATGGAAAGTCTTCTGCTGTGGCAGAGGCACTTCCTGGTTGTGGAATCCCTTCAGGTCTGGCATCTTGCCTTCCAGCTGGGTGAGTTCCACCTGTGTATATACCTTGTAGGTAAGCAGGATAGGTTCCTGCTCGTGTACTCTCTTCTTGTTGGCAGACACCTTGATGAAGAGGTCGCTGCCCGAGATGGCAGAGCCTGCGGTACGCATACGAGGTTGGTCGTAGCTATTCTGTCCGTGCATGCTAGGAGCGCCGTTGGTATGCTGGGCGTGACCCGACACCGTAATCCTCACGGCGTGAGAAGCCAGGCTCCTACCCCCCACGACAGCGTGGGAAGCACCAATGTTGAAGGTACCATTCTTTGCCGCATAAAGGGTGTAGGTGATGGTTACAGATGAAGAGGACGAGGTATGTCCGTTGATCATCTGATAACTGGATTGCGAGGATGTGTAAGGGCCTGCGATGACTTCGAGTCCATCCTGCACTGCACCCATTCTGAATTCCTCTACATCACGGGTGTTGATGGTATAGGCGACACGGAAGTTTTCTCCAGCCGCTACGTGCGATGGAGCCGACACGGAGATATGCTGGGCCACCGCATGCACCTGGTAGCCTAGCAAGCATATCAGCAATATCATATACCAACCTATTTTTTTCATATCGTATCTTAAATAATAGCTAAATATTATATGTAAACCGTATTTTTATCTAATCTTTTACCAATTCTTGTCGTAAGCCTTCCTGCGTGGCTGGCTCATCGCCTTCTGCAACTTGCGCTTGGTGGCTTGCTCCTGCTGAACGGCGGCATTCAGGAGCTGCTCGGCATTCTCGCGGCTCATCTTGTCCTGGTTCGGCTGGTTTTGGTTCTGATTATTCTTGTTATTCTTATTCTTGTTCTTGTCGTTCTTATTATTCTTATCGTCGTTTTTATCCTTGTTGTCTTTGTTCTTGTCCTTATTCTGATCCTTCTTGTTCTTGTCCTTGTTCTTATCCTTGTTGTTCTTGTTCTGATCCTTGTTTTGCGGATTGTTCTTGAGCAACTTCTTGCAGAGGGCAAGATTATAACGGGTCTCATTGTCCTGTGGATTGCATCTCAGCGCCATCTTGTAGTATTCGATGGCCTGGGCATATTCACGGTGGTTCTGCATGATCACGCCCATGTTGTGATAGCTGGCTGCACGGCGGAGGCGGTTGGTTTCCAACTGGGCAGCATTGGTAAACTGCTGTATCGCCATGGAGTCTTTCTGCTGCGCCATGAGCGCACAACCAAGATTGTATATCGCCTGTGGATTCTTCTGATTCTTGGAGATAGCCTTGCGATATTGGGTTTCTGCCACTGCCCATTTCTGAGATTTGAAGGCACGATTGCCCTGACGGATCAGGTTGCGATCAGTCTGGGCTCCGGCTTGTGCCGTACCCACCAGCAACATTGCCACTGTTACTATTATATAATGTATATACTTCATTTTTACATCTATATTTTAAAGCTTTTGCCTGCATTATTTCGGCAGCTTCAAGGAATCCCTTTTGAAGAACTTGATGTTCCTGAGCAACGGATTCTTTACTTCCAGCATGCAGACCTCGATGATGAGCAGGAGGATGATGAGAATGCCCACAGCCTGAAACTGTTCATCGTAGGCACTGTATATCACGCTGGTCATATCTCCCTTCTGCAACTTGGTAAGGTCATCATTCAATGCCTTTTCTGCATCACTCGTATTATCCACATGGATATACTGACCCTTGCCAGCCTGCGCCAGATCGCGGCACATCTGCTCGTTGAGGGCAGTCATCACGGTATTGCCTGCGTGATCCTTCAGATAAGAGCCATCGCCCATCGGGATAGGAGCACCCTTGGTATTACCGATACCGAGGATAAACACATTGATGCCCTTCTTCTGGGCCATCTCGGCTGCCTCCTTGGCACCCTCCTCATGGTTCTCACCATCGGTAATCACGATGATGGCTCTACCCACATTGTCCTGCTGGGTAAAACTCTTGGTGGCAAGCGAGATGGCATCGCCGATATTGGTACCCTGAGTCTGAATCAGACCCGGTGTGATATTCTGCAGGAACATCTTTGCCGATACATAATCACTGGTGATAGGCAACTGCACGAAGGCATCGCCTGCAAAGACAATCAGTCCGATCTTGTCGTTGCTGAAGTTATCTACCAGATTCTCTATCAGCATCTTGCTCTTATCGAGACGGGAAGGAGCCACATCCTCGGCAAGCATGGAATTGGAGATATCGAGACAGATCATCGTCTCGATGCCATTACGCTTGTCGTGAGAAATCTTGCTTCCCATCTGAGGGCGAGCCACCATCACGATGACGAGTGCCAAGGCTGCAAGCATCAGCACAAACTTCACCGTAGGACGGTATTTGGATATGTCGGGCATCAACTGCTTGAGCAGTTCCGGATCGCCCAATCTTTTCAGCTTAGCCTTTCGCCTTCTCCAGCCTACCAGACGAACCAGTATGAGCACCGGTATCAGCCAGAGCAGCCAGAGAAACGTAGGATCTTCAAATCTTAACATATTTATATGATGTTATAATCTATTTTGTCTAAACTCCTCTTTCATCAAGGAATTCTTCTGAACCAAGTGAGGCGGAGCAATATCTCCAGGAGCAGTACCAGGAGTGCACCCAGGGCAAAAGGCTGATAGGCCTCATAACGCTTGGCAAAATGCTTCACATTAAACTTAGACTTCTCCAACTTGTCGATGTCCTTGTAGATTTTCTTCAACTCGGCTGTACTCGTAGCACGATAGAAGTTTCCATCGGTGGTCTGAGCGATGTCGCGCAGCGTCGGGGTATCGATTTCCACCGGGATATTGACATACTGAACGCCTCCTGCCACAGGCATCGGATAAGGCGCCACCTTGTTGGTTCCCACACCGATGGTATAGACTCTGATGCCGTAGCTCTTGGCTATCTCGGCAGCGGTCATAGGCGAGATGTCACCCATGTTGTTACTACCGTCGGTGAGCAGGATTACCACCTTGCTCTTTGCCTTGGAATCCTTGAGTCGGGTCACGGCGTTGGCAAGTCCCATACCCACAGCGGTACCGTCGTCGATGAGTCCGCGAGCCGCAATATCGGTGCGGGTATCATGCAGGAGTCTGAGCAGACTGGCATGATCGGTGGTCATCGGACATTGCGTGAAAGCCTCGCCGGCAAAGATGGTGAGTCCGATATTGTCGGTAGGACGGCCTGAGATAAACTCGGTAGCCACATCCTTCGCCGCCTCCATACGGTTTGGCTTCAGGTCCTCGGCAAGCATAGAGGTTGATACGTCCATGGCAAGCATGATATCGATACCTTCTACGGTCTTGTTGTCCCAGGAATAGTGGGTCTGCGGACGGGCCATGGCGATGACGATGAGCACGAAGCAGATGCATCTCAGCACCATCGGCAGATGGATGAGTCTGACGCGCATGCTCTTGGGAGCATACTGATAGATGCGTGTATCACTCATGCGCATCGTAGGCTCGCTCTTCTTCCTGCCCAGGAAATACCATAATATATAAGGTATCAGCAGCAGGAGCAGCAGAAAATATGCTTTACTTGCAAATTCCATTTCTTAATTTCTTTTTATTGTTTACATCACCAGCTCTGGATTTCTGAGCCTGATGACATTTACATCACGAGCATCACTACCTGATAAACGATGTAGCCGAAGATGGCAACTACGCTGATGCCGCCCACCCATAGCAGGGTCTTGATGAGTCGGCGCTGCTGCTGCGACTTCTGGTCTTCGGTACTGAGCGTTGGAACGATCTTCTCCTCCTTAGGCTGCTCATCGGTCTTTGTCTGGTCGATGAAGTTGATGGCATTCACCAGGTTGGCATCGTTCTCGTTCATCGGAATCTCGTACTTGGCAAACTTCACCAGGTCGGCGGTAGAGAAGAGCATTCTCAGCTCGTCTATCATCTTCTGGTCGCCCGAAGCACGCAGGCGCTCGATGATTTCTCCACTGGTCATCTCCATCGCATTGAATCCGAAGCGGCTCACGATATAGGCACGCAGCGTATTGGTCAACTGGGTGTAGTACTCTTTCTGAGTCTCCTGGCTGGCGCTGGTATGATGATGCTTGATGTCATTGATTTCACGCAGCGCCTTCTCATGGGCAGGCACCCTCTTCACAATGCGGATGCGGGCGATGATAGGCTTGTTCTTCTTCAGACGATTGCGGAGATAAATCATTGCACCACATATGATAATCATCAGCAGGCTCAACCAGAAGGCGAAGCTCCACTCACTCCACTCGAAAGGATTATCCTGTACACCCTTTGCCGGATAGAACTGGTTAGGATGCACCGTATCTACCGGAACGGTGAGCACCTTCAACGCCAACGGATTTCCGTGATAGCTCTTGCCGTCGATCTTCACATCAAGTGCAGGAACCACATACACCTTCTCATCGAAAGAGGTAAGCGTATAGTCGCGGCTCACCTGGATGCGGTCATCACCCATCTGCATCGTGTCGCCCTTGCTCTGCTCCACCACCTCTACACCAGGTACAATCTGGTCCTGAGGCTTGAAGGATGGCAGCACAATTCTGGCACCCTTCCGGGCTGTAGCCTTGAGGTGCAGGATGGTCTGCTGTCCGATAAGCAGCTGCAGGGAATCCATGCGCTGCTCCACGGTCTGACCGAAAGCCAGCGTAGAGCAACCCATCAGCGCCATCGTCAATATGATATTCTTTATTTTCATGTTATCTTACTTTAGCCTCTCTGTTTGAACAGCATCAGGAGCGCCTTCGAGAAGTCCTCGTTGGTGGCTACCGAAGTCCAATCTACCTTGCTCTTGGCAAAGAGCTGTCGCAGATTCTCCTGCTGTCGCAACCAGTTTTGGGTGTGAGCCACTCTCAATTTCTTCGAACTGGTATCGATATACATCTCGTGTCCCGTCTCGGCATCCATCACCTTGAGCAGTCCCACGTCGGGCAGCTGCTTGGCACGTGGATCATACACCTGGATTCCCACCACATCGTGCTTCTGGTTGGCTATCTGCAGCTGGTGCTGATAGTCCTTGCTATCGTAGAAGTCGCTGATGACGAAAGCCGTGCAATGGCGCTTCATCACCCTCGTGAAGTATTCCAGGGCACATCCGATATCGGTACGCTGACTCTCGGGATGAAAGTCGAGCATCTCACGAATGATGTAGAGGATATGCTTGCGTCCCTTCTTGGGAGGGATATATTTCTCTATTCTGTCGGAAAAGAAGATGACACCTATCTTGTCGTTGTTCTGGATGGCACTGAAGGCAAGGGTTGCAGCTATCTCGGTAGCCAGGTCGCGCTTCATCTGGCGCATGGTACCGAAATCGAGCGAACCGCTCACATCCACCATCAGCATCACGGTAAGCTCTCGCTCTTCTTCAAAGACCTTGACGAAAGGGCGATGGAAGCGAGCCGTCACATTCCAGTCGATGTCTCTCACGTCGTCGCCATACTGATATTCGCGCACCTCGGCAAAGGCCATTCCCCTACCCTTGAAGGCAGAATGATACTGGCCGGCGAAGATGTTCTGGCTCAATCCGCGAGTCTTGATCTCGATCTTCCGAACTTTCTTTAAGATATCTTGTGTATCCAACTTAATTTACTTTGAATTTTGAACTAAATCAAGGCACTTCAACCTTGTTGATGATGCGGCTGACGATTTCCTCGCTGGTGATTTCACTTGCCTCTGCCTCATAAGAGAGGCCGATGCGGTGGCGGAGCACATCGTGAGCCACGGCACGCACATCCTCAGGAATCACGTAACCACGGTGCTTGATGAAGGCGTAGGCTCTGGCTGCCTTGGCAAGTGAGATGCTGGCACGAGGACTGCCTCCAAAGGTAATCATATCCTTCAATTCGCCCAGGCCGTAACGGTCTGGATAACGGGTAGCGAAGACGATGTCGGCAATATACTGCTCAATTTTCTCATCGATATACACCTCGTTGACGATGCTGCGAGCCTTCAGGATTTCCTCGGCAGTAGTAACCGGAGTCACGGTAGGCAGACCGCCCTGGATGTTCTCACGGATGATGAGCTTTTCTTCTTCGATGGTAGGATAATCGATGATAACCTTGAGGAGGAAACGGTCCACCTGAGCCTCAGGCAACTGATAGGTACCCTCCTGCTCTACCGGGTTCTGGGTAGCCATCACCAGGAAAGGATTAGGCAAATGGAATGTCTGATCTCCGATGGTTACCTGATGTTCCTGCATCGCCTCAAGCAAGGCACTCTGCACCTTGGCTGGAGCACGGTTGATCTCATCTGCCAGGACGAAGTTGGCAAACACAGGTCCTCGCTTCACATGGAAGGCTTCATCCTTCTGCGAATAGATCTGCGTACCGATTACGTCGGCAGGCAACAAATCGGGTGTAAACTGTATGCGGCTATAGTCTGCACTAATCAACTGTGACAATGTTTTGATTGCAAGAGTCTTCGCCAGACCAGGTACACCTTCCAGGAGAATGTGACCATCAGAGAGAAGACCGATAAGGAGACAGTCAACGAGGTGCTTCTGACCTACGATGACCTTGTTCATGCCCATTACCAGGTTGGTAACGAACTGACTCTGTTGTTCAATCCGGATATTCAACTCACGGATATCAATAGCTTCTGCCATAATCTTATTATCAATTTTACGTTTAATTCATTCTAAAAACAGAACAAAGGGCACTTCCAAAATGCCCTCCGTCCTCAAATCAAACGCAAAAGTACTCAATTATGAGCACAAAAGCGAATAAAGCTAACTAAATTATATTAAAAAAGTTTCACAAACGCTATTTTTAGAAACTTTTAATAAAGCAGGCACACGAAGCATCAGCGATTGCGATGCTTCATATACCATGGATGTACTAGGAAATTATACATCAGGAGAGAAACCACTGTCAATCCGAAAGTCGGATACAGAAGTTCCTTATACACAGGATTCAAGATCACCGAATCCATACCAAGACCCTTCGGATACAAGTCCTTCACCAGCCAGAAACCCAATCCGATTCCTAAGCTCAACCCCAGTTCCCACGCCAGGAAGAAGGAGCTCATACTGGTGCCACGCTGGCAATGCTTGGCAAGTTTGATGTAGAAAAGCAGGAATCGGCTTCCGATGATACCCACTCCCAAGGCAAGCAAGGCAGGTACAAGCATCTCTTCGGCAAAATCCTGATCGCTTAAGGAAACAAATTCTGCTGCCGCAATCAATATCAGTCCCACGATTACCTGACTCTTCAGCTCTGCATCAGCAAAAACGTATTTCTCTGCCACCAATGCCAGAAACAGTCCGCAAAAAAACATCGCATAGACGGTGAGAGAATGAGGCAGCGACAGATAGAAGCCCGGTATCACCATGATGCATACAATATTGACGAACAGCGGAAATCCCTGAGGCAGGAAAAAGCGGTCGCTACTGATGAGTGACACGTTTTCTGACGGAGCCTTGAACGGAAATTTCACTCTGGAAACCAGCACCAAGGCAACCAATGCCAATACCGAGGCTACAGGAAAAACGACTTTCATACTGAAAACATTATAGACCAGAAGCGACAGCAATGGACCTACCGCAATGGAAAAGCGGGCAAACCAGGAGGTAATATAATTCGCCTCCGTACGCTGGAAAGATTCACAGGTATCGATAATCAGCGTACTCGCCAGCGACATCTCTGCCAAGCCCAGGAAAGCGCCCTGAATCAGACGCATCACCACCAGCATCTCGAAGCCCACCTTGATATTCCAGAAGGTTTCCAGATAATAAAGAACGACGAGACTGACAGCCACACCCAGGATGGATATCTGGCATACCCGATTGCGGCGATAGCGCTGCACCAGATAGGAACAGAAGCCACCCAAAAGAAAGATGCCCAAGCCATAAGCAGCATAAACCACGCCAATCTGAGTAACGGAATATCCCTCCTTAGCCATAAAATAAGGTATGCTCAGGAGGAGCATATAGATGCTCGTCATCAGGAAGAGATTGGCGAAGCAGAGACGCCAGAAGTCACGGTGCCACAGATTAAAATGCACCGGGGTATTTTGCGTATCCATCTTAGTAGCTCTCTTCTGCGCTTGGATACTCCACGCTCTTCACGGCATCGATATAAGCCTTTACTCCCTTCTGCATCTCCTCGCCTACCTGGGCAAAATGACGCAGGAATTTTGGCTTGAAGCCCTGGGTCATACCGAGCGCATCAGCATAAACCAGCACTTGTCCATCACAACCGTTACCAGCTCCAATACCGATAGTTACAGCGTTTACCTGACGTGAAACTTCAGCCGCCAGTTTGGCAGGAACCTTCTCCAGAACGATGGCAAAACAGCCAGCCTTATCCAGTGCTTTAGCATCGCTGATCAGCTTCTCTGCCTCTGCATCTTCCTTGGCACGGATGCCGTAACCGCCAAACTTATTCACGCTCTGAGGAGTAAGTCCGAGATGACCGCAAACAGGAATACCGGCATTGATGAGTGCCTGAACAGTATCCAGGATTTCCACGCCACCTTCCAGCTTCAGCGCATCCACGCCCGTCTCCTTCATCATTCGGCAGGCATTGCGCAAGGCATCCTCCTTGCAAACCTGATAGCTGCCGAAAGGCATATCACAGAGCACGAGTGCATGATTGCAGGCGCGGGCCACACTGCGTGCGTGGTAAATCATCTGATCTACGGTGATAGGCAATGTATCAGCATTTCCAGCCATCACATTGCTAGCCGAATCACCTATCAGGATGGTATCGATGCCAGCTGCATCGATGATGCCTGCGGTAGTGAAATCGTAGGCAGTAAGCATCGTAACCTTCTCACCTGCCGCCTTCATTTCGGCGTAGGTCTTGGTTGTGATTTTCTTTTTGTCTGTAGATAAATATCCCATATAATTGTGTTTACTAAAAAGTTTCTACAATCTTTTCCAGGTCATCGTATCCGAATCCATTGTAATCGGCTATCACATAGTCGCTGTATGGCTGGATGCTCTCTGCAGAATTGGTAGTAGCGAGTCCGAGGGTAAATGCACCCGAAGCTCTCACTGCCTTCAGTCCGTTGAAGCTGTCTTCCAGCCCCACGCATTCCTCCGGCTTTGCTCCGAAACAGGCAGCACCCTTGAGATAACAATCTGGATCCGGCTTGCTTTTGGCAAAATCTTCGCTGGTGAGCACGCGGTCAAAATTGGTCTTGAACTCAGGATGATGCTTATACACCTGCTCCATCTTCTGCAGATTGCTGCTCGTCACCACAGCGCACTTCACACCATGCGCCTTTACATCTTTCAGGAAAGTTTCGAATCCGGGAATGTAAGGAAACGACATATTCAGCTCGAACTCATCGAGCCGGGCTGTTATCTTAGCCTGTTCCGACTTGCAATCGGTGTATCCATCAATATGAGCGAATGTGGCATCATCAGAGAAGTACTTGTCGTAGATCTGAACCAGGGTCTGTCCCTTGATGCGGAGCGCAAAGTCAGGCATCTCCGGATGATACTCCCTGCCTATCATTCCCCAGAACACGGAATACTGGCTTTCGGTATCGAAAACCACGCCGTCTAAGTCGAATAATGCTGCTTTTATCATTACTTTTTATATTAAATAAATACTATCTAACATCTTTTTCGGGTGCAAAGGTACACATTTTTTTGCTAACTAGCCCCGAAATAACTACTAAATATACAAAAAAAGCTAATTTTATTTTGTTTTATCTACAATTTGCACTACCTTTGCATCGGTTTATATACATTAATAAATATAGATAGAAAGAAACAAAAACAAGATAGAATGAATATCATAGAGAAATATTTCCCTCACCTCACCGACGAGCAGAAGAAGCAGTTCGCTGCCCTCGACGGTCTGTATCGCGATTGGAATGCCAAGATCAATGTCATCAGCCGCAAGGATATCGACAACCTCTACGAACACCATGTGCTCCACTCTCTGGCTATTGCCAAGGCGATCAACTTCCGCCCGGGTTCAGAGATTCTCGACTTCGGATGCGGCGGTGGTTTTCCGGGCATCCCGCTCGCCATCCTCTTCCCAGAGTGCAAGTTCAAACTCATAGACGGCACCGGCAAGAAGATTAAGGTGTGCAATGAGGTGGCTGGCGCTATCGGACTCAAGAACCTGGTGGCTGAACACCTGCGCGGCGAGGACGAGAAAGGCAAGTACGACTTCGTGGTGAGCCGTGCCGTGATGCAGTTGCCCGACCTGATGAAGATCATCAAGAAGAACTTCAAGAAGGCTGGTCAGAATGCCCTGCCTAATGGTTTGCTCTGCCTCAAGGGCGGCAATCTGAAGGAGGAGCTCAAGCAGTATTATAAGATTTCGGAAATCACCCCTCTCAGCACCTTCTTCGATGAGGAGTGGTTCAGCCAGGACAAGCAGCTGGTTTATGTTCCTGCTTAAATTAAAGAAAAAGTAAAATGCTACATATCGAAAGATTCCAAGTCAACATGTTGCAGGAAAACTGCTACGTGGTCAGCGATGACACCCTCGAGTGCGTCATCATAGATTGCGGCGCCTTCTATCCAGAAGAGCGCAAGGCGATTACCGAGTATATCAGAAAGAACAACCTGAAGCCTGTTCATCTCCTCGTTACCCATGGTCATCTCGACCATAATTTCGGCAACGATACCATCTACCAGGAGTTCGGACTGAAGCCGGAAGTGGCACAGGGCGATGAGAAGCTGATGAAGGGTCTGGCTCATCAGGCAGAGACATTCTACCAGTTGCAGCTCGACACCCACTTCCCTCCTATCGGTCATTTCTTTGAGGAAGATGAGGTAATCAAGTTCGGCAATCACGAATTCACCATCATCGAGACTCCGGGCCACAGCAACGGCTCCGTATGCTTCTATTGCGAGGCAGAGCACGTACTCTTCTCGGGCGACACCCTCTTCAAGAGCTCCATCGGCAGAACCGATTTCCCTGGCGGCAGCATGTTCCGCATCATCAACAGCCTGCGCCATCTCGGCATGTTGCCGGATGAAACACAGGTGCTGCCTGGTCACGGTGAGGCTACCAGCATCGGCGAGGAATTGGCTCATAATCCATATATGGACCGATAGATTCAGGAAGATACAGCATTCAGATGATTCAGAAGAAATCGAACACAGAGAAAATCATCCTGGGCATTGACCCCGGCACCAACGTGATGGGCTATGGCGTGATACGCGTCATCGGCAACAAGGCAGAACTGGTGGTGATGGGCGTCATCGATATGCGCAAGGAGAAAGATCCCTACTTGCGACTCGGCAGGATTTTCGAGCGGGTGACTGGCATCATCGATTCCTATCTGCCCGACGAGATGGCGATAGAGGCTCCCTTCTTCGGCAAGAATGTGCAGTCGATGCTCAAGCTCGGCAGGGCGCAGGGAGTGGCTATCGCGGCCGCCATCCACCACGACGTACCCATCCACGAGTACGCTCCGCTGAAAATCAAGATGGCAATTACCGGACAAGGTCAGGCTTCCAAGGAGCAGGTGGCGGCAATGCTGCAGCGCATGCTCAACATCCGGGAAGACGAGATGCCGAAATACATGGATGCTACCGATGCCCTGGGCGCAGCCTACTGCCATTTCCTGCAGATGGGCAGACCCGAAACGGGCGACAGGCACTATAGCAGCTGGAAGGATTTTGCTACCAAGAACGCCAGCCGCATAGAGAAAGGTACATGTATGACGGGCCCGCAGGCAAAGCTTCTGGCGGCTATCAACCGTACCACGCACAAGTAGCCCAGCCCGGGAATATCACTCTGTTATCAAGCAATATATCAAAAAAAATAAGAGAGATGCAAAAGATTATCAGTATTCAGAATGGCGTAACCCGTATGCCGGAATGGCGTATGGCTGAGCCAGTTAACTTCGAGGCATGCGACGGCGAGCATATCGCTATCGTAGGTCCCAATGGTGGAGGTAAGTCGATGTTCGTGGACATCCTTGTGGGCAGACACCCGCTGTTGATGCACGATCCTGATTACGACTTTTCTCCTAGTACCAAATCCCTGGTGAGCGACAATATCAAGTATATCACCTTCCGTGACACCTACGGAGGCGACAACGACCGCACCTACTTCCTGCAGCAGCGCTGGAACCAGCTGGAAATAGATGAGAACACGCCTATCGTCAAGGATAAGCTGGAAGAGGCTTATCAGATGGCTGGCGAAGATACTCCGGAGCGCAGACAGCTGCAGGAACACATCTACGAGCTGTTCCACATGCACCATCTGCTCGACAAATACACCATCCTGCTGAGCAGTGGAGAGCTCCGCAAGTTCAAGCTTGCCTCTACCCTTTTCTCAGAGCCTCGCGTGCTGATCATGGACAACCCTTTCATCGGTCTGGATGCCGACACCCGCGACCAGCTCAAGGAGCTTCTCAAGTCACTCACCACCGAGCATCATCTGCAGATCATCCTCGTATTGAGCAAGAGCGATGACATCCCAGACTTCATCACCCACGTGGTAGAAGTGAAGGATATGAAGGTATATCCTAAGCTTACCAAGGAAGAATATCTGGCACAGCGCAACCCCATCCCTGCCCACGTATTATGCGAAGAATTAGAACAAGCCATCATCAACCTGCCATATAGCGACCGGGAATATCACAGCCAGGAAGTGGTGAAGATGAACAAGGTTCGCATCCAGTATGGCGAGCGCATCATCCTCAACGATCTCGACTGGACGGTCAACAATGGTGAGCGCTGGGCGCTGAGCGGACAGAATGGTGCCGGCAAGAGTACCCTGCTCAGTCTGGTATGTGCCGACAATCCGCAGAGCTACGCCTGTGACATAGCCCTCTTCGGCAATCCTCGTGGCAGTGGCGAGAGCATCTGGGATATCAAGAAGCATATCGGCTATGTATCTCCAGAGCTTCACCGTTCCTATCAGCGTGATATGCCAGCCATCCGCATCGTGGCGAGCGGCCTTACCGATTCTGTGGGTCTCTATGTAAAGCCTAAGGAAGAGGATATGGACCAGTGCCGTTTCTGGATGAAGGTATTCGGTCTGGAGGGTTTGGAAGATCGTGGTTTCCTGAAGCTGTCAAGTGGCGAGCAGCGCCTGGTACTTCTGGCACGTGCCTTCGTGAAGGATCCTGAGCTCCTCATCCTCGACGAGCCTCTTCATGGTCTTGACAACAGAAACCGCCGCCTGGTAAAGGATATCATCGAGGCATTCTGCAAGCGAAAGAACAAGACGATGATCATGGTTACCCACTATAAGGAAGAGCTCCCTGCCTGCATCGACCACAGCATCTTCCTGAAGAGACATACGAAATAGATATCCGTGTAAACAATATTCAAGGAAGAGAGAATCAGACGAAAACGCCTGGAAAATGGGGAAAGAAGAGATTGAGAATTTTCCCTTAAGGATTTTTATTTTTTTCCTTAAGGGAAAATATTTTTTTCCTTAAGGAAAACGCCAGCTTCTCTTAAGAGTTTTTTCCGCAACGTTTAATCTGTAAAGTTATTTATCACCGCCAGTGCAGCAGACATCCTTTCGTGCAGCTGTCTTGGTTTTGTTGAGGTTAGCATAGTCTATCTATTGCAAAATTCTCAATTATTTGTATTTTGCATAAATTTTTGAGAATATTATTCCTTTTTCTAAAATTATTATTGTACTTTTGCAAGCGTATTTACTTATTTTATAATAATGTATGGCAAAGAATGATGGACGATATATTGAAACAGATAAAGGCTGGCGAGGTGTCGGGGGTGCAGTTCAAGGA
>ERZ833515.794-NODE-794-length-25812-cov-5.438289_pt1 | contig 25812 bp, 22 predicted proteins | sample MGYA00519949_ERZ833515 | MGnify/ENA primary metagenome ERZ833515 (study PRJEB31850, sample SAMEA3708741) | human gut metagenome | biome: human gut; feature: human-associated habitat; material: faeces | place: China | collected 2014 ...
GGGATTGTCCCTCTTGCGTCCGAGAATACTGTTTTCTGATGTCTGTCGTCTGATAGTCTGATGTCTTCCCGCCGACTGGTATTTATCGGCATTGATATCACTAACGACAGGCACCGAGATTCTTCACTGCGTTCAGAATGACAGTGTCCGGCGGGAAGCGGTCAGCCGACGGCGGTCAGCGGAAATTTGACTGTCTGCCATCTCCCCACGTTCGGGAATACGGCCCAGCGGACAGCCGATAGCGGATAGCTGTCTCACTGTCTCACTGCCTCACTGCCCCACCAGTACACTAGCTCACTAGATCACTAGATCACTAGATCACCAGCCCACTAATTCCCGTGGAGCGGATTATGTACATTGAAAGGCATGAGATTGTCCAGACTGTAGGACGTTTCCTGGTATACGAAATTCAGCCAGTTATGGTAAAACAGATGGGCATAGCTGCACCATACGAAACGGGGCTTTTCCTGGGGATCATCGTAGGGATAGTAATTTTCCGGCAGACGGATGGGAAGTCCCTTTTCCCTATCCCGCTTGTACTCCCATTCCAGGGTGCGCAGGTCGTATTCAAAATGGCCCAGCACGAAAATGCGGCGGGATTCCTTGTCGGAAATGATGTTGATGCCGTTTTCCTCGGACCGGGAAAGAACGGTCAGTTCCGGCGTGGCATCCACTTTTTTATCGTCAATGGAAGTATGACGGGACTGGGGAATGAAATAGCGGTCATCGAAGCCCCGGAGGAGCGGATGGTAGGCCAGGGTGAGATTGTACTGGTAAATACCGAAGAGTTTCCTTGGAAGGATTCTCTTTTCCACACCATAGTCCCGATACAACCCTGCCTGGGCGGCCCAGCAGAAATGAAGGGTGGAGAACACATGACTGTCGGCCCAGTTGAAATATTTCAGCATTTCCGGCCAGTAATCCACTTCTTCATAAGGCATTTTTTCCACCGGCGCCCCGGTAATGATAAAGCCGTCATATTTCCTGTCCTTAATATCATCAAAGGTGAGGTAATTTTCATCCAGGTAAGACCGGTCCGTATGGGTGGTTTCCCGGGAAGCGATACGGGCAAAATCCACATCCAGCTGCAGCGGCGTATCCCCCAGCAGGCGGAGAAGCTGTACTTCTGTCGGTTTCTTAATGGGCATGAGGTTCAGAATCAGTATATGAAGGGGACGGATATCCTGGGTCCGGGCCCTTTTTTCTCCAATGGTTACGATCCCTTCCTTCTTCAATTCTGAAACAGCGTCCAAACCGTCGGCAATTTTAATCGGCAAAATGAAAATCTCCTTGTAAAAGCATACATGCAATAAAAAAAATCCCGTCCCCTAAGGGACGAGATCCTCGTGTTACCACCCAATTTCATCTTTCCGTCACCGGAAAGACCTCACAGGTACGCCGGCCATGCCTTGATACCCTGTCTCTGTAACGGGAGAATCCCGGACTGCTTCACCATTCAGCATATCAAGCTCAGAGGCCATCTTCTCCATGCTTTCCTGTGCTCCTTCTCACCAGTGGGAGCTCTCTTTGCCATTCCTGCACGGGTACTCTTCTCTTCCCTGCTTCTTTGAAATTATAGCTATTTTAAACTGTCCGTGAATAAATGTCAATAGGATACGCCTGCGAAGGTAAATATCCTTAAACGATACATGTGAATGGATAAATCTGTTATTTATAGATAATAAACATAATTAAATTTGAATTACAATAGTTCGGAAAGCACTATCTACTTAGAATGGATAACGTATTACATTTTCCTGTGTATACACGGGCGCCTTGCTACAGATTATATAGCTCTCACGCACATATTAGTTAGCTCTAAAATAAGGTCAGATGAAAAAATATTCAATGCAGCACAAAAGACCCGGTATCTCAAAATCAGCATGATGCCCAATGAGTTCGGTGTCTGCATGGTCTACGGCCGCTGCTGTACCGAAGTACGACGGCGCGCGCCATACACGAGTCTCCCGTCATTTCTGCATATGTGGAGCTGATTTAGAGTCCTGGGTTCATTGTGTAGTTCATATCTTTTATCCTTTTTGGCCAAATTGGATGGAAGGAAACAAGGGGATCCCCGCGTGTCCGAAATACCCTCCCCTGCCGGACCTAGGATTGGCAGGAAAGCCTGTGCATTCAGAATTGCTTTATAAACTTGTCCCTTCTACTTATATAATAGAAAAAATCGCTTGTATGTGAACGTGGAAAATAAAAAATTTTACTTTTTCTTCATTTTACGGAATACTTGAAGATTATGCAAGAAATTAGCATCAAAAAGGAGGTGTGCAGCCTTCCGGTAAGCTCACCTCCCGTTTCCTCTACTTCAGTATGCTATAGGCACACAACTGATACCGGAAATCGATAACAAGATAGCTCATAACAGTCATCGAACTTCTTTTCTCACTTTGTTGCACACTCTTACTCTTTCAAAACTTAAACGTATCCTTCAGCCCCAGCCATTTCTGGTCCTTCTCACTGAGGTTCAATGGCATCTTGCGAAATAATAAAAAGCCAGACGTAATAAAGAAAAATGGTACAGCAACCCGAGTAAAGCACTGACTGATTTCAAAATCTAATAATGGATGCCCATCTTTAGAGGCAAAAGAATGCAGCATAACGATGAGTATCGCCATAAAGAACTTGAGTAAATCCAGACCATTATAATAGTCTGTCTGTCTGTCTGTCTGTCTGTCTGTCTGTCTGTCTGTCTGTCTGTCTGTAAAAGCATGTCTCTACCTTTTTCCTTTGTCAAGCACATTTTTAGTGAAGATGCAATTTCTTTAAAATATTCTGGATTTTCTCTCGTTCCATCCGATTCATGGCAAAGACATATATCATTACCATATACAGAGCTGTATACATTACTGCCTTCAAAATAAAAGGCCCTATTCCCCCCTGAGGCCCAAAATATACATTAGCAGCATATCCTATCATGAGACATACACCTGTAACCAGAGATATTCTGCCTATCTGTCTCCAGAAAGAAGCGATGGCCAGACGGATTTCCTTTGCATAATACCAGTTCATTATAAATCCATTTCCCACAATCATGGAAATCCCGGTAGCCACTGCACAACCAATACCGCCATATTTGATTCCCAGTGGAATAGCCAGGACAAGATTCAGAATTCCTGTGAGGAAATAAATGCGGGCGCGGAAATCATATCGGTTCATGGCCTGCATAATAGCAAGGCCTATGTTTTGAATCAGGTCTACTGTAAATGGAAGAATGATGAGAAGAGTAATGATATAAGAGTCTTCAAACCCTGGCCCTGCCCATAAGGCAATAAACTGCTTTCCGAAAATAATAAAGCCGGTCGCCACCAGGGCCAGAAGATAATACTGCCATCTGCCAATCTGAATAAAGAGCTCAGATAGGCTGCTGATGGGCTCCTTCCTGGCCACCATGCCGGTAACATGAGGCAGATACACACCGGAAATGGCTGTTGACAGTGCCATATAATTCATATAAATCAGGGATGCAATAGAGTATACCGCCACTGCTGTCGTCCCGCTGATGATGCCCAGAATAATCTGATTCGTTTTCCAAAAGACCTGGTCAATCAGGGACACAGCAAAAACGCTCAGAGCCAATTTCTTGAACTCTGAGAAAAGCTCATGGTTCCAATAATGAAAATGAATCTTCACATGAAGATCATGGAAACAGTAATAGACCCTGGCTCCGCTGAGCATCAGATTCAATACAGTCTGCACAGCGGCTACGGAAAACGCACTGGGATGACGCTGCAGTACCAGCACTACAAGAACAGGCTGCATTACCAGCTGTATAGTCTCCATCCCTTTTAAAAAGAAAAATCGCTCGTGTGCATTAATAACAGAACGAAAAACCATGGTAGATAAGGTAATGACAATATTCAAAAGCAAAAGGAGAAAAATCTGCTTTGCTTCATTCACTTCTGAGACAGTCATGCTTCCGGCAAAGATAACATCAAGGAACCCATAGCAAATAAAGCCAATAGCCAGCGCCAATACGGTGACAGCACCATATCCACGAACAGAAATGGCAAGGATATTTTCCATGCCGATACTGTCTTTCAATGCTCTGTACTTGGCATAGAATCGGATAACTGCAGCAGAAAGGCCAAAATCCATAATGCTGAAATAGGCGATTAAAGAACCCATGAGCTGATAAAGACCATATTCGCCTTTACCAATAAAATGAAGAAGAATGGGCACGTAGATAAAACCTATAATCACTTGGAGAAGAATATTCAAATAGCTGAGAAAAATTCCTAGCTTACGCTGTTTCATGATATTCTATCGCCTTATTATCGAAACTATATACAACTGCATAAGAAAAAGCCAAAATAATCCAATATGCATAGAGCAATGTTAAGGACCCATTTCCTCCTGCAACTGCGCTTCCCGTTAAGGATACCATCGTAACCAAGACCTTTGTCTGGTTTTCATCTCTTGTCACCCGCAAAATCTTCAAAAGTCTAATGAATACATAAATAAAAGGGAACACATAAACCAGTAACCCCAATAATCCGTTTTGCGCAAATCTTGAAACATACTCATTCATCGCATCAAGTCCATATCTCAGCGGTCCCTGCTCATCATAGTGTGTAACCCACATATGAACTTCAGAATCAGCCAAATCTCTATCATTAAAGTTATGCACCGTATAGGAAGAAGCAAGAACATTTCCAACACCCAAAATGGGATGCTCCAAGCCAGTTACAATATTCGCGTGAATCAAAGCATAGCGAGCCCCATTACTCCTTTTAGTAGAACTTCCCAAAGAACCGACATTGTCTTCCATATAGGATGACAATGTCACTTTTTGAATGTCCGCCCCCTTATGCATAGACATATTGATAAATCCAATCGACAATGCCAATGAAAAAAGAGAAATACCGCAAATGCATAAAAACTTCTTAATCAGATTTTTCTTACGGAGATAAAGGATTCCAAGGAATAAAAGAAATAATATTCCCCAGTACATAGCTACCGCTGTCCTGGCTTTTGTCAAGAAAATCATAAACGTGTAGAACGTAATAAGAATGAGAATTCCTATCGGTCTTTTTGTCGATAGCAAATACTTTCCCCATAAAAACGGCATAGCAAAGGCAAGATAATTTCCCATCCTTGATGGCTCTGAAAATAGCGAGCGAAGCTGGCCTTTCCATAAAAGCGGCGGCCACCATCCATGATCTACTGCAATTGGATGAATCATAGGATTAATTACCGTAAGAAAGTATGTAGCACTAGCCGATCCCGCCAAATACAGAATTTCAATAATCGAATAAAGACTTAGAAATGCAATCCCTGCTATTACTGCTTTCGTAATTAAATGATAATAAAAATTAGTATTTTCCCTAAAAAAATGATATAAAATAAATGAAAATCCAAAGGTATATAAAGTGGTAAAAATGATTGTTTTGAAAGCGCGTACACAAATCCACAGCATTGTTAATTGCTTCTGCTCGATAGAAATTCCATGAGTATTCAAGAACGTCAAAGCTGCAGGTAATTTCTCAATCTGATTACTGGGTCCGGATAAAAGCTCTGTAAAGTATGGGTAGCTGATAAGTCCCCAAACATTACTTGCAAAAAGCACAATTAGCAAGACCGTAATATAGCTTATGAATCCAAAGCCTTCCCTCTTTACTGTAAAGCCGCATTTATAGATGGTATATATAGAGAGTAAAAGTAATGCAAATAAAAAATACCAGGAAAGCTTTGAAGAATACCCACTACTTAAGGTAGTAAGCTGCAACGCCTTCGGTATATTATCAAAAATCAGGCTAAAAACAGCCCCCAAAATCAAAATAATTGTAAAGCGTCTTTCTTTAAAATCATTATTGTTGTCTAATGAATTCATTAATTTATCCACCTATCATAGTACTACAATTGATATTTACCACAAAATCCAAATCATTTAAGAAAAATGCTTACCACAATCTCCTCATATATAACAAAGATAATAGCACATCAATATAATACAACGCAATAGGCTTGTATCGCAATGTATTTTTTCCGCTTCCGATACGAACACTGACGACTACAGATTTAGCTCGTTTCGCTCATTGAGTATCGTCTGCGCCCAGCGACAGCCAATAAAAGTGGCACCCTATATTCCTATAGGACGCCACTTTCATTGATTATTTATACTTCACCATTTAAAATTTTCCATTTGCAAATACCCTCTCTACCGCTCCTCGATCTTTGATACCGACCCCGACTGCGCCATCAGGCGCACTCAGCCACCAGTCCCATTCTGCCGGAAGATTTCTCCTCTTCGCTTCGGTCGAAATGACGATGTGGCGGCCACCCCGATCTCAATCCCGATCCCGATCTCCATCCCGATATGTTAAAATAAAGACAATAATAACATATGTTTCCGGTAGAAAAGAGGAGATTCTATGGACGAACCTGCACAGCCCGTTTTCAGCGAATACGGCTGCCTCATACCACCCGGTCCCCACAAGGGCAGCCTATGCCATATCCGCCTACATTTCGTAGAAGGCACCATATCACCAAAGTACCGCGCCCAGCTTTTTTATACTTATGGAAGGTGTAATACATTCCTTTTGTGAACTTCTTCACACAGACTGCGTCCAAATATGGATTGGCGAGGTCTTTATTTCAAATATTCCGGAGCCGGAATGCACGGATCTATGCATCTTCATAAGTTCCGATTCCTTTAACAATGCAGATAAGCACGCCCGGGGATGAAGAAAGGAAAGTGAATATCCTATATAAATCCGGTCCCCGACTCCTGAACATCATGTACACCCTGAGCTGCCGGAACGACCTCTCCCGCCTGGCCGATGATAATGATGAAATCCTGGAGTCCGTGCAGTCCCTCTACCAGGACATGGACAAAGACGATCTTTCTCTGGATATCACCTGGACACGCCACCCCAGCCGCAGCACCTTCACCATTCCCCATAAAGATACCGCCCCCATCGCCCAGGCCCTCAAAAACTATGTAGAACAGCGCCAGCAGGCAGTCCAGCTCCAGCGCATCACCGGCACTATCACCACCCTGAACATGGAAAAATACTCCCTCCGGCTCAAGAAAAAAGACGGCACCATTATCACCGTCAAATTCGATAAAGAAAATATTTTGGACCTCATGGATCACCAGGTCAACCCCCTCTACCAGAAAGAATACACCATCTACGTCATCTATGAAAACAAGCCCAAAAAGAAGAACATCTACCGGTTCCGGCGGTTTGAAAACTAAGAATACAAAAACTCCCCTTCGCCATGGGGCGTTTTTGTGTGACTATATTGCAATTTCTGCTCCGTTGGGCCTACGGCTTAAGGCCTCACCAGGCCTTAAGCTGCCTGGGAGCCATTATAATACATCTCTTGATGCCAAGCTGGTTACTAAGACCAATAGCTGCACAGTGAAGGTATAATCCATCTTGGTTCTCCATTTAAACAACCATTGTCCATTGACAAATTCATCAGTCGAAATGAATATATTATCCTAAACCAAGAAATTTTTTCAGCCTTTGTTTCTTTTTATTGTCTAGTCCTTTGAGCCATCCATAAAAGGGAATCCTATTTACAAGTCTAATGTATTTATCCTCCAACTTGGCATTTTCTTTTCTCATTAGTGAAATTACATCCATCCAATGTGGAGCATATAGTTCCTTATGTTTTTTTAATATATAATCATAGGTACTTATATACCTATCTCTATCTTCTTCAAACCTCGTAGAACGAGAAATGTTTTTTATTCTATATAAAAATAATGCCTCCGGTATACAATACACATCATGCCCCAGCTCAAGAATAGATAACCAGAATTCGTAATCTTCAAGACCGTATTTCATATTAGAATCATAGCCATGAGCCTTTTCCCAATCATCTTTTCGAAATAGAGCCGAAACAAAAATACAATTGTTAAGAAGCATTTGCTCGATGGAGTATTTCGGCAAATTCCATAAACCACTTCTTGCACCAAAAAATTCAGCCTTACAGTAGACAATCCCGCACTGTGTATGACTTTCCATATATTGCACAGCTTTTTCTATGTATATAGGCCTGATCTTATCATCTGCATCTACAGGAAGGATATATTTTCCCTTTGAATGCGAAATACCCAAATTTCTGGCGGCAGATGGACCTGCATTTTTTTGTCTATACGTTTGAAATCCTATCTTTTTCAAATCATCAAATATACGAATGCTCTCTTTTTCGGTAGAACCATCATCTACCAAAATAATTTCCACATTCTTATATGTTTGATGCTGTATAGATTCTAATGTCTCATGAATATATTTTCCATCATTGTAATATGGAATAACAACACTTACTAAGGGAAGCATAGCAACACAACCGTTTCCTTCGCTGAGGAAGAAATGGCTTACTTCAGTCTCAAGGTCACAGCTATCTTCTTCGCCAGCAAATAAACAATAGTTATTATGATAGATTTCCAGTTAGCGTGCATCCTTATGAATTTAGGTGAATAAATCAGCCTCATAACCTCATACAGATTTTTTCCCTGTTTTATGGCCAGCTGCCCAATAACACTGCACCTGAAACCATTCATAGCCTCATCAGATAAACTAGTAGATATTTGAGTGACTGAATTGGAATAATAATCCGCTTGTGAAAAATTATTCACATACCACCCCAAATGTCTGGCTATGTATGGATACCCACTCCTGATACCATTATAAAAATTATTTTTAACCGCTACCCCCCCCCGGTTTATATAGGGCAAAAGTAGTATCTATGGGGGCATCATAAATAGGAAATAGATATTGCATTCTCTTCTCCCAATAAAACGACTCGAACCGTATAATATCGTACTTATATTTATAATTTTCCGGCAAATCATCAAGTTTTAATGCAAAACCGACCTTTGTCTTTTCCGGATGTTGCTCCAATATACGATAAAACTGTTCCACATAATCAGACGGACACTCTTCTATGGGAAGGACATCTGGATCAGTTAAAACATAATATTCACTTTTGATAATTTCATCAAAAAGTCCGCAATCCCACAGAACATGATGTCCATAATTTTTTTTAAAAAAGACCACCTTACATGATAAATCTTTTAAATACGCTAATGTTGATTCGTCAGTAGACGCATTATCCAGTATAATCAGGTTTTTATATCCATCCTTTTGGAATCTTTCAATACATAGTTTCAAGGTTTCTTTTCGATTATAAGAAATAATGAAAATAGGAATATTATAAAAATCCACGTTTTCCATAAAGCTTACTCCATAGAAATTAACACTACTGTACTCTTTTACATTTATAACATCTAGACTAACAATTTCTTCCGAAAATCAAAAAAGAGAAATCTATCATGTAAAACCTAACGGCATTAATCTGATTTTCTCATGAATATTAATATTTTTAAATTTTTTCAAAACTTAAACGTATCTTTCAGCCCCAGCCACTTCTGATCCTTATCACTGAGGTTCAGCGGCGTACCATCTTCCAGTGCATATCCTTCTGCTGATGGCGTCCCCTTATATTCGCCTTTCACCTCAGGCCAGCGGATGCCGATTTCCGGATCATTCCAGGCCATACCGCCTTCATCATTGGGATGCCAGAAGTCGTTAACCTTGTAGCAAAATTCTGCCACATCAGAAAGGACCAGGAAGCCATGGGCAAAGCCTTCCGGGATGAGAAACTGTTTTTTATTTTCTTCTGTCAGCTCTGCTCCATACCACTTGCCATAGGTTGGGGAGTCGGCCCGCAGATCCACGGCCACATCGAAAACACTGCCCCGCACGGCTCTTACCAGCTTGCACTGAGGATAATGCTTCTGGAAATGGAGTCCCCGAAGGACACCTTTGGTACTCATGCTCTGGTTATCTTGGACAAAGTCGATATGAAATCCGGCTTCTTCCATGTCCTTCTGATTATAGGTTTCCATGAAATAGCCCCGTTCGTCTCCATGAACAGCGGGCTCGATGATGCAGAGACCTTCAATACCTCCCACATTTTTTGTCACTTTGATTTGTCCCATAATGTTCTCCTTCTGTTTGTTTTGAGTATTATATCATCGCTAAATGTAGAGTTACAAGCTGTCAGCCATCGGCTTCCGGCTGCTGGCTATCAGCTACCGGCTACCGGCTTTCGACGTATGCTTGGGTTCGCGTTTTCCAATCTTTTCATAAAGCCGTAAATCATTCTTCCCAGCTGATCCAGCCGCTGATTGATTTTATTTGTCCGCTCTTCGCTCATATAGCTTCGACCGGATGCAATATATACTTGCGTCTGCAATTCATATAAAGAGCCTCTTGCAATGCTCAGGAAGTGATAGAATTCCTTATCTGACTGCCTCCCATATCCCTCTGCGATATTAGAAGGGATAGAAACAGCTGCTCTCTCCATTTGGCTCACCAGCCCATATCGCTCATGATTCGGGAAGGTATCCGCAGCATCATATATCATCATAGTCAGTTCCATTGCTTTTTGCCAGACCTCTAAGTTTCTATAATCCGCCACAATATCCTCCTAAAATAAATGCGTTAGCGAAGGAAATTCAATATTTCAGAAATCAGCACATCAGCGCCGCCCCTCAAAAGCCGGAAGCCGGGAGCCAGCAGCCGCCCCCCATCAGTCTCCAAGAGCTCCGATTTTCTTCAGATATCTTCTGAGCGCATCCTTCCATTCCGGCAGTCTTGTGAATCCGGCCTTATCCAGTGAGCTTTTATCCATACGGCTGTTCAGCGGCCGGACAGCCTTAGTGGGATAGTCCGAGGAAGGGATAGGCCGAATGCGGCAGGGAAGATTGGCTTCTTTCATGATGGCTGCTGCGAACTCAGCCCAGTTGGTGATGCCTTCATTTGTTGCATGATAGACTCCATATTTCTCAGTCTCTACCATATCACAGAGCAGCGGCGCCAGATCTGCCGTATAGGTTGGGGATCCCCACTGGTCTGCCACAACAGTCAGTTCATCATGGGACTGCCCCAGGCGGAGCATGGTTTTAATAAAGTTATTTCCATTTTTACCAAAAACCCAGGAAATGCGGACAATGAAATACTTCGTAAGTTCCATCTGCACAGCCTCTTCACCAAAGAGTTTCGTAAGTCCGTACAGATTCAGCGGCTCTTTGGCTGCATCAACGGTAAAAGGCACTGTTCCTGTACCATCGAAGACGTAATCTGTAGAGATATAAAGAAACTTCGCATCGATTTCTTTGGCGGCCTTTGCAAGAGCCAGCGTTCCTTTGGCATTGACATCCATGGCTCTGCCATATTCATCTTCCGCCTTATCCACGGCTGTATAAGCAGCACAGTGAATGACAGCATCCGGATGATACGCAGCCACTACTTTCTCCACTTCAGATGGAACAGTTAAATCCATATCTTTGGAACCGACGCCTTTGTATTCGATATGACGTCTTTCCAGTTCCTTAGCTACGTCATAACCAAGCTGACCGGTCACTCCTGTTACAAGAACTTTCATTATAGGTATACTCCTTTATCAGTTTACCGCTATCGGATTTCAGCTGCTGGCTACCGGCTTTCAGCTGCCGGCTTTTGGCGTATTCTCGAATCAGCATATTTCAAATCTTTTCATAAAGCCATAAATCATTCTTCCCAGCTGATCCAGTTTCTGATCGATTTTATCTGCTCGTTCTCTGCTGATATAGCTCCGTCCGGACGCAATATAGACCTGCGTCTGTAATTCATATAAAGAGCCTCTTGCTATGCTCAGGAAGTGGTAGAACTCTTTATCTGACTGCCTTCCATATCCCTCTGCTATGTTAGAAGGAATAGAAACCGCTGCTCGCTCCATTTGACTAACCAGCCCATATCGCTCATGAGTCGGGAAGGTATCCGCAGCATTATATATCATCATAGTCAGTTCCATTGCTTTTTGCCAGACCTCTAAGTTTCTATAATCCGCCACAATATCCTCCTTCTAAAATAAATGCGTTAGCGAAGGAAATTCAATATTTCAGAAATCAGCGCATCAGCGCCGCCCCTCAAAAGCCGGGAGCCGGGAGCCGATAGCCGATAGCCGGGACTGGGGATTCGAAAGCCGGAAGCCAAGAGCCGGAAGCCGTAAGCCTGAAGCCGACAGCTGACACCCGATAGCCGACAGCCGGCAGCCGGAAGCCGACAGCTGACAACCGATAGCCGACAGCCAGCAGCCGGAAGCCGAGAGCCGAGAGCCGGAAGCCGAAAGCCAGCAGCCGGAAGCCGGGAGCCGATAGCCGACAGCAAATAGCGGACAGCGGATTATTTATCCCCATACATTTTCTTATAGTAATTCTGATACTCTCCGCTTACGATTTCCTGCCACCAGGGCTTATTGTCCAGATACCAGCGGATGGTCTTCTTGATCCCATCTGCAAATTTCGTTTCCGGCAGCCATCCCAGTTCTTTATGGATCTTTGCGGGGTCGATGGCATATCTCCGGTCATGTCCTTTTCGATCCTTCACATAGGTGATAAGACTTTCCGGTTTTCCCAGTTCCTTGAGGATAAGCCTCACAATGTCGATGTTTGCCATTTCATTATGGCCGCCGATATTGTAGACCTCCCCTACGGTGCCTTGATGAATGATGAGGTCGATGGCCTTGCAGTGATCCTCCACATAGAGCCAGTCCCTTACGTTTTTCCCATCCCCATACACCGGAAGGGGCTTATCCTCCAGAGCGTTCATCATCATGAGGGGTATCAGCTTTTCCGGGAACTGGTAAGGTCCGTAGTTATTGCTGCAGCGGGAAATGGTCGCCGGCAGGCCGTAGGTACGATGGTATGCACCCACCAGAAGATCCGCTCCTGCCTTGGAGCTGCTGTAGGGAGAGCTGGTATGAAGGGGCGTCTTTTCCGTGAAGAAAAGGTCCGGCCTGTCCAAGGGCAGGTCTCCATATACCTCGTCGGTGGATACCTGATGGTACCGGCCGATGCCATACTTCCTGCAGGCATCCATAAGGACAGAAGTACCGATGATATTCGTCTCCAGAAAAATCTCCGGATTCAGAATGGACCGGTCCACATGGGATTCCGCCGCGAAATTCACGACTACATCCGGATGCTCCTCTTCAAAGAGGCCATACACCGCCTCCCTGTCGCAGATATCCATCTTCACAAAGCGGAAATTCGGCTTATCCATGACCGGTGCCAGGGTAGACAGATTTCCTGCATAAGTCAGCTTGTCCAGACAGATGATGCGATAGTCCGGATATTTCTTCATCATATAGAAAATGAAATTAGAACCAATAAATCCGGCACCGCCGGTGATGATGATAGTCATAGTCGTGTTTTCCTTTCTGCATTATTATAGGGGACTGGGGATTGGGGACTCGGGACTGGAGATTGGGGAATCGGCAGCGGACAGCCGTCAGCCGATAGCCGGAAGCCGAAGGCCGATAGCCGATAGCCGGAAGCCGATAGCCGGAAGCCGGAAGCCGACAGCCAGCAGCCGCCAGCCGAAAGCCGTCAGCCATTATTCCTTTCTTACTTTCCCCTCCACAACCTTCATCAGATACTTTCCATAAGGGCTCTTGCCATACTGCCTGGCGCTTTCTGCCAGGGCTTCTTTGTCTATCCAGCCATTGACATAGGCGATTTCTTCGGGCATGGAGATATGGATACCGGCCCTGGTCTCAATGGAGCGAACGAAAACGGATGCGTCATACAGGGAGTCCATGGTCCCTGTGTCCAGCCAGGCATACCCGCGGCCCAGGGTGATTACATTGAGCTTACCTTTTTCCAGATAAATTTTATTCAGATCTGTAATTTCCAGCTCTCCCCTGGCAGACGGTCGGATAGTTTTGGCGTATTCACAAACATTCTTGTCATAGAAATAAAGCCCGGTAACTGCATAGTTGGACTTCGGATGAGCCGGCTTTTCTTCGATAGACTTTGCTCTTCCCTGCTCATCAAAGTCGATAACGCCGAACCGTTCCGGGTCATCCACATAGTATCCAAACACCGTGGCTCCCTCTTTGTTGGCAGCCGCCTCCTTCAGATACTTCGTAAGGCCGGCGCCATAGAAAATATTGTCCCCCAGAATCATGGCACAGGATTCCCCGCCAATAAACTCTTCCCCAAGGATAAAAGCCTGGGCCAGACCATCCGGAGAGGGCTGCACCTTGTAGGACAAATGAACGCCAAACCGGGAACCATCTCCCAGAAGACGCTCAAAATTCGGCAGATCCTGGGGTGTGGAAATGATCAGAATATCCCGTATTCCCGCCAGCATCAACGTGGAAAGAGGATAAAAAATCATGGGCTTGTCATAAATAGGAAGCAGCTGCTTCGATGTCACCCTGGTTAATGGATAAAGCCTTGTGCCGGAACCTCCGGCAAGAATAATACCTTTCATCTTTGTGCCTTTCAAACTAAACCTAATGAATCTACAAAACCTTATAAAGAAGTTTTCTTATATGTAAACCATAAAAAATAACAATTTGCATCAGAAATTTCTGCATTGTGTTTATTTTTACATATTTAGTAAAGAAATAGTACTTTGACTTATACAGTTGTTTTATCTGCCCATACCGTTTAATCGACTTATTAATTGAGACAGAATGATTGTGCAGATATGAAATATCGGTGTCAATTAGCATTTTATAATTAGATTGTAGGAACTTCCAGCCCAGTATTTGCTCTTCATAGAAAAGGAAAACGTGGTCATCCAATCCATCCAGTTCCTGATATACACATGACTCTATAATAAATAATGATCCAGGTATCCATTCAACAAACTTTATTCCTGTATTTCTTATGATTGCATTTCCCCTAAGCGGAAAAAACTTTTTAAGTATTACTGTACAATCAAGAGTTTCACGCCAAAAAGAATTAATCTGAGGACTTCTAATTGATATAGGAGTTGTTACAGTAGGCATAGTCATGTAACCCGAAGCAGCCTTGACATGATATTTCTCCATATCAGAAACAATCCTAATGAGAAAATCTTCTGCAAATTCTACATCCGGGTTCGCTACTACCAATAAATCTACATTGTATTTTTCTATCAGATAAAATGCGCCAAAATTATTTCCATAAGAATAACCACCATTACGGTCGCTTTGAATGACATCAACTTTATTATCTGCTAACTTCTCCATTTGTTTAATAGAACCATCAGGAGAACAATTATCTACTACTACTATATGATCAATAGATGAAAAATTATGTATCAAATTAACCAAATGTATTGAGGACACCGCATCGTTATAGTTAAGTATGATAATTCCTATTGTTTTTTTATTAATCATTTATAAATCTCCGATAGAAATGTATTTTACTAAAACTTACCTAGCATTACGCTTATCATTGACTTTTCCTTTAAGCCATATAATAGATTGGTGTGCTTGCTCAGTTAACTCAGCTAAAATACTTTCATTTTTCATGCTAATTGAGCTAAGAGAATCTAGTGATTTTTGTTTAAAATCTTCAAAATCATCGTCTCTAATGTCAACATAATTGTATCCTTTATCAAAAAAATCTCCTATTTGAGGACTTTTAACTATAGGTATTAAGCCATAGGTTAAATAATCAATTAGCTTTGTTGGGCATGCTACTCGATTAACGATAGAATCATCTCTCAATACAATTCCCAAATCGCTATTCTGATAATATGTGCCAACTTGATCAGGACTAACACTTTTTATTTCTATTCCATATTTAAACTTGACGTCTTGTAACCTTTTTTTGAAATAATCTGGATTGCTGCTTAAGATAGTCCAATGCAACACCTCTGCAGTTTTCTTAATAAACTGAATAGTTTCATCAATGCATTGCCAAGGCTGGATTCCACCAGAATAAATTGCTCGTAAAGGTTTTCCCCAAACTGATTTTTCTTGGATATCAGATTGATCAAAAATAGGTAAGACCTTTGCTTTATCAGAATTAATATGATATAAATTTACAAAATATTTCTTCATATTATTAGTTACGCAAATAATATTTGTACTATTATTTATAGCAACATACTCTATAAATCTAAACACAGCAGTTCCAATTAGAATGAAGAGTCTCCCATGTTTCCTATTCATTTTTATTTCTTCAACAACTACGCCATGCATATCAGTTATAATATTTTTATGGAAAAGATAAGCAGGAAATATATTCAATGAATTATATATTGAATGAACATAAACCATTTGAGACTTCATAACTAGAATAAAGGCATACCACCAAAAGGCGAAGAAATTCATCCAGTAAACAGTTAAATCATCATTAACTTTTTTTCTCTTAAAGAATGGCCCCCTGAATGACATAGCCAAATACTGCCTTTTTTCCCCTTGAAAGCACTCATCAATTTTCGCCACTCTCCGAACCATGCCATCCCGTTCATTTTCTTTTGTTGGGTAAGGTCCCACAATGGTAAGCATAAATTATTATCCTTTCTCTAAAAGAGCCGCAATAGTATCATGCTGCGAACAAATAGATTGAAAAACCAAAATCCACAGTCTATCTGTGAATTCAAAGCAAGACTTATTGTCCTTATGATGCTTGCTCTGTAATCTGCAATAGATGTTAAGAATCTTAAAGACTTTCCAGTCAACTTATCTTTATATCTTTGTAATACGCCAGATGCTAAACCTGCTGCATCGTTCTCATAATGGAAGTAATGTCTGAGATCTTTTATTATTTTCTGTCTGGCACTCATTCCATCAGGCGAAGCATTATCACCATGTCTTCTGAACAGTATATACGAATTGTGATCAAACAGTACTGTACCACCACAGGCAAGACATAATAAAGTTGCCAGCCTGTCATGGGAACATTTTAACCCATCTGACCTTTTCAATAAATTACGCAACTCATTATTGAATACAAAGCTGCATCCAGCCAGGCGATGACGTGTAAATTCTGCTCCCAAAGTCAATTTCAGATTTTTGAAATCCTGAATAGGCAATTTATTAAGATGCGTATCGACCCTTTGTAATGCGGAAGCATATAATACCGGCCTGGAGTTATCTGCATTTGATGATTCTATCATCTGTACAGCATTTATTAATTTATCAGGAAGCCAGACATCATCCTGATCGCAAAATGCATAGTAGTCTGCTGAGACATCTTCTTTTACCAAATCTAAAAAGCTTCTTGCATATCCTTCATTATGACCACAAACAAGTCGGATTTTTCCTCCTTTTTGGTACCTTTTCAATATATCAACAGTCCAGTCAGACGATCCATCATCTCTTACAAGAATAGATATCCTAACGCCTTGCTGCTTAAAAAGACTCTCCAACTGCTCTTTTATATATTTTTCACCATTATATGTTGAAAGAAAAATTTGAACCGTTTTCATTACCCAAGAACTCCCATTATCAGCCAAGATATGCTCAACACAATATTACAAATAATTTTTTATCGTTGCAGTCACCATGTTTTCCAAGCGATAGTGTTCCATGAAATCTTTTTCTGCTTTATTCCCCATTTCATGCAGCTTATCCTTACTCAATTTACCAAGAACTGACTGCAGGGATTTGGGATCATTAAAATCAAAGACAAGACCATTTTCACCATCTTTTACTATTTCCGGCAATGCTCCTTTGTCGCTGACTATAACTGGTTTACCATATTTCATAGCTTCAATAGCAACCAGACCAAATGCTTCCCAGCGAGACGGCATCACCACTGCGTCACACTGGCTGTAATAGCTTGCCAGTTTCTCATGGGCCACCCAACCGAGAAAAGTAACCTTATCGCTATTCTTCTTTTCAATGTGAGTCCCTCCAATGACGTTATCCCCTATGACCGTAAGATGAAGGTCATTGCGATGACACTTTGAAAATTCCTGCAGCAGATAATCAATCCCCTTTTGAGGATCAAAGCGGCCTACAAACAGTAAATTCACACAATGGGAGGGCATCTTGACGGATGGATCTATAGCTCCCTTTTCCGCTGAGATTCCACTATATATAACTCGCAGCTTTTTGGAAGGCAGTCCATATTTGATTGCTGAATTGTACTCATGCTTCGATACATTAACTACGGTATCCGTAGAATGGAGCAGCATCTTTTCAATCTCTGCATACACATTGCGCTTCCATTCTGCCGTATTTCTCAGGAATGCCCAGCCATGGGCATTATAAATGACCCGGCATGGCTTACCGAGAAAGAGCATGGGGAAGCGGGCAAAGAGACCAGCCCAGGTACTATGGCAGTAAATCACATCCGGCTCCAGTCGTCTGATTTCTTTCCAAACCGTTATCATTGCCGGCAAAACCTGAAAAATGCTTCTGTGATATGTATAATAATGTACTCTCCCTTTTGGCAAATTCCATTTATGTTCGGAATTCCTATCAGAGCATATAATATAGTCCTTAATTTCAGTGTGATTCGGGTGATTGAGGAGCATTGATATATAGGTTGCCACACCGCCCTGTACATATTCTCCCACATGCAGTACTTTCATGCAATTTCCGCCATTTCCATCAATTGCATGAAAGCGTCTGGCATATATCGCTTCAGGCTAGGCCCAGGTACCGGACGTAGAGATTTTAACTCCTCATGTACCCCCCCGGTTGACAATTCGATATAGAATTTTACCAACTTTTCTGCCTCTTTATATATCTCAAAACCTGCTTGCCTCAATTCGTCTCCTGCTTTCTTGTTTCTTTCACATTTTATAGATATAATTTCTTCCGCCCACATGGAAGCACCTGCCTCTAAATCCAAAAACTGTGCCGAATGAGTAAGACGCGTCTCTTTTGTCACCTTTGTGGAAAAGAGACAGGGAAGTCCATTTGCCTGGGCTTCCACTCCCACCACCGGCAGCCCTTCGTAATGTGAGGGCAAGACAAGAATATCCATCACATGATAGAAATCCTGTACATTATTTCTCAAGCCGAGGAATTTCACATGGTCTGTGAGTCCCAGTTTCCTTACCTTTTCTTCCATAGCCGGTCTCAAGGGCCCATCACCAACTAGAAGCAGCGCCATATGTGGATTTTTCTTATAGGCTTCTGCAAATACATCAATAAGGAATTCATGGTTTTTCTGAAACATGAACCGTCCTACATGGCCGATGACAAATTCATCGGCAAGCCCCAGCTCTTTCCTTAATAAATTTCTCTTTTGCGGATTAAAAGCATATTTCTTCAAGTCTATGGCATTATTGACGATAGTAACTTTCCCACTGTCCATCATTTTCCTGCCATACATCCACTCTCCGGCCAGTCGGCTGCAGGCGAGGTAATGATTGGCAAACAGCCTGGCAAATGGACGCAGCATGAATTTCATGATGTTCCGCTTGGTTTCCCCCGGAGATGAAGTACTATGGTTATGAAGAATACGCACAGGAGCTCCAGCCGCCCATGCCGCAAAAAGTGAAAAAGCAGATAGTGTGTTCATATTGGAGTGAACGATGCGATAGTGATGCCTTTTGATAACTTTATAAATATCCCACATAAAAGCAATAGGATTTTTATAGTAGGGCGTCACTTTATACACCTTACCCCCCATGGCCTCAACTTTCTGAGTAATGTCGATTTTGTTATCATTATGAACAATGAAATCAAACTGCACTTTCGTACGGTCGATATGCTCATAATAATTCATGATCACAGCCTCTACGCCGCCTCCGGCTACAATCCCGATAATCTGCAATACCCGAATCGGCTCTTTCATTTACAAACTCCTTTGATCAGACAATTTTTGTAAGGCGAATTGCAATAAATAACGCAACACTTGTCACAAATTAGAAATTTCCTGTGTAAGCACCTCTGATGCAAGACATTTTCGTGGTCTTTCATTAATCAATGACACGCTTCTATCCAGCTCTTCCTGATTGATGGCAGAGAATAATGTCCCCTTAGGATAAAATTCTCTGAGCAGACCATTGGAATTTTCATTGGCTCCGCGTTGCTATGAGGAATATACCTCTGCAAAATAGAAGGGAATGCCCATGGCCTCTATCTCCCGAAAACAGGCAAATTCCTTCCCTCTGTCTGATGTCATGCTTCGGAAACAGTTCTTTTCATATCGTGTTATCAGCTGTATTACATAGATGTGGCAGAACAACCCGGCATACGAATCGTCACATAGAAACGTGTTTTGAGCTCCAGAAAAGGGACTACACAGGCCTTATCTTTTCCACGAGGAGATACTACGGTATCAATCTCCCAATGCCCAAAGGTCTTTCGTGTCTCTACTTCGGGAGGCCTGTCAGAGATGGGAGTTCCAATCAAGAACTTTCCTCTGGTTTCCATGGTTCTGAAAGGTTTTCCCTTACGACGAAGAACCTTTTTATCGACGGAAAGTTGTTTATTATGAATCCAGTTATAGATGGTTTTAAAGTAGGGAACTTTTTCTTTAAGGGATTGAGCAATCTGCTTTGGGAACCAAGTTTTCTTTAACCGGTCTTCAATGGTTTTAGCTAGAGAAGCAGTAAAGATGGTGCGTCTCCCCTTGGTAGAGCGGCATAAGGAGGCATGGGCTTCTGCACGTTCAGCGAAATACTGTCCCGGTGAACGCTTGAACTCACGAGAAATGGTAGAAGGATGTACCTTCATAAGGGACGCAATTTTACGAACAGAATGGCCTTCAAGCACATATGCTTCTATCTGATAACGTTCTTTTATGGTAAGATGGGAGTAACTCATATTGGTAGTCCTTTCTATAATGTATTTGTCGCTATTTACATTTTACAGGAAACTGCCAATATGAGTTTTTTACTGTTGCATTATATTTTACAATCTACGGTTAAAAACTATTTCTAGCCCTTGTTGCTTCATACAAATATCGAAAGCAAAAAACACTCCAATTATCTCATAAACATATTAGTTTCTCCTCTTTCTATATACATATATTAGCGATACTATTTCTTATATCCTTCTGGATTCTTAGCCTGCCAGTTCCATGTATCCCTGCACATGTCTTCCAGTGTTCGTTCCGCATGCCAGCCAAGTACATTCTGTGCCTTGGTTGAATCTGCCCAGAATTTCGGAAGATCTCCCGCTCTACGCGGTCCGATTTCGTACTTCACTTTGACTCCGGTAGCCTTTTCAAATGCATGAATGATATCGAGAACGCTGTAAGGGGTGCCTGTTCCCAGGTTAAACACTTCAACGCCCTTGTGGCTAGCTGCATATTCTACTGCCTTTACATGGCCATTTGCCAGGTCCATCACATGAATATAGTCGCGAAGGCAGGTTCCATCTGGTGTGGGATAGTCTCCTCCAAACACCGTGAGATGGTCTCTTCTACCAACTGCCACCTGAGCAATATAAGGCATCAGATTATTAGGAATTCCCTGTGGATCTTCCCCAATCAGACCACTTTCATGGGCCCCAATTGGATTGAAATAACGGAGCAAAATGACGGATAATTTTGGATTCGCTTTAGCGGCATCTTCAAGAATCTGTTCCATCATCACTTTGGTCCAGCCATAGGGATTGGAGCAGCTCCCTCGATGCATGGTTTCCACATATGGTGGCTTATTTTCTTCTCCATACACCGTGGCTGAAGAGGAGAAAACAAACTGATTAACGCCTGCTTCTTCCATGCAATCCAGAAGTGTCAGCGTGGTATCAATATTATTACGGTAATACTTCAGCGGAAGACGGACCGATTCCCCTACGGCCTTGAGTCCTGCAAAGTGAATTACACAGTCAATGTGATTTTTTGAAAAGATATGACGCATCTTTTCCTTATCCTTCACATCGGCTTCATAGGAATTTATTGATTTTCCTGTGATTTTTTCTACTCTGTGAACCGCTTCAGGGCTACTGTTGCTGTAGTCATCTACAATCACCACCTGGTGACCGGCATTGAGCAGTTCCACTGCGGTATGTGAACCAATATATCCCGCACCACCGGCAAGTAATACATTCATTATGTTCATACTCCTTTACTCAAAATCACACTATCTTATTACCCATATTGGAATAATATCAAGACAGATTTCTTACCACATCAGACAGATAATTTTTAAATGCCGGGCCCAGATCATCCCTGCGGAGTGCATATTCTACGGTAGCTTTAAGGAACCCCAGCTTATTACCTGTATCATAACGCTTGCCCTTGAAATTGTAAGCATATACATTGCCGTTGTGAGCCATAACTTTGAGTGCATCGGTAAGCTGGATTTCTCCCCCTTTCCCCGGTTTCGTATGTTCCAGTATTTCAAATACATCCGGGGTAATGACATATCTTCCCAGAGCTGCCAGCCGGCTCGGTGCCTCTTCTATTTTAGGCTTTTCCACCATATCTTCTACATGAACGAGATCGGGATCTTCCGTGGGATTTCCTTTTATGATCCCATAGGAAGAAACCTGTTCTCTGGCTACCATCTGACAGCCCACAATAGTACTTCCAGTTTTTTCATATTGTTCAAGCAGCTGTCCCAGGGCCGGTGTATCATCTCCGTTATACACCAGGTCATCCCCAAGAATAACGCCAAAAGGTTCCCCATCAATAAAATCTTTGGCACAGAGAATAGCATCTCCCAATCCTCGCATATGCTGCTGCCGGATGTAATGAACTTTAATACTTGCTACTTTACGTACTTCGTCCAGTAATTCCAACTTATTATGTTCAAATAAGTGTTGTTCCAGTTCTGGAGCTGAGTCAAAATGATCTTCAATAGCCCGCTTCGCATGACCACTCACAATCAGAATTTCATCTATTCCACTGTCCAGTATTTCTTCCACAATATATTGAATAGTTGGTTTATCAACAATAGGAAGCATTTCCTTTGGCATGGCTTTAATTTCTGGAAGGAATCGAGTTCCAAATCCTGCCGCTGGAATGACTGCTTTACGAATTTTCGATTTTTATCCATCCTTATATCTGATTAATAAGCACCACGGCTGTGAATTACTGCGAACAATGTGCGCCAGATGAGAATGATATCAAGCCATACACTCCAGTTATGAACGTACCACATATCCATGGCCACGCGCTCAGGATATGTGGTATCACTTCGACCACTCACCTGCCAGAGGCCTGTGATTCCAGGGAGTACCATGTAGTATTCTTTAATATACTGTTCATACCTAGGCACTTCTTTCTGTACAATCGGACGGGGACCTACCAGAGACATTTCCCCCTTCAGTACATTGAGAAGCTGCGGAAGTTCATCCAGACTGGTCTTTCGAAGAAAAGCACCACTTTTCGTAATACGTGGATCATTTTTCAGTTTAAAATCCCGTTCCCATTCTTCTTTTGCCTTTGGATCTGTGGCCAGAAGTTTTTCCAGTCGTTCTTTCGAATCTACGACCATAGAGCGGAATTTGTAGCAGTCGAATTCTTTTCCATCCTTGCCCACCCGACGCTGTTTATAGATTGCCGGTCCTTGCGAATCCGTTTTTATCCATACACAAATTCCAAGAAATAATGGGAGCAGGAATAAACCTCCACTAAGCGTCAGAACAACATCAAATATCCGCTTAATAATCTGATTCAGTCGAAACGCCAGATTATTTTTAATATTTAAGAGCATAATCCGGGTATCAAAGAAAGATTCAACTTCGACATTTGACATAGGTACGCCTACCAGATTTGGAACTACGCTTACATAGGGAACCAGTGTCTGTGCCCGATAGAGGAGATGATTCATCTGGTCCTGTGGAAGTCCTGGTGCCGCGATGATTACATCCTGAATTCCGGTTTCAGCAATTACCTTTTCCAGATCATTAAAACCTCCAAGAATCGGATATACATCGGCATAGCGGGAAGATGGTTCAAAGTCCTCAAGGAATCCGGCTACCCTATAGTTGATGAATACGTTACTCTTCCCTTCATCAATCGCTGCATCGGCTGTCTTTCCGGCACCTACTACCAGAACAGGAATCTGAAGTCCAGGCATCTTACGGATGCATAAGGCGGTAATATATTTTTCAATTACCAGGAACAGGTAGACGATGACCGCAAAAAGCCCTACATACAGACGGGATACCTGGCCGGAAACCTGGGTAAGGAACATGAGGATGATGGAAAAAGCAATTCCCCCCAGGCAGGCTTTAAACAGTTTTTCCAACATCTGTGCACTGGTATAATGTTTGGAATATATTCCGGCAAATGCCAGCGCCAGAAGGAATACAGCAGGTGTCACTATATAGATGTATATGGCGTTTACCTGAAATATATTGCCCATCAGGAAATTTCTGATATGGAAGGCTATCCATTCGGCCAGTAAAATCCCCACATAATCTCCGCAAAGATATATGGTTTTGCTTATAAGGCGAATCAGAGAAGCACTGCGAGGCTTCTTTTTCTGTTTTCTTTCTGCATAATTAATCCACTGCTGCATGCTTTTCTCCATTGTTAACTAGATATACAAATTTCGACATTCTCGTTATAGTCAAATAGGTATCCCCTTTCTTTAAATTGGAGATACCTATTTCGGTTCGTATTGCTTTCCAGCATATGGTCGAGTATCTGGACGATTTCGAGTGCGCTGTCCTTTTTATCATTGCCACAGGCAAGTGCCATTTGCTTGAGTTTATCTTCATTTTTCAGCAGACCGTCGACTGTGTCCGCCAGTTCATTTTTCCTAATCCAGACAGCACATCCCTGTTCTTCCAGATGCTGGGCGTTTGCCCGTTCCTGTCCGGGAAGGGCATTGACCAAAACCATAGGCAGATTCATGGTCAGCGCTTCTGTACAGGTGAGCGCACCAGGTTTGGTGACGATGAGTTCACTCTTACTCATCATTTCTGCCACTTTATTGGTATAGCTGTGCAGATCCACCGGATGCCGGAGGCTTGACCGGATAGATGCCACTTCTTCATATAGATTGATATTCTGTCCCGTAGCAATAATAAACTGGCTCACGGAATCAACCTTGTCCAGACGTAGAAGAGTATCTGTAATATTTCCGAGTCCCAGGCCCCCACCCATGATGAGTACGGTCCCTTTTTCTTTAGGACTTGGATTTTTCAGTTCTTCATAGAAGGATTTGCGAACTGGGATTCCCGTGGTGTGAATAATATTTCTCGGCACATTATGGGCTTCCAGTTTACGCGCCAAATCCTCGGAAGGGACGCAGTACACATCCAGATGTTTGTACACCCAGAGCTGATGAATATCAAAGTCGGTAATGACTCCGAGAAGAGGGGTATTAATGTCCCCTTCCTTCTTCAGCAGATTGGCTGCACAGGCCGGAAACGGATGGGTAAACAATAGGGCATCCGGTTTCAAGACGGTAATCAGCCTCTTCATCCGCTTTCGGAAACTCCAGGAAAGAAGACTCTGAAACGTTGCTCCTAAATGCCTGTTCTGTGAATTGCTATATAGACTATCGTACATTTCAGGGAATATACGAATCATTTTCAGGTAAGATTCTTTTAAGACGTAATCAATGGAAAGAACATCCTTGGACAAAAAATCCAGCACGCGAACCGCATCATCGGGATGAACCTGTTTGATGGTCTCCGCAATAGCCCGAGCCGCCTGAGAATGCCCCTCTCCAATAAAAGCCGTCATGATGAAAAATTTACGTTTCTTCTGCATTTTTCTCCTCATATACATTTATATATTTTAGCATAAGAGTAAGACTCTGTGCAGGAGAAGATGAGCGGAGTTCAAGGTCGGTGCAAATTCTTAAAAAATTTGCAGGTCGGCAAGAATCTATACTCTAAAAATTGTCGTGCTGCCATTTATCAAGCTTTTTCGCAGACCGGGCTTCCTTTTGTAAAAATCAAAGATTTGAAGCCAGAAATGGCAAACCATTGTCATTTCTCTGCAAGCCTTCGGCTCGGGACAGCAAAATCTTCCATTGGAAGATTTCGAGGGAAAAATTCTGCGAATAGCTTTTTATAAATTCCCCTCATCATCTCCCAAAACATTTCATTTTGTTCAATTCCTGAATAAGATTGATCTTAGCATTTATTTGGTTCTTCACGCTTTTTTGTGGGATAAAAATAATAACATATAAAATTGGCATT
>ERZ833515.805-NODE-805-length-25517-cov-71.692915_pt1 | contig 25517 bp, 29 predicted proteins | sample MGYA00519949_ERZ833515 | MGnify/ENA primary metagenome ERZ833515 (study PRJEB31850, sample SAMEA3708741) | human gut metagenome | biome: human gut; feature: human-associated habitat; material: faeces | place: China | collected 2014 ...
TTATGAGATAAAAACTTATCTCATTCTCAATCACTTATAAAAAATACGTACTTTCACTGTTAGAAAAGCCCGGATTCGATAGGCGACGTAAGGAAGACCATGTCCGTCCGAAGACAATTAAGCGAGTCTAAGACGGAAAAGTTTTAGAGTTGGCCCAGGCCTATCTGCTCACCCGTCATACCCTCAAGACCGTATCGACGGACCGCCAGAAATTTGAGAAAATCTGCGAAATCCTCGACGCCTTGGAAGCCGACAACCAGGCCGCCAATCCTGGCGACGATCCCCTGTTCGAAGGCGGCTATCTGGCCGCCTTCCGCCGCCTGATGACTCAAGTCTGGGATAGATGATTCCGAATGTTCAGAAGTTATCTTTATGGGGAGTTAAAGAAGTTATCCCATAAGCATTCGTTCTGAGCAAATTGATGACAGCAGAGCAAAAGTACCTTTAGCTGGCATTGAGGAAAATAACTTTTTCCCAAAAACATTTGGCAGTATCACAGAAAAAGTATATCTTTGTATGCAAAGTTTAATTATAAGGAGGTTAATTATGAACATAGAAGAAAAAAAAGCAGATTTTATGCGTCGTTTCAAGGCTTCGAGGGAGCGAAAGGCTGAATACATAGCGCAAATGGAGAAGCGTATGCGTGAGGACTATCGTCGCAGAACAGGTAAGGAAGCAGAATCATTTTGTGTGTTGTAATAATGAAGCAATTAGATTTAGTGAAGATTAATAGGTGTGCACCTTATTTTGGTAGATGAATATGGAATAGACAATGTTGCTGCTGTAATCATCAGAAATGACAATCCTAACCTTGGTAAAGTATTGGCAGAATTTGGAGAAACAATAGAAATGTTTAGCCATAAACCAAGTATAGGTTAATAATGCAATATTCTTCATTCGAGTTTTTATAAGTGCAGAGCTATAGGCTTTGAGGAACCAAAATAACTTTTTCCAAAAAACTGATAGGTATCACTGCTTGTATTATAGTGCGGACTGTCAGTCTTGGTGTAATACTGTTGGTGTATCAGCAAGGTGGTTCCATAATCCTCCTTCATCGTATCCCTGCGTTTCCATAAGCAGCTCTTCAGCAAGGCGGGTTCATCCCCGCACAAAAAACCGCAGCTCCGCTGCTGGCGTAGACCTCTGATGGTCCGCCAACCATATAGCGAAGCGGTTTGAGCACCGAGTAGGGCGGTTTGTACATCCCCTGTACCCTGAGGGGAAAGGGGCTTGGGGAAAGCGGTGGACCCTCCCTTAAGGGTAAGGGAGGACTGGTGGGTTTTCGAAAGACTCTTAAGGTTCAAGGGAGTACTTGTAGTTTTTCGAAGTTTCAAGAAATTACTTTTATTTTTTTCGAATGTTAAGGAAGTACTTATAGGCTTTCAAAAAATCTTAATGCCAAGAAGGCTTTCGAAAGCCTTTTTTAAGCCCTATTTCCTAAAAAAATAGCATATTTTTTAATTATAAGTAGAAAAAAGATAAAATCTTATACGTAATCCAACATAAATTAGTATTTTTGCAATAAAATCACACTTTTCATAAAAAAAGTGTGACGAAAGTAAAAGTCATGTGCATAGGCTACGTGCCAAATAAAAACCCATAATACAATTCAGATGATGCACATTATGAAAAAACCGACAAAGCTACGACAACCATCGGGTATGGTTGCAGCAAAAGACATAAAGTAGAAAGCGAATATGACGCAGGATTGCTTGAATTCACCTTCTACAGCCGACGTAAGCTACCGCTTACCAAAGGGCATCCACGTTACTGGGGCTGATGACAAATCGGATCCAGCTATAGAAGGAATGCCCTGGAGCCATCTGTTCATTCACAACAAGACAGCCCAGGCTTTTGAGAAGGAGATGAAAGACTATAACGACAAGTTGCCATCCGTGGCGTCCAAAAAGAAGACTTTAAGACCGTCGAGGAGTAATTTAGTAACAGTTAAAAAATAACTTGGTACAAAAATGCTAAGCAGATTTGCACCTAACGACATAGTTCCACTTAGGCAATTGTTTATCAAATCTGATTCGCTTTTGTCTTTCGGATACATATGATTCGTCAAGCGTTCTTTGAGTTTGGTATTCCTTAGAATTGATGGTGGCAACAACACCAACCCCTTGGATGTCGTAGTTTCATTTGCTTTCCTGCAAGCATATTCTGCAGACAGCAATGGTACTCCACTCCAGGATCTTGTTATATGTGCAAACAGCTTATGTTCTATTGGGTTATACTTTGAACAATATGGTGGATAATGTGCAATGATAATATCCAATTCAAGCGATGTGGCTAACTTTAAAAGTTCTTGCTTAAAGATATGATGTGAGGCAGAGTTGGAACCTCCTCCATCGCATATGATGCAGATTGCGGTTGCCTTGGGATATACGGCCGCCACACCATGTTTGCCTATGTTGATAGCTCTTGTAGCACAATATAGCCGACGCTGGCGCTCGTCTAATTGCTGGATGTATGTCAAGTCGGTCTCTGAAAAGACTTCTGTTAGAATCTTTGTATTCATTATAACTGCCTGGAAATCAGTTGTAAAGATACAAATTTTCTAGCAGATCAAAGAATATAAATAGTTAATAATCAATAAGTTAAAAAGAAATTATGACAAAGGAAAATCATAGTAAATATGAGGCAAAGGAAGAGTTTGGAACTCTATCCTTTAACCATGTGTTACTTCATAAAAAGGACACAAAAATGTACCAAGTTATTTTTTAATCATTACTAAGGTGACTAAGAGGTAAAAGAACAAGCCGTCCAGAAACAGGCTATGGCTATATAGTAGCAGAGAAGAATGGACAATTACTTGATTGCTCATTGAGGGAGGAATCGAGAATTAAGGAATGTGGAAATTAGAAGTTTTGTCTATGGAAAAGAAATATAAAATAGAAATAGAAGCTAGGATTTTGGAACTGCTTGGTCCCAATCTCTATACCAATATCTATTATGTCCTTGCAGAATTGATAGCTAATGCTTATGATGCAGATGCCCATAATGTGTATATCATTTCTGAAGAAAATGCAATACGTGTAGAGGACGATGGCAAAGGTATGTCATATAAGGATGGCGGCATATCCAAATACTTAGGCGTTGCCAAATTGTCAAGAACGAATGAAAATGATTCTATTACAGCTTTAGGCAGAAAGAAGATGGGGCGAAAGGGTATTGGAAAACTTGCAGCTTTGTCTGTTTCTGAGAATGTAGATATAATGACTGTTGCGAATGGTGAGAAATCTGGTTTTGTGTTGTCTCGCCATCCTGGACAAGATGGAATGTTGGTGTCAATAAGTGATGACGCAATATCATTTCAAAAAGTCTATGATCATGGAACAGCTATAGTAATGCGTAATCCTGAATATTCTCTACATAAAACAACAGATGCCATCAAGCGTAATATAGTTAATATCTTTCCTTTGATTGATGCTGATTTCCGCATTCATATCATCAATGAAGACAAGAAAGATGTAGTGATAGAACGTCTTGATGATGTTTTTGCAAAAAGTTTGTGCTCTATCATAACTTTGGGTGATGATTATAAGTATTTGACTACAAAAGTAAAGACCAAGTTCTTGGACAAGCGAGATCGGCTTATTGAAGATAGAAATGCTTATTCTAAGGTTCTGAGAATGAAAAATAATAAAGGAGAAGAAAAAGACTATACGCTTACAGTCAAAGGTTGGATCGGAGCCTACGAGACAACCAAAGGACGAAAGAAAGATTCTTCTGATTTTCCTGACAATTTTATTTCGCTTTATGCCAATAAGAAGATGGGAGAGTTTAACATCTTGCCCAAAGTAGGTAAAAATTCTTTGAACGAGTCGTATGTTGTAGGACAGCTTTATGTGGATTTGTTTGAATTATCAGAATTGCCTGATATGGCATTGAGCAATCGGCAAGGGTATAAAAGCGATGATTTACGATATGAGACGGTCATTGAATATGTTCGCAAATTCTTACTACCAGAAATTCTTAAAAAGAGAGTCTTGTTCACATCTCTGAAAAATGCCAACGAAAAGAAAAAGCAATTGGCTGACCAGAAAAAGTTGGAAGACAAACTCAAAAGGAATGTGGATAATTTCAAGAAGAAAGCTGGGGCTAGTATTTCTAGCAAATTAAATCAAAAGAAAAATAATAATTGGAGTTCAGAGGAAGTTGAAAACTTTGTTGATGAGGCGATTAATGAGAATATACCAAACTTCGGATTGAAAAGTAAAGTAGACAAAGCCAAAAAGAAAATTTTGATAAGTCAAACTGGTAAAGATAAAAATCTTTCAGACTTGGTTTATAATTTCTTACTTTATAATGGAATTCCTGCAAAGGAGATTATATATTCCAATTGTGATGAGCAAGTTTCTAGAATACCTTTGGATGTCCCGATTTTTGATTATCTGAGAGACTTCTTTGTTAATAGCTATTCAGATCAAAAGATTTATGTGATTTTTGTGACAAGTAAAAACATTGTAAGCTCTTTTGGTACAATGGCAGAAATTGGAGCTGCTTGGATAACAAAGTCTGACCATAGCATAATCAACATCTCAGGTTTTACTCCCCAAAAGCCTCTTGATGATTCTGTTACTTGGCAAACAACTATCATGGATGAAGATGGTAATATATCTATGACAAAGCTTAATGCTGATCTTTTTTGTGCAAAGATAGAGTATGTTAGTACCAAGTTGGGCTACATTCCCAAAGGTCGAAAAACGAACATGCTTAGGTTGTCAACTTCTATTAGTATAGTGAAATGAAGCGAAGAGGACGTAAACGCAAACCCTATAAAGAAATAGATGTCGTAGATTTGTTTTGTGGAATAGGCGGATTGAGTTTTGGTATGAAATCCAAAGGATTCCATATTTGCGGAGGGTTCGACTTAGACAAGACTTGCCGATTCGCCTACGAATATAATAACGACGCACCATTCTTTTATAAAGATGTCAAAGAAGTAACTAACAAAGAGATTGTTTCGCTTTATCATGAGAATTCCGTGAGAATTTTAGCAGGCTGTGCTCCATGCCAACCATTTTCTTCTTATGCATTTAAGAATAAAGAAAAAGATGCTAACAAGTATGACTTATTGTATGAGTTCGGAAGACTGGTATCTAAAGTGAAGCCTGATATAATAACGATGGAGAATGTCCCAGCGATAAAAGCTTTCAAATTGAAAGATGTTTTGGGGGATTTTGTCACATTGCTGAAGAGTTTGGAATATCATGTTTCGGTTAATATCGTTTATTGTCCCCAATATGGTATCCCTCAGACAAGAAGGAGGTTAGTGCTTCTCGCATCAAAGTATGGTGACATTAATTTGATTCCACCGCAATTAACAAATCCGAAAGACTTCAAAACGGTTAGGCAAACCATAGCTTGGCTCCCTGCCATTGATGCAGGAGAAAAATGTCTTCAAGACCCCTTGCACCGATCTTCCTCTTTAACCCCTTTAAATCTCCAGCGAATTCGATCAACGAGAGAGGGAGGATGTTGGAAGGAGTGGCCTGAAGAGCTAAGGTTGAAATGTCATAAAAGTGAATCAGGTAAGAGTTTTGGAAATGTTTATGGTAGGATGAAATGGGATGAGCCGAGCCCAACGATGACTACTCAGTGTACTGGATATGGAAATGGTAGATTTGGGCATCCTGACCAAGATAGGGCAATTTCTGCAAGAGAGGCGGCTCTTCTTCAAACTTTTCCTCTTTCATATAAATTCTTCGAAGATGAGGAACATGTTTCCTTAACTAAAGCTTCTAGATATATAGGTAATGCAGTACCTCCTGTGTTAGGTGAGGTGGTAGCACAAAGTATATTGGAACATTTAAGCATATATTATTGATATGATGGATACGGGAACACTTAGGTGGAAATTTGACATCAGCGCCTTTCGTTTGATTGGTCGTGATCTTATTACTGATAGAGTAACTGCCTTATTTGAATTAGTGAAGAATTGCTATGATGCCAATGCAAACGTGGTGTCTGTACATTTTAATAATGTTAGTCCTGATAGTAAAGGCGTTAGTTCTATTGTCATAGACGATGATGGATATGGCATGTCTTTTGAGGATGTCCGTGATAAATGGATGGTAATTGGAACATCAAGTAAGCGTAGAAACAAGATTTCTCCATCACCATATTCAAGAAGATGTGTCGGTGAAAAAGGAATTGGGCGTTTTGCCGTTGATAAGCTAGGAGATTATATAACAATCAAGACAAAGAAAAAGGGAGAGAAACAATGGCTTGTTGTAACAATAGATTGGACAAAATATGAGGACCAAACTATGGCAGAAGGAGAGCAAGATTTGTTGTTTACTGATGTTGATAATAAATTTCAGTATCAATCATGTGATGATGATAGCATTTCTGGAACCCAAATTACGATTTCCCATATTCGAGAAGCGTGGACCAAGAGTGATGTTGAACGTTTTCTACGTGAATCTTCTCGAATAACATCTCCATATTATCCTCAAATATATCCTTTTTTGATTCAGGTTTATGCTGATGAGTATGGTATTGATAACGAAACTGATCGATGCTTGAATATAGGTGAAGATAAACTTGCGACTCTTTCTGGTCATTTGTCCTTTACTGATGCTTATCAAGAAAGTTTTCTTTTTGATGAGAAATCAGAGAAGTTGGTAGTTCAGAGAGTTTCGTTAAAATCCTTTGGCGGAATTAAGATGAGCTTGTTTTACTTTGATGGCAATGCAAGAAAAGTGTATAACCGAACATACCGCTATAGTCATATTGACGGTATTAAAATCTATAGAGATGGACTTATAACAACACCATTTGCAGAGGCTGAGTCAGAGGTGGATAAGCAAAGAGACATTTTAGGCATAGAGAAAAATAGATGGCAAGACTTGTTTTATAAGGTAAGTACGCGAGAAATCATTGGCTTTGTGGAAATAACGAAGGATGGTAATCCTAAAATAATTGATGCTACAAATAGACAAGATTTTGTTGATACTCCAGAATATCGTGAATTGAAGAATTTTATCTTAGTTCAATTAGATTCTATTTCTCAATATAAAAGATATCTTAAGAAAAAGGAACAGAATGAATCTTCACGTAGAATGGAAGATGTTTCCGCAGGAGTCAATGAATTTGTTAGTGAAATTGATGCTGCAATAAAACAACAACCGCAGTTGGAAAAAGTTTTGTCGCCATTATATATCAAAGCAACAAAGGTTGAAGGAAAATTAAGAAAATTACAGAAGGCGCAGAGCAAAGAGCAGACAGAGTTTAAGCACAAAGAGAATATGTATTTGAGCATTATGTCAATGCAAGAATATGCTATTCAAGTGACACATGCTGTTAGGACATCTTTGGCACGAATAGAGCGAATGACTTTATATTTTTATGAGTTTTTTCCAAATCCAGAAGACGATGAGTTGTTTAAAGAATATGCCAAAGATATTTATGAGGAGATGAATACCCTAAATAGGGTTGTTGATTATATGCTTAGTTATTCTCAGTCAAATCTAGCATTTGAGGATTTTGATTCAAAAGCATTGTTTGATAGTATAGTTTCTGGCTATAAGTTAAAGCTTGCCTCTAAAGGCATAAAGCTTGAATGTCAATTTACGAATAATTTAATGATTAAATGCAATAAATTATTTATAAAAGATATCTTGCTTAATATAATAGACAACTCTATTAAGGCTTTGACAAATACGGAACTTAAAATAATAAAGTGTACATCTTTTATAGAAAGAAATAATCTTGTTATTGAAGTTTCAGATACAGGAATTGGAATTCCAAAAGAAAAATGGGATTGGGTCTTTGGTTTATACAATACAACTACAGAAAATATGGGTGGAGCTGGAGTTGGCTTGTATATAGTAAAATCAAGAGTGCAAGCTTTAAAAGGAAATGTTAAGGTAGTAGATAGTGAATTTGGAAATATTGGTACGACAATTCGTGTTGAGTTGCCTTTTAAAAATAAAAAATAATGGAAAAAGATTTCTATATAATTATCGTTGATGACAATATGAAACCAACTGATCCATTCATTATGTGGATGAAGAGAAAAGTGTTGAATGCAGATGTTGTTTCCTATAGAACAGTAGAATATGCTTTGGGTTTCATCTTTGAACATTTGGAGGAGAAAATGATAATATTTTTAGATTGCAAGTTTAATATGGGACTGCAAGGTGTTGATGGATTGAAAAGAATTCGTGAAAAAACATCTCTTGTAAGTATTGTCATGATGTCTGCAAATTCTCTTAATCAAATGGAAAATTCGGAGTTAGAAGCAATGATTAATTCTGATAAATTGTATTTTATAAAAAATGATGATTTAAGGAAAGCAGAGGAACTCGTTGCAAAAATTCAAAATAAATGGGTTTCTGAATTGGATTGCGTCTTAGAGCAATGGGTTAAGAGTCACAATAGTGAATTTCGCAGCAAACCATATATGGTAACTTCTGATGGAGTGTTGTCCTTAAATGATGTTTTAGTTCGAATAAGAAATAGAACACCGTTGGGACTTAAATTAGAAAAGCAGATATTGCAAGTTGCAGTTGATAGTTTGACTAAAGATATAAGGAAAAATGATAGATGTAATTAGCTTTACTGACGAAAAAGACAAAAAATTAGGTACGTATTTTCAAGATAGTAAAAATAGTCTAATTAATAATATAGGGTCGTTAGACGATGTTTGTGTTCTAAAAGAGGTTGGCTCCGAAATTTGCACAATGTCTAATGTTAATCAGATAATGTCAAATATAAATAATAAATGTATATGTGCAGTTTATACTCATGGTAACCCTTTTGCATTTATGGCAAATGGAAAGTCTTACATAACCAAGGAGAATACTCTGCATTTTAAGGATACATTTGTTTATTCTACAGCTTGTTTGACTGCAAGGGATATAGGAAAACAGTTGGTAGATGATGGTTGCTTGGCTTTTGTCGGATTTAAAGAAGAATCACAAGTCTTGTGCGATCCGGATTATGCAAACGTTATAATGAATTGCGATCAAGCTTGTTTATTTGCCTTCTTAAATGATAATATAAATTTAAAGGAAGCTCTCAAACTGGCTATTACTTATTATAATACGCAAATTGAAAACTGCTCAAGAAATGATAATATTATTTTGCAATCAATACTTATTGCTAACAGAGAAGCACTTTGTATGTATGGTGATGAGACTTTGACACGTAATGATTTTAACCATTAATTATTTTCATTATTATGCTTACAATATCAATTGAAATTAAGAGCAAATAGCGAACAGCATGCTTTTTCTTTTGTACTGGCAACACTTCATGGTGATGTAGTGTATTCTCTGTTTACATTATGAATATTTCAATAACCATATTGTCACTCTCTCTCTCTTTGTAGCCTTTGCAATAGGAGCTCTCATAGGCTATATCTTTCGTTAAGCACTCAAATTAAGGCTTAACGTACCTAAAGTGACCGCTTACAAAAATCAACAATATAATGATAAATACAGTCCTCACATATGGCATTATTCACTATTTTGTGATGTTGGGTAGGAGGACGGATCCTAATCCGATAGCTACGCTCCCGCCTTTATGTATGAGGCATAACTTACTTCACTATTTGACGAGTTTGCCTCATAATGTGTATCATTATCTGCATGGTTGCGACTATTTGCAGCGTGTGATGCTATCTGGGGAAAAAAGCGGATTGGAAGTAGATTTCATATTTAATGATTCTATAGAAGAGCCATCATTCAGTATGGTGCTTTCTAAAGGGTTGAATGTGTTTCTTATCTGCACCGATAACGATGATGAACTCATTGAGATGAATATTAGTCTGTCGAGAGTCTGTACTAAAAACTGCCTTTTCTGGCTTGATGAGAAAAAGAAGGAGATATTTATCATGCCGAGGGTTGTGACATCCGCTGAGGAGTTCTGGGATTACTTATTTGAGTATGCGCAACCGTTGATGAAAGACATTGAAGCTCCGCTTTGTGTGCCTCTTTGTGGTGGTAGTGTTGAATTCCCATATTTTAGGCCAGCAAACATCACTTTCTTTACTTTGGCATCTGCCTTGGGAAACTGGGGTATAGGTTCTTATGTCAATAGTCACAAAGAAAAAGAGATTCAGATCAAAAAAACGCAAGAGGCTCTGGCGGACATGTATGGATGGAAGAGGCAAGAAAAAGCTGTTGATATATTAAGTCAGCTTTATGGATTATGTCAGGATGCTTTTAAAACGGCTTCTGGCAAAACTATAGGATTCCCTGATCAGAACTATCCGCCAATTGTTATTGCTGCACCATATACTACGAAGGATGTAAGGGATTTGTTTAAGATGATGGCTAAGAGCGAGAAACCACTTCAATCAATAGACAAGGTGGTAGAAATGGAACAGACGCCCAACTATTGCTATGATGTCAAAGTAGAAAATGATCTTCGAAAAATAGACGACTTTATCCGTCTCTTTCATGTAAGTAGACTGGACTTTCTAGACATTGTGGCGAATTTGCATTGCTCATTCCGTTTTTCTCCCTATTTACGATTGCCTTTACTTTGTAAAAGTCTCAATACGGAATTGTCGTTTGTAAGTGCAAAGAACAATATGCAGTTGGCCTATTCTAAAGACCGCATGGCATACAATAAAGCCATCCATAAAGTTGGAGAGACGATGGCGCAAAAGCTGTTGGCCCCTAAAACGGCAAAGATGCTGGAAAAGATGCCTGCACAGATAGTAGCCATGACAGACCTCCCGATAGAGTGGATGGAAGTGAATGGAGTTCCACTTGGCTTTACACACGATGTTTGCCGTATGCCAGAAACACCATCTTCAGGGATGTTGACTCACTATGGTATAGCAAGGTTTTCAAATATTTACAGAATACCTGAGGATATTTTGTCGAAAACTCTTGTGGTGTATGGTTGTAGGGAAGATGCGTTTAAGAAATGGCAAGACAAAGCAGATATCTGCGCCCAGACATTAGGTGCTAAAACTGTTGTTTGTCAGAGTATAGATGAGTTTGAAAAGGCTGTTAAGCAGCATAAGCCGGACTTGTTGATTATTGATACTCATGGCGGAACGGATCTTAGAAATCATCAAAGTTTTATATACATGGGCGATGATAAGGTGTATCCCAAAGACATTTCTACAAGAGGAATATCAGCCAGGCTGGTGTTTATCTCTGCATGCAATACAGCTCCATGTTATAATGATGTAAATACTGTAGCCAATGCACTTCTTGAAGTGGGCGCATCTGCAGTGACTTCTTCTTATCTGCCTTTGGATGTTATGGAATCATCAACGCTGTATATACGTATTCTGAATCAACTGAATCAAGCTGCACGGCAGGATATACACCGAAACTGGTTAGCCTTTATTTCTCATATACTAAGGACGTCGTTTATCATGACACCACTAGTGGAAAATGCTCAAAAGAAAAGTCCAGAGTCAATGGATCCGATGCTGTTAGGTAAGGTAAACATGTTATCAATGTCTTTTGAGAATAGGGCAGAGCTATACAGAAAACTCAAGGGTGGTGAGAAGGTGGAAGGATTGAAATATGATTTTTCGAAGGTAGTTCCTCATTATCTGATGTATACTACTATAGGTAGGGCGGATCTCATCATGTTTGAGTCGTCTATGAAGAAGAGGAAAGAAGAGTACGAGAAGATGATGAAGGATGAATAATTTAGTAATGATTATGCCACGTCCTAAAAAGTCAAAATCCAGCTTTAAAAAGATGGTCAGGCCTGTTGGTTCCACGCTCGCCATTATTTGGCGGATATCTATTTGGTAGATTCGCTATTTTGGAGATGGTACGGATGCAGAGGTATCGAAAACTTCCCAAGCCGTCTTTGGGTGACTATATATTGCAGGTTATCTTTAATTTGCAATCAGATTTCCCAGGAACAGAATTCTTTGGTGCAGAAACCTTTTTAAAAGAGGCAACAATCAATCATGGAATTTCTAAAGAGGTTGTTATGGAATTAGATGTAGATGCGTATAAGAAAATAGTGGATTCTATTGTTCGATATGCTGCCAAATTGAAAAGGGTATCTATAGAGAAAATACTTGATTCTATATGGCAATGGTTAAGGCAAAAAGGTATGATGCCTACAGAATTGAAAAAGGAGTTCTTTGAAAGTTATTATGATGAAAAAGTCAAAATAGGTGATAGACATGAGAAAAAACGCTTTGCTGTGGTTCTTACCCAGATTTTAGCAAAATACTATAAGAGTAAAGGCTAAATCCAAACAAAAAAAAGTTAAAACAAAAATAATCAATGGCTCTCCAGCCCCTGTTTATAAGGGGTTGGAAGTAATTGAGTGCTAACCATAAGTATTTTCTTGATATGAGAGCTTTTGAACAGATACAATTAACCTTGGGAATAGATGATAGTCTAGTTCCTATAGATGAATTGATTTCAATTCTTGATGGTTTCCAAGGAGTTACTCTTTCGATAAATGAAACTTTAAATAAAACCTATTCATGTGGCTTTGATAGAGTCACAGTACAAGTATTAGGGTTTGAACATGGAAGCTTTAGAATACCATTTAGTATTGATAAATTTTCTGAACACATATTGTGTCCTGTATTATCTACAGTTATAGGTAGTTTGATAGTTTGGTATTTGACAACAGATAATAATCAAATGAGTATCCAACTGCCAAATGAACAAGTTTCGATAGATAGAACAGAATTTGATTGCAATAAAAAGGTTAGAGATTCTGTAAATAAAATAGCAAAAACTGTTATAAACTCAGAAAAAATTTCTAATTTGTCATTAAAGTATAGAGATGAGGATAACCAAGAGGTGTCAGTGCAGATAGACAAAAATCAGCTCGCTAATAGAATAACAGATATTGAAGGAGATGTGGTTATTCAAAACATATCAAATGTGCGACTTGAAATTGTATCGCCAACTTTGGAAGCAAAGTCTGTACAATGGAAGGTACGTTATGAAGGTAAGGTTCGTTCAATGAAAATGAATGATTTGGGATTCTTGGAGTTGATTGGGAGAAGAGACATTGCTTTTAGCAAAGGAGACATTATAACTTGTAATATCCAAATCACAGAAATAACAGAGATTGATGGTAGTGTAAAATTAAAATATGCAATAACGCAAGTTCATAATTTCCCACATTATCACAGAGTTATTAATGCTGAAGAACAAAACTTGAATCTAGAATAGTTGTAATGTAAGTATTCTTTTACCTTTGTATCGTCAATTTAAATATTCATATAGTACAAGGAAAGAAGCAAATAAGCTGCAAGCCAAAGTTCACCGAGGTCGTAATCGGTGAGAACTTAGATATTCTAGTGATACCATTGAATAACAATGATACAGAGTCTCTAATCCGCAACATGGTAAAGGGCAGGAAGTTTTACTCATTATGTGTTGGAAAGCATAAAGACAACGTCAGAAGATAAACTTTATACTCTTCTTCCTGGGTTTAGGGATGATGATCAATAAAAATGAAATTAAATTTTAGTCAAGTTATGGTATAACCTTCACTGGCATTAGCAGGTGGAGTGCTAAATCTCATATATGTATAGGCAATATGAGGTGATACCGAATAATAACCATAAATTTATGTGTGGAATAGTAGGATATATAGGACAAAACGAAGCATATCCAGTCCTGATAGCAGGACTGAAGAAACTCGAATATAGAGGATATGACAGTGCCGGAGTAGCACTCGTCAATGGAGAGGACAAACTCAATGTCTATAAGACAAAGGGTAAGGTGGCAAACTTGGAAGAACTCGCAGCAGACAAAGACTGCGGCGGCCATATCGGTATAGCCCACACCCGATGGGCAACACATGGCGAACCATCAGCCGAAAATGCACATCCCCATGTCAGTATGAGTGGTGACCTGGCTTTGGTACATAATGGCATCATCGAGAACTACCAGGTGCTGAAAGAACAACTCATAGCACGCGGTTATCAGTTCAAGAGCACAACAGATACCGAGGTGCTGGTACAGTTGATAGACTCATACTATCAGCAGAATGGCAAAGATTTGGTGTCAGCTGTTTGCCAGTCACTGAATGATGTTGTGGGCGCCTATGCCATAGCAGTCATCGAATGCAAGAACCCCACTCACATTGTGGCAGCCCGCCAGTCAAGTCCATTGGTGGTAGGAGTAGGAGCCGACAGGCAAGACTTCTATATCGCCAGTGATGCCACTCCTATCGTAGAATATACCGACCAGGTAGTCTATCTCGAAGACGGTCAGATAGCAGAAATCAGAATCGGTAAGGATATAGAGATGATTAATCTCAACCATAAGCTATGCGATTATGACATCAAGACCGTAGACCTCGACATCTCCAAACTCAGCAAGGGAGGCTTCGACCATTTCATGCTGAAAGAGATCTACGACCAGCCCCAGTGCCTGAAAGACTGTATGAGTGGTCGCCTGTTTGCGGATAAGGCCAATCCATCCAACAACCACATCGTGTTGTCAGCCCTTACAGACTATAAAGACCGACTCATGTCAGCCAAGCATATCATCATCGTGGCATGCGGAACAAGTTGGCATGCAGCCCTCATCGGCAAGCAGCTCATAGAGAAGATGTGCCGCAAGCGAGTAGAAGTAGAATATGCAAGCGAGTTCCGTTATGGCGAACCCGTCATCGAATCCGATGATGTGGTGATAGCCATAAGCCAGAGTGGCGAGACTGCCGACACCTTGGCAGCCATTCAACTTGCCAAGCAGTATGGAGCATTGATCTTCGGCATCGTCAATGGCGTAGGCTCATCCATTGCCCGAGAAACAGATACCGGCATCTATATTCATGTAGGTCCCGAGATAGGAGTAGCGAGTACCAAGGCCTTTACCGGTCAGGTCACCGTCCTTACCCTCTTTGCCTTGGCATTAGGTCATGAGCTTGGCACCCTTTCCGAAAAAGACTATGTAGAGACCATCGCCGAGTTGGCAGAGATACCCGGCAAGATGGAGAAAGTGTTGGAGCAGACGCCATCGATCTCCCGACTGGCTAAAGTATTCACCTATGCACATAATTTCCTCTATCTCGGTCGAGGATTCAACTATCCCGTAGCATTAGAGGGAGCCTTGAAGCTAAAGGAAATCAGCTATATCCATGCCGAGGGCTATCCTGCAGCCGAGATGAAACATGGTCCGATAGCCTTAGTAGATACCGATATGCCGATCGTATTCCTTGCCACACATCACCAGTTGTATGAGAAGATTATCAGCAATATGCAGGAAGTAAAATCCCGCAACGGACGCATCCTGGCTATTGTTACCGAAGGCGACAAACAAGTCAAGGCGATAGCCGATTCTGTGATAGAAGTACCGCAGACCCTCAATGCTTTAGTACCTCTTCTCAGCGTCGTTCCCCTGCAGATACTTGCGTATTATGTGGCAGTAGATAAGGGATTGAATGTAGATATGCCAAGAAATCTGGCAAAGAGTGTAACGGTAGAATAAAGGCAGAATAAATCCAAATTCTGAAGGACATAGTTAAACATAATCATAGAATCTATGAATAACTTCAAAGATATAAAAATAGCTGTAGCTGGAACAGGCTACGTTGGTCTGAGTATAGCCACACTATTATCTCAGCACCATCATGTAACAGCAGTAGATGTAATCCCCGAAAAGGTGGAGAGACTCAACAATAGAGTGTCACCCATACAGGATGATTACATTGAGAAGTATTTGGCAGAGAAGGAACTGAACCTGACTGCAACCCTTGATGGCAAATCAGCTTATAAGGATGCCGACTTCGTGGTAATTGCAGCACCAACCAACTATGACCCGGTAAAGAACTATTTCGATACTACCCATGTCGAAGAAGTGATTGACTTGGTATTGGAGGTGAATCCAGACGCAGTGATGGTCATTAAGAGTACCATCCCTGTAGGCTATACCCGCAGCCTTTACCTGAAGTATGCCAAGAAGGGAGTCAAGAAGTTCAATCTCCTTTTCTCACCAGAGTTCCTTCGTGAAAGCAAGGCGCTCTATGATAATCTTTATCCCAGTCGAATTATCGTAGGCTATCCCAAGATTATCGACCGCCCTGAGTTTGCAGAGGAAAACGAGGCAATCATGCAGGTAACAGATGTTGAGAAGTTGAAAGAAGCAGCCAAGACATTTGCAGCCCTTTTGCAGGAAGGTGCCATTAAGGAAGATATTGATACACTCTTCATGGGCATGAAGGAAGCCGAGGCAGTGAAGCTCTTCGCCAACACTTACCTTGCCCTTCGTGTAAGCTATTTCAACGAACTTGATACCTATGCAGAAGTAAAAGGTCTCGATACCAAGGCCATCATTGATGGAGTAGGACTCGATCCACGTATCGGTACCCATTATAACAACCCAAGCTTCGGTTATGGCGGCTATTGCTTGCCAAAGGATACCAAGCAGCTCTTGGCAAACTATGCCGATGTCCCAGAGAACTTGATAGAGGCGATTGTGGAAAGCAACCGTACCCGCAAGGACTATATCGCAGATGCAGTATTGAAGAAAGCCGGTTGGTACAGCTATACCGAGAACAACCAGTTTGGTGCCGAAGTCAATTCATGCGTCATCGGTGTCTATCGCCTGACGATGAAGTCCAATTCCGATAACTTCCGTCAGAGTGCTATACAGGGCATCATGAAGCGAATCAAGGCAAAGGGCGCAGAGGTCATCATCTATGAGCCAACACTCGAAGATGGCAGCACCTTCTTTGGCAGCAAAGTAGTCAATGACTTGGCTGCTTTCAAGGCTCAGAGCCATGCCATCATCGCCAACCGCTATAATACCTGTTTGGATGATGTCAAGGATAAGGTATATACCAGAGATATATTTAGAAGAGATTAGAGATAAAAAGGTTGTAAGTTGTCACTTTAGCTGTAAAGTGTATGTTATAAAAATATATATATCTTCCCCGAATCCCAAATTTACGACCTCCTCGATGATATTGCCTTCTATTATATATAATAAGGTGCTCAACTTTCGCAAATGTCGAAATTATAGAAGTTAAAGCCATAAGCCAATAGAGGGAATGTCTTATGTTTATTTTCAAGCCCACAAAGGCTGTTGGCTATAACTTCTGAACTTGCTAAAGTCATTTTTGGGGAATCGTAAGCAGAAAATGCTAAGATTTGATACGAAATCCAAAAAATATTTGTACTTTTGCAATAATTTCGCCCTTTCCTAAGAAGAAAGGGTGATGAATGTAAAATAAAAACACATGTGCAGAGGCTGCGTGCCAAATAAAAACTCATATACGATTCGGATGATGCACATTATGAAAAAAGCGACAAAGCTACCGCAATCATCATGTATGGTTGCAGCAAAAGACATAAAGTAGAAAGCGAATATGACGCAGGATTGCTTGGATTCTCCTTCTACAGCCGACGTAAGCAAACGCTTACCAAAGGGCATCCACGTTACTGGGGCTGATGACAAATCGGATCCAGGTATAGAAGGAATGCCTTGGGGCTACTTGTTTTTTCACAACAAGACAGCCCGGGCTTTTGAGAAGGAGATGAAAGATCATAACGACCAAAACAATTCTACTATTCCTTGTTTCATTATTCATGATTACAGCTCTTCGATCCAGCCGAACAGAGCGTGAGCATCCAAGCAAGGACATTCCTTAGGCGTGGTGCCGGGCAAATCACGATGCCCCACGATTCTCGCCTTCGGAAACAGACGGTGAAGACGAGACAGCACATCAACGATTCTTTCCGTCTGCTCAGGCGTGCGAGTATCACAAGGCTGCGCATGCTCATTCAGTCCACCCTCGTAGCAGATACCGATAGAACAACGGTTGAAAGGTCTCGCATGCGCCCCCACTTCGAGCAGGAAGCGATGTTGCGTCATGCTACCATCCTTGCGGATGTAGAAGTGGTAGCCCACATCATAGAAACCACGGCTCTTATGGTCGCGTCGAAGTTGTTCCACACTATAGTCCTGGTTGCATCGAGTAGCCGAGCAGTGCAAGACCAAAAACTTCACGGAGTCAGCATTCATCATCAGTTTGCCGTCCTCCACTCTGGCAAGGAGTGTGCGTTCATTACGCACCAGCTCCTCCCCAATCGATAAAGGAAATCTTTCTTGAATCATTTTTTGATGAATTAAGGAAGTAAAGAAGTTAAGACAACACCTTTGTGGGTGCAAAACATTAGAAGAGAGCACTTGTGCACGAGCTTACGCCCAGTGCAGTCAGCGCAGCGATGATAGCCTGTACAACAGCATTCATGATAGATACCCAAGAAATCTTCTTGGAACCATTGTTGAAATTTTCATTTTGATTATTCATATGCATTTGATTTTAAAATTAAAATAGTGGAGTTTGTGCCTGCGCCCGATCGCACTCGGGCGCAGTGCATTCCTCATTCGGGATTATTCACCATCTCCGGTGCCTTCGGTTCCCTCAGTTCCGCTGTTCTCACCGCCTGCTGGAGTGTTGCCACCAGAAGGGGTGTTGCCACCAGAAGGAGTGTTGCCGCCAGTTGGAGTATTGCCGCCAGAAGGCTTGTTATCACCTGAAGGCTTATTGTCGCCATTCGGGTCGTTATCTTCGCTGTACTTCACGAGGCTGATGCGATTAGGAATCAGGTCGTAGGTACGCTTGCCATTGCGATCCACGGAGAACGAAGGACGGAAGCCTGGTATAATACTCTTCACCAAGTTGGCATTCGCCTTCTTAGGTTCAGACACCGCCTTGTTGGTGATGAAGCGGAGATAAAGAGTACCGAAACCAAGAAGCTCGATGTTGTAACCCTTGGCAAGGTTCTCCACCACATAGTAGGCATAGCGGTCGAGTACCGCCTTCACATCAGCCGTGGTTGCAGTAGATTCCGTAGAAATCTGCTTAGCCACCTCTTCGGTAGTCAATGTACCGTAACTTACAGGACGTACAGAATAAACAGTTTGTCCCTTTTTCTCACCCATGTTCATGGTCTTCTTGACCACTTTGTAACTTTTACTCATAGTTTTAAAAATTTAAAATGTAAATACTATAATGATTGCAATTTCTTAATTGCGATTGCAAAGGTACAACATTCGCTAAGCCTCCTGTCCGTTTCTGTCTGGGAGCGTCAGGAAGCTACCCGAAATGCCCTTTTCACTCCTTTTCTTTATAGATCGATAGCCAATTTCTCGCAGATAAACTTGACTGCGGCAGGAGGAAGAAGTCTCGTGGAAGGAGAGACACCCATACGGGCAAGTTCTTCGTCGAACGGTTTCATCCAACGTCTTAAAGTCTTAGAAGTAATACCAGCATATGCAGCCAGCTCAAATTTGTACATTGCTTTCATTTCTTTATACCTTATTTATATATGTAACACATATCAGATATAGCTTTTGATGCATCAGTTGCTTTCTGAATTCGTTGGCAAAGATAGATGGAAAATAGGGCATACCAAAAGGCGTTCATAAGCGTTTACTTCACGTTCATCTTTGTTCATTGCACATTCATTTTAGAACAGAAAATGAGCAGGAAATCGAGCTGTCAAGATACATCGAAATTCATGTTGTACGACAATGCATCCCCATGTCGTACAACTATACAATCTCATGTCGTACGTTCATAGCAACGATAGTCGTACGACATGACAACCTCATAACAACTGCCTTCAAAAAGGCAAAAAAACACGAAATGATGACAGATAAATCCAACTGCACATTCAACATCAGCGGCGGCAATGTCCAGATATTGCCCAATGCTACCCAAGGCATCCAAAACTTTTATGGCGACCAGTTCGCAGAGGAAGCTTTGAAGGCAAGTGTTAACACCAATCCAGGCAATGCAGCTCCCGAACTTAGTGATGAGGAGCAGGCTTTGCAGTTATATATAAATAAGGTAGAAGTATTAAAGCAATACGCTTCTCGCCTGTCTCAATGCACTTCCGCAAGAGACATAGGCAAGATAGTGGTTGATATGCGCAAGGATGAGGAGGTAAGAGTAGATGATTACGAGATGGTGAAGGAACGCTTCATCAATGTGTTGCTAACCTTGGCGCCTCATGTGACAAGTGGTAAGACTGTGAGCAATGTTCGCCAGCGCATCAACGACGCCTGGGACAGAAGAAAATAATCAATCTAATCTTTAAAACTAAAACAGATGACTGAAGAATCAAACCAATTTGACATCAGCGGGGGCTCTAACCTGATTGCCCCAAATGCAATGACACAACAGCAGATTTTCTATGGTGATCAGTTTGCCCGGAAAATATTGGGGAGTAAAGAAGAACCGCTCACATTGGTAGTGCTTGGTGCTGGAGTAGATGCTACAATGGGACTTCCGACCTCAGCAGACCTCATACCACGTATAGTCGATTATTTGGCGACCGATGAAGGCATAAAGCTTGATGCCATCTTACGAAAGGTAATAGGCCGAGTACATTTCCACTTCGACAAGTTTGTGAGTACAGCCGTTGATTGATTGGCTAAGGATTTGGACAAGGAAATTGTATCAATTTGTCACAATATCAATGATGAACTTGATAATAATAAGAGTCTTGATGAGACACAACGTAAATTGGGTATGCTTATCGTTCGACTGTTCAAGAAAGTCTTGGATTTCAAGAAAGGAGCAGAGATAGATACCGAGACGATGAACTTGATAGAAGAGGTGTTTGATACGGTCGTAAAAGATGACAGCATCATAGATTTGAGTCATCTCAACTATACCGACACATTCAAGAACATCATTGTTGAGATACTTCAGAAGAGCATCCATGAGTCGAACAATCCCATCTTGCGCCATATCTACAAGAACATGCTCGACATAGAGCAATTGCTCTCGCAATACTTCTATGGCTTTTACACTGGTCAAATCAGTTATATCCGCGACTATCTATACATATCCTGGATTCTATGGGCGTACTTGGTAAGCGAGGAACAGCGAAAGGCGCAAGAGAAAAAGGAGGAAGATGTTTCTTCTTCCATTTATGCACAATTGGCAGGCAAGGATTGCCAACTCATCACATTCAATTATACATCTTATGCATCCCAAGCAAGTCCAACAGCACTCTATTTTCATGGTTCCCTTAAAGAGTATGTGGATGTGGAGAACAAGAACGATTTCCTTCATGATGACTTGATGAGTATTGATATAGAGGATTTCTTTACAAATCAACTTGCAGCGGAGATAAGTTTTGACTCGGATCACAAGTCTATAACAATCCCTTCATTTCTGCCACCGATGAAGATGCGTCCTGTCATATCCAAGCATTATATAGACACATGGTATCATGCTTCCCAGATGGTGCTACGTGCCAACACAATAATCATTCTTGGCTATTCATTTTCATCTGCCGACAACTATTTCTGTGATATGTTGCGAGAGAACCGTGATGCACAAATCATCATCATCGACAAGAATCTGGAGGCGATAAGTCGTAATGTATGTCGTGTACTCCAGTTGGATGCCAATCGTTATTCGAAGCAAATAAAAGATGGAAACGAGATACGCAAATACAACAATCGAGTGACCATTATCGGTGCTGATTTATTGACAGTAGAATTAGCTACCTACCTTTCTTCTCCTTCCATTTCAAAGGAAATGGGGCAAAATGAAGATAAAAGAACCATCTGATCACCCTCTTCAGTGTGATGGGCGAGGATAGTTATAGAAAACATTGAAATAATGTGAAAAGTTTTGGAAGATACGAAGAAATATCCTATTTTTGTGAAATAAAAGCAACCAGCTATGTGTAAAATCTCAGAATCAACAAAAGATAAGCTCGGCAACACCTTGATTTATATGGCAGAACGAGTGGCAGACCTTAGTAAGACCAAGGCCTTGAAATTGCTGTATTTAATGGAAGAGCGAATGGTCCTGAAATATCATGTTCCTTTTCTTGGCATACCTTATGAAGTATGGCAGGCAGGCCCCGTAGCCAAGGATGTTTTCATAGACTTGTCGGATGGACCTTATCTATTGAAAGACTATATCAAGACAGATTTGGTTTGTTCCGCAACTTATCTTGTAGCCGTCAAACCATTCTGTGATGATGAGTTTTCAGAATGTGAGATTGCGATGATGGATGACATACTGAATAAGTATGGCAAGATGACAGCTGCGGATTTGGTTAATGAAACCCATAAAAAAGGCACGCTGTGGTATCAGGAGGCAAGTCAAAATGGATTATTGGAAGCATTTCAAAATCATGAATGCAACAACTCTGACTTGAAGATAGATTTCACGAAAGCGATGGCACCATGTGCAGCTGAGTATTATCAGGAAAGTCTTGATGTTCATCAGACAGCCAATCTATTAAACATCAATGCTCATGTTTGAGAAAGGTAATCTTTTGCTGTTTCGGCCATTTGTTTTCAAAAATGGAGCTATGCCCAAGGATAAGTTTTTCTTGGTACTGGAGAATGTCGATGGCAATTTGTTGTTGGCAAGCCTCCCCACTTCAAAGGATCACGTGCCATCAGATGTGGAAGTAAAGCATGGCTGCTTGGACTTGGCTGAGCGTTTTGTGAATGTCTTTGTCTTTCTGTCTGGTGAGGAGATTCTTTGTAGAGCAAATGGTGAACGTTTTTCTTTCTCGAAGAATACTTTCGTATATGGGGCGAACCTGGATATGTATAACATTTCTCAGTTTGAATTACAAGAACGGTTATCTCAGACAAATATTGAGTTAATAGAAAGTCTTGATGCTGCCTTGTTCGAAGAACTCAAGAATTGTCTATCCAATAGCAAGATGGTAAAGAATAAATACCGCAAGATCCTAAAATAGATGGGTAAAAACTATATAGTCATGTTACTATGTTGAAAAATCCGATGAGTTGAAGGAGTGCGCTTAGTCAATCCTTCACCCTAAAAGATAAAGCAAATGAGCGTAATGAAAGCTGGCTTTCTAATTGCCGGGTGCAGCTTATCTTCTGCAAAACGATAATAAAATAACTTTTTTCAAAAACAGATACGTGTAACTACTTGTAAAATAGTGGGGACGCTGTAATGGTGATATACTAAACTTACTAATTATATGTAATTATGGGTGAATTTGATAATATTGAATATGGTAAAGATGAGCGTGAAGACGAGTTCTCTAACGATGATTTGTTTAATATTCAGTCGTGGGGAGCCGATCCTTCAGTCCGTGAATTAATTACTCAGTATGAAGACGGAGACATTATAAAGCCGGAACTTCAGCGTAATTATGTGTGGGATAAGAAGGAGGCTAGCCGTTTTATAGAGTCTTTACTGTTGGGACTTCCAATACCAAGCATATTTTTGGCTAATGTTGCTGATGACAAGAGGTTGATTATCGATGGTTATCAGCGATTGACAACTTTAGTAGATTATATATCTAAAGGTACATGGAAAGATTCTGATGAGCCATTTAGACTTTACAATTCTCCTTTGATCAATGAGAGATGGAGAAATAAAACATATAAAGAGCTTTCTGAGTCTGATAAACGAAGATTACGTTTATATTCAATACATGCAATCATTTTTGAGCAGAAAAAGCCTAATAATGATTCTGGACTTTATCAGGTCTTTGAACGTATTAATACAAGTGGTAAAACACTGAATGCGCAGGAAATAAGAAATTGTGTATATCAAGGTGATATGAATACGTTGCTTTTTCAGTTGAATGTTAATGAAAAATGGAGAGCTTTGTATGGAAGCGAGAAACCTGATGAAAGAATGCTTGACTTAGAATTGATTTTGCGTTTTTTCGCAATGAGTACTCCTGATGTGTATAATACGACAAAATCTTATGTTAGTTTGAAGCAAACACTCAATCAGTATATGGCTCATTATAGGTCTGCTTCTTCAGACTTTTTGGAGTGTAAAGAAAAACAGTTCACAGAAACCATAGATTTCATTTATGATAGATTTGATGAAAATGCTTTTTTCAATCTTCAAAACGATTTTACGAAGTATCGAAAAAAAATGTATGCTACAATATTTGATTCATTGATGATTGGTACATCTATAGCTTTGGAGAGAGGTTTCATAGGCACTAATGAGAACTTGAATTCTAAGAAAGAGTTGTTGTTGAGAAATCAGGAATATCGTGACTGTATAACTTCCGGTACGATGCAAGCTGTGAATATTCATAAGCGAATAAAGTTAGTTTTGTCTGAAATATACGGAATGGAATTATGATGCATAATGAGGAGGTTAAATTGTCTATAGAAGATTGTAGGCAAGAAATGACTCGATTAAAGGCTTTAATAGCAGTGGTTGGTGCAATGTCACCAGTCAGTAACTTCCTTACTAAATATGCTGCGGTTCGTTGTTGTGGTACTTTAGAGCAGGGTTACAAGTCTATCATTGCAGATTATTATGAGCAATTCTCTGAACAATTAGTAAGTTTTATATCAACTCATGTAAGAGAATCATCTAAGAATCCTACTTTAGCTAATATCTGTACGATTCTAAATGCCTTCGATGAAGATAAATGCAAACTTTTTAAGGAAAAAGTTCAGCAGTTAGAATCTGGTTCAATGGTAAAACAGTCATTGGATTCTATAAATAAAGTTCGGAATAATGTGGCTCATGGCATAGACATATCGATGTCTTTTAGTGAAATCGTAGAACATTTTGAACGTGCTTTAAAAATTTTAGAGTGTTTGGATTTGGTCTTGCATTAGTTATACGTTTTTTGTTTTTTATAAATTCTGATAAATTATGGATACTCAAACATTTTTAGCGATATGCCAGATTGTTGGTGTGACGATAATTCCAATAATAATATGGTTGGGAGGAACAAAATTCCAGGATCGAAAGGCGAAGAAAGATGCCAAGCGGAATTTGTTTTTTACATTGATGGCAAATCGGAAAACAACGACAATATTGAAGGAAAAGGTTGATGCTTTAAATTTGATAGATGTAGTTTTCCAAGATGACAAGAAAGTTAGGCAAGCATGGAAGGATTATCATAATAGTTTAAATTCTTTATCTCCAGATTTTCCAAACAATAATTCCTTTGCTTTGGATTTACTGTCTGAAATGGCATTAAGTTTAGGTTATAAAGAATTGAAACAAACAGAAATTGATAGATTTTATGAGCCAGTTCAATTTACAAAGGAACAGGAATTAAAGGATAGTCTAGCAAATGAAAACCTTAGAGTTTTAATGGCTTCAAAAAGCTGCAGTGAGTCTTTTACAGAAGAAGAATTGAGAACAAGACAAAATGAAACTAGGGAAGAATAAGCCATGATAGAAACTCTCTATGATACTAATGGAACCCCAGTAGCTTATCTAGATAAAGACGATGGAAATACTTTTTTTTTATGGAATGGTGTGCCCGTAGCTTATCTGGATAAAGATTATACTGTATATGGATTTAATGGAATGCAATTAGGTTGGTATTTTAATGGGTATATGCGTGACTTAAAAGGCTATATAGTTGGATACAATAAGCAATCTGCATCTATAGAAGTTAAAGCCAGTCCCATAAAATCCTTCAAAATAACGAAACCAGTTAAAAGAATAAAGCAGATAAGACGGATTAAACCTATTTGGAAAAGAAATAATTCGGCTATATGTTTATCTCAGTTTCTTGCAAATGGTATAAAATAATCAGGTTCATCCGACATTTCGAGTGATACGACAGTCATGCAATGCGTATAGTCTCA
>ERZ833515.822-NODE-822-length-24989-cov-3.618192_pt1 | contig 24989 bp, 20 predicted proteins | sample MGYA00519949_ERZ833515 | MGnify/ENA primary metagenome ERZ833515 (study PRJEB31850, sample SAMEA3708741) | human gut metagenome | biome: human gut; feature: human-associated habitat; material: faeces | place: China | collected 2014 ...
CTAGGTCAGCCAATGTATCCTCCACCATAACCAAAGCACAGTTTGTCAGTTCCGTTTCCAAAGAGTCGGCAGCCAGTGCCGGGTCTTCTTTCTTCAACTGATCCAGAAATTTATAATATAACCAATTACGGCGAATCTGATTGATCCGTACCTCTTTCTCATCCAGTTCGGCAAGAATGGAATCTATGGAGGCAAAAAATTTTTCTTCGGTTACCGGTTTTAACAGATAGTTCTGAGCTTTTACTTCGTAGCTGTCTACCGCATATTCCGGAGAACTTGTCAGGAAGATGATCTCGGTATCTGTTCCGGAAGCTCTGATATTTCTCGCAATCTCAATTCCGTTTTCTCCGGGCATTAAAATGTCCAGGATCGTAATATCAAATCGTTTTCCCTGATCGATGGCATCCAGTAATGAGAAGCCATTTTGAAATATATGAATCTGAAGCGGTGTGGCATGAAGCTCCTGATATCGTTTGAAAAGCGCTGCCAGTATCTGCCGCTCCTGTTTACTGTCGTCACAAATCGCTATATGTATCAAAAAATCTACTCCTTATCATGGCTTAACAAATATATGATAAGCCGGTCGTTGATCGTCATTTGTACAGGCGTACTCATTGACCTGAGTTCATTATAGCATAGTTCTGATCAAATCGACGGACATTTCATGCGCATATAGTGACATTTCATGTAGCGGATGCAAAAAAATGAAATCTGTTGTAGAATGCGGAGCTGCTTCATGATAGACTGAAAATATCAAGAGAACCCGGATCAATGGAGGCTTAATTATGGGAAAAGTACGATTAAATGATAATACAGAAATAGTTGCAGCTGTAAAAGAAGGACTAAAAAGGAAGAATGGATATTGTCCGTGCAGGCTTGAAAAAATACCGGAGAATAAATGTATCTGTAAGGAATTCCGGGATCAGATCAATGATCCGGAGTTTGAGGGATATTGCCATTGTCAGTTATATTACAAAGAAAAGTAAACTAATATATGAATTATTATTAGAACATATAGACTGGTTCGTCAAAATAAACATAAAAATATTAATAAATCCAAAAAAATTGCTAATAAATCCAAAAATATTCTATTCTTTCTTTCTGCTTGTCACATTATAATGAATTTAGTCAATGAGACAGAGCGAAAAATAAACAAAATGTACAAACAGGAGGAATGAAATATGAGAAAGAAAAAAATTATAGCTGTCGTTGCAGCAGCACCACTTGCATTATCAATGGTAGGATGTGGATCAGGCGGATCAGGCGGATCAGGCGGAAGCAGCTCAAGCGGAGTTGCAAACAAGGATAAGCCACTTTGCTGGTTCAACCGTCAGCCATCCAACAGCTCAACAGGAGAACTTGATAAGGAAGCATTAAGCTTCAACAAAGATACTTATTATGTAGGCTTCGATGCTAATCAGGGTGCTGAGCTTCAGGGCCAGATGGTACTTGATTATATCAAAGCAAATGCAGCAACAATCGACCGTAACGGTGATGGCGTTATCGGATACGTTTTAGCAATCGGTGATATCGGACACAATGACTCAATCGCTCGTACTCGTGGTGTTCGTTCAGCACTTGGCACAGGAGTTGATGCAAATGGTGCAGTTGATTCAACACCTGCAGGTACAAACGTAGACGGATCAGCAAAAGTTGTTCAGGATGCAAAACTTGATGTAGATGGTAAGACATATACAATCCGTGAGCTTGCTTCACAGGAAATGAAGAACTCAGCAGGTGCTACATGGGATGCAGCAACAGCAGGAAACGCTATCGGAACATGGACAGCTTCATTCGGTGATCAGATTGATGTAGTTGTTTCAAATAACGATGGTATGGGAATGTCAATGTTCAATGCATGGGCAAAGGATAACAAGGTTCCTACATTTGGATACGATGCTAACAGCGATGCAGTAGCAGCTATTGCAGAAGGCTACGGCGGAACAATTTCACAGCATGCAGATGTTCAGGCTTACTTAACACTCAGAGTTCTTCGTAACGCACTTGATGGTGTAGACGTTGATACAGGTATTGGCACAGCAGATGAAGCTGGTAACTGCTTAACAGAAGGTGAAGATTACAGATACAGCGAAGAAGAAAGATCATACTACGCATTAAACGTAGCAGTAACTGCTGAAAACTATCAGGATTTCACAGATTCAACAAAGGTTTATGACAAGGTTTCAAAACAGCTTGATTCAAGCAAGAGCCCAACAAAGAAAGTATGGCTTGATATCTACAACGCTTCAGATAACTTCTTAAGCTCAACATACCAGCCACTTCTTGAGAATTACGATGATCTGCTCAACCTGAAAGTAGATTACATCGGTGGTGATGGTCAGACAGAGTCCAACATTACAAACCGTCTTGGTAACCCGGGCGAATATGACGCATTTGCGATCAACATGGTTAAGACAGATAATGCAGCATCATACACAACACTTCTTAACAAATAAGATAACGGATCGGCAGGCAATAATGATTTAACTCAGAGGGGTGTCAGATACAAGATTTGATACCCTTCTTTTACTAAGAAAGGGAAGTAGAGATATGGCAGAAGATAAGAATAAATACATCTTATCGATTCATGGCATGAGTAAATCATTCGGAAGAAACAAGGTTCTTAACCACATTGATTTGAATGTGAAGCCAGGATCCATCATGGGACTTATGGGTGAGAATGGTGCCGGAAAATCGACAATGATGAAATGTCTCTTCGGAACCTATCAGAAGGACGAAGGAACTATAATATTAGATGGTAAAGAAGTAAACTTCTCAGGTCCAAAGGATGCCCTTGAAAACGGAGTTGCAATGGTTCATCAGGAGCTTAACCAGTGTCTTGAAAGAAGCGTTGTGGACAACCTGTTCCTGGGACGTTACCCAAAGAATTCCCTCGGTGTGATCGATGAGGGCAGAATGAAAAAAGAAGCTTCGGATTTGTTCAGAAAGCTCGGTATTACCGTAAATCTGACACAGCCGATGAAGAAAATGTCAGTATCGCAGCGTCAGATGTGTGAGATCGCAAAGGCTATTTCTTACAACTCAAAAGTAATTGTACTTGATGAGCCTACATCCTCACTGACAGCACCTGAGGTTGCAAAGCTGTTCAAGATGATGAGACAGTTAAAAGAGCAGGGAATTTCCCTGATTTATATATCACATAAAATGGATGAGATCTTCGAGATCTGTGACCAGATATCCGTTCTTCGAGATGGTAGTCTGGTAATGACAAAAGACAGTAAGGACACAAACATGAACGAACTGATCTCCGCAATGGTTGGTCGTTCTCTTGACAATAGATTTCCACCTGTAGATAATGAGCCCGGTGAGACAGTTCTCTCCGTACAGAACCTGTCAACAAAGTATGCACCAAAGCTCCAGAACATCACATTTGATGTTAAGAAGGGTGAGATTTTCGGACTGTATGGTCTGGTAGGTGCAGGTCGTACAGAGCTCCTTGAAACCATATTCGGTATGCGTACAAGAGCAGCAGGAAATGTACTTTATAACGGCAAGATGATGAACTTCTCATCACCAAAGGATGCCATGGATCATGGTTTTGCCCTGATCACAGAGGAAAGAAAAGCAAACGGACTTTTCCTGAAAGCAGATATCACATTTAATACAACAATTGCAAATATGAATCACTATAAGAGCGGAATCGCACTTAGCCATGACGATATGGTTCGTGCAACCGCAGAGGAGATCAAAGTCATGCATACAAAATGTATGGGACCGGATGATATGATCGCAAACCTCTCCGGTGGTAACCAGCAGAAGGTTATCTTCGGTAAATGGCTGGAGCGTTCTCCTAATGTATTTATGATGGATGATCCTACAAGAGGTATCGATGTAGGTGCCAAGTACGAGATCTATGAACTGATCATCAATATGGCAAAGCAGGGTAAAACGATCATCGTTGTATCCTCAGAGATGCCTGAGATCCTTGGTATCACAAACCGTATCGGTGTTATGTCGAACGGTCATCTTGCAGGAATCGTAAATACAAAAGAGACCAACCAGGAAGAATTATTAAGACTTAGTGCGAAATATTTGTAATAGAGAGGAGTTTTGGTTATGGCAGATAAAAGTAAGATCCTTTCGGCCGATGCAGAAGCAGCGCTTTTGAAGCCGATTGATGAATATGTAGGAAAAATACAGTCACAGATCGATGCACTCCGTGTAGACGGATCTGACAAGGTTCAGAGTTATAAGAACCAGATCGCAATTGCGAAGGAAGACAAGAACTTATCAAAGGATGAGAAAGCAAAAGCAGTTGTAGCAGCAAAGTCTGGACTTGAAAAGGCAAAGAGCGTGGAAGCAGCAAACAAGGATAAGGTATCCAAGTTGATCGCAGAAGCAGAAAAGTACCTTTCAGAGAATTATAACAGCAAATATTATGATAAAGTAGTTGCAAGCTGCGAGGCAGAAAAAGCAGCAGAAAACGAAGCTTACGAGAAGGTTCGTGCAACGATCAAGACAGAACACGAACAGACACTTGCCAAGCTGTCCGCTGCAGACGAGATCAAAGATGAGAAATATGTATATAAGAACAGATTATTTGATGCACAGATGTCTCATGAATCCAGATTACAGGAGATCAAAGACAGAAAGCATGATGCATTTGCACATAAGTTCCATCTGATCGACCTCTTACGGATGTCCAAATACACATTTGGTCAGAAGCAGGCTCAGAAGATCGAGAATTACAAATACACATTTAATACATCCCAGTTCCTTTATAAGAACGGTCTGTATATCGTAATCATCCTGATCTTCATTGCACTTTGTATTATCACACCAATCGTTAAGAATACACAGTTATTAACCGTTACCAATATCCTGAATATCTTACAGCAGGCATCTCCTCGAATGTTCCTTGCACTCGGTGTTGCCGGTCTGATCTTACTTACAGGTACTGACCTTTCCATCGGACGTATGGTAGGTATGGGTATGGTTACAGCAACTATCATCATGCATAACGGCCCTAACACAGGTGGCGTATTCGGACATATCTTTGATTTCTCAAATATTCCGGCCGCTCCTAGAGCAATTCTTGCACTGGTAGCCTGTATAATTCTTACAACAGTATTTGCAAGTATTGCAGGTTTCTTCATGGCGAAGTACAAGATGCATCCATTCATCTCAACCATGGCGAACATGCTGATTATCTTCGGTTTAGTAACATACGCAACAAAGGGTGTATCATTCGGTGCGATTGATTCTTCAATCCCTAGCATGTTCATCCCTACATTTGGCAGCTTCCCATCGATTATTCTTTGGGCGATCGTAGCAATCATTGTTGTATGGTTCATTTGGAACAAGACAACATTTGGTAAGAATCTGTACGCTGTAGGTGGAAACCCGGAAGCAGCAGCAGTTTCAGGTATCTCAGTATTCAAAGTAACACTTGGCGCATTCATCCTTGCAGGTATCCTTTACGGATTCGGTTCATGGCTTGAATGTAACAGAATGGTAGGTTCCGGTAGTGCCGCTTATGGACAGGGCTGGGATATGGATGCCATTGCAGCCTGTGTAGTTGGTGGTGTATCATTTACAGGTGGTATCGGTAAGATCTCCGGTGTTGTAACTGGTGTACTTATCTTCACATCACTAACATACTCACTGACAATCCTTGGTATTGATACAAACCTTCAGTTCATTTTCGAAGGTATCATTATCCTTGCGGCTGTAACTCTTGACTGTCTCAAGTATGTACAGAAGAAGTAAGGAAATGTAATAATCGCTCACAAAAAAACGATATAAATCAAAAGCCGCTCCGTTCGTCTTTGATATGCTTTCTGTCAGGCTGACAGATGCAAGCTCCAGACTGAACGGGGCGGCTTTTAAAATATCAGGAGTACGCTGCTATTTTATTTGGGATATATACGGTAAAACGGGATTTTGGGGTTCATTCTGAACGTAGATTTGTTATAATAAGGAACAGATAGAAAGAGTAGAAGAGGAATGAGATATGGATAATTATAAAGTGGTACTCGTCGATGACGAGGTGGAAGTAATCGATGCGATCGAACAGAGAATTCATTGGGATATATTAGGATTTGAAGTTGTTGGAAGTGCGACAAACGGTGTGAAAGCACTGGAGCTCGTGGAGAAGCAGCAGCCGGATGTCGTGATAACCGATATCAAGATGCCATATATGGATGGACTGGAGCTTGCCAGGAGATTGAATAAAGAATATCAGAATATCCATATCGTCATTTTTACAGGATTTGATGAGTTTGAATATGCGAAGGAAGCTGTTCATCTGGAAGTAGAGGAATACATGCTGAAGCCAATCAATGCTCTGGAGCTTACGGAATGTATGAAACGATTGAAAAAGACTCTGGATAAGGAGAGAGAAGAGCGTCTGAATGTAACAAAGCTTGAGAATTATCTGAAGGATTCCCTTCCGGTGCTTCAGACGAATCTGTTTGTTTCGTTGATCGAGGGTCGTGTAAATGAAGAATATTGCGAGAAGTTTTTGAATGCGTATCAGATTGATATGAAAGGACCGTATTATTGCTGCGCGATCTTTCATACCTCGGAGCATCATGTTCCGGATGGTATGAATCCATTGCTGCTTGCCATGTCAGTCGAGCATGAGATCAAGGATCGTTTAGCACCGGAATGGAAGAATCATATGTTCACATATCTGGGAAATGCACTTATGATCATAGAACTGGAAACGGAAGAAATGGTAGTTGCATTTACAGATGCTTGTGATCGATTCTGTAAATGGGCATATCGTGTTATGGGAGCTGTTGTGACTGCAGGAATCGGAAGAGTCTGTGATAATCTGATCAGCGTTAATTCTTCTTATGATGGAGCAAGAGAAGCAGTTTCTTATCGTGTGTTATATGGAACGAGCCGTGCGATCAATATTGGTGAGATCGCACCGAAGGAGCAGGAGATCCTGATCCAGCCGGAGGATACAAAGATGCATGATCTGTTCAAGGCTATTCATCTGGGAGTACCGGAGACACTTGAACAGTCGGTGCGGAAGGAAGTGGAGAAGCTTCATAATAATGCGCAGACCGTGAACCAGTATAACCTTGCGATCATGGAGATGGTGGGAGCATTTTATCGATTCTGTGCTAATAATTTTATAGATTTTAATGAGTTTTGCGGTAATATCGGAAATCCATACGAACGTGTACCAGAGATGGATGAAAGCACATTAACCGCGTGGATGATCGATTCGGCAAAAGCCATCAGTGAGGAGCTGAAAAATGCCAGAAACAGTACATCGAGACGTATGGTTACAGATGCGCAGAATCTGGTGCATGACAGGTATATGGAGCCGAATCTCTCCTTGGATACCGTGTGCTCGGCACTTGGAGTATCGAATTCTTATTTTTCCAGTGTATTTAAAAAAGAGACAGGAAAAGCATTTGTAACATATCTGACCGATTACCGGATGGATCATGCGGCAGAACTGATTCTCGAAACGAATGAGAAAAGTTATCAGATTGCAGAGCGGGTCGGTTATCTTGATGCAAATTATTTCAGTTATGTATTTAAGAAGCGTTTTGGGGTTTCGCCATCCAAATACAGAACGGAGCATCTGAAAAAATAAAGGATAAATAAGGGGAAGCGTGTTGAAGAATATAAGAAAGAATAAAAAGAAGAAAAATGAAAGTTCTATTATCGGACGTCTTCGGGGGTGGTTTTATCACGGCAGATTTATAGGTTTTGATATTCAGTCGATCATTATGACAGTGCTTACTGCCCTGACGATCATCACAACAGTTATCATGGGTTTGCTGTTGTATAATCGTTTTAAGATGGCGATTAAGCAGACTGCGGTCACGAATACGGAAAATATGGTGGAAAATACTGTTGAAAAGCTGGATGCAGATCTGTTAAATGTGCGTCAGATCACGAATGCGGTGAATTATAATATTATTCAGGAATATGATATTTCCAGCCGGGATTTTAACCGGCAGTTCAGTCTGTTATATGAGATTAATGCCGATAAGATCCAGAGTATGGCGCTATATGATGATAAAGGGAATCTTCTTACGGCAGAACCGGTCACGGTACAGAAGGATGCTGTGGAACCGTCGGAGCAGGACTGGTATCAGGATGCAGAGGCAGATATCGAGAATATTCATTTCTCTATACCGCATATCCAGAATCTGTTTGTCGATGGCACATATCGATATTACTGGGTTGTATCTCTTAGCCGTTCAGTTGATATCAACGATGGTGAGCAGCCGGGAAGTGGTGTCCTTCTGGTCGATATGAAATATTCGGTGATAGAGGATACATTGGCACGGATCAACGATGCGTCAAATGGCATCTATTATTACCTGTGCAACCGTGATGGTCAGATGATCTATCATCCGCGCGGAACCGATATGGACAGAGGATATTTCAAAGAAGAATATAGGGATGCAGCAACCTATGAGGATGGAACATATGAACTTACAGTCAATGGCAGGACAAGCAATGTGATCGTAAATAGTGTTGCATATACCGGATGGAAGGTGGTCGGTGTAGTTCCGGAAAGTGTACAGATCGCGAGCATCAACCGGTTCCGGTATTATATCATTACAACGGTTATCATTCTTATGATGATGCTTTTAGGGGTAAACCGTATTATTTCGAAGAAGATATCCAGGCCGATTCTGAAGTTAAATGAATCAGTCAAAGCATATGAGGCAGGTGGTCCGACAGATATCTACATCGGTGGATCGTCCGAGATCCGTCATCTGGGATATTCTGTTCAGAAATCCTACGAACAGATCGAAGCTTTGATGCAGGAGATCATACGGGAACAGACGGAACGAAGAAAGAGTGAGATGGATGCGCTGCAGAGCCAGATCAATCCGCATTTCCTCTACAATACCCTGGAATCCATCACATGGATGGTAGAAGCAAAGAAGAACCTGGATGCGGTGTTTATGATCTCAGAGCTTGCAAAGCTGCTTCGTATCAGTCTGTCAAAGGGCAGAACGGTGATCAGAATATCGGATGAGATCCAACATAGCAGAAGTTATATGAATATTCAAAAAGTTCGATATAAGGAGCGTTTTCAGATTGAATTTGATATTGATGAAGAGATTAATGAGTACTGTACAGTAAAGCTGATCGTTCAGCCGATTCTTGAAAATGCCATTTATTATGGTGTAGGGAATATGGATGAGGATGACGGCGGCAAGATCACGATCCGGGGAGAGAAAAAGGATGACGATATATATATTTCCGTAGAAGATAATGGTATGGGAATGAATGAGGACATTGTAGAGAATATATTAAAAGATAATAACAAAGTGCCAAAACATGGTTCCGGTGTCGGTCTGATCAATGTTCATTCCAGAATTCAGTTGATGTTTGGAAATGAATATGGTCTGGAGGTTTACAGTGAGCCGGACGAGGGTACAAGGATTGTGATCCACATACCGGCTATTCCATATACAGAGGAGAATCGGGAACAGCTTGAAACACAGAATTATAGAAAGGGGAGAGTGACAGATGAAGAGAAATAGAATTACTTTCCTCATAGCAGAGCTGATCCTGGTTGCCATTGCCGGCATATTTATCAACCGGATCTTTCGGGAAGATAATCCACAGAAACGTGTGGCAGTTATTCTTCCGGATTCCGGTAATACCAGATGGGAAGGTCTGGTTAATGGACTGAAGCAGTCTGCGCAGGTAAATAACATTCATTTGATCATCTGTAATACAGATGAGATCGTAAGTGCAGATGATGAAAAAGAGCTGATCGATGAACAGCTTGAAAATGATGTGGATGCATTTATCATCTGTCCGGCTCCCGGAACAGATACAAAAGATATGCTTACGTCTTTGCAGGCGGAGAAAGAGACCTTTGTTCTGATAACGGAGGACGCTTATATGGCAGATGACACAGAATCGACTGGATTTGTAACGATAAAGCCGGATAACTATCAGATCGGCTATACTCTCGGCAGGCAGATCATAAAAAATGATACAGATAATCAGGCAGGCAAGAAGGTCGGAGTGATTGTCGGACGGGAAGAGACTGAGGCAAGTGTCAGCCGTGTAAAAGGACTTACCGATGCACTTGCAGGATATAACTGTGAGATTGTCTGGACGTATAATCAGAATAGCGGTAAAGATACCTGTAAGGCGGTGGATTCCCTGGAAGCGGTGGATTATATAGCAGCTATGGATACAGAAGCTCTTGATACACTCGGTGAAAATGCTGAAAATGGGTATTATAAAGGGGCAGAGATATATGGGGTAGGTACAAGCATGAAGTCCGTTGCCCTGCTTGATTACAACAAGATTAAATGCCTTGTTGTACCGGATGGGTACAGCATCGGTTATGAGAGTGTAAATGAGATCGCAAAGGAACTTGGACGACCATTATATACATTAAAAAGTCATGAAGAAGCGATACGGGTAATCTATAAGGATGACCTGTTTTCGGAAGAGACAGAAAGGTTTTTATATTCGTATGAATAGAAAGAAAACAAGAAAAATAATAGCCTGTATATGCATATTGGCAGTTATGATGTCTCTGGTATCCTGCGACAGCAGGAAAAATCAGAAAGACAGAACTCTGCGGGTTGGCGTTGTTACATATACGCCGGATGATCCGTTTATCAACGCAATGACAGATATATTGAAGGAGGATCTGAAAGCATTAGAAGCAAGTGATATGAAGGTTATCGTATCAGTCAGAAGCGGAGATAACAGTCAGCAGGAACAGGATGAAGTGGTGGAGGAAATGATCGATGCCGGATGCGATGTACTTTGTGTAAATCTGGTCGATCGAACTGCTCCGTCAAATATTATAAGACTCGCAAGACAGAATAATATTCCGGTGATTTTCTTTAACAGAGAGCCGGTAAGAGAGGATCTGCTGCAATGGGATAGGCTGTATTATGTTGGATGTGATGCAGCACAGTCCGGCGAGATGCAGGGTGAGATTGCTGCGGAATATATAAAGAATCATCCGGAGGTGGATCGCAATCAGGATGGTAAGATCCAGTATGTACTCTTAGAAGGTGAGGCCGGACATCAGGATGCGATCAGCCGGACAGACTGTTCGGTAAAGACCATTCTTGAAAATGGTGTGAAGCTTGAGAAACTGACCTATCAGTTTGCAGACTGGAACCGCGCGCAGGCAGAGAACCGAATGAGCCAGTTGATCAGTCAATATGGGGATCAGATAGAGATGGTTATTTCCAATAATGATGAGATGGCACTCGGTGCAGTCGAGGCTTATAAGAATGTCGGATATATGCAGAGTGATTATCCGGTTATCTTCGGTATCGATGGATTAGATGATGCGTTGGAAGCTGTTCGGCTTGGCACTATGCAAGGAACTGTCTATAATGACAGAGAAGCTCAGGCGAGAAAGATTGCACTGATTGCAGTAGCCTTGTTCCGTGGAAATGATGTGAGCGTATTAGGACTTGAGGATGAACGGTATTATATGGCACAGTACCGTAAGGTCGATGTCAATAATGTGGAAGAGTTTTTGAAAAAATAACCATGTAGCAGGAGGTTAGCATAAATGCAGGATATATGGATTGAATCTTTTTATAATGAAATTGATGCTGAGAAACGACAGGCATTTCTAAAGGAACATACAGGAGATCCGAAGGATGAATTGGATGAATTCCGAGAGAAACTCTGGATTGCCCGGTATGGCAAACGAAAACCAAAGAATGATGCATTTGTGGGCTATCTGATGCAGATGAAATATATCGCAGAAGGTGGTGGCATGAGCCTTGGCACACAGAAAAGAAAGCAGGCTGCGGAAGTTCTGACAGGTTTATTCCTCGGAAACTATGACAATCTGGATATCGAGAAGCAGGAGATGGTATTCTATGAGATAAAAAATGCTTTCCTGAAGCTGATCGGGGTCAGCAAGAACGGTCGTGGATTTACTTCTGTTGTATTTGGCATGGGGCAGTTATCCGATGAAAGTGTAGCAAAGAAGATCGCAGATCAGATCAGCACGATCGCATTTGCCACACCGCACATGCTTCATATGGATAAGGAGTTTGCGGTATTCCAACAGGCAGCACTTGAAGCCTTTCGACAGGAATTCCCGAACCGGGAGCATTTTCTGAAGAAGTAGGGGTGTCCGTGATATGGTGTTGGATAGTTATCAGGACATGCAGGATATTGTTAAATATGCGGTTGTAAAAAGAGCGTTATAGGGCAAAAAAGCCAGATAAACATTAATTATTGTGTTTATCTGGCTTTTTTATGATTCTCTATGCATTCTCCTGCGTAGCAGCACCTTCGTATACGGCTTCGTTTGTAAGTTCGATGCCGAGCTTCTTAAAGGTTGTCATGTCGACTGCGGACAGGATCGATGATACATGGAGCTGGCAGCCGGACAGCTTTGGAAGCTGTTCTAATGCATGCTTTGCATTTGAATCGGATACAGCACACATGGATAATGCGATCAGAACTTCGTCGGTATGAAGACGCGGATTCTTGCTGCCAAGGTATCCGGTCTTTAAGTGCTGGATCGGTTCTATAAAGGTACGTGAGATCAGATGTGTATTTTTATCAATGTTTCCAAGTACCTTAATTGCATTTAATAATACAGCAGATGCAGGACCGAGCAGATCGGAAGTAGAACCGGTAACGATCGTTCCGTCCGGCAGTTCTAAGGCTGCGGCGGCGGAACCATTTTCCTGTGCAAGGTTATTTGCAACCGGAACAACAGCACGATCATTGACAGTGATCTTTGCCTGCTTCATGATAAGTTCCTGTTTGTATACTTCGTCTTTGGTCGCTTCGTCTTTGACGAAACGGTTCAGAGACTGGTAATATCGTCTGATAATTTCCTGCTTGGATGCTTCTCTGCAGGCTTCGTCGTCAATGATGCAGTTTCCCGCCATATTTACACCCATATCGGTCGGGGATTTGTATGGACAGTAACCATAGATTCCTTCGAACATGGAAGCCAGAACCGGATAGATCTCGATATCACGGTTGTAGTTGACGGTTGTTTCACCATAAGCTTCCAGATGGAAAGGATCGATCATGTTGACATCGTTTAAGTCTGCGGTAGCGGCTTCATAAGCCAGATTGACCGGATGCTTAAGTGGGATATTCCAGATCGGAAAAGTCTCAAATTTGGCATAGCCGGCCTTGATGCCACGCTTGTTCTCATGGTACAGCTGTGACAGACAGGTCGCCATCTTGCCGCTTCCCGGACCCGGTGCGGTAACAATGACAAGCGGACGGGTTGTCTCTACATAATCATTTTTTCCATAGCCTTCATCACTTACGATATAGTCAATGTTATTCGGATAACCCTCGATGGAATAGTGATGGTAGACCTTGATGCCGATCGCTTCCAGTTTCTTCTGGAAAATATCGGCAGATGGCTGTCCGGCATATCGTGTGATAACCACGCTGCTGACATACAGCCCTTTCTTTTTATATACATCGATCAGACGGATAACATCCTGATCGTATGTGATTCCCAGATCGTGACGGATCTTATTGCGCTCGATATCGGCGGCGTTGATCGAGATGATCATTTCTGCCTGATCTGCAAGCTGTAAGAGCATCTGTAATTTGCTGTCCGGTGCAAATCCCGGAAGTACGCGGGAGGCATGATAGTCGTCAAATAATTTGCCGCCAAATTCCAGATACAGTTTATCTCCAAATTGTTCGATACGTTCCCTGATGTGTGCGGACTGCATGGACAGGTACTTGTCATTGTCGAAGCCAATGCGTTTCATTTTTTGAAATTCTCCTTCGTAAATTAATCAATATACGGTGGACACTTAAGAAAATGAAGTGCCCTATAAGAGAATACCACAGAGAGGGGAGAAAATATAGAGAAAATTTACTCAAGGCTTTGATTTTCCCCAATATCCTTCTATAGCTTTCTGATTTAATCCTTCGCCGATGACGATCAGGATGGCTTGTCCATTTGGAATCGGCGCAATCTCGGTTTTCTGGTGTGTGACGTTGATGGATATCCAGCTTCCATCAGCGAGCTTCTGGAACCCTTTAATCCGGAAGACCTTACCACAGGCTGGATCGTGCAGGATTTTCTGGCAGCTTTCTTTTAAGAAATCCTCTGTAAAATCCATATTCATGAAGTACAGACTGTCGTAGGTCTGTTTGTCATCAAACCAGAGTTTCGTATAATTGGCATCCTGATAGCCGGATGAGAGGATTGCTTTATAGTCTTCATCGGTCAGATCTTTCCAGTCCTTTTCCAGAACAACCTGCTTTTGTGTGGACTTAGAGTGCAGAATGTCAAATGACTGTTTTACATAGTCTTTGGTAGAGGCTAACTGTTCCGGTGTGGCTTCCTGTGAATGACTGTATAAGACAGTGCCGGCCTGTGCCACCTGAGAAGCCAGAAGATAACGGGAAGCTTCGGAGAGATTCTGCTCCAGTGTGGCATCTATGATCGTGATAACATTTCCAATCGTGTACCAACGGTCAAGCGGATCTTCGTGCAGGGCATCGAAGAATTCATCCATATCGAAGATGCCGGATGGCTCTACCAGAACGCGGTCATAACCACACATTCCCATTGCGATCAGCTTGGTTTTGAATCGTCTGCGGTGACAGTCAGCATCACAACCGCCGGCAACCATTTCCAGTGTACAGTTATCACCGAGAATATCCTGTAACAGCATGGCATCGACATTGACTGCACCAAAATCGTTTTCAAGAATGCCGATATTTATGCCCTGATCGATCAGGTATTTGGCATATTTCCTTATAAAAGTAGTTTTACCGGAGCCTAAGAATCCGGTGATCAAATCTATCTGAATCATAAAAATCACCTCTTGCTGTATTTGCAGATGATATTCGTGTGTGCATTCGTAACCTATATGTTATTTGTGTATCTTAACTTGCCAATACAGGGGCATTTGAGGTCGCCGGTACTTGATGGCACATAAGTGACATCTTAGTACCGCTGCAGACCTAACTGAGACCTTACCGAGGTTTATCCGAGGTTAGTTCGAAGTTACACAGCGGGAAAACGAGCGGAAGCGTCCCCTGATTGGGAATGTTAAGGATACACAAATATAGAAGTAGATAAGTGCACACACGAATACCATCTGCAATCACATTCTAGCATAGGTGGGGGAAAAAGAAAATCGAAGGAATGGGAAAAAGTTATCTTGTCTGAATCCCATCCATAAGGTATAGTAACCTTATCACGAAATAAACGGAAAAGGGTAAGACGAATGATTTTAAATGTAGAAAATTTGACACATGGTTTTGGAGACAGAGCCATTTTCAATAATGTATCTTTCCGGCTGCTTGCCGGTGGGCATATCGGACTGGTTGGAGCAAATGGTGAAGGTAAAAGTACCTTTATGAATATTGTGACAGGAACACTTGCGCCGGATGAAGGTAAGGTGGAATGGAACAAGCATGTGCGTGTTGGCTATCTGGATCAGCATGCGGTGCTGGAAAAGGGAATGACGATCGAATCTGTGCTGAAGTCAGCATTTTCTTATCTGTTTGAGATGGAGGAGAAGATCAACCAGATTTATGACAGCATGGCGGATGCAACGGATGATGAGATCATGGAAATGATGGAGGAAGTCGGTACGCTGCAGGATCTTCTGACAAATCATGATTTCTATATGATCGATGCCAAGACGGAACAGGTAGCGAGAGCACTGGGGCTTCTGGAACTTGGACTGGATCATGACGTAACAGATCTGAGCGGTGGTCAGCGTACCAAGGTTTTGCTTGCAAAGCTGTTACTTGAGAAGCCGGAGATTCTGTTGCTTGATGAGCCGACAAACTATCTGGATGCAGAACATATCGAATGGCTGAAACGGTATCTGCAGGAGTATGAGAACGCATTCATCCTGATCAGCCATGATATTCCATTTTTAAATGATGTCGTAAATATCATCTATCATATGGAGAATCAGGAATTGAACCGCTATGTGGGCAACTATGACAAATTCTTGGAAGTATACGAGGCGAGAAAGGCACAGCAGGAGGCTGCTTACCGGAAACAGCAGCAGGAGATCAGCGAGCTGAAGGATTTCGTTGCCAGAAATAAAGCGCGTGTTGCCACAAGAAATATGGCGATGTCCAGACAGAAGAAGTTGGACAAGATGGATGTGATAGAACTTGCGAGGGAGCGCCCGAAGCCGGAATTTTACTTTAAGGAAGCGAGAACACCGGGCAAGATGTTATTTGAAACTGAGGATCTGGTGATCGGATATGACAAACAGGCACCGCTTTCCAAACCGATCAATCTTCGGATGGAGCGTGGAGAAAAGATCGCGATCGTTGGTACAAATGGTATAGGAAAGAGTACTCTGCTTAAGAGCCTGCTTGGAATCATCAAGCCGATATCCGGTACGGTACATCTGGGTGATTATCTGTATAAAGGCTATTTTGAACAGGAAATGGCTGGGACAGAGAATACCTGTCTGGAAGAAATCTGGCAGGAATTTCCGGGATTTTCACAGTATGAGGTGCGATCGGCACTTGCCAAATGCGGACTGACAACCAAGCATATCGAGAGTAAGGTAAAGGTATTAAGCGGTGGAGAGCAGGCAAAGGTACGCCTGTGTAAACTGATCAATCAGGAGACGAATCTGTTGATCCTCGATGAGCCGACAAACCATCTGGATGTGGATGCAAAGGACGAATTGAAGCGGGCATTGAAAGACTATCACGGTTCGGTTTTGTTAGTCTGCCATGAGCCGGAGTTCTATTCGGATATCGTGACAAAGGTGTGGAATCTGGAAGAGTACAGTGTGTTGACATTGTAATAAAGAAATAAATTTATAATCATGAGGTGAAGACTGTCTATAATCGGATGGGAATATAGACGGCTATAAATATGCTGACAGAGATAATACTGAATGACAAAGTGACAAATGAAAACATCCGGGTACAGGTTATAAGGTCTGGGAGAAAAAGTCTTGGTCTGGAGGTGCGACCGGATGGAACGGTACTTGCAAGGATTCCGGCGAGATTATCTGACCGGGAATTAAAAGCATTTATAGAGAAACAACAGGATTGGATCTTAAAGAAGGTGGATCAGGTAAAAAAGCGTGCGGATGCACGAACGAAAATTAAGGTTCCATCTGTGGATGCGTTATCAGATGCAGAGATTCAGAAGATCAAGGATAAGATAGCAGATCGGGTAAAGTATTATTGTGCGGTTATGCAGGTGACAGTTGGGCGCATCACGATCCGCAACCAGAAGACCAGATGGGGAAGCTGCAGCAGTGCCGGAAATGTGAATTTTAATTATCATTTATATTATCTGCCGGATGAATTACTTGACTATGTGGTAGTGCATGAACTGGCGCACAGACGGTATATGAATCATTCCAAAGAATTCTGGTCAGAGGTAGCGCGGTATTGCCCGGACTATAGAGCGAGGCGGAAGCAGTTAAAAGAATATCAACTGGCGAATTAAAACCTGAAATGCAAAGGAAGTTTAATATGGGATTATTTCGAAAAAAGAAAGAGCAGGCATCATATGATAGTCAGAGTAAACGACCGGTCATCAAATGCAGCATCTGCACCGGTGAACAGGTCGCTGGTTTTCAGGATATTCATAACGGGATATTTGAAGATATCATGTTGATCCGTGGAAAAGAAGATCTGAAAGTCTTCCGGAAAAAATATGGAATTCCGCAGGATGCGGAGATCAATAAAATATACTAATGTGTTATTTTATATAAAATAATGCAAAATGAGGAGAAAAGGTAAGAAGGATATGTTAAAAACCAAAAGACAAAAAAATAAGAATTTAAAAGGAAAAAATAGAAAAAAAATAAACACTAAGTTTCTAATAAAAATCATACTGGTTATTGGAATTATTGTGGTTGCGGCATTAATAATTGTGGATGTTCAATCCAAGACATTAGGGTACAATTCTGCAAGAGAATTTTTAAAAGATAAGATTATTGGGGAAGATGGAAAAGTCGAAACGGTAACAGAAGCAACATTAGAAAAAGTAGTTAAAACTAGTAAATTATATACCGTAGAGTATCCGTATAATGGATATGTAACAGTGTATGATGAAAAAAACGGAAAAGAGAAATATAATGTTGCATATAAGGGTTCTGTTCAAGCGGGAATAGATATCAGCAAAATTGAAGTAACATTAGATGAGGATAATAAAATAATTGATATTCAGTTGCCAGAGGTAGAAGTAGATGAGCCATATGTTGATGTTGGTTCGTTGGAGTTTATGTTTTTTAAGGATAAATATGATACGGAAACAGTCGCACAGGAAGCTTACAAAGCAGCAATAGAAGATTTATCTAACAGAATCGGAAACGATTCAGAGATAATACAAACGGCGACAGAATCAGCTAAGACAACAGAAAAGGCATTGGTTGAACCTTGGGTAAATCAGGTTGATGAAAATATAAAGTATGAAGTACGAGTATGGGGATACATGGAGAAAAAATAATATGAAGAAAAAAATAGGATTTATAATTATAACTATATTACTATTGATAATGTGTTCGGGTTGTTCAACTACAAAAACGGAATTTGAGAACGAGAATTCTCGACAAGAAGAAAGAACAACCCCAAAACTGGATGCAGTAAAAAATATAGGGAAACTTGCAACATTGAAATGCTATTATCATAATGTGGCTAAGTCGGTCAAAAAAGCTGGAACGGGGTTATCCCATGTTGGGGAAAAAGATCGTAAATTTTGGATAGAATATACAGGAATTGTAGAAATTAGTTTTAATACAGATGAAATAAGAATGGTGCAGAGTGGTGAAAATATAACAATTGCACTTCCGGAGCCGGAAATTAAATGTTCTATTGATAAAGATTCATGGGGCGAGGATTCATATATTGTTGAATCAGATCATAAAGTATTTCAAAAAAATCCAATAACAGCAGAGGATCAGATGGAGGCAATTGATGTAGCACAGGAGGATATGAGAAAAACAGTTAAGGATAATTCTTCTTTAGTTGGAACAGCAAAGGCACAAGCTAAATTATTGATTACCAATTATATTAATCAAATTGGCGAGGCTACAAATACAAAATATAATATTTCCTGGGAGGATAATGATAATATTTCCTCGGAAGAAAAATGATGTAATATTAGTATATGTTGCATATCAGGAACAAAAATTTATGATTGGAGGTTGAATTATGTACAAAGAATTGGTTGCTGAATTGAAAACTTTAGGGATGAATGCCGCTATGTCATATAATAGAATCGGAAACTGATGTAGGAAGGGAAAGATGATAATGATAAAAATCGTCATAGAGTAAATAAGTTATATTCATAACATGAATGGCGCATAATATAGCAGATTGTCTCTATGACGATTTTGTTGAATTGGCAATTGTTTATTCGGTTGTTTTTTTATCTGGGACGTTACATTCCTTGAGAACAGAATCAATCTTTGCGTCTATGGTAGAATCAACCATCTGATGGGATATTCGGTCAAACACATTGTTGGAATTGGAATCGTCTCCGTCAAAAAGATTTGCAGCTTTTTCTTTCATATTTTCAATATGATCGCCGAGTGTAACCCCGTCTTTGTTTATATCGATGTCTTTAATACCCATAATAGTACCTCCTGAAAAAATAGTTCCTATATTATCTATAATACAGAGTTCATAACAAATAGCAAAAAGGAGTTTAACAGTGACACAGGAAAATTTAGTAAGATTTGAGTTCCGAAATATTAAAAAGAATGAAGCAGAGCAAACAGCAGAGATCGAACGGATCTGTTTTCCTCCGAATGAGGCCTGTACTCCGGAGATGATGCATTTGCGTGTGGAGAAAGTGCCGGAAATGTTTCTGGTTGCGGTAAATAAAGCAACAGGTAAGATTGCCGGATTTATTAATGGTCTGTCTACAAATGAAACGGTTTTGCGTGATGAATTTTTTCAGAATGCAGATCTGTATGATCCTGCCGGAGAAAATGTAATGATCCTTGGTGTTGATGTTTTGCCGGAATATCGCAGGATTGGGCTGGCTTCCGAGATGATGGAATGTTATAAGAACAGGGAAAGACAGAATGGACGAAAGCGACTGATCCTTACCTGTCTGGAATCCAAGGTTGCTATGTACCGGAAGATGGGATATGAGGATAACGGCATGTCGGTTTCTTCGTGGGGCGGCGAACAGTGGCACGAGATGACGTGTAAACTGGGAAAGGGTATCCCGGAGGCAATTGCAAAGACAGCGTTGGAGCTTGGATAAGGAGAAAGAATATGCATACATTAGAAGCAGCCAGAAAATATGAAAAAGAATATGAAGTTGATGCTGATAAAAGACCGTTATTTCATGTGACACCACCGATCGGCTGGATGAATGATCCCAATGGATTTTCAGTATATAAGGGACAAATCCATTTGTTTTATCAATATCATCCATATAGCAATGTATGGGGACCGATGCATTGGGGGCATCAGGTAAGTGAAGATATGATAAGTTGGAAGCAGTATCCGACGGCACTTGCACCGGATAAGGAATACGACGAGGAAGGATGCTTTTCCGGTTCGGCAGTTATGACAAATCTTGGACAGGTGTTGTTTTATACAGGAGTCAGTAAAGATAAGAATGGTGGCTGCAATCTTCAGAATCAGTGTATGGCAGTTGGAGATGGTGTAGGTTATAAGAAGCTGAAGAACAATCCTGTTCTCACAGGAGCGGTGATGCCGGAGGGATTCAGCCATATTGATTTCAGAGATCCGAAGGTATGGGAAGAAGATGGTATTTACTATATGGTGACCTGCAGCCGGGATGCTCAGAATAAAGGAATGATCGCGTTATTTTCAAATTCTGAAATACATCAATATCTGGAAAAAACAGAGCTTACCGAACAGGAGACAGAAGCTTTTGAGAAAGCAGCAGGTTGTTGGAAATATGAAGGTGTATTTGCAGAGCACATGGAACGGTTAGGAAGCGTATGGGAATGTCCGGATTATTTCAGGTTGGACGGAAAAGATGTGCTGTTGTTTTCACCACCTGATGTACAGGCGCAGGGAAATGAACTGCATAATGGTAATAATGCAATCTATGTTGTTGGAACATATGATCATGCAAAAAAGCAGTTTCAAATGGGGCAGCCACATACACTTGATAAAGGTCTGGATTTTTATGCATCACAGACGACAGAACTTCCGGATGGAAGGAGAATCTTGATCGCATGGATGCAGTCATGGCATAATTCATTTATCCCGGATGGACAGGAGTGGCAGGGCATGATGACAATCCCAAGAGAATTATATCTGTCAGATGGCAGGATCATCCAGAAACCTGTGAAAGAACTGGAGCAATATCGGGTTCGACCGGTTTCCTATTCGAATGAAAAGGTAGAAGGCGGGCAGAACCTTGATGGGATAAAGGGAAGAACGCTGGATATGACAGTAACAATAAAATCCGGTGAATTTCAGGAGTTTTACATTGATGTAGCAAAAGATGCAGAGCATTATACCAGAATTACATATAACAGAAGAAAACGGGAGATCGAAGTTGACCGGACATTTGCCGGAATGAACCGGGATGTAGTCTGCATCAGGCGGGCAGAGGTAGAATCGGAAGCAGAACGGATAACATTACGGTTTATTCTTGACCGCAATTCGGTAGAACTATTTGTGAATGACGGAGCGTTGTCAATGAGTACAACAATTTATACGCCGCAGACAGCAGATGGCATTTCGTTTTTCTGTGATGGAAATGCGATAATCGATATAGAAAAGTTTGATATTGAGATTCCGATGAACAGATAAATTCTGATACCGGTTATAGATATAGTAATCTGAAATACCGACAATGCAATGAATCTATTTGACGGATAAACCATATGTAGTATAATAAATATGACCATTCGTTTAGAAATAAGTGCGGCATTTGCCGTATTACCCATGACTCTTTTTTCTATTGCGTAGGCAGAGCGGAGCTTTCAGGAGGTAGCGGATGGCCTTTTTATGTATATAGATCAGACAGGAGGAAGCACTACAATGAAGATGATATCGTGGAATGTGAACGGAATTCGCGCATGTGTTGGAAAGAATTTTATGGATTTCTTTAAAGAGGCAGATGCAGATATTTTTTGTATTCAGGAATCAAAAATGCAGGAAGGACAGCTTCAACTGGAGCTTCCGGGTTATTATCAATATTGGAATTATGCAGAGAAAAAGGGATATTCCGGAACTGCTATTTTCGCAAAGAAAGAGCCGTTGTCAGTGGCATATGGAATCGGTATAGAAGAACACGACCATGAGGGACGAGTCATCACACTCGAATATGATAATTTTTATATGGTCACTGTATATACGCCAAATTCACAGAATGAGCTTGCCAGACTGGACTATCGTATGAAGTGGGAGGATGATTTCAGAGAGTATCTGAAGCAGTTGGAACAGACAAAGCCGGTGGTAGTATGTGGGGATATGAATGTGGCACATACAGAGATCGATCTGAAAAATCCAAAGACCAATCGTAAGAACGCCGGATTTACAGATGAGGAAAGAGAAAAATTCAGTACCCTGCTTGACAGTGGATTTATTGATACGTTTCGTTTTTTTAATCCGGACGCAGAAGGCATTTATTCCTGGTGGTCTTACCGTTTTAAGGCAAGAGAGAAGAATGCCGGATGGCGGATCGACTATTTTTTGACCTCAAAGGCTCTGGAATCCAGATTAGTGGATGCAAAGATCCATACAGAGGTGTTGGGTTCCGATCATTGTCCGGTAGAACTTGATATTGACCTGTAACGGTGCCATTTATAAGAATAAATGCATACTAACAGGCGAAAGTAAAGATTACAGCACTTGCGGGTGTAGAAGAATAGAAAAATGATAAAAGGAGAAATTATATATGCCAGTTTTTGATTTCAGTGATAAACCGGTAAAGAATGAGGATACGGTTTGTACCTATACGGCATTTCAGTCAAATGCAAAGGAAAAGACACCGGAGGAACCGATTCTGGTGTTAGATAACAGTGAGAGACAGTGGATCCATCATGCACTGGGCGTTTTTATAAATCCGGCAAAGCGTACTGCTTTTGAATTCAAGGAAAATGGGGAGACATTTTCAGCAGATATTTTAAAGATTGATTCCAGATTTGTCAGTCTGATCAAATGGTTGGGAGAAAATCATATCAGTGTACGTCTGTCCGGTAAAAATCTGGAAGATGGATATGCAGTATACAGAATTCGTGAGACAGCATTTGGTGGCGGAACCAAGTTATCTGCGGCAGATGGATTTTTACAGTTTATGATCGAACGACTGCTTGCAAGTACAGCATCAGAGGAAGTCGAGGAGGATGACGATGCAGACGAGGAAGGCGACGATATGAAGCTGACCAGTCTTCAGAGCATTTCCGATTTTATGACATGTGCGGGCAGAACGATGCCGGATAATATCCGTCTCTGGGCGAGAAGAAATCTTGCTGTTGCCAGATCAAACGAGGTGTCACCGGAGGAGCGTCGTCATGCACAGAGAGCACTCTCGATCATGATGAATATTCAGTGGAAGAGCAATTATTTTGAAGCGATCGATCCGGTTGAAGCAAGACGGATCCTGGATGAAGAATTATATGGAATGGAACGTGTAAAGCAGAGGATCATGGAGACGGTTATCCAGATCAACCGAACTCATACCCTTCCTGCTTATGGACTTCTGTTGGTTGGACCTGCCGGTACCGGAAAATCACAGATCGCGTATGCGGTTGCCCGTATTCTGAAACTACCATGGACAACCCTTGATATGAGTTCGATCAATGATCCGGAGCAGCTTACAGGAAGCTCCAGAATCTATGCAAATGCAAAGCCGGGTATCATCATGGAAGCATTTTCGATCGCAGGAGAATCCAATCTGGTATTTATTATCAATGAGCTTGATAAAGCAACATCAGGCAACGGAAACGGAAACCCGGCTGACGTCCTTCTTTCATTCCTTGATAATCTCGGATTTACAGATAATTACATGGAATGTCTCATTCCTACATCAGGTGTATATCCGATTGCCACAGCAAACTACAAAGACCAGATTAGTGCACCGCTTCTTTCACGTTTTGCGATTATTGACATACCTGACTACACAAGGGAAGAAAAGAAAACTATATTTGTCGAATACTCTCTTCCTAAGGTATTAAAACGAATCGGTCTTAAAGAAAACGAGTGCCGTGTGCTTGATGACGCACTTGATAATGTGCTTGACATATTCAAAGACACAACAGGTATCCGTGACCTTGAGCAGGCTGCAGAGCACATCGCCGCACATGCACTTTACTTAATCGAAGTAGAGCACAAAACGGAAGTTGTATACAATGCGGATATGATAAAAGAGCTGTTTAATTAATATTGCAGACGTGTATGCCACCATGCGAAGCATAATTTGCAAATTCTGCTTCGGTCAGCGTCATAACAGAAATATTGCACAAAAAGGTGAGCCCCTAGAAAGGCTCACCTTTTAATATATTTTTAGACATATAGGACAAAATGTGTTGATAAAACCGCATTTACAGTTACTTGTTTACGGAAGTTTTGTACTCTTCTTTACCGTATAATCGTCTGATGAAGATTTAACACTTTCATTTTCTGTATATGTATCGTTAAATCTTTCGTCATTCTGACCGTAAATCTGCCCCGATTCTGCACTGTCAGCTTTTTGCCGATTTGCATAATGCGAACTTACAAAATAATATGATGTACCGACAACTGTCGATGCCAATACTATTATTCCTGCCGCAATAATCCCTACGCGTGTCTTTCTTCCCATAAAACCTCCTTTAATTATAGAATTATATTTTTGCTGTTTAAATTATACAATTATTTTTTTGTTTTATCAAGCATATATATTTTTTATTTTCCCATGCACTTTCTTTCTCACAAATATGTAACATATAACCTGCATGACTATCGTAATCCCCCATGACGCCGGATATGAAATAAACAGCACATACAGCGAACGGTTTAACGGAAATACCGTATATATCCATAAAACTCTCATTCCGACTGTTCCGATTACAGACAAAATCATCGGTACGGCCGAATAGCCCATGCCTCGCAGTGCT
>ERZ833515.831-NODE-831-length-24742-cov-3.900109_pt1 | contig 24742 bp, 18 predicted proteins | sample MGYA00519949_ERZ833515 | MGnify/ENA primary metagenome ERZ833515 (study PRJEB31850, sample SAMEA3708741) | human gut metagenome | biome: human gut; feature: human-associated habitat; material: faeces | place: China | collected 2014 ...
CGCGAGTGCGCATCCCGCGGAGCGTTTTTTGTTTCATAGGACGCAATTCCCTATGAAACGAGAAGACTCCCACCTCTTTAGGTGGTGAGTCCTGATTCCTATTTTTTCGTTCCCCCGCTTCTGCAAGGCAGCATCTGCTTGTGCAGCGCTGTTTTCTTTTTCTTATATACATTTAGACTCATTTTAGATGTCTGTTATCTTATTATTATTCCGTCGGCGTCGTCTTTCTCACATTCGTCTCCAGGAAACGGTTATATCCGAGCCAGCCCGGATTCTCCCCGCCGCTCTTTAAGACTTCCAGCATCGTCTCCATCTTCGCATCGGTATTGTCCGCGAAATTCAATGCCAGCGCCTCCAGAAGCGCCGGTTTCTTCGGGGAACCGTACTCTAATTCGCCGTGGTGCGCAAGGATGCAGTGCTTTAACTCCGCCGCTGTCTTTGCCGGGAATCCCGGAATCTCCTTAATACGGTCTGCAACCATCATCGTGCCGATCACGATATGACCTAAGAGCTGACCGTCGTCCGTATAATCATTTTCCGGAAATGAGGATAATTCCTGCACTTTTCCGATGTCGTGGAACAGCGCCGCCGTCAGAAGCAGATCGCGGTTCAGCGCCGGATATGACTTCGTGTAGAAATCACAGAGTTTCATAACACTTAACGTATGTTCCAAAAGTCCGCCCACAAAACCATGATGCACACTCTTCGCCGCCGAATGGAAGCAGAATTTCTTCACAAATGCCTTATCTTCCAGGAAATAGCTGGATGCCAGCTTTTTCAGGTACGGATTCTGGAAAGACTGCACCAGAGCCGTCAGCTCCTGATACATTATCTTGATATCCTTTGAGCTGACCGGAAGGTAATCGCTTTCCTGATACTCGCCCTCGTCCGCCTTGCGTATGCGCTTGATATTTAACTGGTTGGAACCCTGGAAAACCGTCACATCGCCGTCCACATAGACGTACTGCAGCGGCTCAAAATCATTGATGCCCGGGGAACTTAAATCCCAGATTTTGCAGTCTACCGTGCCTGTTTTATCCTGAAGCAGCACGGAAGCGTACTCTTTTCCGTTTTTCGTCACCGCGTGCTGTTTCGTCTTACATAAATATACGTCCGAGACTCTCATTCCTTCCCGGAACTGTTCAATATATCTCATTCTGCCTATATCCTCCTGAATTTCTATCTGGCGCGCAGAGATACCAAAAATGCAATTTCCGTGTATCCGTCGCGCCCTTTCCGCATCACATTTACCGATACAGACACGCCGCTCGCGGAATTTTCAATCTGCGCCTGGAGATCTTTGAAACTTCCGATCTCCTTTGTGCCAAATTTCACAATAATATCGCCGGGCTGGATGCCAGCGTCATATGCCGGGCTGCCGGAGACTGCCTCCGTCACGTAAACGCCCGCCGGAATGCCGCTCCCCTGCATCGCACGGCTCACATCCTGTCCCAGGATGCCCAGATATGCCGCCGAAGCGCCATTCGTCAGCCGCTCCAGAATCGGCTTGTAGCTGGAAATGGTGTACGCCGCCGTCCGATCCGTACAGCTCTCGCTGCGGCAGGACTCCGATGTCCAGCCGACCATCTCTCCGGCTGTATTGATCAAAAAGGTACCCGTCTGCGAATTGCTGCTGATATCCGCATACAGGATCCGCGTCAGTCCATCTGTAATCTGCACATTGCGCGCCACGTAGGATACCGTTCCGAACGAAAGCGAATGCACCTGTCCGGACGGACCGCCGATACCTACGAGGACATCGCCTGCCTTGACCGTATATGAATTGGCAAGTGAAAGCACCTGCACCTTTTTCCGCTCTTCTTCCGGCAGATTGCCGGACGGCACCGCCACAACTGCCATTCCGAGCACTTCGTCAATCTGGCGCACTGTACCAGCGATCTTCGTTCCATCCGAAAATCTCACATTGATCGAATCTGCCGCCCGCACCGCATCGGCGTAAGTAAAGATCAGAAATTCTCCATCACTCTCCGCGATGACTGCACCTGCATAATCACCCGTATTTTCCACCGGATTTCCAAATATATCCGTATCCTGTTTGCCGGAGCTGACCGTCACGATCGACTTATCACCCTGTTCCCCGATTCCACGCAATACCGACGTCATCGAATTGAAATTGTCTGCGGAAAACTGATAGCTGGAAAGCGCCTCGCTGACCGCCTCATCAATCTCCTGCTCCATTTGTTCCGGCTGCGCTGTCATATCCGCATCTGCACCGTCCGACGGCGAAACAGAGTCCGGATCGTCCTTGGAAAACTCGACTGAGGATGTCTCCTGCATCCCATTTTCCTGAAAACACCGATCCGCAAACGGCTTTACCGCCGCAAACGAAACCGCCGCGACTCCTCCAAATGCGGCTGACGCGCATACAAAGAGAGCCACCCGCTTCGCAATCTGTTTTCTGGTCAGCGGCGGCTTCACTATCGTTTCTCTCATGAATTCCCGTTTTTCCTTTTTTTCAAGTTCTTCTGAATCCGGCATTTCACTTTCCCCTTTGCATAACATATCCTAATTATACTTTCCTTCTTAAGGTTATGCAAGAAAAAAGTGCGAATGCTTGGCTAGACGGCGGGGAATGTGATATAATGTGAACACTTGACGAGGTCTTTTCGAGTCTAGTGAGAACTTATACCTGACCACTTAATGAGGTCTTTCACGAATTTAGTGGTCACGGTATCATGTGAACACCATTTAAATTAAGAGGATTACCACAACATGAATGAAAAAGCATTAAAAACTCTCGAATATACAAAGATCATCGACCAGCTCACGGAGTACGCCTCCACGGAGATGGGAAAACAGATGTGCCGGGAACTGCAGCCGTCCTGTGATCTGGGGACGATCCGGCAAAGCCAGACGGAGACGACCGATGCCCTGACGCGCGTCCGCATGAAGGGAAGTCTCTCCTTCGGCGGCGTGAAGGATGTGCGTGGTTCCATGAAACGTCTGGAAATCGGAAGTTCCCTGGGGATCCCGGAGCTTCTCTCTGTCAGCTCCCTGCTGACAGTCGCTGCCCGCGCGCAGAGCTACGGACGCCATGAGAAATCCGAAGAATTTCCAGATGATTCCCTTGATGAGCGCTTCCGCGCCCTGGATCCGCTGACGCCGGTCAACAATGAGATCAAGCGCTGCCTGCCATCCGAGGATGAGGTCAGCGATGACGCAAGTCCGGGACTTGCCAAAGTGCGCCGCTCCATGAAGATCGTGGGCGGACGCGTCCATACCCAGTTAAATTCTATTTTAAATTCCAGCCGGACCTATTTACAGGATGCCGTCATCACAATGCGCGACGGGCGCTATTGCCTGCCGGTCAAGGCTGAGTATAAATCCCAGGTTCCAGGCATGGTGCACGACCAGTCCTCGACCGGTTCGACTGTATTTATCGAGCCGCTCGCGATCGTCAAGCTGAACAACGAACTGCGCGAGCTGGAAATCCAGGAAAAACGGGAAATTGAGTTCGTTCTGGCAGCTCTTTCCAGCCAGCTTATGCCTTACACCGACGCGATCCTCTCGGATCTTTCGATTCTGGCAGAGCTCGATTTCATTTTCGCAAAGGCAGCTCTTTCCCGCCACTATAACTGCGTGGAACCGAAATTTAACAACAAACGGTATATCAATATCAAGGACGGACGCCATCCGCTCTTAAATCCGAAACAGGTCGTTCCGATCAACATCTGGGTTGGCGATTCGTTTGACCTTCTGATTGTGACGGGTCCAAACACGGGTGGTAAAACCGTTTCTTTAAAAACCGTCGGACTCTTTACCCTGATGGGGCAGTCAGGACTCCATATCCCGGCATTTGAAGGATCCGAGCTGGCTGTTTTTGACAATGTATTTGCCGACATTGGCGATGAGCAGAGCATCGAGCAGAATCTGAGTACATTCTCCGCCCATATGACGAATATCGTTTCGATTTTAAATGAGGCGGACGCCAATTCGCTCTGTCTCTTCGATGAGCTCTGTTCCGGTACCGACCCGACCGAGGGCGCGGCGCTGGCGATTGCTGTTTTAAATTTCCTGCACAACATGACCTGCCGGACGATCGCAACCACGCATTACAGCGAATTAAAAGTCTTTGCGCTGACCGCGCCAGGCGTTGAAAATGCCTGCTGCGAGTTCAACGTCGAGACTCTCCGCCCGACCTACCGCCTGCTCATCGGTATTCCAGGAAAAAGTAATGCATTTGCCATTTCCCGCAAGCTGGGGCTGCCGGATTATATCATCGACGAGGCGAAAAACCAGATGGAGCAGAAGGACGAATCCTTCGAGGATCTGCTTGCCAATCTGGAAAACAGCCGCGTGACCATTGAAAAAGAGCGCAAAGAGATCGCCTCCTATAAACAGGAGATTGAAACGCTGAAGAACCGCCTCCAGCAGAAGGAAGAACGTTTCTCCGAGCAGAAGGAAAAAATGCTTTCCAAAGCCCGCGAGGAAGCTCAGAAGATCCTTCAGGATGCAAAGGACACCGCCGATCAGACGATCCGCAACATCAACAAGCTTGCCAAGTCTTCCGGCGTCAATAAAGAACTGGAAGCTGAGCGGACCAAGCTGCGCGGCAAGATCCAGGATGTGGACAAGAAACTGGCTGTTAAGAAAACCGCCGCACCGAAAAAAGCCGTTTCCGCGAAAAAGCTGCGCCTCGGCGATACCGTGCGCGTTCTCTCGATGAATTTAAAGGGAACCGTCAGCTCCCTGCCGAACGCCAAGGGCGATCTGTATGTACAGATGGGAATTCTGCGCTCCCTCGTCAATATCCGCGATCTGGAAATGGTCGAGGAAGCATCCATCACCGGACCGGGACTTTCCGGCACACATACGGGTGGTTCCCGCGGATCCGGAAGCGGAAGCAGCAAGATCAAGATGTCCAAGTCCTTCAGCGTATCGCCGGAGGTCAACCTGATTGGCATGACCGTCGACGAGGCGATCCCGGTACTCGATAAATATCTGGATGATGCCTATCTGGCGCATCTTCCGCAGGTCCGAGTCGTACATGGTCGGGGAACCGGCGCTTTGAAAGCGGGCGTACACCGCCATTTAAAAAAATTAAGCTATGTCAAGGAATTCCGGCTTGGCGAATTTGGCGAAGGCGATACAGGCGTTACAATCGTGACATTTAAATAAGAAATATCCATAACTGTGAAGGTACTGAACAGTTACAAATATCCAAAAAACAGGAGGAATCAACATGGCTGAAAAGCAGCGCATTCTCATCGTAGATGACGACTACAACATTGCTGAACTAATCTCACTTTACCTGACGAAAGAATGTTTTGAAACGAAAATTGTCGGAGACGGGGAAGAAGCTCTCCGGGTATTTCCCGAATTTCAGCCCAACCTGATTCTCCTTGATCTGATGCTTCCGGGCATCGACGGCTATCAGGTCTGCCGAGAACTGCGAAGTACCTCCCAGGTGCCAATCATCATGCTCTCCGCCAAGGGCGAAATCTTTGATAAGGTGCTTGGGCTGGAGCTGGGCGCCGATGACTACATGATCAAACCATTCGATTCGAAAGAGCTGGTTGCCAGAGTCAAAGCCGTTCTGCGGCGCTACCAGCTACCGGTGCAGATGCCTGCATCGTCCGTGACCGAACAGCATGGCAATTTTGTCGAATATCCGGATCTCATCGTCAACCTGACGAACTACTCCGTCATTTACAACGGACACTCGATCGAGCTGCCGCCGAAGGAACTGGAACTGCTCTATTTCCTCGCGTCCTCACCAAACCAGGTATTCACAAGGGAGCAGCTTCTCGACCATATCTGGGGATATGAATACATCGGCGACACGCGGACGGTAGATGTCCATATCAAGCGCCTCCGTGAAAAAATCAAGGGTAACGATAAGTGGGCGCTGACGACCGTCTGGGGGATTGGATATAAATTTGAGGTAAAACGATAACTGTTAGTAAAGGAACTGAACTGTTGCGCGAAGAGGTAACCGGAGGTTTACCATGAAATCAAACCACTACACACACTCTCTTTATTATAAACTGCTGATCGGCTATCTCATCTTCGGTCTGCTTGGATTCATCACGATCGCGACCATCTCATCTGAGATGACCTACCACCATCTGGTGGAACGCGAATCGGAGGTTCTGTATGACGAGGCGACCATGATTGCCGATCGGTGCAGCAAAGCCTACGAGGGAAAAACCATCAATCTCGACTCGGCATATCCACAGATCGAGGCGGTTTCCGCCTATCTGCAGTCGGATATCTGGATCCTGAACCATGAGGGCACCATCGTTGCGGACAGCAGCGACAGTCGTACCGGCATCGCAATCGACGATTTCGACCCGACCGCACAGGGCAACCGGCTCTATTCCATCGGACAGTATTACAACCTGTTTGACAGCAAGGTACTCTCCGTTTCCGCCCCGATCACAGGCAATATGAAGACCTACGGCTACATCGTGATTCATATGCCAATCCAGAACATTGAGGCGGAACAGAACGGATTTCTGAATATTATTTACATAACATCGATCATCCTGTTCTTCCTATCCCTGGTGGTGCTTCTTGTTTTTACAAAAGTGGTCTATTTCCCACTCAAAAAGATTACGGTCGCAGCCAATGAATATGCAGCCGGAAACCTGGCACACAATATCCCGATTACCACCCACGACGAGATCGGCTATCTCGCCAGCACATTAAACTATATGTCCAGCGAGTTAAATGAAATGGAACAGTACCAGCACAATTTCATCGCGAATGTATCGCACGATTTCCGCTCGCCTCTGACTTCCATCAAAGGCTATCTCGAGGCAATTCTCGATGGCACAATCCCGCAGGAACTCTATCACAAATACCTGCACATCGTCATTTCCGAGACCGAGCGCCTTAACAAGCTGACACAGGGCATGCTGACGCTCAACTCTCTGGACAGCAAGGGCTATTTAACCCGAACCAATTTCGATATCAACCGAACGATCAAGGATACCGCCGCAACCTTCGAGGGCACGTGCAGCGCAAAAGGCATCACGTTTGACCTGACCTTTGCGGATAGCATCCAGATGGTCTACGCCGATCTCGGAAAAATCCAGCAGGTTCTCTACAACCTGATCGACAACGCGATCAAATTCAGCCACGAGGATTCGATCATTTACATCCAGACCTCCATCCGGTATGAAAAAATCTTCATTTCCGTCAAAGACACCGGCATCGGCATCCCGAAGGACAGCCAGAAGAAAATCTTTGAACGTTTCTACAAGACCGACTTATCGCGCGGAAAAGATAAAAAGGGCACCGGGCTGGGGCTTGCGATTGTCAAAGAGATTATTCAGGCACATGGGGAAAATATCGACGTTGTCAGCACCGAGGGCGTGGGGACGGAATTTATTTTTAGTCTGCCGAAGGCGACTGCGCTATAGCAAATTGAAACTGTCCAATTCCTTCGCAATTACAGCAAATCTTCCATCTGGCATCCCAGTGACCGTGCAAGCGCACGCACGGTTTCTGCGGATGCTTTTTGAATCTTCTTTTTTCCCTGTTCATACTGCTGAATACTCCGCAGCGTAACCCCCGATTGCTCTGAAAGATCCTTTTGGGTATATCCCGCCATCTTCCGGATCCGCCGCAACGCGTTTTTCCCCTGCTCTTTTCTTCGAATGATTCTGTCTGCCGCCTCAACAAATTTATCCTCCGGAGCTTCATGAAGTGCCGGATACATTTCCACAACCTCCCGGACCGGAAGCCCTGCTTCAATTTCCTTAAATTTCTTCTCACTGTACCACTGATAATACGCCAGTATCCAGCCACTCCAATACTCTCTGGAACAGGTAAATTCTACCTGCGGTTCCGGCAGTTCGTCCTTTTTTCCCGCTTTTCGAAGCACTTCCTCCGCAAGCTCCGTTCCAGAAAAGCCGCTCACTACTCTTGGTACACCTTCCCCAAATTTTTCTGCATACCCGGTTGTAAGAAACAATTTCCAAAAATCTTCCAGATCCATCCCACAGGCATTGACCGCATAATCTGTCATTTCCCCCAGATTCCTCATCGCATCATCCAGATATTCAATCCCATAAGCGCTCATCCTCAGCCGACACCTCCCCTCGAATCAAATCCCGCATATAAATACCGTCGATATCATCCTCTTCCACCTTTTTCCGGTATGCATTTCTAGCTTGCTCATCTCTGGCTCTTCGTTTTACATAATATTCCACTGAATCTACTCCTTCATAAGAAAGAAAGTGTATCGCCTGAAATGCCTTCTGACTCTTTAATACATACTGCTCTCCCAATTTTCCCAGCCGCATCGCATACGAAAGCTGCTCTAACGATATTTCATTATTTACAAACGCCCTTGCAAATGAAAAATACGAATCATCCGCCCGGTACCCAATCACCACATCATATCCGTCCACATCCGGGAGGAAATGTTCCAGCAGCCACTCTCTTCCCCGTTTCATGACCGCCGAAGAAAGGCGGATTTTCCGGTATTTCATCAAAATCGCCAGCCAATGAAGAACGCTGTAGTGCTTCTCCATCAAATTTAAAATCAAAAGACCGGTTTCATCCATTTCATACTGATTCACATAGCCGTCCTCCCGCTCGGCGCACGACCACTCCTTCGCCAGCTCCAGACTCTCCGTACAATAAAAGCCCTGTCCGTAGTCATTATAGACCTTTCCCTGACCATACATAGGAGTAGAAATAATTTCCAAGGAACCGTGATATAAAATTTTTCTCATTCTGAGGCAACCTCCTTATCTATTATGGGAGCAAGTAGAAACATGGGGTATATAAAAAATAGATTCGTTTTAATGAAAATAACTCTATAGAGATATTTTTATTAATATTATATCTCTATAGAGTTATTTAATCAATTTTTATTTCAGATCTTAAAAAGATATGCCACGTTACAGTACGCACCTTACACAAACTGTAACTGTCCTTTCACGATGTTTCGAATTACACCTACCGCGCCTCTTCCCCCGGAAAATGCGCGTCGGACCGCTTCAGAATCTCCCGAGCAGTCTTTGTCTTACCCAGACCGCCAAAGGTACAACGCAGTTCCAGCGGCAGCGACAGACCGATCTCATAGATCGCGCCGATCGTCTCATCCAGCGGAATCACCTTGTCGTAGCCTTCCAGAATCATATTGGCGCTGGCGAGCGCATTGCTTCCTCCCATGATATTTTTGCCGAGACATGGCCATTCAACACGGTTTCCAACCGGATCGCAGGCAAGCCCCGTGATATTCTGAAGCCCTACAGACGCCGCATCCAGAGATTGCCGGTTTATTCTGTTTTCATCTTGACAATGAAACGTGAAACTGCTACAATCCAGCTATGCAAACCACATTTGATTTGTGATAAATCTATTTTTAGTATATATGTTTTATTTCATTCATAAATATTCAGGAGGTTTTGATATGTTATTTCTCAGCGAACAAGAAATGTGGCAGTCCGTCACCTTAGAGGATGTCATGGACGCGATCGAAGATGCGTATGCGATTCACAAAAGCGGCAATTATAAGATGCTGGATCGTTTTATCGCACAGCGTGATAAAAATATGATGCTCTATATGCCGTGTTTTCTGGACTCCGTCATCGGTACAAAGATGTTATCCGAATTTCCGAACAATCCCTCTCTGGGAATTCCGTATCTGAACGGACTTATGATTTTAAATAACGCAAAGACCGGTCTGCCAAAGGCGATTATGAACGGAAGTGTCCTGACCGCAATGCGGACCGGTGCGGTCGGCGGTGTCGCACTGCGCTATCTGGCTCCAGAGGATGCTGCCTCAGTTGGTCTGGTTGGCTGCGGTATGCAGGGACTACACCAGCTTCTCTATGCCTGCGAGGTGCGCCCGATCACAGATATTTATCTGTATGACGCATACGCTAAGGATCTTTCCGGCTTTATCGAGCGCTTATCGGCGCGTCTGGCATCGTTTGGAAAAAACGCCATCCAGATTCATACCTGCGCGGATACCCGTGAACTGGCTGAGCACAGCCGCGTCCTGATCTCCGCCACCCAGGCGGTCGATCCGGTCTACCCGGATGATGAAGAGCTGCTTCGCGGCAAATGCTTTGTTGCCATCGGCTCCTGGCGTCCGGAACGGCGCGAACTGCCGGATGCGGTGTGGAAACTCGTCAAGAACGCGTACACCGAGCTTCCGTATGCCTGCGAGGAGAGCGGCGATCTGAAAATTCCGCTGGAAAAGGGCGTTCTGACACAGAAGCGCGTCCACTTTATCGAGGATCTGATCGAAGATACCAAGCAGGGACATCCGCATGAGCAGAGCGAGACCCGCTGCTTTAAATCAGTCGGCATGGGACTCTTTGATGTGCGGACGGCACAGCTTATCTATGAAAAAGCATTGGAAAAAGGAATTGGACAAAAACTTAATTTCTAGGAAAAATGGTTGGAATAGAAAAGGCTGTATCACCTACCGCGCGCTTCCATGCGGCAGGCAATACAGCCTTTTTCTTATTGTTATATGTGCATTAATTTTCCAGCATTTTTCTGAATCTATAGACTGGCAAATTTTTCGCTCCATATTCTTCTCTACTTATTTATATAACGGATACTTCTCACACAGTTTCGTCACTTCCGCACGGATGTAATCTGCCTTGTTCTCGAAGTCGGTAGCTGCCAGCCAGATGCACTCTGCAATCACTTCCATGTCCTCTTCTTTCAGTCCACGGGTGGTAACAGCCGGAGTACCGATGCGGACGCCAGAAGTAACAAACGGGCTTCTCGGGTCGTTTGGAACGGTATTTTTGTTCAGGGTAATGTATACTTCATCGCAGCGGTTCTGCAGCTCTTTACCGGAAATATCCATGCCGCGCAGATCAACTAACATCAGGTGGTTATCGGTTCCGCCGGTCAGAATCTTGAATCCCTGCTTCTGAAGTGCGGCTGCCAGCGCTGCTGCATTCTTCTTTACCTGAAGCTGATACTCTTTAAATTCTGGCTTCAGCGCCTCGCCGAAGCAGACTGCCTTGCCAGCGATGATGTGCTCTAACGGACCGCCCTGGGTTCCCGGGAAGATCGCCTTGTTGAAGTTGAACTTCTCAGCTGCTTCCTTATTTGCCAGAATCAGACCGCCTCTCGGTCCGCGCAGTGTCTTATGTGTGGTTGTCGTAACAACATCTGCATACGGAATCGGGCTCTGGTGAAGACCGGCTGCTACCAGACCAGCGATATGAGCCATATCGACCATCAGGTATGCGCCTACTTTGTCTGCAATTTCACGGAAACGTTTGAAATCAATCTCTCTTGCATAGGCACTTGCACCTGCAATGATCAGCTTCGGTTTTGCTTCCAGTGCAATGCGCTCTACCTCTTCGTAATCAATCACGCCATTGTCATCGACACCATACGGCACAATGTTGAAATATAAACCGGAGAAATTGACAGGGCTTCCGTGTGTCAGATGTCCGCCGTGATCCAGGTTCATGCCCATAACAGTATCACCCGGTTTCAGCATTGCGATAAATACCGCCATGTTTGCCTGCGCGCCGGAATGCGGCTGTACGTTTGCATAATCACAGCCAAACAGTTTTTTCGCTCTCTCGATCGCGATGGACTCTACAACATCGACACACTGGCATCCGCCGTAGTAACGTTTTCCCGGATATCCCTCCGCATATTTGTTGGTTAATACCGATCCCATCGCCATCATAACCGGCTCCGATACAATATTCTCCGACGCGATCAGCTCCAGGTTTCTTCTCTGACGGGCTGCCTCTGCTTCAATGGCTTCTCCCACTTCCGGGTCTGCCTCTGTAATGAACTTCATTACCTCATCTACCATGTCTGTTTCTCCTATTCTTTTCTGTCATCCATACAAAATCATCAAGTGGATTTTTCATATATAAATATAAAACCACACTTTTGTCTCTCCGGATTTTTTATTTAAAAAAGCCTTTTTCAGGTCTCATTAAATACTGTCACCAGACGCTTCTTATGCCAGCAGCGCTTCCGCCATCTGCTCCAGCGACGGAATATCGCTCTCCTTGAGCGCCCCGCGAACCGTAACGACCGGTTCAACCACCGTGATCTCCTTCATCGCATCCAGCATTCCCTTCATCGTGCGCGCTGCACTCGGCGCCCAGGAACCGTTTTCAATCAGGGCAACGGTGCGTTTCTGGTAATTCTTGCTCTGTAAGTGGTGCAGGAAATCTGCCATAACCGGCATCACACCCGCGTCATAGGACGGTGCTGCCAATACAATTTTTCCATACCGGAATGCATCTTCCAGCGCCTCCGCCATATCACCGCGCGCCAGATCCGCGATTGCCACCTTCGGGCATTCTTTTTTCTCAAGAATTTCCTTGCATTTCTTCGCCGCATCCTCGGTGTTGCCATGCAGGGACGCATATGCGATAAATACACCCTCAGACTCGACGCCGTAGCTGCTCCAAATCTGGTATTTTTCAAGCACATGACCGATCGTCTCTTTCAGAACCGGTCCATGCAGCGGGCAGATGATCTGGATCTCAAGACCGGCTTCTTTCTTAAGAAGTGCCTGCACCTGCATTCCATATTTTCCTACAATATTGAAATAATACCGTCTCGCCTCGCAGTCCCAGTCCTCATCCACATCAAGCGCACCGAACTTGCCGAAACCGTCGGCGCTGAACAGCACCTTGTCGCAGGAATCATAGCTTACCATAACCTCCGGCCAGTGTACCATCGGTGCCATGACGAACGTCAGCTCATGGCGCCCCAGTTTCAGGGTATCGCCCTCCTTGACCGTCAGCGCACGGCTGGTATCAAGATCAAAGTACAGTTTCAGCATCGGAAATGTCTTCGCATTGCCTACCAATGTGATTTCCGGATACCGTTCTACGACTGCCTGGATACTTGATGCATGATCCGGCTCCATGTGGCTGATTACCAGATAATCCGGGGTTCTTCCAGCCAGTGCGGTTTCCAGATTTTCCAGAAATTCCGTCTGTTTGCGCTTGTCTACCGTATCCATGATCGCGATCTTTTCATCCATAATCACGTATGAGTTATATGAAATACCATTTGGCACCTGATACTGCCCCTCAAATAAGTCAATGTCATGGTCGTTTACACCGATGTAGCGAATATCTTCTGTGATCATCTCCTGCTTCCTCCTGTTCTTTTCGCAGCTGCTCCATCTCTTTACAGCTGCCTCTTTTTGTTCTCACAGGCATCTCGCATCCTGCTGTCAGCCTGCCTTATGATTTCATCCGTTACCTCTGACTCTGAATCAGTCTTTCTCCTCAATCGCCATAATCATATCCACGCGTCTCTGATGGCGTCCGCCCTCAAATTCTGCGTTGATCCACTCGTCAACGATCATCTTCGCAAGCTCACTTCCTACCACGCGGGCGCCGAAGCAGAGTACATTGGCATCGTTGTGGCGGCGGGACATCACCGCTGTGTACGGCTCGCTGCATACGCAGGCGCGCACGCCTTTTACCTTGTTAGCTGCCAGTGAAATACCAAGACCGGTACCGCAGATTGCGATACCCAGATCGGCTTCGCCGGAAACAACTGCACGACCTACCTTCTCTCCATAAACTGGATAATCACAGCTCTCGCTGCTGTCTGTACCCAGATTTAACACTTCGATTCCTTTTTCTTTCAGGAAATCCACAATAATGTTCTTCAGTTCTACCGCCGAATGGTCATTTCCAATCGCAATTTTCATCTCATCTTCTCCTCATCTGACTGACTTCCGGAACAAATGATATAGTCCGGTCATTATGAAATCATTTTAGTAAAGTTGCCGGGCAATGTCAAGACTGTGAAAATCTCAGAAATACATAAAAAGAGCGCAGAGGAAGCTCTTTCGCACTTCTCCGCGCCCTATTGTTTCTTCTATATAATAGTTATAAATCCGCCGTAAGACGTTTTCCGCTTACGCGCTATGGACAGCCGAAGCCGTCAGCTTGCCATCCGAAAGCCCGATCTCTATCGTATCGCCCGCACGGACGCCGTCCGCCAGAATCAGCTTCGCTGCCAGTGTCTCAACGTTCTTCTGCAGGTACCGTTTCAGCGGTCTTGCACCGTAAACCGGATCGTAGCCATTTTCAATGATGAAATCCTTTGCCTCGTCCGTCAGGGCAATCTTTAACTCCTTATCCGCCAGACGTTTGTTGACATCTGCAATCAGAAGCTCAATGATGCCTCCGATGTTGCCTTTCGTCAGCGGCTTAAAGAGAATAATCTCATCCAGACGGTTCAGGAACTCAGGACGGAAGTGAGCTCTCAAGTCATGCATAACGGAGCTTTCCGCCTCCGGCTTGATCTGTCCCTTTTCATCGATGCCGTCCAGCAGATACTGGGAACCGATGTTGGAGGTCATAATCAGGATCGTATTCTTGAAATCGACAGTTTTGCCGGTCGAATCCGTGATACGTCCATCATCCAGAACCTGCAGCAGGACGTTAAATACATCCGGGTGCGCTTTCTCAACCTCATCGAAGAGGACAACAGAATACGGTTTGCGCCGTACTGCCTCGGTCAGCTGACCGCCCTCGTCATATCCGACATATCCTGGCGGCGCTCCGATCAGACGGGAAACGGAATGTTTCTCCATGTATTCACTCATATCGATACGAACCATGTTGTTCTCATCATCAAACAATGCCTCCGCCAGCGCTTTTGCAAGCTCTGTCTTGCCGACACCGGTCGGACCTAGGAACAGGAACGAACCGATTGGTTTCGTCGGATCCTTGATGCCCGCTTTGGAACGGATAATCGCCTCCGTTACCTTGGTAACGCCCTCATCCTGTCCGATGACACGTTTATGCAGCAGTTCGTCCATATGCAGGGTCTTGCTACGCTCGCTCTCGGTCAGTTTGGCAACCGGAATACCGGTCCACTTCGAAATAATCCGGGCAATCTCATCCTCGGTGACACTCTCATGTACCAGACTGAGATCCTGATTTTTCACTTTCTCTTCCTCTTCCGCCAACTGTTTCTGCAGTTCCGGCAGCTTGCCGTACTGGAGTTCAGCCGCTTTGTTTAGGTCATATGCCTGCTGCGCTGCCTGAATCTCGCCATTTACATGCTCAATCTCTTCACGCAGTTTGGACAGCTTATCAACGGAAGATTTTTCATTCTCCCACTGGGCTTTCTGGGTCGAAAAGCTGCTCTTGAGCTCTGCCAGTTCTTTCTGCAGTTCTGCCAGGCGATCCTGACTTAAGCGGTCAGTCTCTTTCTTAAGCGCAGCCTCTTCAATCTGCAGCTGCATGATACGTCTCGACAGTTCATCCAGCTCCGCCGGCATTGAATCCATCTCTGTCTTGATCATCGCGCACGCTTCATCAACCAGATCGATCGCCTTATCCGGAAGGAAACGATCCGTGATATAACGATCCGAGAGAATTGCCGCCGATACAAGCGCAGAGTCGGTAATCTTGACCCCGTGGTAAACCTCATATCTCTCTTTCAGACCACGCAGAATGGAAATCGTATCTTCCACGGTCGGCTCATCAACGTGAACCGGCTGGAAACGACGTTCCAGAGCTGCGTCTTTTTCGATGTATTTACGGTACTCATCCAGGGTCGTCGCACCGATACAGTGCAGTTCACCTCTCGCCAGCATAGGCTTCAGCATATTCCCGGCGTCCATCGCGCCCTCGGATTTGCCCGCGCCGACGATCGTATGCAGCTCATCGATAAACAGAATAATCTGTCCCTCGCTCTTCTTGACCTCGTCAAGCACCGCTTTCAGTCTCTCTTCGAACTCGCCGCGGTACTTCGCGCCCGCCATCAGAGCTCCCATATCCAGAGCAAACAATTTCTTGTCCTTCAAGCCCTCCGGGACATCGCCGCGCACGATACGCTGTGCCAGTCCTTCGACAACGGCTGTCTTACCGACGCCAGGTTCACCAATCAGAACTGGGTTGTTTTTCGTCTTTCTGGAGAGAATCATAACCACATTACGGATCTCACCGTCACGGCCGATGACCGGATCGAGCTTCTGATCCCTCGCACGTTCCACCAGATCGTAACCGTATTTATTTAAAGTGTCATACGTTGCCTCCGGATTATCGCTGACAACACGCTGGTTGCCGCGCACTGTCGAAAGCGCCTGCAAAAAGCTCTCTTTCGTAATGCCGTAGAGACGGAACAGTTCTTTGACCGCCTTATTCGGCTGTTTTAACATCGCCAGAAATAAGTGCTCGACGGAAACATACTCGTCCCCCATCGCCTTGGCTTCGTCCTCCGCGTTCACCAGCACCTTGTTGGCATCGTTGGAGAAATACACCTGACCGCCGGATACCTTCGGCAGCTTTCCAATCGCCTGCTGCACCTCATCACGGAACTGGTCGCCCGAGATTCCCATCTTTGTTATTAATTTAAAAATCAAGCTGTCTTCCACAGTCAAAAGACTGTACAGCAAATGTTCCTGATCAATCTGCTGGTTTCCATATTCATACGCCAGCTTTTCCGTATTTTGAACGGCTTCCAGAGACTTCTGGGTAAATTTACTGATATTCATAAACCTGCCTCCTTTCGAACAATCTGTGAAAACCTTTTGGTCTTCTTTTGTTCTAGCAGTAATATAACACTTGTTGTTAGCACTGTCAAGAGTAGAGTGCTAATTTTTTTATGAAGAATTTGTGAAAAATTTTTTTTTTAAATTTTCATGTAAGCATATCTTTCTTGCTGATTTACCTGTTTTATGTTACATTTATTATCAACAACTCGATCTGTTTTTTAACTATAAACCCTGCATTTACATGAAAGTTGAATCTAACTTATGAATCATCCATCCAACGAAAATATCCCATCAAGAAGCTTTTCTTATCATGCCTTTAACTTTACCTTTTTGCTTCTTCTGGCAGTATTTTTCATTTCCTTATACACCGTTGCACTGCTGAAAAGCAACAGCCGCATCACCCTGAGCGCCGCCGTAGAACGGAATATTTCCTGTTCGGACGCGGTTCACCGGGCGATATCGAGCCGGCTGACGCGGGCAGATTTTGAACAGATCAACACAAAATCCGATATGAACTCTGCGCAGTATCGAAGCCTGCAGTCTTATTTAAATGAGCTTCGCAGCCTCAATTCGACGCGCTACTTATACACCGCCAAGCGTGGACCGGGCGGAAAACCCATCTACCTGATCGATGGCCTGGATCTGGAAGCACCTGATTTTGCTTATCCGGGCACCTACCTGGAAGAGGAAATGGCTCCATATCTGGAAGCTGCCCTCTCCGGCAAAACGATCCACTCACAAAAGATCATTGATACCACATGGGGGCATATTTTTACCGCCTGCTATCCGGTCATTGCCTCCGACGGAACCAATGACATTCTCGGTGCCCTCTGTATCGAGATTGATATGGAAGACACTTACCGATCGATTGAGGCGATCAACCGTTCCTCCTTTGGAATCGCCGCTGCCGCGAGCATGATAGCACTTCTGCTAATTGTTATTTCCTATTTTTATACAAAAAAACAGAAGTCCAGAGAACTCACCCAGCAGCAGCTTCTGGAACAGACCGCAAAAGCAGCAGAGGCAGCCAACAAGGCGAAATCGACCTTCCTGTTCAATATGTCGCATGATATCCGGACACCGATGAATGCGATCCTCGGTTACGCAGAACTTGCCAGAAACCATCTGCAGGAACCGGAAAAAATCGGTGAATATATGGACAAGATCCATATTTCCGGTGAAAAGATGCTCTCTATCATCAACAATATTCTTCAGTTTTCACAGATTGAGAATAACCAGATACACATTGAAGAAACCTCCATCCAGACTGAGAAAAGTTTTGATTCCTGTATCGTCATGGTTCAGACTGCCCTGGAAGAAAAACAGCAGCATTTTCATGTGACTAAGGACATTTCGTACCCATATATCTACATTGACACGACGTATATGTCCGAAATTGTATTGAATATTTTGAGCAATGCGATCAAATATACCGCCAAGGGCGGGACGATCTCCTGTGCCCTCCGCCAGGAGCCTGGTGAAACGGACGGCTGGTGTATCACAGAAATCGCAATCACCGATACCGGCATCGGCATTTCCGAGGAATTCCAGTCGCATATTTTTGAATCATTTTCACGGGAGCGTTCTTCCACCGTCAGCGGCATTGAAGGCACCGGGCTTGGCATGGGAATCGTGAAAAATCTGGTGGATCTGATGCATGGAACGATCGAGGTAAAGAGCAAGCTCGGAGAAGGTTCAACGTTCACCGTCCGGATCCCATGCCGGATTTCCTCGCGGGAGGAAACAGAGCCTACCGCATTCGATGAAACAGCTGCCCAGACTCTATCCGGCTGCCGGATTCTTCTTGCGGAGGATAATGATCTGAACGCCGAAATTTCCATCGAACTTTTGACCCGCGAGGGGCTTTTGGTCGAACGGGCAAATGACGGGGTTGCCTGCCTGGAAATGCTGCAAAAAGCGCCGGAAGATTATTATGATTTGATTCTGATGGATATCCAGATGCCGATCATGGACGGCTACAAGGCAACGCGGGCGATCCGGCGGTTTTCGGATAAGAAGAAGGCTGGCATTCCGATCGTTGCGATGACAGCGAATGCATTTACAGAGGATAAAGAGCGGGCGCTGGAATCCGGAATGAATGATCATGTGGCGAAGCCGATTGATATGAAGGTGCTGATGAGTGTGCTGGATGAGCAGATTTGTGGGCATAAAGGTTTATAAATGATGAAAAACGGCACACCGCATTCTCATCACTAAGTAACGAGAATGCGGTGCGCCGTTCTTCAAATCCTATTTTGTAAAATATTTCTCTTTAATAATCTCCACCGGCATATCTTCTCCGGTCCAGAGTTTAAAGGAGGCAGCTCCCTGATAGAGCAGCATGTACATGCCGTTGCCTGTCTTACAGCCTGCTTCTTTTGCCTCCCGGAGAAGTCTTGTCTCCTGCGGGTTGTAGATGACATCGAATACGAACAGGTCTTTATGGAACATCGTTGTATCAGTAATGATCGTATTGTCCGTCTTCGGAGCCATGCCGACGGAAGTACCATTTACCAGAATCGCGCTGTCTGCGATGGACTGGCGCAGGATCTCCGGATCGGAGTAATCATGCAGGGTTACCTTGCATCCTGTGCGCTCGTTCAGTTTCTTTACAATCTCCTCGGCTCTCGGATAGAACGCGTCCTTGACGTTAAATACGTTAATTTCTGCCACGCCGTCTAAAGCTGCCTGTACAAGAATCGCGGTTGCGGCGCCGCCAGCGCCTAAAAGCGTCATTTTCTTGCCAATGATGTCTACACCATTTTCTGCAACTGCACGCATAAATCCGACGCCATCGGTCGTATAAGCAGTCAGAACACCGTCGTCGTTGACAATCGTATTGCAGGCGCCGGAAATCTCGGAAGCCGGTGAAACCTTGTCTGCCAGCTTGCACATGATATTTTTGCCCGGCATCGTGATATTCCAGCCGCGCGCGCCCATCGTCCGCAGTCCCTCAACCGCCTGCGGCATCTTCTCTTCCGGCACATCAAACGCCAGATATGTATAATCCAGACCCAACTGGCTGCACGCCTCGTTGTGCATCTCCGGCGAAACACTGTGTGCGACCGGGCTTCCCAGTAAACAAAGTAAACCTGTGTGTCCTGTGATATGATTCGACATCTTTTTCCCCTTTCGTTTTCTCTGTCAGAACTTTCTGAGCAGTCACATTATTTAAACTTCTTCACCTGTGCAATGATCTCCTCGCAGATCTCATTCGCTGATTTTCCATCGGTCGCGATCACAATATCCGCTGCCGCTTCATACGCCGGTCTGCGCTTCTCCATCAATTCGGAAACATATTCCACTGTCTTATTATTTTCCAGAAGAGGACGGTCATGGTTCTCTTTGACACGCTCCAGAATCGTCTCCGGCTTCGCGGTCAGAAGTATAATCTTGCCGCTCTTTCGCATCTCCTGTACATTGATCTCGCGCATCGCTACGCCGCCGCCGCAGGATACAATCTTGTTCTTCTCGTTTCCTACCTCCTTGAGCAGGTTTGTCTCCTCGTTGCGGAAATATGCCTCGCCGTGCAGATCGAAGATCTCGGAAATGCTCATGTTGTTCTTTTTCGCGATCATTTCATCCATTTCCAATACATCCATCGCAAAGGTATTCTGCAGTGCATTCGAAACGGTGCTCTTTCCGACTCCCATAAATCCGATCAGGAAAATATTGAACCCAAACAGCTCATGGGACTGAATCCGTTTGCTCCGGTAGAGGACGCTGTCGTAAACTGCCATGATTGATTTTTTGTATTCATAATCATCCAGCTTCGCAAGCATCTTGCTCTTCTTGCGCTCTTCTTCCTCTGCCTGGTAAATCGGAAGTCCGTTTTTCTGTTTATAATTTGTAATCTCCTGGATAATCTGGCAGCGCATCCGCAGGGCGTCGATCAGAATCTCGTCGCACATGTCCAGATCATTTCGCAGCTTCTTTAATTCATCCATCTGTCTCATCCTTCTCCACTTGTATTCATTCAGATCACTTTTGCACTTTACATTGAAAGTGTGTTTTATTATTATACCCGAATCAGGATATGAACGCAAGTGCTAATGCGGAATAGCAGGTATAACTGTGGGGGATAGGTGTTGCTGTTCGAGCTATATTTTTATTAGATTCCCAGCTTCTCCTTCATGTAATCCACCGGTGTTGATTTTCCTGTATACAGTTCAATCGCGATCAGCGCCTGGAACAGCATCATGCTCATACCGTTGTATACACGGGTGCAGCCAGCTTCTTTGGCCTGCTTCATCATCACGGTCTCACGCGGTGCATATACCGTATCAGTTACGATCAGATCCTTGCGGAAATAGGACGGATCCGGGATATTGGACAGATCCTCCAGCGGGTGCATACCAACGCCGGTTGCATCACAGAAAATGTCTGCTTCGTGCATTTTCTCTTTTAAGAGTGCCAGATCGCCCAGGTCATGCATCTCGGCCTTGCAGTTAGAGTTCTTGTTGATGATGTCAACGATCTCCTCTCCGCGTGCATAGAACTTATCTTTAATATTGAAGATATGCAACTCTGCAATGCCGTCCAGTGCGCCGCGTACTGCAATGGCGGTTGCTGCGCCGCCGGTACCGATGAGAACCATCTTCATTCCCTTGAAATCAATACCTTCTTCCTTGATTCCCTGCCAGTAGCCCATACCGTCGGTGTTGTAACCCTTCAGGTATCCGGTTACATTGCCGTCTTTGTCACGGGTGTTGACTACAGTGTTGATCGCGCCGCACAGCTTTGCAGCCTCGTCTACCTCATCCAGATATTTGTGAACGACGGTCTTGTTCGGCATGGAGATGTTGGAGCCCAGCATCTTCAGCGCACGGATACTCTCAACCGCTGCTTCCAGGGTATCGTTGTCTACCTCGAACGCAAGCTGGATAACATCGTCGCCATTCTTGTCATAGGCAAGGTTGTGGGTGGTCGGAGACTGTGTATGACGGATCGGGTAAGCCATTAATCCTACTAATTCGGTATGTCCTGTAATGTTTGGCATGATAATTTCCTCTTTTCTTCTCTATTTTTATAATCAAATAAAACGATATCATTCGTTCAGCGAACAGTCAGAATCTTTCAAATGCAATATTCAATTTCTTACTCCAACGGTGCCAGCTCTAAAAATCCTCTCGCTTCCAGCACGTTCAGAATCGCACGTCCTTCCATCGTTCCCTCCATGATACGGCGGGCGCGGACAGAGTCTCCGATCGGGTAAATGAAGGTATCTGTGTTGTCAAATGCCTCTTCAAGCTGTTCCAGAATCGGATTGTTGGCGCGCATTCCCAGACAGTTGAAACCGAGGTCAAAGTTCAGATCCTCGATCGTGCCATCCGGCAGCTTCACGGTAAATGCGTTTTCTTTGACTTCCTGCAGCGCAGTATTCACATACTCTTTCACACCATATTTGTCGTGTGTTTCACGCATGGAACATTTCGTGATCGGATCTGCCAGCATACCAATCTGCGGGAGCATATCCACGATGGTACACTCCGCGCCGCGCGGTGCGAAATACTCCACAACATCCAGACCAACGGAGCCGCCGCCGACTACAACCACTTTTTTGCCCTTGCAGAAATCATCCGGGTATTCTCCGGCTTTTACTTTCTGAATCATCTCGAAAATGGTATCGACATGACCGGCTGCGATGTTTTCCTTGAGTCCCTTGATCGGCGGAACGACTGGAACGGAACCGGTTGCGTTGACAATGATATCCGGCTTGAACTGTTTGATCTTGTCCACGGTTGCCTCGCAGTTCAGAAATACATACAGATTTTTCAGTCTCTTCGCACGTGCTTCCAGATATTTCGGGAAGTCTTTCATACGGTTCTTGCTTGGCAGGTCAGAGATAAAGGTGGAAAGTCCGCCTAATTTACCACTCTTTTCTAATAAGAATACGTTGCATCCAACCTCGGCTGCCGTGCAGGCTGCTTCCAGACCGGCTGTACCGCCGCCGACTACAACTACGTTGCAGTTTTTATTGACTTTCAGCTTCTTGTAGATATCGCCCTCCGGAACAGCCGGGTTGACGGTACAGCGGATCGGGCGGTTGACGCCGATTCGGTTACCCGCACAGCCGACGTTACAGGAGATACATTTACGGAGAATCTCCTCCTCGCCGTTCTGCACCTTGCTGACCCAGTTCGGCTCTGCAATGAGTCCGCGTCCCATGCCGACAATATCAACATCGCCGCTCTCCAATACTTTCTCAACGACCTCCGGATCGCGGTAGTTACCTGCATTGATAACCGGTTTACCAAATTTATCCTTCACGGCTCTTGCCATGTAGGAACGCCAGCCATCCGGCAGAAAGTTCGAGTCAATCTGATACTGTAAGGACGGATTCAGACCGCAGGATACATCGTACATATCTACGTACTCATCCAGATATTCGAGGTATTCCAGTGTGTCTTCCAGCGTGTTTCCGCCCGGCACGCGCTCTTCCGCAGAGATACGGACGATGATCGGGAACCACGGACCTACATTTTTCCGCACCTCTTCCAGAACCATCTTCGGGAAACGGAGACGATTCTCGACGGAGCCGCCGAATTCATCGGTTCTTTTGTTGTAATACGGGGAAATAAACTGACTCATCAGATAAGAATGACCGCAGTGGATCTCAATCGCATCAAATCCGATCGCCTGTACACGTTTCGCCGCCTCGCCGTATTTTTTTACGGTCGTCAGGATCTCTTCCCTTGTCATCGGACGCGGAATCTCGCCGCCTGCCTTGGTCGGGATATTGGAGGAAGACACCGTCTCCATACCTGTTCTGGCAGAGGATGCAGAAGCGCCCGCATGGTTAACCTGAATCGCTACCATCGCGCCATTCTTGTGAAGATTCTCGACTAACTGATAGTAACGCGGCATAAAGCTGTCGTGATCGATGCGGATCTGGCTTGTGCCATTGGAACCAACCGGATATTCGATATTGGCATTCTCCAGAATAATCAGACCAGTTCCTCCCTTGGCACGCAGGGAATAATAATTCATATGGCGGTTGCTCATCTCACCGCTCGTCTCGCCATAGTTAGTACCCATCGGCGTCATGGCAACACGGTTTTTGATCGTCATGCGCTTAATGGTAATCGGTTCAAAAATTTTCGGGTATTTGCTCTTCATGATGAAATTCTCCTTCTCCATTGCATGAGAGGCATCCCTGTGTTTGTGACACTTTTATCTTAACCGTTTTGCTTAAAAATTAACAATATCTTTCAAGTAAATTTTCAATACGTTTTTGCTATCGGTTTCCCGTTCCGCCTGCAGACCGTCCTGACGCGCCTGCTGTTTCATATATTCAATAAAGCGTTCCACCGCCGGAAGCCGGTAGCGTTCTTTCATCCAGAACATAAAAATCTGGTGATAAATGTCCAGATTTTCAATCGGGTGAATGCAGACTCCCTGAGAAAGCTCCAGAATGTCCGTGCGCGGCATCAGTGCGATGCCAAAACTCTCCCGCACCAGTGCGACGATCGAATATTCGTCCGGACACTCCACAATGATGTCCGGCTGGATGTTGTATTTCGCATAGAGCGCGCGGGTGCGCGTCCCCATCCAGGAGTCCTTATCGTATCCAATTACCGGATACCGGTTCAGCTCCGCAAATGGAATACTCTCCCGCTCTGCCAGCGGATGATCCTTCGGCGTGATGATGACAAGCTTCTGGTTCGCCACCGGGAAAAATTCCATGTCATCCTTTTCCAGACAGCCGCCAAAGCCTACATCTAATTCACCCGTTTTTACCTTTTTTGCAATCGCCGGTGTGTGATTCTGCCAGAAATTAAACACAACCTTTTGATTTTCCGGCTGTTCTAAAAAGAGCTTGACCCGGTGCGGGATATAGTGGCCGGCCAGCGGAAACACGTAACCGATGTCGATCTTTCCCCCATCCATCGAAATCTCCCGCATTTTCCCGACCGCGATGTGGCAGTCTGTGAGAATCCGGTCCGCGTACTCCAAAAACATCCTCCCCGCCTTCGTCAAAGTCACCCCGCGTCCTTCTTTTTCAAAGAGCGTCACGCCCAGCTCATTTTCCAGTGATGCCATCGACCGGCTCAGGGATGGCTGTGATATATATAATTCTTCCGCCGCCTGATGATAATTTTCCAGATTCGCTATCTTCTGAAAATATAAAATCTGATTCAATGTCATTCCTAACGTCCCCCGTCTTTATGTATCTTCGTATTAACTCTTCGCAATATCAGCCGTAAATGCCTCACACCAAACTTCCATAATCGTTACTGTTCACGCATACGTGCCCAGTAACGGAATTTGCCGTGGCTTCGCATT
>ERZ833515.833-NODE-833-length-24730-cov-4.421682_pt1 | contig 24730 bp, 17 predicted proteins | sample MGYA00519949_ERZ833515 | MGnify/ENA primary metagenome ERZ833515 (study PRJEB31850, sample SAMEA3708741) | human gut metagenome | biome: human gut; feature: human-associated habitat; material: faeces | place: China | collected 2014 ...
TAACAGAGGCTTATAGCCTCAGAGCAAACCACCCGTTAGACGGGTGGTGGTGATTGTTCAGAGTGTTTTGGGTCTATACAGAAAAATTGCATTAAATAATCCCTTTTTTCTGGCTATATCTATAGAAATATCCCCCAAATGGGTCTATACAAAAAAACTTGCTCAGGAGATACTCAAAATAAGAAAAATAAGTATCTCAGAAGGAAATTTTTCTGTATAGACCCATTTTTCTTATTTTGAAGGCATTTGACAGCTTCAAAAGTATCTGGAGAGAAGATTTTCTGCTATAGACCCACGCTATTCATACGATTGTCAGCAAAAGACGTCTCCCATCGTTTGTCTATCGCGGCGTTCGCCACATCACGCCAAAAAAGACAGTGCCCTGTGAGTAAGCTCCCAGGCACTGTCTTATTTTTGCCTATGCGTGGCTATGCTTTCGTAACTTGCTATTTAGCAGGAGATTTCTTCCGGGCTTTCACAACATACACAATGGCGATCACCACATCCACGCAGTAGATAAAACATCCGACTCCCATGAAGATGGCACCGGGCAGGGATACAAGCCCTTCTTTACGCATGCGGACGCTGCAGCCAATGGAACTGATGCCGGTGAGCAGAATCGTCAAAAGATCAATGAGTACCGCCCATAGGAGAAAGCCGATACCCCAGACACTCATGGCAAGTCCGATAAAGCCGAGAATAAAGTGCATGATATAAGCGGGAATCTGCACACATTTGATGATCAGGTTCATTCTTGCCGCCTGCCTTGCGGTCATTTTTCCCTTCGCTGCCTGCACCGCATTGACGATCACGATGATAAAGGAATACAGATTATAAATCACTGCAACGATCAACAGCCCAATCAGTGCGACATCAGTGTAGTCTTCCGGCAGAATACCTGCGAACAATAAAAAGATAGCAAGAATCAATACATAAATATAAGGATAGATAATTACAGGTATCATTTTCAGATACTTCAAAAATTCGTTCATGATAATTCCCCTCTCACAATAATAATCCTCGTAAAAAATAACAAAAAGAGTATAGCAAAAAAGCATAAAATGTGCAAAAAAAGATATTGCTTTTTTGGAGCGCCGCGTATATACTCTCAACGATAGAAATAACAGGAAACACTGATAAATTCAGTGCCTGCGGTTGATTTGAAAAATGGAGAGGTTATTACCATGACGAAAGATCTGACAAAAGGAAGCCCCATGAGACTTATCATCAGTTTTGCGGTACCGTTACTGTTCGGTTTTCTGTTCCAACAGTTTTACAATCTGGTGGATACGATGATCGTAGGACGGTTTCTGGGAGTAGACGACCTGGCAGCGGTAGGCTCTACTGGTTCCATCAATTTTCTGGTGATCGGTTTCTGCATGGGTGTCTGCAACGGATTTGCTATCCCCGTATCACATAAATTTGGTGCCGGAGATTATGTGGGCATGCGTAAATACGTGGCGAACTGCGCCTGGCTGGGACTGGCATTTTCCGTCATCATGACCGTTGTAACAGCGATCCTGTGCCGGGATATTCTGGTATGGATGAAGACACCCGCCAACATCATTGATGGGGCGTATAACTATATTTTTATTATTTTCATCGGTATCCCTACAGTGTATCTGTATAATATCGTGGCAGGCGTGATCCGTGCTACCGGCGACAGTAAGACTCCCGTGGTATTTTTAGTGCTGTCTTCCATTATTAATATTGTGCTGGATCTGTATTTTATTATCTCCCTGCACATGGGCGTGGCGGGGGCAGCCTGGGCAACGGTGATCTCCCAGGGAGTCTCCGGTGCAGCATGTCTGGTCTATATGGTGAAAAAGTTCGAGATCCTGCGGATCCGCAGGGAAGAATGGAAAGTGGACGGACATATGATGATGGTGCTGTGCGGCATGGGCGTTCCCATGGGATTACAATATTCCATTACTGCCATTGGCAGCATTATGCTGCAAAGCGCCAATAATGCTTTGGGTACGGCTTGTGTGGCTGCATTCACGGCAGCCATGCGTATCAAGATGTTTTTCATGTGTCCTTTCGAGAGTCTGGGCATAGCAATGGCCACCTATAGCGGGCAAAACTACGGTGCGGGCAAGCCGGAACGTATCTGGATGGGAGTCAAGGCAAGCGCCCTGATGATGATTGTTTATTGGGCGTTCACTTTCTGTGTACTGATGCTCGGTGCCAGGACTTTTGCCCTGCTCTTTGTAGATGTCTCTGAGTTGGAGATTTTAAAGAATACGGAGTTGTTCCTGCACATTTCCGTTTCTTTTTTCCCGGTTTTGGGACTGCTCTGCATTCTGCGATACACTATCCAGGGGGTGGGATATACCAATCTTGCCATGCTCTCCGGTGTCTCGGAGATGATTGCCCGGATACTGGTCAGCCTGCTGGCTGTTCCGGTTTTCGGCTATCTGGCCGTGTGTTTTGGTGACCCTACTGCATGGATTTTTGCAGATGCCTTTTTAATACCAGCCTTCATTTATGTCTATCGGCAGATACTTCGGATGAAGAAAAATTAGTGTATCTTTGTATCGGGGAGTTGAAAGAAGAATGACCGGACGAAAAATTATACACATCGATATGGACGCATTCTACGCCTCCGTAGAACAGCGTGATAACCCTGCATTGCGGGGCAAGCCCATTGCGGTGGGCCATGCGGAGGAGCGGGGAGTGGTGGCGGCAGCCAGTTACGAGGCACGGCGTTTCGGGGTGCGTTCTGCCATGTCGTCACTGAAGGCAAAGCGGCTGTGCCCCCAACTTATCTTTATCCCGGGACGGATGGAAGTCTACAAATCCGTTTCCCGCCAGATACACGAAATCTTTCATGAATATACGGATGTCATCGAGCCCATTTCGCTGGACGAGGCTTTTTTGGATGTGACGGAGAATAAACCGGGCATTCCGTTGGCTGTGGACATCGCGAAGGAGATAAAGCGGAAGGTGCGGGAGAGGTTGAATCTGGTGGCTTCCGCCGGCATATCCTATAATAAGTTTCTTGCCAAGATAGCCTCGGACTACCGCAAGCCGGACGGGCTTTGCACCATACATCCTGCCCAGGCACTGGACTTTGTTGCCCGGCTGCCCATTGAGAGTTTTTGGGGGGTGGGACCGGTAACGGCGAAGAAGATGCACACTTTGGGAATTCACAACGGGGAGCAGCTACGCATGCGGTCTTTGGAGATGCTGACCCGCGAATTTGGCAAGGCAGGAGCTGTCTATTATGATTTTGCCCGTGGCATCGATACCCGTCCGGTAGAGGCTGTCCGCATCCGCAAGTCTGTGGGTTGCGAACATACTTTGGAGAAGGACATCAGCAGGCGTTCATCCGTCATTATAGAGCTGTACCATGCGGCAGTGGAGCTGGTGGGGCGACTGGAGCACACCAATTTCCGCGGGAATACGCTGACGCTGAAAATCAAGTTTCATGATTTTAGCCAGATTACCCGCAGTATGACCCAAACAAAGGAGCTAGTTGCCCTTGACGTGATTCTGCCTTTGGCAAAGCAGTTGCTGCAGGAAGTGGATTATGAACATCATCCTATCCGTTTGATTGGACTTTCCGTTTCCAATCCCCGTGAAGAGGGGGAGGAGAAGGGAGTCTGGGAACAGCTGAGTTTTGAATTTAGTGACTGGGAGACGGAACATTCAAATAAATAATGCTATATTTGTGTTCAGTATTAAAAAAAGGAAAGCTATGGGCTGTTTTATGAATATTTTGTGGTTGATGTTTGGAGGTATCATCACTGCTGTGGAGTATCTTATTGCAAGTTTATTGATGATGTTCACCATTATTGGCATCCCTTTCGGCATGCAGACCTTGAAAATGGCAAGCCTTGCCTTGTGGCCTTTCGGCAAAGAGGTTCGTAGCGGGGAACGTTCCAACGGTTGCCTCTATGTGCTGATGAATATTCTTTGGATATTCTTGGGCGGCATTTGGATTTGCCTTTCGCACTTGGGATTTGGGTTATTGCTGTGCATCACCATTATAGGCATTCCTTTCGGTATCCAACACTTTAAGCTGGCAGGGCTGGCATTGACTCCTTTCGGGAAGGATATTGTTGCGGCTTGAGTTATTTTTTGTTTGCTTGGAGTATGATAGAGAAGAAAAAGGGCGGGGAACTTTTCAGTTCTCCGCCCTTCATTCATTGTATTTAAAGGTGTTTTTTTACATGGTTACAAGGGGCTGCTTTGCAAGCAGTTTTTGTAGTTTACCGTTCAGTGTTTGGCACATTGTTCCATTACCCATTGCTTGATAGCGTTTGATTTGGTACTGTAACATAAAAATTTCATTTGCATTCTTTTTCATAATTCTCATCTTTTTGTGCTCTCCGCGTTTCGGAAAGCGGGTTTTACATCTTTCTTTTATCTTATAACGTTGCAAAGATACGAAATGTTCGCGAAAAATATGTTCTATAACATAAAAACTTGCATTTCTTTCTTCATTTTCTCTAGAAATACTGTATTTTGTAATCCGTATATAACAAATATATTACATATCTTTGCATGTACTACTATATAAAGAAGAGAGGCAATACTTATGAATAAATTGACAGAACTTTGGCGGAGCCCCTATCCCATGCTTTATCAACGTTGGAAAGCGGTGGTGATACCTTCGGTCATTATATTTCTGATACTATATATACTCCAACCTTTCGGCATTTCCCAGATCAAGGAAGGTGTATTTGGGGTGGTTGCCGGTTCGGCACTTATAGCGGCGGGTGCTTCGAGCATCTTCACTTACCTGCTTCCGGCATTGTTTCCCACCTATTATAAAGAGCAGAACTGGACGTTGGGTAAACATGTGTTGAGCACAATGCTGATGCTGTTACTGATAGCGGTGGGAATTTGGGTCTATCATTCATGGTTGATGGGTATGTGGCTGGACAAGCGGTTGTTTTTTCTGGCTTTGTCTTGGGTAATGGTACTGGCACCTTTTCCAGTCGTGTTTTTCTTGCTGTGGAACCGCAATTTGCAACTGACCCGTAATCTGCAAGAGGCCACGGAGATAAATTGCCACCTTTCAAAGAGGGCATCTCAGGAGGTTGGGGCGGAAAGTAAAGAGTTTTCTCCGGAGGAAGTGTTGGTGTTTTCCGGTGGTACCAAAGATATGCTGGAAGTGAAGGCCGTAGATTTTCTTTATGCGGAGGCTGAAGGAAATTATGTGAAGGTGGATTATCGACTGAAGGGAGAGAGTACCCGGAAGATGTTGCGCGCTACGATGAAGCAGGCAGAGGAGGCGGTTGCTGCCTGCCCCTTCATTATCCGGTGTCATAGAGCCTTTCTGGTGAATGCCCGCAAGGTGGTGAAAGTGGACGGAAACTCTCAAGGATACCGGTTGAGGCTGGAGGGAGGTGGAGAGGAGATTCCTGTCTCACGTGCCTATGCCAAGGAGGTGAAAGCACTGATAGAAAACAAGATAAAGCGGTAGCTATTCGTCACAGAGATACGCCATTCGTCACAAGTCGTTGGTTGTTCGTCACATATCCGGGTCGTCTGTCCCGGATATTTTTTTTGCGCGTGTTCTTCCTTTATGTTTGTGGCAGGAAAACATAACGAACATGAAGATATGAAGTGGAAAATAATCTTTTTAATAACGGGCGGACTGCTCTTTGTACAAGCTTCCGTAGCGCAGAAGTCGGTGACGGATACCGTGCGTCTGACATTCAATATCGATAGTGTAGGTCTGGACGAAGTGGTGGTAAGAGGGAAAAAGACTCCTGCCGCCAATAGCCGGTGGAGCGATATGCATCCGGTGGAACTGGTCACAGTGGGCGGTGCAAACGGTGATTTGTACAAGGCATTGCAGACATTGCCCGGTACGCAGGTGCAGGGGGAGACCGGCGAATTACTGGTGCGTGGTGGGAGCAGCTATGAGACACAGACTTTCATTGACGGGATGCATGTCTTGAATCCCTATACCTCCAATGGAATAAATACCCCTTCGCGTAGCCGTTATTCCACCTTCATGTTCAGTGGGGTGAATCTTGCTTCCGGCGGGGCTCCGCAGGAGTACGGAGAGGCGCTTTCGGCTGTTCTGCCTTTAGAAACCAAGGATTATAGTAAAGTGGATAAGGTGGGCGTGAATGCTTCCGTAGTCGGTGTGGGCGGTGGCGGTACCAAGACTTTGGACCGTGGCTCCTTGTCCGTCGATTTGAATTACCAGAATCTGGGCCTCTATGACAAGGTTTATTCCGGACGGACAGACTTTGAGCAGCCCTACCGGATGTTTTCCGGTGCCACCCAGTTCCGCCATACTCCCGGCGATGCGACGGTTTTTAAGGTCTACGCGCAATATGACCGGACAGACTTTTCTGCCTATGAGGGGGATGAACGCAGATTGTTCGCTCTGACCGAAGATAACATCTACGTCAATGCTACCTTCCGGTATCGTGCGGCAGGCAGATGGGACTGGTTTGCAGGAGTTGCTTATTCCTATTATAATCGGGCGGTCGGCGGTGCTGCCGTTTCGGGAGATAATTGGCTGGAACGCCAGCAGGAGTTGCATCTGAAAACTAAGATGTCTAAGCGTTTCTCGTCAGTATTCCGTCTGGATATGGGGGTGGAGAGCTATATACGCAATTATCGGAATCATTATCTATACTCCAGTATGGACGATGCCAACCAGATGTCTCCCACTATCAGTGCCGGTTTCTTTTCGGCTGCTTACTATCCGGTGGAGCGTTTGAAGGCGGAGTTGTCCTTCCGCACGGAGTACACTTCCCCGAACCGGAAGATAAATTTCTCTCCGCGTCTGGCGGTGAATTACTATTGGGGGGATGTGATGCTCTCCGGCATAGTGGGCCGTTACACGCAACTGCCCGAAAACGACTGGTTGGTACGTAGCCGGAAGTTGATGTCCGAGGCGTGCATGCAATATAATCTGGGGATGCAATACGGTTATGAAGGACGTTTCTATAAGGCGGAACTTTATTATAAAGACTATAACCGTTTGGTTCTGGAAGAAACGGATACCGAAACGGGGAGTGCGCTTCTGACTTCCGGTGGATACGGATATAGCAGAGGTATAGACTTGTTCTTCCGCGACCGGGTTTCGATAAAGAATCTGGAATATCAGTTGTCCTATACGTATAATATCTCCAAGCGTAAATATCAGCGCTGTTCCGAGCTGACCACTCCCCAGTATGCCACCCGGCACAACGCGGCATTGGTTGTGAAATATTCCTTGCCCCGTCTTCATTCTATCATCAGCTTGACGAACCGTTTCAGCACGGGGCGCCCTTATCACAACCCGTCGTTGCCGGGGCTGATGAACGATGAAGTGAAGCCTTATAATAGCTTGGATGTAGGGGTGACCTTCCTGGCGAGCAAGAAGGTGATTATCCATGCTTCCGCCAGCAATATCCTTGGTCGCAAGAATGAGTTCGGCAAAGTGGACAACAAGGCTGTCATGGCTTCTAGTGACCATTTCTTCTATGTAGGAGTGTACGTCACTTTGGGGGAGAAGGCCGCTTACGATGTATCCAATTTTTAAACAATGACTTTCTGAATAATAACCCTTTAAAAATTAATAAAGATGAAAACTGTAATTATTTTTTTAGTATTTGTATTGCAAAGTGCCGCACAGCTGCTTTTTGCTCAGAACCTGACCATCGAAGTGCGTGACATTGAAAAGGTGGAGGGACATCTCTACGTCGCCCTCTATAACTCGGAAGAGACGTTTATGAAGAAACCCTTGACCGCTTTCCGGATAGATGTAAAAGATACGTCGCTCTCCATCCCTTGCCAGGGACTTCCTGCGGGCACGTATGCCATTTCCCTTTTCCAGGATGAGAATGGAAACGGGAAGCTGGATAGCGGAGCTTTGGGCATCCCTACGGAGAAGTTTGGTTTCAGCAATGATGCGGAAGGCGTGATGGGCCCTCCGTCCTACGCCAAATGTAGCTTCACTTTCTCCGGAGACACGACTTTGGTGATACATCTGAAGTAAAAATTGAAATATAATCCTTATTTTTGTGGCTCAACCTCAATAATAAGGATTATGAAACGAGTTGCACGACTTCTGGGATTTCTCGGACTGGTATGTCTGCTGGCCTCTTGTGGCGGACGTTCTTTCATTACAGACGCTTCTTACCGCCAACGTGTGGAGCAGGACTTCAATCAAAAAAAGGAAAAGTTGCCGCAGGGCGATTTGTTCGCTATTTTCGATGCGGACCTGACGCCGTACGAGCGTGAGGCACTGGAGTTTCTCTATGCCTATATGCCTTTGGCAGACATAACCGACTACCCCGGCGAATTTCATCTGATGAATGTGCGGGCCTCCCGGAAGGCGGCCGAGGAAATGCCTTGGGGAGAAACGGTGCCCGAGGAGGTGTTCCGTCATTTCGTGCTTCCGGTGCGGGTGAACAATGAGCATCTGGACAGTGCACGGGTAGTGTTTTACGAAGAACTGAAGAATCGTGTCAAGTCTCTGTCCCTCTATGATGCCATTCTGGAGGTGAACCACTGGTGCCACGAGAAGGCTATCTATACTCCCTCCGATGCCCGTACCAGTTCGCCTTTGGCAACGGTACGCACGGCATACGGGCGTTGTGGCGAGGAATCTACCTTGCTGGTTGCCGCCTTGCGTTCGGTGGGTATCCCTGCCCGTCAGGTCTACACACCCCGGTGGGCGCATACCGACGACAATCATGCGTGGGTAGAAGCATGGGCAGACGGGAAATGGTATTTTCTTGGAGCCTGCGAACCCGAACCGGTACTCAACCTTGGTTGGTTCAATGCTCCGGCCAGTCGCGGTATGCTGATGCATACCAAGGTCTTCGGACGTTATGAAGGAGCGGAGGAAGTGATGTCTGTCACTCCTACTTATACGGAAATCAATGTAATCGGTAACTATGCACCGACGGCTAAGGCCACAGTTACGGTCATGGACGGACATGGAAATCCGGTGTCTGATGCTTGTGTGGAGTTCAAGCTCTATAATTATGCGGAGTTCTATACTGTAGCCCGGAAGCAGACCGATGCAGAGGGAAAGGCTTTTTTGACGGCCGGTAAGGGTGACATGCTGGTATGGGCTTCCAAAGACGGAAAATTCGGCTATGCCAAACTGTCTTTCGGTAAGGACCATGAACTGGTTGTGAAGATGGATAAGACTGCCGGCGACGGCCATGCGGTAGATTTTGAACTTGTGCCGCCCCCCGAAAATGCGGAGTTGCCGGCGGTTACGCCCGAACAGCGTGCGGCGAATGACCGCCGCATGGTCCATGAAGATTCCATCCGCAACGCTTATGTGTCTATGTTCATGACGGATGAGACAGCGCGTTATTTTGCCCGGCAGTACAAGCTCGACGAAGATGCCGTTTCACGGATACTGGTCGCTTCCAGAGGAAACCATCGGGTCATTGCCGACTTCATGGCACGGTTGCGCTCTGAAAAGTCCAAAAGAGGAGGTCTGGACCTGCTCCAACGGATTTCGGCAAAAGACCTCCGCGACGTTACACTGGAAGTTCTGATGGACCACATGCAATCCCGTATGTGCAAGAATGCCGACCATTTCCGCAGATATGTGCGCAATCCACGCGTAAGCAACGAGATACTGACCCCCTATAAAGGATTTTTCAAGAAAGCCGTCTCAAAGGAAGATGCTGAGGCATACAAGGCAGAACCGATGAAACTGGTGGCATGGGTGGCCCAAAATATCCGGGTAGACAATGACTGTAATTTGGGAGGGGCTCCCATTTCTCCGGAAGGGGTCTGGAAGGCCCGTGTGGCTGATGCCCATAGCCGTGACATTTTCTTCGTCTCCATGGCACGCAGCATGGCAATCCCTGCCCGTATCAACGGAGTGACCGGCAAAGTACAGTTGATAGGGGATGATGGTGCGATGGATGTGGACTTGAACCATCATCCGGAAGAGCCGGTCTTTATGGCAGAAGGAATTGCTTCGAAGGGAAAGTTGGTGGCTTCCTATAAGCCTATCCGTTCGTTGGATAACCCGAAATACTATTCTCATTTCACTCTTTCCAAACAGACCCCGCAGGGCAGTTTGCAATTGCTTTCCTATGACGAAGGCGATGCAGATATGGGCGGCGGTACTACATGGAGCAATCTGCTGAAGGAAGGAACAGCTCTGGAGGCCGGAGATTATGTTTTGGTGACCGGTACACGCCTTGCCAGCGGTGCGGTACTTTCTAAAACCACCTTTTTCAATATTCTGCCGGAGAAGACAACGGAAATTGAATTGGTGATGCGCGAGAGCGAGGATGAGGTGCAGGTTATCGGGAACTTTAATTCGGAGTCTCTCTTCACTCCGCTGCCGGACGCCGGCTCCGCAGCCCGGCAGAGTCTGCTGCAGGCTTGTGGGCGCGGTTACTTTGTCGTAGGCATTCTGGGTGTCAATCAAGAGCCAACCAATCATGCGTTGCGCGACATCGCTTCATTCAAGGCTGATTTGGAGAAGTGGGGGCGTAAGATGGTGTTGCTGTTCCCTAATGAGGCCAAAGCCGGCAAGTTCGCCCGCGAGTCATTCCCCGATTTGCCCTCTACCATTATTTATGGTATAGATACGGACGGTATCGCTGCGCAGATTGCAGAAAGCATGAAGTTGAAGCATAAAGAGAGCCTGCCGATATTCATCATAGCCGATACTTTCAATCGGGTGGTCTTTGTATCGCAAGGATACACCATCGGACTGGGAGAACAACTGATGAAGACAATAAAGGGGTTATAGGGCTTTCTGCCATGAATTGTAAATAGTAATCGTCAAATAGTAAATCATCCGATGCCTGTTATCGAAATATCATCTTTGACCCATCCCGGTGTGGAGATCTTCAGTACCCTTACCGAAGCCCAGTTGCGCAACCGCCTTGAGCCGGACAAAGGGCTGTTTATAGCTGAGAGTCCTAAGGTTATCAAGGTGGCTCTGGATGCCGGCTACGAGCCTTTGGCCCTTTTGTGTGAGCACAAGCACATTTATGGGGATGCTGCTGAAATCATTGAGCGTTGTGGCGATATACCCGTCTACACAAGCGGTAGGGAATTGCTTGCCGAGCTGACCGGCTACGTTTTGACGCGTGGTGTTCTTTGTGCCATGCGCCGTCCGGTTCCGAAGAGTATGGAGGACGTCTGCCGGGGAGCCCGGCGTATTGTGGTTATCGACGGGGTGGTGGATACCACCAATATTGGGGCCATCTTCCGTTCGGCGGCAGCTCTTGGCATGGATGCTGTGCTGTTGACGCGTAATTCCTGCGATCCTCTGAACCGTCGTGCGGTCCGGGTTTCAATGGGAACGGTTTTTCTTGTGCCGTGGACGTGGATGGACGGTCCTCTGGATACGCTCGGTGAGTTGGGTTTCCGCACGGCGGCCATGGCGCTTACGGACAATTCCATTTCCATAGACAATCCCGTTTTGAAGACCGAGCCCCGGTTGGCTATTGTGATGGGTACTGAGGGAGATGGTCTTTCGCACGAAGCGATTGCGGGAGCCGACTATGTGGTTCGTATCCCCATGGCGCACGGTGTAGATTCGCTGAACGTGGCGGCCGCAGCGGCTGTTGCTTTCTGGCAACTTCGCGTTTAGAAGTGATAACTCAAAAAAGCATATATTATGTTGGCATATACTTATATTGAACACGGAAAGTTCGGATTGCTTGAGAAACCGATACCGGTATTGGAAGATGCACGTGATGCTATTGTGCGGGTGACACTGGGTAGCATATGCACCAGTGACTTGCATATAAAGCATGGAAGTGTACCGCGCGCCGTACCCGGAATTACGGTAGGACACGAAATGGTGGGCATCGTAGAGCAGGTGGGTGCCGAAGTTGAGTCGGTAAAGCCCGGCGACCGTGTGACTGTGAATGTGGAGACTTTTTGTGGTAAATGTTTCTTTTGCCGTCACGGATATGTGAACAACTGTACCGACGCCAATGGCGGTTGGGCTTTGGGTTGCCGTATCGATGGCGGTCAGGCGGAATATGTACGTGTGCCTTATGCCGACCAGGGGCTGAACCGTATTCCCGATACGGTAAGCGACGAGCAGGCGCTCTTGGTAGGCGATGTGCTGGCCACCGGTTTCTGGGCCGCCCGTATCTCCGAAATAACCGAGGAAGACACTGTACTCATCATCGGTGCCGGGCCGACGGGTATTTGTACCCTGCTTTGTTCCATGCTGAAGAAGCCCCGTCGCATTATTGTCTGCGAGCAGTCGGCCGAAAGAATCCGTTTTGTCCGCGAGCATTATCCGGAGGTGCTGGTCATTGGGCCGGAAAACTGCAAAGACTTTGTGAGGAAGCATAGCGACCATGGTGGGGCAGATGTCGTACTTGAAGTTGCCGGCACGGAAGATACTTTCCGCTTGGCATGGGAGTGTGCCCGTCCCAATGCCATCGTCACCATTGTGGCGCTTTATGACCAGCCTCAGTTATTGCCCTTGCCGGAGATGTATGGCAAGAATCTTGTCTTCAAGACCGGTGGTGTGGATGGGTGCGATTGTGCCGAGATACTGCGCCTGATAGCGGCGGGGCAGATAGATACCACACCGCTTATCACACATCGTTTCTCGTTGGAGGAAATTGACGAAGCCTACCGTATTTTTGAGAATAGGCTGGAGGGGGTGATAAAGGTGGCGATTGTGGGTAGATAGAAAAAGAGGATAGCCAATGAAGGCTATCCTCTTTTTCTATGTAATTATTTACTTGCTACTTACTTGCTCAAAGCCTGAGCCACGTCAACCGCACAAGCCACTGTACATCCTACCATCGGGTTGTTACCGATACCCAGGAATCCCATCATTTCCACGTGAGCGGGAACTGATGAAGAACCAGCGAACTGAGCGTCCGAGTGCATACGGCCCATCGTGTCGGTCATACCGTAAGAAGCCGGTCCGGCAGCCATGTTGTCCGGGTGCAGAGTACGACCAGTACCACCACCGGAAGCTACTGAGAAGTACGGCTTACCAGCCAATACGCGTTCTTTCTTGTAAGTACCGGCAACCGGGTGTTGGAAACGAGTCGGGTTGGTAGAGTTACCTGTGATAGAAACGTCTACGCCTTCTTTCCACATTACGGCTACACCTTCGCGAACGTCGTCAGCACCGTAGCATTTTACTTTGGCACGAGGACCGTCGCTGTATGCGATTTCACGAACTACTTTCAGTTCACCTGTGTAGTAGTCGAATTGGGTCTGAACGTATGTAAAGCCGTTGATACGGGAGATAATCTGTGCAGCGTCCTTGCCAAGACCGTTCAGGATGCAACGCAGAGGCTCTTTACGTACTTTGTCTGCTTTAGCGGCAATTTTGATAGCGCCTTCGGCAGCAGCGAATGACTCGTGACCTGCCAGGAAAGCGAAGCACTTAGTCTCCTCGCGCAGCAACATAGCTGCCAGGTTACCATGACCGATACCAACCTTACGGTCGTCGGCTACAGAACCCGGGATACAGAATGCCTGCAGACCGATACCGATAGCTTCGGCAGCATCAGCAGCGTTTTTGCAACCTTTCTTGATAGCGATAGCAGCACCTACTACGTAAGCCCAGCAAGCGTTCTCGAAACAGATCGGTTGAGTTTCCTTACACATTGTATAAGGGTCGATACCCTTAGCATCGCAGATAGCCTTTGCGTCTTCGATACCGTTGATACCATATTCGTTTAATACCGCGTTGATATGATCAATACGACGGTCATAACTTTCAAATAAAGCCATATTATTTTTTTACTTTTTAAAATTCTTATTTACTAGGAATAAAGATATCAGAAAGTTGAAAACCAATACACCGCCACAACAAGCCACGTAAAACGCCAACCACGGTTTCTCCGGCTTCATCACGAAATACGTGATAAGCGTAGCCACAGCCGTGATAACACTCAGCCCGATGAGGACACGTGTAAATGTTTTCTTATTCATTACGAGGATCGATATATTTTACAGCTTCTTTGAAACGACCGTAAGAGCCTTTCGCCTTTTCCAGTGCCTCGTTAGCGTCCATACCCTTCTTAACCATATCCATGAATTTACCCAAGTGGATGAATTCATAACCGATTACTTCGTCATCAGCGTCTAATGCCATGCGCGTGCAATATCCCTCGGCCATCTCCAAGTAGCGGGGACCTTTAGCCAATGTACCGAACATCGTACCCACTTGGCTACGCAAACCTTTACCAAGGTCTTCCAAGCCAGCGCCTACAGGCAGACCTCCCTCTGAGAAAGCGGACTGTGTACGACCGTAGACGATCTGCAAGAACAACTCGCGCATAGCGGTGTTGATAGCGTCACAAACAAGGTCTGTGTTCAATGCTTCCAAAAGAGTTTTACCCGGAAGGATCTCAGAAGCCATAGCAGCTGAGTGAGTCATACCGGAACAACCGATTGTCTCTACAAGAGCCTCTTGGATGATTCCTTCTTTAACGTTTAATGTCAGCTTACATCCACCTTGTTTCGGCGCGCACCAACCGATACCGTGAGTCAAACCAGAGATATCAGTGATCTGAGTTGCTCTAACCCACTTTCCTTCTTCAGGAATCGGAGCGCACTGGTGGTTAGCTCCCTTCTTTACAACACACATGTGTTGAACTTCATGTGAATAAATCATAATCGCTAATTTATTATATTAAAGTGTAATAAAACCTTATGCTAATTTTATAGTAATATCGCTTTCTCTAAAGATCGCACAAAGATAAATTTTTTAATCCAGCCATGCAAGAGGCGGGAAAGGTTTAAGGCTCGATGATATTAAAATAAGCGTCCGGAGCCTCAAAAGTGGAGAATAGCTCTTTTAGGCTTTCAAGTTTCCCGGTTACCGATAACTTATGGTTTTGCAGATTTGCCGCTATACTCTCCGGCTGCATGAGGCTTGCGTAGATGACTTGTTTGTCTCCTTCCAAAGTTACGGTAGGGGCCGGATGGAGCCGGCCGATGCGGTTCGATAAAGCGCCGTTCTTTAAGATCAAGGTGGCCTGTTCGTTTGTGTCGGTTAAGATAATATTTATTATTAAGTCTTTATCGGCCGCTTTTTCTCCATTTATTTGGATAGCGAGCAAATCGAATAGCATTTCGGGACTTAGGTTCTGGGACATACGTGCCCGGTTTGAGTTGGCCTTACCTTTACCAGCGATGCCTTCGGTCAGTTCCATAGCTCCGGTCAGGTAGAAATTACGCCACGGACCGCTTTCCGCTTGGTAGCCCAATTGAGCGTACGTGTCCGCAAGTAATTGGCGGGCGGGTTTATGCTTTGGATTAGCGAAAACGAGATGGTTCAGCAAAGTAGCCGTCCAACGGTATTCTCCTTGATTGTATGCCTCTCGTGCCTTTTTCATTATCTCGTCCTCTCCTCCGATAGCCTCTACGTATTTTTTACCTTCTTCTACCGGCGGGAGTGGGTTCAGATGGGCGGGGATGCCGTCGAACCAGCCGAAATACATTTGATATTGGGCTTTTACATTATGGCTAACGGTTCCATAATATCCCCGGTTGGCGAACTCGTTGGCGATAGAGCTTGGTAATTTAATCATCTCCGCTATTTCTCGAGGTGTATATCCTCGATTGGCGAGGTGAAGTGTCTGGTCGTGTAAGTAGCGATATAGATCCCGCTGCTTTTCCCAGTAAGCGACGATGTTCTTATTGCCCCAAGTCGGCCAATGGTGGGTAGAGAAGGATACCTCTACCTGATCGCCGCACTCCGTGATCGCCCGGTCGATATATTTGCTCCATAATTGGCCGTTCCGGACCTTCGCCCCTCGTAAGGTCAGCAGGTTGTGCAGGGTACGGTTGATTTCCTCGGCTACGCAGAAAGCTTTCATCCCAGGGAAGTACATCATGATTTCCGAGGGAGCCTCGGCGCCGGGTACGGACATGAATACGATCTCGACACCATCAATTCGTAAAGTCTCGCCCTCCTCGGATATCTCACGGGTAGGAGGGACCAAGCCCGTAGTTCCTGCCGCGGTAGTTTGTCCTAAACCAGTACCTATATTTCCTTTCTCATTTTTAGGTAGACTGCGGCCATACATATAGGTCGCTCTTCGCCCCATGGCTACACCCGCCATCAGGTTCTCGCTGACGGCATCTTCAAAGAAACCCTTGGGGCCAATGATCTCGATCGTTTCGGGCTTATTGGGGGCGTTCTCCAATATAGCGTCTATTCCCGCGAAATGGTCCACATGAGGATGCGTATAGATAACCGCCTTGACCGGAAGATCTTCTACATGTTTCTTCAGAAGATTATAACCTGCTAGGGCCGTCTCTTTCGAGAGCAATACATCTATGACGATCCAACCGTTATCACTACGGATAAACGTCATATTTGCGAGGTCGAATCCTCGTATCTGGTATATTTTACCGGGTAATACCTCAAATAAGCCGTGTATGCGGTTGAGTTGCCCTTGTCGCCAAAGACTAGGGTTGGCGGATGCCGGAGTCTCTTGACGCAGGAAATCCCAGACAGTTAATCCATACACCTCTTTTCCTGTCTCGTCGGTAATGGAAGGTTCGTCTATCGTGGCGATAAAGCCACGGGTAGCGTCTTCAAAATCTTGTTTGTTATCAAATGGGAGTGATTTCACCACTTGTTCGTTAGCCTCTTTCGTAAACATTGAAGGTTCCGTGTTTTGCGCATATACGAACAAGTGACTGGTAGAGATAAATAAAAGTAAGAACTGTTTTCTAATCTTCATGTTTTTGTGGTTTAAGCGGTTCGCCGTTCAGTAAGATATCGTAGGTAATCGGGCCTATCTTTTTCATCATAAGTCCTACGCCACAGTATTTTTCCTGTGAAAGGCGAATCGCTTTCTCTATTTTGGCGGCGTCCCCGATGTTCCCGTCGATATGGTATGTAGCGTGGAATGCGGTATATACCATCGGGATCGTATCCGAAGTCTCTGCGGTTACGTCGATAGAGATTTTGTCGAAACGTACTCTCATTTTAAGGAAAAGGGAGATTACGTCCATTGCGCTGCATCCGGCCAAGGCGACCAGCATTAAAGCCTTGGGACGGGGGCCTTCATTATTACCCCCGTTCTCGGCTGTTGTGTCGATCGTAACCTTATGGCCGTCCAGCAAGGTCTCGAAAGTCGAGTCCTTCGTCCAGTTTAACGTGATTTGGGCGGACATATCGTGTTATTGTTATTATTATTTCAATATTTCTTGAAGTTTAGCGTCGATCTCCTCGCCATGTAGGTTCTTGGCGATGATCGTTCCGTCCTTATCCACCAATACGGTGTGAGGGATGCTGTTTACCCCGTATAGTTGAGCACCGGAGTTTTTCCAGCCTTGCAAGTCGGAGAGTTGGGGCCATGTGATATTTAGGTCCTTTACGCCTTTCGCCCATGCGTCAGCCTTGCTATCCAAGGAGATACCGACGATCTCGAAACCTTTGTTCTTGTATTTCTTGTAAGCGGCTACCAAATTTGGCATATCCCGGCGGCAAGGAGGACACCAGCTTGCCCAAAAGTCGATCAACACGATGTTCTTGCCATTGCCTACGAACTCGGATAGCTTGTGCGTCTTACCGTTCGGGTCGGCCATCTCGAAGTCCACGAACTTCTTGCCTACGGCTACGGTTTTCAGTACATCTAGGTGAGCCATGAGCTTATCGATGTTTGGAACGGCCTTGAAAGCGGAGTCCGCCTTGGCGATAATCTCGTTCTGGGCCGCCTCGTCCAAGCTATAACGGAAATCGTATAATAACTTGGCGGCGGATTGCTTGGTCGTATTATTCAATATGTAAGTCTTGACGGCATCGGTTACCTTTTGGTCGATCTCGTCATATTTCTTCTCGGCGGCGCTTACGACTTCCTTATCCTCTGATTTCATGTCGGCGGAAAGCTTCTCCAGATCCGCACGCAAAGTCTTCATTTGTGCTTGCAGGGCTTTCAATCCGTCATTCTCCGGTGTTCCAGAAACGGCGGAAGCTGCCTCATCAAGAATAGCCTGTAATTTACCATTTTCCAATACGAATATGCTTGTGAAAGGGGCGTTCTCGCCGGAAGCGGCACGTTTGGGTTCCACGACATCCTCGGCGAAGGCGAGTTTGCGTAGGGCAGGGGCATCCTGTGTTCCTTTGAACGTGAACGTACCGTTTTGCACCAATGCGCTATCCATTGGGGCGGCGTCTTGTACGCCATATTCATACAGGTAAACGTATTTTCCGTTTAGATCGGTGTTCGCTACGGTACCGTTGATCTCGTAACCCGGTTTTTCGCTGCATGCGGCTAGGAGCAGGGCTGATGCGGCAAGAATAAGATACTTTTTCATTTTGTATTTGTGTTATGTAAGTAATGTATTAAAATATGGAATATTGACTTCGCAAATATACGAAGTCTTTTGTGAAAACCGGACGCAAACCGATGAATAGTTTGCGCCCGGTATGGATATATAGAGAGTGTATTAAAGAGGGCGTATTTTATGGGGCATATTTTGCGAACTGGAAATAACATTTTCCTGAATGCAAGTAGGGTAGCATTTTATTCTCCGAGCTATATGTGCCACCCAGAACCCAGACCGGTTGCCGGTTTGGATCATGATCTCCCGTGAAGTCGAATCCTTGGTAAATATTTTTATCTTCTCTGATTGGTAGAGGGATAGACGTTGCCCCAAAGTCTTTGCCTGTACCGGGCGAGATATAGATATGTGTCAGGTTCTTCTTGTTGCCGTATCCGACACCTGCGTTTCCAAAGCGGACATAACCCCCGTTCACGGCCCGGTAACATCTCCCGTGGCTTCCGAGGTTTCCTACGATCCCTCCCCGGTAGTCGGTACCAAGCGTGCTGGTCGCTTTTTGCTGTCCGTTGATTTCCCATATTGTAGCAATCCAGTACGTAACTGTCGTCGTTATCGTTAGCCTTTTCTATGCTACCCACGATACCTCCAATGCCATGGCTGTCTTCTTTATCTTTCGGATAGTCTATATTTGCCCGGTTACAGCAGTAACGGACATGTGCTCCCCCTTGCTTCACATACCCCAAGATACCTCCTGCTCCATAATACTTGGCATTCCTGTTTATGGTGATATTTCCGTGGTTAACGGATTTATAAATTGTAATGGCATCCTCGGCGGCACCGGCTATACCGCCCACTCCGCATTCTTTATCTCCTGCGATACCTTGGATTACGCCGAAATTAGCTGCGTCATAAACCTCTATGTCTTTTCCTGAAGTTTTCCCTATGATACCGCCTACGTTATTTGTGGCTGATATCTTACCTAAATTCACGACTTTATTGATCTTTACGCTAGTTCCCGCTACCATACTCCCGAAAATGCCTCCGATATAATTGGATCCTGAGGAGATATTACTGTAATTTACTAGATTGGAAAACTCACAGTGGGATGAGCACGATGCTTGTCCGATAATTCCTCCTACCATAATGGCGCTATTATTCCCATTATTAAATGTTTCTGTTTTCACGCCGCAATCTGATATTTGAGTATCGCTCGCATATCCGATGATTCCTCCGACTGTACTTCTGCCGTAAATGGAAGGTTGCGTGAAGAGTCTTCTGAGAGTAGATTTATCGGCATATCCGACAATTCCTCCAATAGAAGCGGCATTTTCTCGATAGGGTTTTTCCGAATTTATGTTACCCGGGAAAATAGGTCGTGGAATCTTGCTCACGATTACGTTCGTGGTACTGAATTCGGGGGTATAGGTTCCTGTCAACGTCCCATTATATAATTTTCCGATGATTCCTCCTACGTTATTTCCTCCTTTTATTTTGATGTTGGGATTAATCACCAATATTTCCGGATCCAAAAGAATTTCTTTCCCCGGTTCTTGGTAAGATAAGGCTCCGGCTAAAGTGCCACAAATCCCTGAAGAAGCTTCAAGGGATTCATTATCCATATACAATCGTGAGGCCGGGGTAAATTGTATTTGGGTATCATCTAAAGAACCGAAAATACCTCCTATAACAGACTGCCCGGTTATCGAGGCATGAAACAAGGATTCCCCTTTAAGCTCTATCGTAAATGCGTTAGCGTGTGTTTTGTGGGAATATCCGATCATTCCACCCACATAACTACCCCCTTGGATTTGAGACCGATTTGCCGGATTGGACAACTGGAAGTTCTCGATGGCGATGAGGATATTGGTAGGGGTTTCCGACCGGATCTGACCGATCAATCCGCCGACATAGGAGCTACCTTTGATCGGCATGTCGATGGTTATGTCTTTGAAATTGGATGCCGCCTGTAAGAATGCCTCACCGATCAATCCGCCTACGTTCTGGTTTCCGGATATCGGGAAATCGTTTAAGGTGGTATGTTGCAGCTTAATTTTTCTGGCATCGATTTGACCATATAATTTCCCGATCAGACCGGCCACATGATTATTCCCTCTCAAGTTTTTGAAAATCCCGTCGCTACTGATATCCTCCACTTGAATGGAAGCGTTCTCGGCCCAGCCGATCAACGCTCCGATATAAGAGCTGCCGGATTCCGAGAATGAGACGCCCAATCGCACATTCCGGATACTGATTTGTGCCAACGACTGGGCGTTGCCCTCGATATAGCCTATTAAACCGCCAACCTTATCCTTCGTGGACTTGATATTCCCGTTTAAGGTTATATTCTCGATTCGTATATTTCCGTTAGCTACTCCCGCAAGCAATCCGCAACAATTCCCCGGATACTCTATATCCGCTCCTTCTATATCAAGATTCCGGATCACTGCCCCGTCGTGTAAAATGGAGAAAAGCCCGATTGCGTCGCTTTGCTCTCCGCCGTTCGTCCCGAGATAGGTTAGGTTTAGTATCTTATGGGAATCACCGTCGTAGTTTCCCGCGAACGGGGCGCTTTTATAAGCGTTGCCTTGATACAGGCAATTGGGGATAGGAGCTTTGATGTCGGCTATTTGCTTGAAGAATTGCCCGTATCCGTAATTACTGTCGTACATGGCTAATTGAGACACGAGATAGGCGAAATCGTTGGTGGAAGTAATCAGATAAGGATTTTCTTCCGTACCTTCGCCATTCAGCATCTCGTAAATATATTTAGTATCACGTACCATACTGACCATCTTGTCACGGAATGTCAGATGATAGCTTAGTGGATAGACGCTGCCTTCTTCATCGAATTTTAACCAAAGTATATAGTCTCCATCTTCTAATACCAGATTATTGGGGATAAACATTTCACAGGAAAGAATCCCCGCGTTTTTCCGGATCTTACCTTCCATGAGCTGTATGGAGTTATCGCTCAGCGATCTCAACTGGAAAAAGATCTGTTCTCTCGTATCTTGTATGGGAGTTTTGCCTTCCGGCAAGGAGAACGTGCTTATTAGATGAGATTCTGTCTCTTGCAAGGTCGATCCGCAGTCGTTTCGTATGATGTCATCGTCTGCGCATCCGCCGAGCAAGATGATAAGCATGCATGCGCATATATTCCATATTGTTTTAGTGTATGTTTTCATGTTTGTTCGTTTATTTATAAATTAGGTTTATCAAATTGCATCTCGGATTTCTTAGGGATCGGAAAGCTACCTGTTTCGTTGGATGGTATTTCCCATTTTACATCAAAGTCCCATCCAGTAAAGGTCTTTTCCGACTTTAAGTCTTGTAAGCTGAATATGTTCATAATCACAGGATTCGGTTGCTCTACAGTGCCCAGCATGCAGTAATTCCCAAAATAAGAAACGGATGCGGGAGGTGCGAAAAGATACCAATTCTCCCCGACATTCAAGTTCCTGCCTACCCTTACGTTTGGATTGACAACTCCAATTAGGGCATTGGCTCTTTTGTTTGAGCGTCCCATATTTATACAATCGGAGATAAGGCAGCTTTGCTGAAGTTGGCCTACCAAGCCTCCGCTGCTATATTGGCCAATCTCTCCGGCGTTTAAGCATTGTGTGATAACGACGGAGTTTTCCACGAAATCATCAAGAGTGGCTGAAACCGAATTGCCGAAACTGACTAACGCTAGCGCACCTCCCATCAAGGCTACAGCGGGAACACCTTCGGGGAAAGTGATAACTGTAACAAAAAGCAAGGCTGAATTGACCGCGCAACAAACACCACTGACAACCGTATGTAGAACTTCTTCGTTTTTTTTGCTTTTAAGGATCTGTTTGGAGAGCAACCCTCTCTTATAATTCATCGCGTCACTATAAATCTGGTGGTTTGCCCCACTTTCAAACCATTCTGTTAGTGTCTTTCGATTAGACATGAACCTATTTGTCATATCTTTGCTCCTCAGTTTGATGCTTGCGAACGATAGGTTATCTATTTTATTGGCCAGTTTCGTGTCCATGTCTGATTCCAACATGGCGATATCATGGGTAATGACACCTTTCAGCCTCTCTGTTTCTATAATCTCCGGATGACCGTGTGAAATAAGCCCGAATACGCTAAAACCTTCTGATAAAATATCGATATCATTTAAGACGAGGCTAAGTACTGTAAGGGCGCAGTTAACAAGGATTTCTCCGCTTTCTCCCACGATTTTAGCGAAAGGGACAAATCCGACAAGAGTAGACGCCAGCTCGAATGTGGCAAACCCCAAGGATACGCCATCCATGATCGTCCATTTCTTTGCGTCGCCTACCTCGCCGATCATACCACCGAGGTATGAGGAGCCTGATATCGGCGCGAAATTGGAACAATAGTTCATGGCAAGCGTATTCCCTGCCCTTCCTATCATACCACCGGCATATTCATGGTAGGAGGCTACTTCCCCTAGATTCGTGTTAATACCCAACGAGCCGGCAAGGATGGAACCGGCTATTCCTCCGCTATAAGAGGAGGCGATTACTTTATTGAAATTCGCCGTGTTGGTGATGGAGGCCAAGGGAGCGAATCCTAAAATTCCACCAGCGAAGGATGAATTAGCCTCGATCATACCTTCATTATACGATTTATAAGCGCCAAGTTGCGCCTCACCGCATAATCCTCCTATATAACTGTCGCCGTTTATATTCCCCGAGTTCGAGCAAAAACCGATAAACGTGTTATTATAATAAGTTCTCGGCTGGGTAGTTACCAGTGTGCTTCCGATAATTCCCCCTACGCCCCTGCTTCCTTGCACCGTCCCGCTGTTTCGGCTGGAAATGATGGTGCTCAATCCGCTTCCTCCGGCGATCCCGCCCGCTCCTACATTATATATAGAATTGGCAGGAAGGTTTCCGGGAGGAACGGTTGTGGATGCGGCACCTTTGATAGTGCCATTATTGCTGCATGAATATACATAGAGCGTATCGGCGTACCCAACGATTCCTCCGGCACAATTGTAAGATGCGGTTACCTTGGTATTCCGGTTGTGGGAGTTCGTGATTTGTGTCATTGAGTACACTGTTCCTCCGCCAAGGATTCCTCCTACGGCAATCGCCCCGTTTATAGTGCAATCCTCTACCGAGCAGGAATCTATCCAGAGATTTACGTTCGGGTCTACCATGCCGGCGATCCCGCCTATGGCCATGCCGTCCGTGACTACGCCATCGCTACGGCTTTCGATGGTGGATTTTTTTACTACGCACCCTTTTATAAATGTCTTATTGATGCTTCCCCCCTTGGTGGTAACGGCTCCTACGATAGCCGATAGCGCTCCATAGCCGGTTATGGTGGCTTTCTCGATGGTGAGATTCGAGATGATGGCTTGATTTACGAAGCCGAACAAACTAGCGCCCACGGCGTTTTTATCTAACATTTTCAAATCCCGGATCGTATAGCCGTTGCCGTCATAATAGCCCGTGAAAGGATAACTGGCTGATAATCCGATCTGGTACCAGTTGCCCTCCCAGCCGCATTGGTCATTATAGTTGGCCATGCTAATGTCATTTTGTTGTTCGAAGCAGGTGTAGGAATTAACAAGGTTACCATTGTTGTGGAAGTTGAGGATCGCTTCTTGTATTTTCGCCAAATCATCGGCAGAGGTTATCCGGTACGGATCTTCCGGCGTACCGTTCCCATACAGGCCGATTCGCTCGTCACGGTTGGTTTCGGTGGAGATCCCATTCTCACTGACGGTAATGTAGCACCCCATGCCGAACTCCCCATTCCGCCCGTCAATGTCCGGGCAATCCGATTGGATGGTATATTCCATATATAGTAGCTGGTATTTACCCTCCTTCAGCCCTTTTTCCATAGTGAATAGGGAAGTCCCGGATAATCGCCGGTGCTTGGCTTTCCGTTGGATAATGTTCCCGTCGGGAGTCTTGATGTGGAAAGTCAGGTCTCCATACGTGAAATCTTCGGTTTCTTTCGTGAAACTGATCAGATCGTGTACTCCTTCATAGGTGTCCTCTGTGGAGGCCGGGATATCCGGAATGTTTTTGTCATCCGAACATCCCATCAGAATCAAAAGAAAGAAAAGAAGTAAAAAATATTTATAATGATTTACTTGATCAAATAAAAAAATGTGTTATTAACCATTTAATGAATAGTGATGACATCAAAACAGATATTGAAGGTGCTGGTGAATATTTACCAGGTAAAACAAGTATTAATAGTAGTATTTTTAAACCTAAACCTACTCAAAAGATTACAGACACTCCAAAAATTAATAAAAAGAAAATCAAACATAAGAACGTAAATATTAATGCTTCAATTTATGATGCTAATGGTGATGGGATAATGCTCGATATTGGGAAAATAGATGATAATGGAGAAGTGATTTTAACTCCTCAAGGTCAAAATACTTCGTCTGGAAATAATTTTTATGGTGGTAACAACTTATCTAAAGGTGTTTCATCTGATGATGGTTCAGTTATTGTAAAACCAGCAGAACTTAGAGGAATGAAATATAGGTTCTTCTGTATAGATAAAATTAAACAAAAATATGCAA
>ERZ833515.848-NODE-848-length-24410-cov-14.660193_pt1 | contig 24410 bp, 19 predicted proteins | sample MGYA00519949_ERZ833515 | MGnify/ENA primary metagenome ERZ833515 (study PRJEB31850, sample SAMEA3708741) | human gut metagenome | biome: human gut; feature: human-associated habitat; material: faeces | place: China | collected 2014 ...
ACAGTACAAGACCATCACCCGTCACGGCACGAGCTACACGGAGGTCGAAAGCACATACAGCGGCATCGAGAGCAAGACGCTGTACTATGTGCCGCTGGGCGCGACGCACGAGGTTTGGCGCGTGGCGGTGACGAACAAGTCCGATAAGCCCCGCACCATCTCCGTTTTCTCTTACTGCGAGCTGACCACTGAGAGCAACTATGAGCAGGATTTGGTCAACCTCCAGTATACGCAGTTTATCACCACAACGACCTTCCACGGTGACCATATCATCGAGCATATCAACCAGTTCTGCGGCGTGAATGCGGACGGCGAAAACGGCCGCGAGCGCTTCTTCGGTCTGGCAGGCAGCCCGGTCAAGAGCTATACCGGCCGCCGCGAACGCTTCCTCGGTCAAGGGCGCTTCTCCAACCCCAAGGGCGTTGTGGATGGCGACCTGAGCAATTCCCTCAACTTCAATGGCAACCCCTGCGGTTCGCTGCACACGGTGCTGACGCTCCAGCCCGGCGAGACGAAGACGATTGCGTTCCTGCTGGCGCAGAAGGGCGAAAAGGCGGCGCGTGCGCTGCTGGACAGCTATGCCAACGTCGCGGATAAGGTGGACGGCGAACTGAAAGCGCTGGTTGATTACTGGCACGGCGAGCTCTCCGGCTTGATGGTCAACACGCCCGACGCGAATTTCAACAGCATGATCAACACTTGGAATGCCTTCCAGTGCTTCACGACGTTTGTCTGGAGCCGCGCGGCGTCCCTCATCTACTGCGGTCAGCGCAACGGTCTGGGCTACCGCGACACGGTGCAGGACATTCAGGGCATCATCCACCTTGATCCGAAGATGGCGAAGGAACGCCTTGTTTTCATGCTCAGCGCGCAGGTGCATCACGGCGGCGGTCTGCCGCTGGTGAAGTTCAACCACAACGCGGGGCACGAGGATTCCCCGGAGGACGACAGCTACGTCCGCGCCACGGGTCATCCGCATTATCGCGCGGACGATGCGCTGTGGCTCTTCCCGACCGTTTACAAGTATATCGCTGAAACGGGCGATACCGCGTTTATGGACGAGGTCATTCCGTATGCGACGCACGGCGAAGGCACGGTGCTTGATCACCTGAAGCGCGCGATTGACTTCTCCATGAATCATCTGGGCGCGCATGGTATGCCGGCGGGCACGCGGACTGGAACGACTGCCTGCGTCTGGGCGCGGCAGGCGAATCCTCCTTCGTCGCCATGCAGCTGTATCTTGCCCTGCGCCTGCTGGACGAGCTGATGCCCAACAAGCCGGAGAACGACGAATACCGCGTCTACCTGCGCCAGAAGGCGGAGGAACAGAAGGCGCTCATCAACCAGCACTTCTGGGAGGATGACCGTTTCCGCCGCGGTTACAGCGAGCAGGGCAGCATCATCGGCAGCAAGAACGATCCCGAAGCGTCCATGTGGCTCAACCCGCAGTCTTGGGCGGTCATTTCCGGTCTGGCAACGCCCGAACAGGCGGAAAAGGCCATGCAGACCGCGTTCGAGCAGCTGAACACGCCCTTCGGTGTGGAAATCATGGCGCCCTGCTACAAGCAGCACGCTTTCGACGGTGCGAACATGCTGCTGTTCAATCCCACGACGAAGGAAAACGGCGGTATCTTCTGCCAGATTCAGGGCTGGGCGATTCTCGCGGAAGCGCTGCTGGGTCACGGCGACCGCGCCTTTGCGGTCTACCGCAAGACCTGCCCCGCCTACATCGAGGACATCTCTGAGATCCACCGCACCGAACCCTACGTTTACAGCCAGATGGTGGCAGGCAAGGACGCCCCCACCTTCGGCGAAGCCAAAAACAGCTGGCTGACCGGCACGGCAGCATGGACCTTCTTCAACATCAGTCAGTACATTCTGGGCATCCAGCCCACCTTGGACGGCCTGCGGGTGGACCCCTGCATCCCCCACACCCTGACCGGCTACACGGTCACCCGCCGCTTCCGTGGCGCAGAGTATCGCATCACGGTGGACAACGCCGCCGGGGTTCAGCACGGCGTCAAGGCGGTTACCGTAGACGGCAAGGCCATCTGCGGCAATGTGCTGCCGCTGGCTGCCGCCGGGACCGAGGTAACGGTGCAGGTAACTATGGGTTAAACCGACTTTTTCTGCTTCCTCATATTATTCTCCTTTTCATAACCAACGCCGCCGCGCAGCCCCCCCTGCACGGCGGCGTTGGTTTCACAGCTTATCCGACCGTACAACGATCAAAAATGCGCTCCGCGTTGCTCTGCGCATAGATAGCGGAATTATTATTTTAATTTGCATGGGGCTGTTGCACAAGCCCAACAAAAAGGCCAGAGTTATTTAGCCAAAAGGCTTTACAACTCTGGTCTTTTGCTTTAACGTTAACAGTGCAAAAATGAAACGGATAAAGCAAGAACAGCATATCGAAATTGAGGAGAAAAGTCAACAGTTAAAATTTCGAATCTTCGTAGTCTCCACTTTCACATAGGCATCATCAGGCACCTTGGGGAGATACTTCATCAGGAAATCAACATCCTGCTGGATTCGCCGGACGGCAGCTTCCAGTGCAGAATAGTTGATCCCGTAGATTCGTTTCTGCGGAGCAGGGCGGGCCTCCGGGTGCAGAATCTCGTGCACGATCTGCTTGCGGTTCGGAAAATCGGCTCTGGCAAGGCGGTGCATATCGGCATCACGGACTTTGAACTGCCCGGACAGGATTTTCTCCTGCATACCGGGTATCATCTGCTCCAGGATATCCACGCCCTTCATGAACTTTTCCGAGCGGACAACATAGGATTCGCTAACGTTGTTTCGCTCTGCAATCTGCTTACGGACGCTGTTTTCCGTAGCAGTGGGAGGAATTGTGTCATTTTGACACAATTCCTCCTGAGCCGTTTCCTGCGTAGTTACTGTATACTGCCACCCGGTACGCTGTCAGCTCTGCACGGTGCTGTTCCTCAAAAGCTGTTGAGCAATCTTTTTTGTATTTCTATAAATAACAATCAAGAGGGCGACAACAAAAGTTGTCGCCCTCTTGATTATTATTTATTGTTCCCATGTTTTGGCTTTTTGTCGGACATCTATAATTTGGAGCTGGTATAGAATGCTGGGAATTGCAGAAACCAATGAAAAAATACCCAAGACAATAGAATGCTTGATAATGGCAAACAGTGCAAATAGGAGCAGCAGGAATAGCCATGGGTTACGCAAATTGCGGTAGTATTTTTCTTTATCGGCATAAGAAGTATGAAGTTCAAAAGGCTTTCCGTCGTTTGATTTTTCTACAATCAATAGTTCCCTGTTAAAAGTTGTTGCGTTTGTTGCAATACAACCGCCCATTTCCGCCCATGGACGCAATCGAACTTTTCCGACAGAATAGTTTAGATTGATATTTTTGAAAAATACCTTGTAGCCCATATCCTCCAAAAAATCAGCGTAGTCCGTTGCATTCTCTTTTGATTTTTCTCCGATAAACTCTACACAATAGGTCACTTCATCAGGACTGCATTCTTCAAATTCATAGAGCACCCTCCCTGTCCGGACAAGTCGATAGCCTTTTTCGGACATTTTGTTTAACCATTTAGCCTGTGCATTTAGCAATCCACCAAAGAAGCGATAACATTTTTTACTCATACTGCACCTCCAATAATTTCACTTGCAATGCTTACAAGTTCGTTTAGTCTTGCAAGCTCTTTTTCTGCAATTTCTTTTCCCTGTGCTGTAATGTGGTATTCTTTTTTTCTTCCCTCACTATCGCCATAAGGTTCAATCCACTTCTTGTCCTGCAAAGAGTTTAATGCTCCATATAAAGTGCCTGCGCCTAACGAAAGCCGCCCGCCCGTTTTTTCTTCAACAAACTGCATAACGGCGTATCCGTGTTTTGGTGTATAAAGAGAGAGTAAAATATAAAAGGTCACTTCTGTAAGTGCGCCACTTTTTGCATTGTCTCTCATAGTCCAACCTCCGTATTACGGTTACTGTAATAAATATATCACTAACCGTAATATGAGTCAAGCAGGTTCAAGGAAATTATTTAAGGGGTATGAAAATGGAGCAGCAACATTTTCGTGTTGCTGCTCCACTTTTATACAGAATAGAGGGGTTCGGTGTTCTCATTTTGTGTTGTCGCTTTTTTACTGTATATGAGCATTTTGTTTGGGTATGCAGCACGGCAGACAGGCGTTTACGCTAAGGCTGCAGGGGCGGTGATTTTACAGTACCCCCAGCCCGGTCAGCAGCGTTTTGATGCCAATCAAAATCAGAACGATACCGCCGATGCGCTCGGCGGGGGCGCGGTATTTGTCGCCGAACATCGCGCCCACCTTGACGCCGACAGCGGACAGCAGGCAGGTGATGATGCCGATAAGCCCGGCAGCGGGCAGAATATCTACCTGCATGGCGGCAAAGCTGACGCCGACAGCAAAGGCATCAATGCTGGTGGCGATCGCCAGCGGCAGCATCGCCTTGGCGGAATAGTCATCGTCCAGCTGCTCGTCCCCGCCGAAGCTCTCCTTGACCATGTTGGCACCGATGAGCGCCAGCAGCACAAAGGCGATCCAGGGGCCGAACTTTGTCAGCAGCGTCGAAAACCGGTCGCCGAGGAAATAGCCCAGCGCGGGCATCAGCGCTTGAAAACCGCCAAACCAAAGCCCACAGGTCAGGGCGTGGGTAAGGCTGACCCTGCGGACAGACAGCCCCTTGCAGATCGAAACGGCAAATGCGTCCATCGAGAGGCTGACGGCAATCAGGATCAAGTCAAATAAAGTCATGGCATATTCCTCCGTTTTGTCAGGAAGTGTCAGGAAACGGCATAAAAAAAGACCTATCTGCCCTGTTACAGGCAGATAAGTCTCATCGTTTAAAGTTAAGCCAGAGCCCTATAGCTCATTGTGTTGGCAGAACTGCGCGGCGGCTGCTCCACCCCGCGCTGACTACTCCCTTATTGCTTTAAATAGTGTAGCATGCGGAAGAATCTTTGTCAATGCGTTAGAAATAGCTAATCTTGAACAAAAAAGCTTCCCCCCGCGGGGGAAGCTGTCAGTGGCTCCGACCACTGACTGATGAGGGCCGACCCTGCCATGGTATCCCACCAACGGGTAAAAATGGCAAACATGCCCCGCATCCGGCCCTGCGGGGCCGCTTTCAGTCTACGCGCTAAGAGCCGCCTACGGCGGTTGCGCTCCGACACGCGCCTGCGGGCGCAGCCCCACAAGGAAAGGCAAGACGCTTGCATAATCCCCAATTTTAGAGTACAATATACACAAATCTGCAATCTGCATCCGAGGGAATCACCATGCAATATAAAATTCTGGCACTGGACCTTGACGGCACACTGACCAACACCGATAAAATCATCACGCCGCGCACCAAAGCGGCCCTGCAGGCAGCGGCGCAAAGGGGCGTCTGTATCGTGCTGGCCAGCGGCCGTCCCACGGTCGGCATTGAGCCGCTGGCTAAGGAGCTGGAGCTGGAAAAATACGGCGGCTGTATCCTGAGCTACAACGGCGGTAAGATCATCGACTGCAAGACCGGGGAAACGCTTGTGCAGTACGCCTTCCCGGCGGAGCTCATCGAGCCGGTCTGCACCTTCAGCCGGTATTGGAATGTCGTGCCGCTGACCTATGACCGAAACGGCATTGTGACCGAGGACCCCGCCAGCCCCTATGTGCAGGAGGAGGCTCGCATCAATCGTATTCCCGTGCGGCAGGTCGAGAACCTCCCCGCTGAGGTGACCCACCCGATCAACAAGCTGCTGCTGACCGGCGACCCGGCGGATATGCCCCATGTCGAGGAGCTGATGCAGCAGGAATTTGCCGGCAAGCTGTCCATCTGCCGCAGCCAGCCCTTCTTTATTGAAACGATGCCGCTGGGTGTGGGCAAGGATACCTCGCTGGAGATTCTGCTGCGTGCCAAGGGGCTGACCCCCGCCAATCTGATGGCCTGTGGTGACGGCTGGAATGATTTGCCGATGATCCGTCTGGCGGGTCTGGGCGTGGCCATGGGCAATGCACAGGCCCCGGTCAAGGCCGCAGCAGACTGGCTGACCGCCGACAACGACCATGACGGCGTGGGCCTTGCGGTCGAGAAGTTTATTTTAGAGGAGAACTGACCTGTGAATCTGATCGTTTTCGACTTGGAATGGAACATCGGCTATCAGCCGAAAACCTTCCTCTATCACGGCGCAGAACTGACGCTGCGCGGTGAGATCATTCAGATTGGTGCGGTCCGCATCAATGCGCGCGGCGATGTACTGGATACCTTTGAGGTCAACCTCAGGCCGCGCATCTTCCGCAAGCTGCAGCACCATATCGCCAAGGTCACCGGCCTGTCCCAAGGGGATCTGGACGCGGGTCTGCCGATGCGGGAGGGCCTGCAGAAATTCCTTGACTGGGCCGGGCCGGACGCCGAGCTGGCCGAGTGGGGTCTTGATGATGTGCCGGTGCTGAAGCAGAATCTATTTCTGGTCGGGCTGGACGAAAACTGGCCGGATCGCTGGTATGATCTGCAGCGGATCTTTCTGCAGGCCTACCCCCGCAGGGAGGGCGAGGGCCTGACGCTGGAAAGCGTGGTTGACCGGTTGGGCATCCCCAAGGTGGAGCCCTTCCACAATGCGCTCGATGATGCGCTGTACACGGCCAAGATCTGCCGCAAGCTGCCGTTGGCCGAGGGGCTTGCCACCTACCCGACGGAGGAGGAGCTGCTGACCGAAGCACTGCTCGGCAGTGAAAAGACAGGCTGTGATGTGCAGCTGTTCATGAACCGGCTGGAGCATGATGATTACCGCAATCTGCCGGAGCTGTACAAGGCAAACTGCCCCAAGTGCGGCGCACCGCTGACAAATGACGAGGTATGGCTCAAGCGCGGCAACACGGGGTATTTCACCCGCAGCAGCTGCCCCTGTTGCGGGCACTGGTATCTGCGCTTCAAGCTGAGCCGCCGCGACGGCCTGCATTGGAGCTTCGGCCGCTGCCTGGATGCTGCAACCCCGGAGTATGACGCCAAATGGGATAAGCAGAAGGCCGCTCTGTTAGAGCGCACAAAGCGCAAGCAGGAACGGGAAAACCGCACATAACACAGAAAAGGCTCCCTGCGGGGAGCCTTTTTGCTTTCCGGCTTGACAAAAACGGAAAACTGCACTATGATTGATGAAAACGAAACATGGTTTTTACAGGATTGCAACTAAAGCAACATACGAGGTGCAGAATGGACACAGAACGCTGGCAGATCTTATTGAAGGCAATCGACCGCGGCAGCCTGCGCGCTGCGGCGGAGGAGATGGGCTTTACCGTCTCCGGTATCAGCCGCAGCGTGGCAACGCTGGAGAAGGAACTTGGTTTTTCATTGCTCTACCGCGCCAAAAGCGGCGTGCAGCCCACCGAGGAGTGCCGCCAGCTGCTGCCGTCCGTGCGTGAGCTGCTCTTTGCGCAGGAGCGTCTGGAGCAGATCGCGGCCAAGGTGCGCGGCGCGGATTGCGGCACGATCGTTATCGGCACGGCATACAACTGTTATTATGAGTGGGTCACCCAGATGATGGCGGCCTTCCGCACCCGGCATCCCGGCGTGGTCATCAAGATCGTGAACGGCACCAGCAGCGAGCTGGCCGAGATGCTGCTCGATCACCGCACTGACTTCTGCCTGATCAGCCACCGTGACGATCTGCCGGTCTGGCTGCCTATCCGGCAGGATGAGCTTATGGTTCTGCTGCCCAAGAGCCACCCGCTGGCCGCGCAGGAGGCTATCCCGGTAGAGAACCTGAAAACCGAGCCCTTCATCGAGAGCTACCCCGGTATGGAGACGGACATCACCCTGATTTTCGACAAGATCAAGGCGCGCCCCGATGCCCGGTATTCCACGATGGATATTACAGCTACCTACGCCATGGTCTCGGCGGGGCTGGGTATCAGCGTCAACAATGCCATCAACCACCAGCCGGGCTACCCCGGCGTGGTCGAGCGCCCGATGGCACCCCACCAGATGATGGAGATCGGCCTTGCCTGCGGGGAAAATCTCGCCCCCGCTGCGCAGGCATTCCTGGATTTCGTGAAGGAGCGGCTGCCGGAATAAGAATGCCTTCCCCCGCGGGCGGGGGAAGGTGGCTGAGGCCCCGCCTGAGGCCGGATGAGGGGGCGGGTATATGTTATATCCCGCCAACGGATGATGGCCGTACACCTGCCCCTCATCAGTCAGCGGTCAGGGCCGCTGACAGCTTCCCCCAAGGGGGAAGCCAACAAAACAAAAATCGCCGTGCAAATCCATGCACGGCGGTATATTTTTGCCTCAATACGTGATGATAATGCCCTGATCCTGTGCGTAGAAGCTGCACAGACCGGAGCAGGGGACGATGCGCACCGGTGCGCCGGGCCACTTGGCCTCAATGCCGTGGTACAGCAGCTGGGCAGCGGTCTGGTTCCCACACTCGCTGATCAATACCGGGTGTACGCCGTCGTAGCCGTCCTCGACCATCTGCTCAAGAATCTTTGCCAGTACGCGGGTCTCGCCGCGGGTCTTGAAATAGAAGTCAATGCGCCCGTCGGATGTGCGGCGGCCCAGCACGCGCATATTCAGGCGGCCTGCAATAAAGCCGACCACCTTGCTGACGCGGCCGTTTTTGGCCAGATTGTCAAAGCTGGCCAGAGCAAACAGGATATGGGTGCTTTCGACAAACTTCTGCAGCGCAAAGCAGATGTCCTCAAAGGTCTGGTTTTCGCCGATCAGCTTGTTGGCAAGCTCGGCTGCACCGGCCAGCGCGCCGGAGCAGCTCAGCGTGTCCAGCACGAAGATGTTTTTCTCAGGATGCTCCTCCAGCACCATCTCACGCGCAGCAATGGCGGCGTTGTAGCTGCCGGACAGGTTGCTGCTGATCGTGAAGGCAAAGACATTGTCCGCCAGCAGGAAATACTCGGCCCATTCCTCCGGGCTGGGGCAGGCGGTGGTGCTGGCACCGTTGTAGTCGGTCATGGCCTGCAGCATCTGCTGGGTGTTCAGCGTGGGCAGGTCAACATATTCCCGCTCGCCAACGCGAATCTTAAACGGTGCAAGGGCAAACTGCACACCGGGTGCAGGGTTTTGCAGCTCGCGGATCTCACAGGAGCTGTCGCATACGATCATCCATGCCATGGGGCAGGACCTCCGTTCTGTGACTGATGGTCACGCATACTCTTACTTATATTATAGGGGCAGCACGGGGGTGCGTCAAGCTAATTTTTGCTACAATTCCGGTTTACAAATTTGTAAAACATTTTCGCGGCTCTTGTGTGCGGGGGCTTTGTGGCGTATAATAACAGTGTATAGTTTTCAGAAAAAGAGAAGCGAGGCTTTTATGGCTGATTTTTATACCTACCGCAGTGAGGTTGCCGGTAAGCGGCGCAAGCGGAAATTGTTTCTGGCCCTGATCGTCCTTCTGGCGCTGCTCTGCGCAGGGGCCGGGTTTTACTGGTTCCGTGACAACGGCACCCCGGCACCGCAGGAGGCAGACAGCGCCGCGGCACAGCCGACTGCGACGGCGGCCCCCACGGCTGCGCCGACCCAGCAGCCTATCGCCGAGCCGCAGCGCCTTGTGCAGAGCGTGGATACCGCCGCGTGGGACAAGTCCGAGCCGGTCGCCCAGACCATAGATACGGAGTTCCTGAACACCGACCACCGGATGGTGGCGGTCCCGATGCTGGGCACGGTGACGAAGGACTACTTCAACACCGTGACCTTTGCGGGGGACAGCATTGCCTCCGGCCTCGGCATCTATGACACAGGCTACCACAATGCGCACTATGCGACCTATGTCAGCGCGGGCGTGCAGACCTTTGTCAACAATGTCAGCGTCAAGAACGCTGTCACCGGCGCGACCGAGACCCCGCTGGAGACCATTGCGGCCAGCCAGCCGGACTATCTGTATATTCTGGTCGGCACCAACAATCTGGTTGTGCAGGGCAGTGAGGACAGCTTCATTGCCTACTATGAGCGTCTGATCGACATGCTGCGTGAGCAGCTCAACCCCGGCGTCATTCTTTATATTCAGGCCATCCCCGGCGTGCAGGAGACGGTCGCAGCTTCCAAGCCGGGGCTGGACAACCAGCGCATCGCCACCGTCAACGATCTGCTGGCGAATATGGCGCTGCGCAAGGGCTGTTACTATGTTAATATCCGGGAGGCCCTGACCAACACGGCGGACGGCAGCCAGATCGATGACTATGCCACCAAGGACGGTGTGCATTTTAATGCGGCGGGCTATCATGCATGGGCCGAGTATCTGGCCACCCATACCGTCTGGAACCGCCGCAGCGTGTACAGCGGTGAGAACCCCTATTATATCTACGGCGCATAAAGAAGTATTTTGTACAATTCCCTTGCAGGGTGTAAAAAACACCCTGCAGGGGAATTTTTTGTACAGCTGTACGAAAAACACCTCGATATATGTCGAACTTGTACAAAACGAACAGGCAACATACGAAAATTTTAGCGGAATATTACACAAAAACCCTTGAAATTCCCGTATGAAACATGTAATATAGATACAGAGATCATACAAAGTCGGTGCATTGTACCCGGTACAGCACCGCCAAAAGGGGAGATTATGTTGAAACAGCGCAAAGAAACGCCAAAAAGCTCCGATCTGCCCATTTATCTGTTCAAGCAGGGCAACAATCAGGAGGCTTACCGCTACTTTGGCGCCCATCTGTGTGAGCTGAACGGGGAGGCCGGCGCGGTGTTCCGCGTCTGGGCACCGCATGCCAAGGCCGTTTCCATTGTGGGCGACTTCAACAGCTGGACGCCCGGCGAGCATCCGATGGAGATGGTAACGGACGGCATCTGGGAGCGCTTTGTACCCGGCATCAAGCAGTTTGATGTTTACAAATATTGCATCACCACCCCGGCGGATGAGTTGGTCTATAAGGCCGATCCGTATGCCTTCCATACCGAGACCCGCCCCTCCAACGGCAGCAAGGTTTACGACATTGAGGGCTATGAGTGGGGCGATGCTGCATGGATCAAGGATGAGCAAAAGCGGGATGTGATCAACAGCCCGATGTCTATCTATGAGCTGCAGGTCGGCAGCTGGAAGATGAAGGACCCCGAAAACGGCGTCCCGTACAACTATGCAGAGCTGGCCGAGGAGCTGATCCCCTACATCAAGGAGATGGGCTACACCCATGTGGAGCTGCTGCCCATCACCGAATATCCGTTTGACGGCAGCTGGGGCTATCAGGTCACGGGCTATTTTGCGCCCACCAGCCGGTACGGCACCCCCAAGGATTTCATGACTCTGGTGGATAAGCTGCATCAGGCGGACATCGGCGTCATTCTGGACTGGGTCCCCGCTCACTTCCCGAAGGACGGCTACGGCCTGTACATGTTTGACGGCGCCCCCTGCTATGAGGACCCCAACCCCCGCCGCGGCGAGCACAAGGAATGGGGCACGATGGTCTTTAACTACGGCATGAAGGAGGTCGAGAGCTTCCTGCTGTCGAGCGCCATGTTCTGGGTAGATCGCTATCATGTGGACGGTCTGCGCGTGGACGCCGTGGCCAGTATGCTCTACCTTGACTACAACCGCAAGGACGGCGAATGGGAGCAGAATGTCAAGGGCGGCAAGGAAAATCTGGAGGCCATCGCCTTCCTGCAAAAGCTGAATACCGCCATTCTGGGCCGGTATCCCCATAAAATGATGATCGCCGAGGAATCCACGGCATGGCCGCTGGTCACAAAGCCGGCTGCCGATGGGGGACTGGGTTTCAACTTCAAGTGGAACATGGGCTGGATGAACGACATGCTCAGCTACATGAAGACCGACCCGCTCTTCCGCGCGGGCAACCACGGCAAGGTCACCTTCAGCTTCTTCTATGCCTTCAGCGAGAATTTTGTGCTGCCCATCAGCCACGATGAGGTCGTACACGGCAAGTGCAGCCTTTTGAACAAGATGCCCGGCGATTATGAGGAAAAGTTCGCAAACCTGCGCACCTTCTTCGGCTATATGATGGCCCACCCCGGCAAGAAGCTGCTCTTTATGGGGCAGGACTTCGGCCAGTTTATCGAGTGGGACGAGAAAAAGCAGCTGGACTGGATGCTGCTGGGCTATGACAAGCACCGCGAGCTGCAGGGCTATGTCAAAGATCTGAACCACTTCTACCGCGAAACGCCCGCCCTGTGGCAGGTGGATTACAGCTGGGAGGGCTTCCAGTGGATCGTGCCGGATGACAGCAAGCAGAGCGTGATCGCCTTCCTGCGCCGTGATGCGGCAGGGAAGATGCTCCTTGTTGTCTGCAACTTCAACCCTGTGCTCCGCAAGGATTATCAGATGGGCGTGCCGAACCCCGGCAGCTACAAGGAAATCCTCAACTCCGACGATAAGAAGTACGGCGGCTCCGGTGTCACCAACGGCACGGTCAAGAGTGAGAAAGGCCCGATGCACGGCTTTGACCGGCATATTTCGCTGACACTGCCGCCGATGTCCACCCTCTATCTCAGTGTGCCCGCAGCCCGCAAGCCGCGTACCAAAAAGGCGGATGCGGCTGCCGAAAAGGCGGCAGAGCCGGCAAAGCCCGCTGCCAAAAAGGCAAGCAAAGCCACTGCGAAGGCCGCTGCCCCTGCAGCACCGGCCAAGACGGAGGCGGCCCCCAAACGCCGGGGACGCCCGCCCAAAGCCAAAACGACGGTATGACCGCCTTTGGATAAATAGCATCACCGCAAAATCCCTGCCCTGCGGGCCTAGGCATCGCAGCAGGCGGCAGCCGGAATTATGCGGTAATGTCATAAAGTTAAAAACGGCATACGCCGAAATTTAAGGGGAGAAATCTTATGGCTAAAGAAATGATCGCAATGATCCTGGCAGGCGGCCAAGGCTCACGCCTCTATGCGCTGACCCAAAAGCTCGCCAAGCCGGCCGTTCCGTTTGGCGGAAAATATCGTATCATCGATTTCCCGCTCTCCAACTGTGTCAACTCTGACATTGATACTGTCGGCATCCTGACCCAGTATCAGCCGCTTGTTTTGAATGAGTATATCGGCAACGGCCAGCCTTGGGATCTGGACCGCCTGCACGGCGGTGTACATGTCCTGCCGCCCTACCAGCAGGCCAGCGGCTCTGACTGGTACAAGGGCACTGCCAACGCCATCTATCAGAACCTGTCCTTCATCGACCGCTATGATCCCAAGTATGTCATCATCCTGTCCGGTGACCAGATCTGCAAGCAGGATTACTCTGACTTCCTGCGCTTCCACAAGGAAAAGAACGCAGAGTTTTCCGTTGCCGTTATGGAGGTGCCATGGAGCGAGGCTTCCCGCTTCGGCCTGATGGTCACCGATGAGGACGACCGCATCAACGCCTTCCAAGAGAAGCCGAAGGAGCCTAAGTCCAATCTGGCTTCCATGGGTATCTACATCTTCAACTGGGATATCCTGAAGAAGTACCTGACCGAGGATGAGGCTGACCCCAACTCCGAGAACGATTTCGGCAAGAATGTCATCCCCAACCTGCTGAAGGACGGCCGCCGTATGTACGCCTACCACTTCAGCGGCTACTGGAAGGATGTCGGCACCATCGGCAGCCTGTGGCAGGCCAACATGGAGGTGCTGGACCCCAAGCATTCCGGCATCAACCTGTTCGATGAAAACTGGAAGATTTATTCCCGCAATACCGGCCGTCCCTGCCAGCAGATCGGCGGCGATGCCACCATCGTCAATTCGATGATCTCTGAGGGCTGCAAGGTCAACGGCACGGTCAACAACTCCATCCTGTTCCCCGGCGCCGTTGTGGAAAAGGGTGCCACCGTGGAGGCAGCCGTTGTTATGGGCGGCACCGTCATCAAGGCGGGCGCATCCGTCAAGCACTGCATCGTGGCGGAGAATGTCACGATCGAGGAGGGCGCCACCGTCGGTGCCATGCCGGAGGACGGCCTGAACATTGCCGAGCCCGGTGATGTGGCTACCGTTGGTTCCGGCGTTGTCATCGGCAAGGGTGCAACGGTCGGCCCCAAGGCAATGGTTTCCAGCGATGTAAAGGATGGTGAGGAACAATGGTAAACAGCAATGTAAACGCTCTCGGCGTCATTTTCGCCAACACCTATGATAACCTCGTTCCCGAACTGGTGGCGGAGCGCTCGATGGCCTCCATCCCCTTCGGCGGACGCTACCGCCTGATCGACTTCACGCTGTCCAGCATGGCCAACGCCGGCATCGACAATGTGTCTGTCATCGTGCGTAAAAACTACCACTCTCTGATGGACCACCTCGGCGCAGGCCGTGAGTGGGACCTGACCCGCAAGCGCGGCGGTCTGAACATCGTGCCTCCCTTTGCAGAGCGCAGCGTCAAGCTGTACTCCGGCCGTGTGGACGCTCTGGACAGCATCTTGAACTGGCTCGAGGATCAGAAGGAGCGCTATGTCATCCTGTCCGACTCCTACATTGCCATGAACTTTGACTTCGGCAAGCTGGTGGACGCCCATGTCAAGTCCGGCGCCGATGTCACGATGGTTTACAACCGCGCCCCCATCCCTGAGGGTGCCCGCAGCGACAACTACACCATCCGCACCGATGAGAACGGCCGCGTGACCGAGATCCTCTCCAATGACTACCGCATGGGCGAGCAGAACCTTGCCATGAACATCTATGTCATTGAGCGCGAGAGCCTGATCCACCTGATCCACGATGCCTCCGTCCGCGGTCTTGTCTACTTTGAGCGCGACATTCTGGCCCGCAACCTCAAGCTGTTGAATGTCCAGTCCTATGAGTTTGAGGGGTATGCGGCCCGCATCTCCGACATGAAGAGCTACTTCGATGAGAATATGCGCCTGCTGGCGGACGGCAGCATGAACGCACTGTTCGGACCGGCCCCCATCTACACCAAGATTCGTGACGATAACCCGACCCGTTATCTGGAGGGCAGCTCCGTCAAGAACAGCCTGCTGGCGGACGGCTGCGTTATCGAGGGCACTGTTGAGAACAGTGTGCTGTTCCGCGGCTGCAAGATCAAGAAGGGCGCTGTCATCAAGAACTGCGTGCTGATGCAGGATACCGTGGTCGAGCCCAACGCCAATGTTGAGTATGTCGTGACCGACAAGAATGTCCACATCACGGAGGACAAGAGGCTTGCCGGCACCGACACCTTCCCGGTATTTATTGCTAAAAACCACAGCGTATAACCGGTACGCCATCCGCACCGGCGGTCCGCCGCCGGTGTTGGGGGAGAATAACGCTCATAGAGGTCGAACTCCCTCTCCCCGGAGCCGGCTTTGATGAGAGGGCGGGGGAGAGCAGAAGCTTTCCCTCGCCCTCATTTTGTGAAATTCGCACGGAGGTGCTTATGAAAATTCTGTATGCAGCCAGCGAGGCTGCTCCGTTTGCCAAGTCCGGCGGTCTGGCCGATGTTGCGGGCGCTCTGCCCAAGGCGCTGGTCCGCGATGGCATTGACGCCCGCGTGGTTATGCCGCTGTACGGTGATCTGAAATTCAAGGATACGCTGACCTATGTCACCAACTTCAGCGTGCCGGTGGGCTGGCGCAGCCAGTACTGCGGTCTGTTCAAGGCCGAGCGCGACGGCGTGGTCTACTACTTCATTGATAATGAGTATTACTTCAAGCGCAGCGGCCTGTACGGCTTCTACGATGACGGCGAGCGCTTCGCCTTCTTCTCCCGCGCGATTCTGGAGATGCTGTTCTACACTGACTTTGAGCCGGACATCATCAACTGCAACGACTGGCAGACCGCGCTGACTCCGGTTTATCTGAACCTGTACTACCGCCATCTGGATAAGTTCAGCCGCATCAAGACGGTCTTTACCATCCACAACATCGCCTATCAGGGCAAGTATGGTCTGGATATTCTGGAGGATACCTGCGGCATCGGTGCCCGCGACGCCCATGTGGTTGAGTATGACGGCTGCGCCAACTTCATGAAGGGCGCGATCGAGTGTGCCGACAAGGTGACAACCGTCAGCCCCACCTACGCACAGGAGATTCTGGACCCGTGGTTCAGCCATGGTCTGGATGGCCTGCTGCGTCAGAAGCAGTATAAGCTGTGCGGCATCCTCAATGGCATTGATGTGGATGTTTTCAACCCCGCGACCGATCCCGACATCGCCAAAAACTACGATGCTGAGACCTTCCAGGATGGAAAGGCGGCCTGCAAGGCCTACCTGCAGGACGAGTTTGGGCTGCATAAGGACGGCAGCCCGGTCATGGCCATGGTTACCCGTCTGGTTGGCCACAAGGGTGTGGATCTGGTTCAGGCCATTGCAGAGGGTCTGCTGCAGCAGGGCATTGAGCTGGTGGTCCTCGGCTCCGGCGAAGCTCAGTACGAGAATTTCTTCAATGAGCTGTGCGCCCGCAATCCGGGCCGTGTCGGTGTGTACATTGGCTTCAATGCCAAGCTGGCGCAGGAGATCTACGCCGGTGCGGATATGTTCCTGATGCCGTCCCGCTCCGAGCCCTGCGGTCTGGCGCAGATGGTCTCCTGCCGCTACGGCACGATCCCCATCATCCGCGAGACCGGCGGCCTGAAGGACTCCATCCGCGACTCCGGCGATGGCTACGGCAACGGCTTCACCTTTGCCAACTACAATGCCCACGAGTTGTACGAAGCCTGCTGGCGTGCCAAGGAGGGCTACTGGCAGAAGGATGGCTGGCCCGTGCTGGTCAAGCGCGCCATGGAGTGCGATTTCAGCTGGTCCAACTCCGCCAAGAGCTACGAAGGCCTGTACAATGAGGTCGTAAATCTCTGGTAATTTGCAAATAAAATGCGGTCGTCTGTCAAAAAGCAGGCGGCCGCTTTTTTGCGGGAAAAATATCACTTTTTTTGCGAAAAAACGCTTGACATTTGCCGGGCGTTTGGCTATAATAATACCTGTCGTCAGGCCACCGGCCAAGGCAAAAACAAAATATGCGGATGTGGCGGAACTGGCAGACGCGCTAGATTCAGGTTCTAGTTCCCTTAAAAGAGTGTGGGTTCAAATCCCTTCATCCGCACCAAAGAAGTCACCTAAAAGCGAAAGTTTTTAGGTGACTTCTTTTTTATCTGCGTGATTTGCTGTATTACAGCCGTACCGGAGAACGCAACACCCGGCAGGTGCATGCTTGGCAGTATTATAATGTAAGAGCAAGGCAGTATGTCCGCAATATCAAGAAATATCTGCTGGCGGCGCTGTATAACGCACCGGCCACCATCAACAGCTACTATTCTATATCCGTACCCACAACACCGACTTAAAGAAGCGGCGAGGCGGTATGCCAGAGAGAACAACGCCGCCGACAGACTGAAATAACTTTTTGACATTTCCATCTTATGCTGGTAAAATAATTATTCGGCGTGCGGTAAATGCGGTACACTATACCCCTTATAAGGAGCTTTTAGGTATGCAAGAACAACGACTGAAAACAAACCTTGATACAAACTTAATCAAACTCATTGCAATTATTTCTATGACGGTAGACCATGTTGGGGGAGCCTTTTTCCCAGAATACCCGGTTTTCCGCTGGATAGGCAGAATAGCTTTTCCGCTTTTCTGCTATTGCTTAACAGTAGGTATGTTATATACCCACGACATCAAAAAATATCTGCTTCGTTTGGGAGCTTTTGCTTTCATCTCACAGCCCTTTTGGATTTTAGCGTTTAATTCAGATGACATTGTCGGAAATATTTTTAATCTGAATATTTTTTTCACTTTGATAGTGAGCCTTCTTGCCACATGGGGATTTAAGGAGAAAAAATGGTGGCTGTTTATAGCGGGAATTATTCTGTTGAATGTAGTCAACTTTGACTATGCAATGACAGGGCTTATTTTGATGATGATTTTCTACTTGTGCAGAAATAAGCCGTGGTTAGGAGCAATTATTTATACGCTTACCTACCTACCCGCGCTTAATGGATACATGGAGGATCCGCTTGCACTTAAAATTGGCGGTCATGCCATAGGTTTTGAGATTTTCGCTTTGTTGGCGTTACCGTTTATCTATATCCATACAAAGTCTAATCTCAAAATTTCAAAGTGGTTCTTCTACATTTATTATCCCGTACATCTTTTTGCAATTTTTCTTATTCAACTTTTTGTTTAAGAATTGCGAAACTGCACGCCAAAACTCAATATTGTTTTACAAGGGACAGCCGAGAAAATCGACTGTCCTTTTTCTATGCCGACAGGCAGAAAGGAGCGACCACCCATGACGAAACCAAAAGCATAAACGCTTGAAGAACTGACCGCCGAGATTGAGGACGGACAGAAGAAAATCCGCCAGTATGAGAACAGGGAAAAACTTTTGCGGCAAAAGCTATCCCGCGAGGAACGCCGAATAAATCCCTTAGGAACTAAGGGAGCACTTATACACCCTAAAGGGCGTGTGCGCTCTGCCGAGGGCTTAATCTCCGCACAGGGAACTTTCCCTGCGCTACGATTGGCGGCTTTGCCGCAGACAGGGGAAGCTACTGTGTGGGAGCCATCTTCATTCCCGATGTGTTCCCACTTCCGGCACCGCAGTTGTCGGTGAATACAAAAAAGGCGTAGTCGTCAACTACGCCTCAAACTAACTCGCTGTATGAAAAAAGCGAGTGTTCTTAACAGCCTTTCAAATGCTGTAAGAACACTCGCCTTGGTGCGGATGAAGGGATTTGAACCCACACTCTTTTAAGGGAACTAGAACCTGAATCTAGCGCGTCTGCCAGTTCCGCCACATCCGCATATTTTGTTTTCGTCTTGGCCGTTGGCCTGACGACAGGTATTATTATAGCCAAACAACCGGTAAATGTCAAGCGCTTTTTGCAAAAAAACAGAACTTTTTTATATTTTTGTGAACAAACTCAAAAGATGACGCTGAATCGACAAAGTAATGCGGCGCAATACTTGCTTTTGCGCCATAAACTGCTATAATATAAATACAATATTCTGCAAAATTCCTGCCTTATGGTTCTTGTAACGCAGGAATATACGGCATGAAACAGGGAGGCAAACGCTTATGTGGACACGCGAACTTTTAAAATCAAACGCCAAGCAGGCGCTGCAGGGGCGGTACTGGCGGAGCTTTTGGGTCTGCTTTGTGCTGAGCATTGCCGGGCTGGGCGGGGCCAGTGCCGGCAGCGGCAGCGCGGCGCGGCAGACCGTGGATACCGCCAGCGGGGACACCGCCTCGATTTATGATATGTTCAGCGGCATCCCGGACAATATGCTTGCGGCACTCGCAGTCGGTGCGTTTATTGGTGCTATTATCAGCATCTGCTGGGTGCTGTTCGTCTTGTATCCGCTCAAGGTCGGCCGCTGCCGCTATTTTATGGAGAGCCGCCAATCCCTGACCCCGGCCTCCACCGTTGTCAGCACCTTCCGCCAGCCCTACGGCAACCCCATCCTCGTGCAGTTGCTCACCAACTTAAAGGTTTTTCTGGGCTTTCTTCTGCTCATTGTGCCGGGAATTTATTGGGACTACTGCTACACGCTCGTACCTTATCTGCTGGCCGAAAACCCCTACATGTCCGCCACCCGCGCCATGGAGCTGAGCAACCAGATGATGGACGGCGAAAAGTGGAATTACTTCGTCCTGCAGCTGTCCTTCTTTGGCTGGCTGCTGCTCTGCGCGTTCACCTTCGGCATCGGCGGTTTCTTTCTGGAGCCGTACATGCAGGCCACCTATGCGGAGTTTTATGCCGCTATGCGCAGCAAGGCGCTGGCCGCAGGCATGACCACCACCGAGGAGCTGGGCGGCTTTGTGCGCCACGATACCTTCTGAACTTAATTAAGAAAACGCCGCGAAAACGGGCTGCTGCCCGGATTTCGCGGCGCTTTTTGCTGTATCGGCACGCAGAATTTCACACTTCTTCAAACCATTCACGCAATTTTTTCACAATTTCAAATTATAATAGAAGCCTAGGCATCCCTGCACAATTTCTGCACTGCAGCAATGCCCTTGAACCCAAGTGATAAAGGAGAGTGCGCACTTTGATTGAGGTAGAGCATTTGACAAAGCGCTACGGCGGCCACACCGCGGTGGAGGACATCAGCTTCACCGTCGAGGACGGCTGCATTTACGGGCTGCTGGGTCCCAACGGGGCAGGCAAGTCCACCACAATGAATATCATAACCGGCTATATTTCCGCTACAGACGGCACCGTACGGATCGACGGCCATGACATTGCGGAGGAACCCGCTGAGGCCAAGGCCTGCATCGGCTATCTGCCGGAGCTGCCGCCGCTCTATCCGGAGATGACCACGCGGGAGTATCTGCTTTTTGTGGCCGAGCTGAAGGGCACCCGCAAAAAGGCAGACCGCATTGCGGCGGTAGAGCATGCCGCTGCCCGCGCGGGTCTGCAGGGGATGGAGCAGCGGCTTATCCGTAATCTGTCCAAGGGCTACCGCCAGCGTGTCGGCATTGCGGCCGCGCTGCTGGGCACGCCCAAGGTCATCATTCTGGACGAGCCGACTGTCGGCCTTGACCCCGCGCAGATGATCGAGATCCGTTCCCTGATCCGGGATCTGGGCAAAACCCACACGGTCATTTTGTCCAGCCATATCTTAAGCGAAGTGCAGTCCGTCTGTGACCGGGTGCTGATCATTGCCCACGGTAGGCTCGTGGCGCAGGGCACTCCGGAGGAGTTGGCCGACAGACTGACCGCGAAGGGAACCATCACCGCCACAGCGCAGGGCAGCCGGGAGGAGATCCTTGCGGCGGCGGGCACCGTGCCGGGCCTGACGGACCTGACCGTGATCGGGGAAAAGGGCGGCGAGGTCAGCTTTACCGCTGTCAGCACCGAGGGCACCGACCTGCGCGGTGCGCTTTCACAGGCACTGGCGCAGGCAGGCTGCCCGGTGCTGGATCTGCGCGCCGAGACGATGAGTCTGGAGGATGTATTCCTGCAACTGACTGAGGTCCCGGAGGAACAGCAGACCCCGCAGCAGGACCATACAAAGGAGGGTGACGAGCAATGACAGCTATTTTCAAGCGCGAATTCAAGAGCTGCTTTACCGGTATGATCGGCTGGGTCATTGCCGCTGTCAGCCTTTTCTTTCTGGGGCTGTACTTTACAAACCGCAATCTGCTCTATGCTTCGTCAGATTTCGCCTCGGTGCTCTACACCATGACGATGATCCTGCTGTTCCTGCTGCCTGCCATCAGTATGCGCAGCTTTGCCGAGGAACGCAAAAATAAGACCGACCAGCTGCTTTTGACCAGCCCGGTCAGCATCCCGGCCATTGTGGCGGGTAAGTTTCTGGCAGAGCTCGCTGTTTTTGCGCTGCCGCTGGCGGCAGCTGTGGTGATGCCGCTGCTGCTGCAGGCATTCGGCACGGTGTCGCTGGTGGCGGCCTACAGCGCCCTGCTGGGCTATCTGCTGCTGGGCGGCGCCTGTCTGGCTGTGGGCACATGGATCTCCGCTCTGACCGAAAACCAGATACTGGCCTATCTTGCCACCTTCGGTGCGCTGCTGGTGGCCTACCTGATGAATGGTATTCAGACGATGTTCACGACCGGCAACCTGCTGGCGTTTGTTGTCTTTATGATTGTGCTGCTGGTGGCGTCCGTTCTGGTGGGCGTCATCTGCAAACGGCTGGCGGCGGGTGCTGCAGTATTCTGCACGGGCGCGGTGGTGCTGTTTGTGCTGTTTCAGCTGCGCCCGGCCTGGCTTTTGGCGGCCTTCAATGCGGTGCTGTCCGCGCTGGCCTTGTTTGAACCGTTCAAGGACATTGTGGGCGGTATGTTCAGTATCCCGGCCATCGTCTACTATCTGTCGGTCATGGGGCTGTTCCTCTTTTTGACCGGGCAGGCGCTCGCACGCCGCCGTTGGAACTGAGGAGGTACACCGATCATGAAAAAACAGAATGGTATTTGGCAGGGCGGCAGCAAGCGCACCCTGCACAGCGGCCTGTACGCCAGTGTGCTGGCAGCGGTCGTGCTGGCGGTGGTTGTGCTGCTGAATCTTGTCGTCCGCGCACTGCCTACCAAATATACGCAGTATGACATCTCCACGACCGCACTCTTTACCCTGAGCGATACGACCGAGAACCTGCTGCATGAGCTGAACACCGATGTGACCGCCTACTATCTGGCCGAGAGCGGGCAGGAGGACGCCAACATCACCCGCCTGCTTGACCGCTATGCGGGCGAGAGCAGCCACTTTAGCTGGCAGCAGCGGGATCCGGTGCTTTACCCGACCTTTGCCCAGCAGTATGACGGTGCCTCCACCGGCAGTGTTGTGCTGGTCAGCGGGGAAAACAACACTGTACTTTCCTACAATGACATGTATGAGATGGACCTTGAAAGCTACTACACCACCGGCACGGCAAACTACAGCTTTCAGGCGGAAAATGCCATCACCTCCGGCATCGCCAAGGTCACCCGCACCGAGGCTTACCAGCTGTATGAGCTGACCGGCCATGGGGAGACGGCTCTGACCAGCGATTTTACCGAGACTCTGAACAACGCCGGCGTCACGGTGACCGAGCTGAACCTTGTGACGAGCGGCAGCATCCCGGCCAACGCCGGTGCGCTTCTCATCAACGCGCCGGGGGCAGACCTGACCGATGCCGAGACAACGCTGCTGAACGAGTATGTCGCAAACGGCGGCAAGCTGTTTGTGACCACCGATTTTACGACCGCAACGCCGAAGCTGGATTCCGTGCTGGCCGCCTGCGGCATGAACCGCCAGCCCGGCCTGCTGATCGAGACGGACGCCGACCATTACCCCTACGGCTACCCGCAGACCTACCTGCTGCCCACGGTGGTCAGCAATGAGATCACGGCGGGCGTGCCGCAGAGCATGATGATCTACACCCCCATCGCGCAGGGCATTACCACCGCAGAGGACAGTGAATTCACCTTTACCCGGCTGCTGACCACCGGCGATACGGCCTACGCGATGGAAAACTACGCCACTGCCGAGACCGCCCAGAAGGCGGACACCGACCCAGAGGGCAGCTTTGCCGTGGCTGTTGCGGCTGAGAATGCCGCGACCGGGGCGCGTGTCGTCTGGGTCAACTGCCCGAACCTGCTGCTGAGCAGCATCAACCAGCAGGTGTCGGGCGGCAATGCACAGCTGCTGGGCAGTGCCGTCAACTGGCTGAACGGTGCGCAGACCACGGCAGTCATCAATGCCAAGAGCATGAGCGCCGCCTCGCTGAATGTGCCAGTCTCGGCGGCTGTGCCGCTGGGCGTGCTGTTTACGCTGGTGCTGCCCATCGTCTGTCTGATCGCGGGTGCGGTGATTTGCGTGGTACGCCGCCGCAGATAAAGGAGAGCCATGAAGAACAACGCCAAAAAAACAAAAAAGCTGCTGCCGCTGGCTGTGCTGCTTGCCGCAGCTGCCCTGCTGGGCATCCTGCTGGCGGTGCTGACCCGCAGCAACGCTGATGCCGTGGATACAACGATCCCGCTGTGCAGCTTTACGGCGGAGGAGATCGACCGGCTGGCCTACTCCGGCAATAATACGGATGTGACCCTGCTCAAGGGCAGCACAGGGGACTGGATGCTGGATTCTGACCCGGCCCTGCCGCTGGATCAGGCAAAGGTCACAAGCCTTGTGGAGCAGTATGCCGCGCTGGCGGCGCTGCGCAAGCTGGAGGGCAGTGACCTTGCCGAACTGCCCGAAAAGAGCGCTGCACCCCAGATGACCATCACCATCGGCGCGGGGGAAAAGACCCTTGCCCTGACGGTGGACCAGCTGAACACCGTTGCCGATGTCTACTATGTCTACGACGAAAGCGGCGCGGCGTATACCGTTATGCGCAGCGACCTTGCGACTCTGAGCAAGTCCCCGCGGGACCTCTACAAGGCGCAGACGCTGACCGACAAGACGCTGAGCGATGTGGCTGCCATGCAGGTGAACGACCTGCAGTTTACCCAGACGGACGGCAGCTGGACGCTGACCGATGACCCGGACTATCCCGTGAGCCAGAGCAGCGTCAAAAAGATGGCCGATACGATTTTGCAGATGCAGACGGCGTGGACCGTCACCGCGCCCGAGGCTGATACCGCCTACGGTCTGGACAGCCCCGATGTCACAGCCGTGCTGACCTTTACTGACGGCACAAGCCTTACCGTGCGGTTCGGCAATGCGGTGGCCGCCGCTACGGACAGCAGTGACGGGGACAGCCTGTGTTATCTTGCCAGCGATGCCGCACCGACCGTTGTGTATGAGGTCAACGCTGATTCCAAGCTGGCCTACGCAGTGACAAAGGAAAGCCTATACGATGAAACGGCCACCGCCGAGACCGCCGCCAGCGACCCGGTGGCGCAGTACCCCGTCGGCGGGGAGGATGACTACGCCGACAGCCTGCCGGAATGATGATACAATGCGCTGCCCTGCGCCGGGCAGCGCATTTTCCTTGCCCGGGGCCGGGAAATATGCTACTATATAATATATGATATATGATGCGCGATACAAAAGGGGCCGCTGCCCGCTCCCCCCGGAAAGACTAACTATTAAAAGTCAAGCCCCAAAACAAAATTTTCGAGAGAAATTTT
>ERZ833515.851-NODE-851-length-24345-cov-5.178510_pt1 | contig 24345 bp, 26 predicted proteins | sample MGYA00519949_ERZ833515 | MGnify/ENA primary metagenome ERZ833515 (study PRJEB31850, sample SAMEA3708741) | human gut metagenome | biome: human gut; feature: human-associated habitat; material: faeces | place: China | collected 2014 ...
AGTCTTTTAATCGTAAAGATAATTGATTTAGATTTTCTGCGATTAGTTCTTTAGAATTAGATTTACCATGTTTTACGAACAAAGCCATCCTATTGGCATCAATCAGCAGAACAATTCAAAACATATCGTTTAACACGCTGTATGACCTCATCACGCGTATAAAATTACTAATCTATAAAAACTATTCGATTTTCTAAAAAAATCCTCGTGACACGTTTATACGGCACCTTAAACAGTCACATCTTCTTTTCCCATATTGCAAGTTATCCATCGATTGTTTTATAATAAACATATATCTATAAGACGAAAGAGAGGTCATTTTATCATGACAGATGGTTGTAAACTAGGACATATTTCAGAAAAACGTGTGAAATATCATGATGATACAAAGCAGTATTCCATTGCGTTTGCAGATGTGAAAATATCAGATGGACGAATTATTGAGCAGGGCATCATTTATTTTGATGAAAGTCTTGTACGTAGAGTAAATGACTATTATTATGAAGTGGACATTTGTCAGGATACATATTGTATGATAGCAGCATCTGAAATAATAGAAATGAGTTATTCGTCTCTTGTGAATTCGCGTCGGAAGTATTTTAAGGACCAATATTATACGTTTAATGTTTCCAATAGAGCTGTGAAAGAAAGCAATTTACCTGGAGTTAAAAAAGTGGTGTTTGATTTACCAATTAAGTTCTGGAATGATGCTAAAAGTAGAAATTGTTTAGTGGATGTGAAAGATGAAAGATTGGTTATACAAAATTATCGGAATCGTACGACAATAATATTTGGTCAAAAAAAGGATGATGTAAAGGTTAAATTTTGGTATCAGCTCAAAGATGGAAGATGGAAAGATGAGACCGTGTCTGCTGGAAGATTTTGGTATCTGATAACAGAGTCAAAAGAGGAGAAGAAGAAACTTGTATTGTAGTAATACCTGTATTATACGAAAAAATCCCTACTTGTTTTAAAATGGTATTGAAAAACGATATAGAGGAAACAATGACAAGCAAAGAAAAAATTAAAAAAATTCAGGCTGTCATTGATCATCCAGGAAGAGAAAGAACTTATTATAGTTTGCTTGAAGATTTGGGTGATCTTAAGGGTAACTATGCGGATTACATGACAACAGAACCAATCAATTGTAATGAGGAATTACAGCGTGTGGCAAATGCAGATTATGAATTATTTACTGCATTACTTACTGCGATTCTAAGAGAAAACCATTTTAGTAATGGCTCCTTCGAGCACAGACAACGCGCCGGTCAGGTTGATGAAATCCTTAAAAGAATGGTAGCAGAATTGAATAAATAAAGCATAATGGCAGTATCGGTCGCTATGATCAGTACTGCCATTTTTATATTTACTTTTGCAGTAATTTTAGTTAATCCAATTTTAAAGAGCTATGCATAGAAAATGGAAGAAGAAGCATGATGTGGTGGTTCGTACGATCAATGAGTATATTAAGAATGGTTGGCAACATGCTGGCTAACAAAAGTGCAACATTGATCATACAACAGCAGGCAGATACAGATGATAATGCTGATTCGGATGATGATTTTATGATGACGTTATTGCATAGAGCGCATTGAATTGGATGGAAAAGATTGATGGCAGAATCCGACGGCATAGAATGCAGTTTAGGAAAATATCGCATGCTTAATGGAAAAATATATCGCCAAAAAGCGACGGTAACACCATAAAATGGCGCAATAGAGTGATGTCAGCAATCATAATTGCCATTAAAAAGTGACGTCAGTAATTAAAAGCATTTGTATTGTAAGAAGCAATACATGGTGGTACACTATAAGAAACAGGAGGTGCATACTATGGCAACAAAAACTGCAAATGTAACAGCGCGAATTCAACCGAATATAAAAGAGCAAGCAGAGGCAATTCTTGATAGACTTGGAATTCCTGTATCTGTATTCATAGATATGACTTACAGACAGGTTATTATGCGTGATGGAGTACCATTTTCACTTGATATTCCGGATAAACTTGTTACAAGAGATTCTATAACACAAGCTGAATTTGATACGATGATGCAGACCGGGCTTGCACAGGCAAAAAAGAACGATTCTGTATCTGTTGATGAGGCTTTTAGTCAATTAAAGTCGAAGATATAGTGCATGAACGAATATGAGGTAAGGGTAACAAGGCAGGCATTAGAGCAGATAAAAGAGATAGTACAATATATTTCAAATGATCTAATGGCACCTAATGCAGCACATAATCTACTTGACAAGATGAAAGCAGAGATTACTAAGTTGACGAGTTTTCCGAAAAAACATGACTTGATTGATGAAGAGCCATGGAGAACTGAGGGAGTACGCAAGATTGTAGTTAAAAACTTCCTGATTTATTATTGGGTTGATGATGAAAATAACAGAGTTCAGGTAACAGCAGTTATTTATTGCAGGAGAGATCAGACCAAGCAGCTAAGTAATATGGATATGGAGTAATGGCTTAATCCATAAGGATTACTATAAAAGTATGTAGTTGTAATTACATAAAACTGAATACACGCAATGAAAGAAGCAGATATGTGGAAATTCTGATGTGTCTGCTTTTTTCATGCAATTATATATACCACACCGCAGGTGTGTACCAGCAGGGTATTAGGGGAAGCCAAGATTAACCAGATGGTTTTTCGTAACACGAAAACCGTATCTCGCCTACCATCTTACAGGAATTTCACAAGCAGCAGAAGTTGATTTACAAAAGACTGACAGAGTAATTATCACAGCAAAACAGATAAGAAGAATTATACGAGAGTAGGGATGTGTATGGGCCAACAAAGGAAGCAGGGAAAGATTGCACAGAAAGTCCAATTGCGAATTGGACAATTTGCTAAGTTGTAATAATTTCCTCAAATACTCTGGTATAAGCCCTTCGGTGTAATCTCCTTCTTTGTAAAGTTCTATATCGTCACCATCGGCTATGTTAAGTCCAATGAATATACTGTAATATTTTTGAAACGATGTGACTGCATATGAAGAAAAAAAGGAGCTTCCCGCATGTCCTGTCGCAACATCAGTGTCTTTAATTGGTGGTAAATGGAAGCTATTGATCATAAGAAATTTAAAAAGACGTTCATGGAGATTCAATGAACTTCGGAGATTTAGATGGGATTTCTCAAAAAGTATTAACTGATAGTCTGAGGCAGATGATAGATGATGGCCTTGTGTATAGAAATGATTATCATGAGAATCCACCAAGAGTTGATTATGGATTGACAGACCTTGGAAAAGATATGATGCCGATTATTAATGCATTGGCAGATTTCGGTAATTATTATAAGACGATTGTTGAATGAACCTAAGACACCTCATCACTGAATTGAATTTCAGTGGTGAGGTGCTTTTGTTTTTTTTACACTTATCTTTAAATATAGACCTACATTTTTATTTTACCCTTTGCAAACGCTTTTTCTCTTTCCTTTTTTACATATAATAGCATAAAAAAACATTACAAATAATATGAATCATTTCTCAAGTTCGTGAACCAAAAAACACAAAGCTTATTGTGAAAAAGACTGGAAAGGGTAGTCAGCTTGACTGGGTATGAGAAACAAATCAAAAAAGAGACTTATCATTTTTGCGATAAGTCTCTTTTTGTTTCTTTCTCCCAAAGTTGAAAATTACTTAGGGCTATATACCTTTTTTAGGAAAAATTACAGAATTATTTTCATTATTAGCTATTCCTTTTAATTATCTTTTCAATAAAAGGAAAAATTTTTATAAAAGAGTTATTTTAATACCTTTTTCAATTTTTGTAATATTTATTTTTTTAATTCCAGAAGTTGAAATATATAATAAAGAATTTTCTTTAAAATATGTAGTTAAAAATATCTCAAAATATAGTGATAAAACAATTATCGCATATAAATTTTCAGATATGATTAACTTAAAGAATGAGATTAAAAAAGAAATATTATTAATTGAAAATAAAGAAGAAATAGAACAAGAAAAAAATATAAAATTAATTGTTGTACGTAATAAATACATCAAAGATTTAAATCTTAAGAAATTTAAAGTAATTTATAAAAATAAAAGTTATTTTTTACTATATAAATATTGAAATATTTAATCATAAAATTAGAATAAATGAAAGGAGAATGTATATAAATATTTTATATACAACAATATATGAAAAAATTAATAATATTACTATTAATATTTTATACCATAATCTGTGAAACAATAAGTAAAAAAATAAAAATATTATATAATAAAATTTCAAAGTAATTTTTCTAAAAATATATGTTAAGTTTTTTTGGAAACAAAATAAAAAAACATTTATTTGTAACAAAAATGACACATAAAAAGTGTATACTTAAAACATAATAAATCTTTCCCCAAGATATTTTAATATAGATTAATAAAAATAGCAGAGTTTTTAAAGTTCTCTGCTGTTTTTATTTTTTGCAATTTTTTAAAGAGAGATAATATTTTGATACTCTTCAGGAGTATCTATATCTAAAAATTCTATCTTATTAGGGAAATCTACAAAGGAGATGAGGGACGAGTTTTTGATAACCTCTCTACCACCAGTATCACCTTCTAGATTTAAAAGTTCCTTTCTTTTATCTTTTGGAAAAAATACTGGGGAAAATCTTTCTCCCTCTGCTCTAGGAATAGTGATATAATTATATTTTAAAAATTCAAAATAGATTTTTAAGATACTATTTTTAGTTAGAAGTGGTTGATCTCCAGTGAAAAAAACTATTCCCTCTCCACTAGAGTTACTAACTCCTAATTTTACACTTTCACTTTGTCCAAGATGGGCATTTTTATTTTCAAGATAGATATAATTAAATTTTTTAGCTAAAGATTCTACCCAATCTTCCCTACCACATACGTATATATTGTAGAAAGGGAGAAAAGAGAGTTTTTCTAAGGTGTAACCTAATAAGTTTGTATCTCTATATGGCAGTTGTAACTTATTTTTTCCCATTCTTTTAGAATAACCAGAAGCCATTACTATAGCATCCGTGGGGATATATTTAAAGATATAATTGTTGTGTATAGAACCTAATACAAAATTATAAGAAGAATTATCTTTTTTTAATTGATTGCAAACTTCTAAAGTCAATGAAAATTTTTCAAGATAATTTTCTTCATCAATACCATTCAAGAAAATATATTTTTTACTAGAAGGAGAATTTTTAAAAAAATCACCTAATTTGATATAATCTATTAAAAAATTTTCATCAACAGTTTTATTTATATAACAATTAAATTTTTCTTTAAAAAGTTCAAACCTATGAATATTATTTTCTTCTAATTTTAAATCTAAAATATCTAAATTAATTATCCCAATAACTTTTGTAGAAAAACTTGGAATACAAGGCTCTGTATTATTCCAAGCTTTTATTTTTTTTTCTTTAGCCCCATCTCCTTCTATTAATATATAATCAAAATCTTTTTTTAAATCAAAAATCTTATCATAGGAAAGAGAGTGTAACTTATTATTTTCTATTTTCTCTCCATAAATAAATATATTTTTAGCTAATCCTTTAGTTTTATGGTTGGGTAATATTAATTCTTCATATTCATCTATTTTAGGAGTAAATATTTTAGTAGTAGTTGTAACTAATACTCTTCCTAAAGTAGAAAGCTCTCTAGCAAGTGAAAACATAAGAGAAGTCTTTCCACCAGCTCCTGTAATAGTAATAATATCCCCTTTTTTTATATCAAATACTTTTGTTAGCATCTATTCACCTCATCTTTTTTTATATTTTATGATAGAATAGGTAGTTAATGCAAGATAAATAATAAAAAAACTCAAGAACGAAAATTATTCTTGAGTTTTATATTAAGAAGATAATTTATTACCAAGTAGGAATATATCCACCTTTAAATTTTTCTAATACATATTTTTTCATCTTATCGCTTTGGTAAGCTTTTACAAAGGCTTTGATATCCTCTCTATTTTCATCACCTTTTCTTACAGCGAAAATATTAACATATGGAGATTTATTTACGTCCTCAACTAAAATAGCATCTTCAGTAGGAATGTATCCAGCTTCTACAGCATATCCACCATTGATAACACAAGCAGCTACATCTTTTATAACTCTAGGAAGTTGTGGAGCTTCTATTAATTTAAACTTTAATTTTTTAGGATTTTCAACAATATCAAATTCTGTTGCTAGTAGATTACTAGGGTCTTCTAATTTTATAATTCCAGCATTATGTAACATAATAAGTGCTCTTCCAGCATTAGTAGGGTCATTAGGAATAGCAATAATAGATTTTGCTGGGATTTCATCTACAGATTTATATTTTTCTGAATATAGTCCAAGAGCTACTACATAAGTTTCTCCTGCAGAAACTAAATCCAATCCCTTATCTTTACAAAATTGATTTAGATATTGAATATGTTGGAATGAGTTTATATCAATAGCTCCATCGGCTAATGCTAAGTTTGGAGTTACGTAGTCATTCATCTCTATCAATTCTAACTCTATCCCTTGAGCAGCTAAATCATCTTTTATTATATTAAACATTTCTACTCCTGGGTAAGAGCTAGTTCCTAATTTTAAAGTTTTTCCAAATGTAAGTCCAGATATAACTAATAGAAGTAGTATTATCAATTTTTTCATAAATTCCCTCCAGATGTTTTAAATATTTTAGAATGTAGCAACTACTCCACCATTGTAGTTAGCTAAAATATATTGTTTTACTTTTTCACTTTGTAAAGCTTTTATAAGTTTAACGATATCCTCTTTATTTTCATCTCCCTCTCTTACTGCTAAGATATTAGCATATGGAGATTCTTCTCCTTCTAGAGTTAGAGCATCTTTTACTGGAGAGAATCCAGCTTCTAAAGCATAGTTACCATTGATTACAGCAGCAGCTACGTCAGGTAAAACTCTAGGAAGTTGTGGAGCTTCAATAGGTTTAAATTTTAATTTTTTAGGATTTTCAACAATATCAAACTCTGTTGCATATAGATTGTTAGGATCAGCTAATTTGATAAGCCCTTTGTTATGTAGTAATATAAGTGCTCTTCCTCCATTAGATGGATCATTAGGAATAGCTATTGTAGCTTTTTCTGGTATATCTTCAAGTTTTGTATATTTTTTAGAGAATACTCCTAATGGTTCTATGTGGATTTTTGCAGCTGAAACAAGTTTTAAATTTCTTTCACTTGCAAATTTTTCTAAATATGGATAGTGTTGGAAGTAGTTAGCATCTATCTCTCCATCAGCTAATGAAAGGTTTGGTGTTACATAGTCAGTAAATTCTATAACTTTTAAATCTACTCCTTGAGCTTTTAAATCATCTTTTACTAAGTTTAAAAGTTCAGCATGTGGAACAGGTGTTGCTCCAACTTTTAATTCTCCAGCTAGAGAGTTTACTCCTAATGTTAAAAGTCCTGCTAATAAAAGTGTTCTTAGTGATAGTTTCATATTATCCTCTCCCTTATGTTATTATTATGTTATTATATGTTATCTATTTTTTTTGGCTCTGTAAACTAAATAATTTCCTAGTGATTGTAAAATTTGAACCACTATTATAATAACTATTACAGCATAAACCATAATATCTGTTTTAAATCTTTGATATCCAAATCTGATAGCTAAGTCTCCTAGTCCACCAGCTCCTATTGTACCAGCCATAGCAGAGAAACCTATAAGGCTAATCACTGTAACTGTTATTCCATGAATTATATGGGGCATAGTTTCAGGGATCATAACTTTAAATATTATTGTCCAGTTATTTGCTCCCATACTAGAACTAGCTTCAATAAGTCCTTTATCTACTTCGTTTAAAGCTCCTTCTATCATTCTAGCTACAAATGGAGCTGCTGAGATAGAAAGAGGAACTATTGCTGCTGTACTTCCTATTGTTGTCCCTACTATTATTCTTGAAAGCGGGAAAAGAAGTATCATAAGTATGATAAAAGGAAATGACCTTAAAGTATTGATTATAAAGTCTAATACTTTATTTAATTTTGGACTTTCTAAAATATTTCCTTCTTTAGTAACAGTAAGAAGTATTCCTATTGGGAAACCAATTAATAATGAAAAAAGTGTTGAGAAAAAAACCATGTATAATGTTTCTAATGTAGATGTCCATATCATACTAAATACCATTGTATATCACCTCTGTAAGTACTCCTGCTTCATTTTTAAACCAAGATATAGCTTCTTTTTGTTGCTCCATATCTCCAGATAGCTCTATAAATAGATGTCCTACTTTCATAGTAGAAAGATTATCAATAGAACCACCAATTATACTAAAATCTATATTGAAAGTTCTTACAGCTTGAGAGATAATAGGGTCTTCAGCTATTGTACCTAAGAAATCAAGTCTAACTATTGATTTACCTTTTGTTTTCATTATCTCTATTCCTTTTTCTTCCACTCCTGGTAGATAAGAGATTAACTCTTTAGTTACTTCAGATTGTGGATTAGAAAATATATGGTGTACACTTCCAGATTCTACAATTTTTCCATCAGCCATAACTGCTACTCTATTGCAAATATCTCTAATTACTTCCATTTGGTGAGTTATCATTACTACTGTAAGTCCAAATTGTTTTTGTATATTTTTTATTAATTCTAGTATCGATTTTGTAGTTTTAGGATCAAGAGCTGAAGTAGCTTCATCTGAAAGTAATATATCTGGATTATTTGCTAATGCTCTAGCAATAGCTACTCTTTGTTTTTGTCCTCCAGATAGTTGTGATGGATAGTAGTTTTCTTTATCTGATAATTCTACTACTTCTAATAATTCTTTAACTCTTTTATCTATATCAGCTTTATTCCAACCAGCTATCTCTAAAGAAAAAGCGATATTTTCTCCCACTGTTCTTGAAGAGAGTAAGTTAAAGTGTTGGAAAATCATTCCTATTTTTTTTCTTCTTTCTAATAAATCTTTTTTAGAAAGAGAGGTAATATCCACTCCATCTATTATAATTTTTCCACTTGTTGGTTCTTCTAATCTATTTAGAAGTCTTATTAATGAAGATTTTCCAGCACCACTTAGTCCTATTACTCCAAAGATATCTCCTGTTTTTATCTCTAAAGATACATCTTTTACAGCATGATAACCATTAGAATATATCTTATTTATCTTTTGTATCTCTATCATTTTTTCCTCCTGTAAATATTTTATAGTAAAAAAAATCTCTATTACCATCAAGTAATAGAGATTTAATAGAGCTTTTTTAGTTCTATCCATCTTTCTGGAATTAGCACCACACTTTTTAAGCAGGTTGCTGAAACGTCCTAGGGCCAGTCCCTCAGTTTCTCTTGATGGTTAATTTCTTTGTTAGAGCTATAATATAATTTTTTTATAAAAATGTCAATACTTTTTTTTAAAATATAAAAAATTTTTATTAGAGTTTATTTTTCAGGAGTAGAAGCAACAATAAAATCTTTATATTTTTGTAAACGAGTTTTATACTCTTCAGTTTTTTTAGCTTCCATAAGTTTACTTTCATTAGTTTTGATATCATTCATATGAATAAATTTTCCAGAAAGAGTATTATGAGCATGTTCTAATTGTTCTTCAGGAAATATAAATTTAAGTCCAGTTTCATTTATTTCAAACTTACCAACAATTCCACATAGGCAACAAGTAGCACTTCCATCATTTTGTACATAGAAATTTCTACTATGACAGTGAGGGCATACTCCACTATCTCCTTTGAAAGTAGCATTTTCAATATCTCTTGCTGCTAAAGTAAGATTTCTTCCAATTTCTTGAACTCTTTTTATCTTGTCATCTTCCATAATAATTCCTTTAGACCAAGGGAAAACTTCATTATCTATGGTTTTCCACATTGGAGTAAGAGATAACATTTCACAATCACACTGAATTCTAGTTGTCCAGTCAGAACCACCTATTCCAATATAAGAGATAACTTTATCTTTGAAGTTTCTTTCATCTGGTGCAACTCCACCATTTTCTTCGGCAATTTTTTTAGCTACTACATTATTTCCTCTATCCATTCTAGGACCAAAACGGTCTACTACAGTTCTAAATATTCCAGCTGCTCCTTTTTCAAAAATAGGTACTGTAAATATAATTCCATCTGCATCTAACATCTTTCCTTTTAGCCATTCAAAATCATCTTTTAACGAGCAGATATTTCCTCTACCGCTCATTAAGGCTTTAACACAAGCTATACAACCAGTACAATGTTCTAAATCTAAGTCTAAAAGTCTGATAAATTCAACTTCTGCTCCTAATTTTTTAGCTTCCATTAGAGCTTCTTTACACATAGCATCATTATTTCCATTTTTTGTTCCTGCTGAAATTCCTAATATTTTCATTTTTTAACCTTCCTTAATTATTTTATATTTGTTTTAAACTATGGTCATTTTAATTTGTAAAATGGTATTCAGTTCCATCTCTTAAAAAATCTCTTTCTGCATGTTCTTCTAAAAATATACTTACAATATCTTTATATGGAGTTAAATATGGGAAAATATCATTAGATTTAGCCCAAGTAGGTTTTTTTACATTTGGAGTTTCTTCTATCCAATTTTTTTTCCAAGTTTTAGAATCTTTATACCAAAACTCGACTATTCTAACAAAGGGAGAAGTTTTAGGTTCAATAGACTTATAAGAGAAACATCTAAGTAGATCTTTTTGTTTTATTATTTCAGGAATAAAATTATTATAGAACCATTTCTCTCCCTCATCTTCTTTAACTCCTGTTGGATATTTTAAAGCTACTACAAATCTATAAAATGGTCCATCATCATTTGTAAGTCCATAACCTTTAAAATCGTCATCAATTTTTCTATTGACAAAAACAAAGGCAGCAGGATGAGCATTTTTATTATCTTGAACTCCCCAATCTGCTCTTTTAGTAGAAGCAATAGGGTTTCCTATCATTTCATTATATCCTTCTACCCATACTTCACTCATTGCAGTTCCTTGATTTAATTCATCTTCCATCGAAAAAGGATCTTCTCTCCAATAATGTTCAGTCATTCTCCAGTTATAAGCTCCATATTTTTCTCCACCTTCAGGAATAGGAAGAGCTCTGTAAGTTGAATATCCTGCTAAAATAGGACCATTAATATTGATTGTATCTTGAGCATGATATTTAAAAAGCCACCTATTAGCTTTAGGTAAATCATTAAGATCAGTTAAATTTAAAATTAAATAGCTTCTTTTTAATTGAGAGGCTAGAATTGGATTATTAAAAAAGATAAAAATTAATAATCCTAAAATAAAAATAATTTTTCTTTCTTTCATAAAAAACACTCCTTTTATGTGGTTAAACACATGTTTTTGTTAAAAAAATAGAGTAAGATCACTCTAAATTTTTTATAATTTTATCTAATACATCGGAAAAAATTTTTTTCTCCTCTTCAGATACATTTTTAAAAACAGTATCTAAACTATGTTCTACAGTTTCTACAACATCACTTTGTATTTGTTTACCTAACTCTGTTAAAAATATTAAATTTATTCTTTTATCATTGAGAGAATTTTTCTTTATAATCAAACCTTTTTTTATAAGAGTATCTACAAGTCTAGAAACACAAGTATGATCTTTTCCAATAAGAGTTCCTATTTGATTTTGAGTAATTCCATTGCTTTCTAATAAAAAGTTAATAACACCCCACTGTTCAGGAGTTATCATAAAATTATTTTCTTTTAATTTTTTATTAAAATTTAAAGTAGTTAATCTAGAAGCTTTATCTAGTTTAAAACCTAAAGATTTTTTTAAATTATAATCACTCATAGTATCTCCTTTTATAATAAGTGTTTAAACACATATTGTTTATATCACATAAAAAAGTTTTTTTCAAGAGTTTATTGACAAAAAAATAAAAAAAGTTTAGAATACTTTGTAAGCAAACTTTTTTAAGTAGGAGTATAATTATGAAAAGAGAAAAAAATGAAGATATTGGTTTTTTTGTAAAAAAAATAAGTAACCATATAGAGAGAGAGATGTATAATCAATATAAAAATTATAGTTTAAAAGATATTACCTTAATGAATATAATGATTATAAATTTTCTAGCAACTGTTGATAAAGATAAAGAAGTCTTTCAAAAGGATATAGAGGAGGAGTTTTATATCAATAAAGCAACTGCATCAAAGATGCTTTCGTTGATGGAGGAAAAAAGTCTAATAGAAAGAGTTCCTTTAGAAAATGATGGAAGGTTAAAAAAAATAGTTGTTTTAGAAAAAGGAGAGAGTTTAAAAATAGTTGGAAAAGAGATAATAAATAATTTGGAAAATAAATTAAAAAAAGATATCACTCAAGAAGAACTAGATATATTTAAGAAAGTTTGTAGATTATTAATAAAGAATATGGAAAAGTAGATTTTCCTATTTTAAAAGCAAAGTTTGCTAGCATACTAAAAAACGGAGGAAAAATGGAGAAAAATAAAAATTTATTTGAAAAAGTTGAAGTAAAAAAAGCAGTTATGGAGATGGCTATCCCTACAATAATCTCGTCATTAATTGTAGTAATATACAATATGGCAGATACATTTTTTGTAGGACAGACTCAAAATCCACTTCAAGTGGCAGCTGTATCTTTAACAAATCCAATTTTTGTAATGTATATGGCTATATCTCAACTTATTGGTATTGGAGGAAGTACATTGATTTCAATATTTTTAGGAAAGAGAAAAAGAAAATATGCAAAGCAGTGTTCAAGTTTTTCTTGTTATTCATCATTAGGATTGGGAGTAATTTTTGGAGCTATAATCATAATTTTTATGGATAATATATTAAAATTATTGGGTGCTACTCTAGATACATATATTTTTGCAAGAGAGTATCTGTTTTATATAGCTCTAGGTGGACCTGTTATTTTATTTTCTAATGCTTTTGGTCATACTGTTCGTGGAGAAGGAGGAGCTAAGGCATCAATGATAGGTGGAATGATTGGAACAATTGTAAATATAGTTTTAGATCCAATATTTATCTTAACTTTAGGAATGGGAACAGCAGGAGCTGCTATAGCTACAGTTATTGGAAATATAGCTGGCACATTATATTATATTTATTATTTTAATTATAGAAGCCCGTTATTAACAATATCACCTAGATATTTTACTTTTAGTCAAGAAGTAGCAGGAAGTTTGTTAAAATTAGGAATACCTGCAGGAATAAATTCAGGGCTTATGAGTATCTCTACCATATTTTTAAATAATATTTTACTTATCTACGGAAATAGTGCAGTTGCTGCTATGGGAATAGTAACAAAGATATATCTATTAATAGCTCTAATACATATGGGAATTGCTAATGGTATCCAACCTCTTTTAGGATATTGTTATGGAGCTAAATTAAAAAAGAGATTTATGGATATTATGAAGTTTAGTTTAAAATTTTCAATAAGTATAGGCTTAATATTGACAGTAATTTATATAGTTTTTAGTAAAGAGATAATAGAATTATTTATTCAAGATAGAGAGGTTATTGAATATGGGGCAAAGATGTTAGTGGCTACTTCGTTAGCAGGACCTATATTAGGAGTAATGTTTTTATCAATAAATGGAATGCAGGCTATTAATAATCCTCTACCTGCTACTGTATTATCTTTAGCAAGACAGGGCTTATTGTTTATACCTTTGCTATTTGTGATGAACTCTTTTTTAGGATTGACAGGAGTTAACTTCACACAAACTGTAGCAGACTATATTTCTATTGTAATAGGAGTATTTTTATTTATAAATTCATTAAAAAAAGTAAAAGAATAAAAAATAGGAGCTAATACAATTTAAAATTTGTAATAGCTCCTTTAATTTATAAGTTTATAAATTTTTTCTTATCTTTTTTCTTAGAAAACTTAAATGAAAAAGGAAGTTCCTTTCTAAGAATAATTATACTAACAATAAAACACATAAAATCTGAAGCTGGAAGAGATAACCAAACCCCAGTTTCTTTTAAAAATAATGGAAGTACAATTATTGAGATTATAAAAAATACAATGCTTCTCAATGAAGAGATTATATTAGATAGTTTTGTCATTCCCTTAGATTGTAAATATGATATATTGATGAAGTTTGCTCCTTGAAAGATAATAGCACTAGCAAATAAAATCAATCCGTGTGCTGCTAAATCAACAAGAGCTTTATCATTATTAAATAATTTTACTAGATGTTTTCCAAAGAATATTACAGTTAATAGTATAGATGAAGATATAAAGAAAGTAACTATATGCCCTAATCTATATGTTTTTTTAACTCTCTCATACTCTTTTATTCCGTAGTTATAGCTTATAACAGGTTGTATCCCTTGAGATAATCCAGTAAATAGACATCTAAATATATAACAAATATATGCAACAATACAGTAAGCTGATACTCCAATTTCTCCTAAAAATTTCATAAAGGAGATATTAAAAAGAGCATTGGTAAGTGCAGCTGTAAACTCGATTGTAAATGATGGAAATCCAATAGAGATAATATTTTTAAGAAAAGTTAATTTTAACTTTTGGAATTTATATTTTATTTTACAATCTATTCTATAAAAATATTTTACTAAAAATAAAAAAGAAAATAATTGTCCAATAGCTGTGGCAAAAGCACCACCAAAAACTCCCCATTTAAATACTATGATAAATAACCAATCTAGAAATACATTAGTAATAGCTCCAATAACCATAGATATAAAAGCGTATACAGGAGATTTATCATTTCTAACTACTGCATTTAAACTATTAGATAGCATCAAAAATATCATAGCAATAACACAAGTATATAGGTATGTTTTAACTTGTAAAGCTAACTGCTTACTTGAACCTAATAAAAAGATTAAACTATCTCCACTAATTAAAACTAATCCCAAAATAATAATATAGGAAATAATATTCAAAGTAACTATATGTGAAAAACAAGTATTTTTAAACTTAATATTTTTAGAATGTAAGGACATTAAAGTAGCTCCACCAGTTCCAATCAATAAACTTATGGCAATACCAAGATTGATAACAGGATAAGCAATATTTACAGCAGCAAGTCCGTCAGCTCCTACCCCTTGTCCAATAAAAATTCCATCTACAATAGCGTAGAGAGCATTAACCATCATACCAGTAACAGCAGGTATTGAAAAATTAAAAAATAGTTTTGAAACAGAGTCTCTTTTTAAATCAATAGCCTTAGACATTATTCCTCCAAATAAAAAATTAAAATCTCATTACAATAGAGTAAGGTATAAACTTAAAATAGTCAAGGAGAAATTAAAATATAGTAAGATTTAATTTCTTAGATAAATCTTCTAAAAGAGCAACACCAGCAATAGGATTTCCTTTTTCATCTAGAGATGGACCATAGACACCAATAGCCATCTTACCAGGGACAACAGATAGTATTCCACCACCTACACCACTTTTAGATGGGATACCAACTCTTATAGCAAACTCTCCAGAACTATCATACATTCCACAAGTAACCATTAATGTTTTTATAATAGTGGCTACTCTTGGTGGGATAATTGTTTCTCCAGTAGAAATTTTTCCATTATTAACTAGAAACAGTGCTATTTTTGAAAGAGTTTCAGCAGTCACCTCAATAGAACATTGTTTGAAATAAACTGTAAGAGCATCTTCTACATTTCCATCAATTATGCCCTCACTTTTCAAAAAATACCCCATAGCTCTATTTCTATTTCCTGTTTCTGCTTCTCCACAATAGATTTTATAATTTACATCAAGAGTACTGTCTTCAGAGATTAATTTAAAAAAGTCCAAAAGACGTTCGAATTTCTCTCTAGCATCTTTTCCTTTTATCATAGAGGAAACAGCAATCGCTCCAGCATTAATCATAGGATTATAGGGCTTTCTTCCACGAGAAGTTTCAAGTTTTACTATTGAGTTAAATGGATCGCCAGTAGGTTCCATACCTACTTTAGAGAATACATATTCCTCGCCATTGTCTAGAATTGCTAGCATAAGAGTTACTATTTTAGATATACTTTGTATAGTGAATTTTGTATTCCAATCTCCAGCATGAAATTTATTTCCAGTGATATCAGTTATAAAAATTCCTAGAGCATCTTTTTGGGCTTTATCTAGTTCTGGAATATAGTTAGCAACATTCCCATATTGACTAATAGGTCTATTTTTTATAACTAATTCATCTAATACTTCATTTAATTTCATTTTTTCACCTCTTCATATTTATAAGATAATTATATCAAAAAAATAAAATTATTTAAACTTTTTAAAGAAAAACTACGTCAAAAAAACATAGTAATTAATTCATAAAATTCTTTCCCCAAGAAAAAAGAGGAGTTTGTATATTCGGTGCAAACTCCTCTTTTTATCAAAATTATTTTTTAGCAGGAACTATCTCTATCCAATATCCATCTGGGTCTCCTATAAAATAGATTCCCATAGCTGGATTTTCGTATATAATAACTCCCATCTCTTTATGTTTTTTGTAAGCTTCTTCATAATTTTCAGTAGTAAGGGCTAAGTGGAACTCTTCATCTCCTAGATCATATTTTTCCTCTCTATCTCTAAGCCAAGTAAGTTCAAGAGAAAAATGTCCCTCTCCATCTCCAAGATAAATTAATTTATAGCTCCCATCTTCAGCTTCCTTTCTTCTTACTTCTTTTAATCCTAAAGCTTCCTCATAAAATTTTAAGCTTTTTTCTAAATCTAATACATTAAAGTTGAAATGGTTAAATTTAAACATATTAATCCTCCTTAAAAAGTTGATAGATAAATTATATCAAAGCAGAATAAAAGTTGTCAAAAATAATATTAACAGCTATAATATAGAGAATAGTTGTATTTAGGAGGTAGAGATGAAGATTTTTTATATTTATCACAGTGGATTTGCAGTAGAAACAGAAAATTATAAGTTAGTGTTTGATTATTATATGGAACCTAAAAGAAATAGTGGAAATTTTAGAATAGATGATTTTATAAAAAATGATAAAAAATTATTAGTATTTTCATCTCATGGACATGGGGATCATTTTAATAGTGAGATATTAAAGTGGAAAGAAAAAAATTCAAAGGTAGAATATGTTTTAAGTGATGATATTAAAGCAGAAGTAAAAAAATATTTTGTAAAAGAGGGAGATACTCTAAGCATAGATGGATTAGAGATAAAAGTTTTTGGATCAAGTGATTTAGGGGTATCCTATTTTGTAAAATGTGATGGAAAGAGATTCTTTCACTCAGGAGATTTAAATTGGTGGGCTTGGCCAGATGATACACCAAAAGAAGAAGAGGATATGAGAGATCTTTATATGAGTAAAATGAAAAAAATAGTAGAGAATATAGAAAAAGTAGATTATCTATTTTATCCAGTTGACCCAAGATTAGAGGAAAATAGCTTCTTAGGTGTGGAAGATTTTATAAAAAGAGTTGAAGTAAAAAATATAATTCCAATGCATATGTGGGATAAGTATAAAATAGCTGAAGAGTTGGAAAAAAGAGTTAATATAAATGTTATAAGAATTGTAAAAAATTGTGAGAAAATATTTGAGATATAGGGGGAGAATTTTTATGTTAACAATAAGATTTGCAAAAAAAGAGGATGTAGAGAGAATAGCTGATATAGAATTAGAATGTTTTCCAGTAGCAGAAGCAGCTGATAGAGAGACATTAAAAATAAGATTTGAAGCTTTCAGTGAAAATTTCTTAGTAGCAGAAAAAGATGGAAAAGTAGTAGGATTTATAAATGGTTGTACAACTAATACTCCAGAACTTCCAGACGAGCTGTATCATAATACAAAACTACATAAACCTAATGGAGATTATCAGACAGTTTTTGGACTAGATGTAGTACCTGAATATAGAAAACAGGGAATAGCTGAAGAATTGTTGAAAAAATTAATAGGATTGAGTATAGAAAGGGGTAAGAAAGGAGTAGTTCTTACTTGTAAAGACCATTTAGTACATTATTATTCTAAATTTGGGTTTAAACATCTAGGAATATCAGCATCTTCACATGGAGGAGCAAAGTGGAATGATATGTATTTAGAGCTAAAGAATAAATAAAATATTGATAAAATTCGTATTTTTTGATATAATATACTCTGAATAAAAATTAAGGATAGTAAGGGTAGAGAAGATTATGAGCTTAGAAAAGAGAGATGATATACTAGAAAAAATATACTTTATGTTAAAAATAGACGAGAGAGGAGCCTATGTTACTCCAGTAGATTCTAATGGAGAGATGTTGGAAAATATTGAGGTAGATGAAGAGGCAGAAGATACTACTAGTCAGATTTTAACATATATAAAGGGAATAAAAGAGGATAGTTTTTTTATAGATTGGGAAAATGAATATGAAGAAGCATATCTAAATGAACACCCAGATTTGATAGAATATCTGATAGATAATCCTAAACTTGTAAATGAAAAAATGGAGCCACTTAAGTGGGTAAAAAGAGAGAACACACTAGCTCTTATAATTAAAGAAAAGGAAAATAGTGCTACATCTTTAAATACAGAGCTTTTATTAAATGGTTCTATAAATGATTTTATAATTATAAATGAGGATTTAATTTTAGCTAATAATACTTTTTATATTATAGATATGGAGAGTAATGATTTCCATACCTTAAAAGAGTTAGTTGGAACTATTGATGAATCAGGATTAGAAAATTTTTTAACTCTTACTATAAAATATTTTAAAAATATTGAGATAGAATACAAGGATTATAAGGTTGTAAGAGGAGAAAAGTGCACTCCTAATCCACAATTAGTAATAGAGAAAATATCCTATGATAATAGTTTGTATCTTCAGGTTACTTTAATGGTATCAGGTATGCATTATGATTTTTTAAAGGGACATGAGATAGAAAAAGTAGCTATTGTTAATAATATGGAGAAAAAAATATCTATTTGTGAAGTGGATATAAGTAGGATATCTGAGGCAGTAGAGGATATTGTAAAGATTTTAGCAAAAAATCAGAAAAATTTAAAGGTAAGAGCAAGTTATTATTTAGATGAAAGTAATCTAATTATTATGCAGGAAAAATTAGCTAAAGAGTTTATTATGCAGGACTTACTACAGTTAGCTTCTAAGTATAGAGTTGTAGGAACTGATAAACTTAGAAAGTATAATATAAAAGCAGTAAAACCAAAGGTTATAGGAAAATTTAGCCATTCTATAGATTTCTTAGAAGGAGAGATAGAGTTAGAGATAGAGGGAGAAAAGTTTTCTATACTAGATGTTCTTTCATCATATAAAAAAGATTCTTATATAATGTTAAGTGATGGAACAAGTGCTCTAATCAATAAGAAATATATTGAGAAATTAGAGAGACTTTTCAAAGATAGTGATAAGAAAAAAGTAAAACTTTCTTTCTTTGATTTACCTCTTGTAGAGGAATTGATAGAGGATAAGATTTTCTCTGAAGAGATGAATAGAACAAGAGATTTCTTTAAGGGAATAAATAATATAAAAAATTATGATATAGAACCTCCAAAGGTAAAAGCCCAACTTAGAGAGTATCAAGAGTATGGATATAAGTGGTTGTCATACCTAATGGATAATAATTTAGGAGGTTGCCTAGCAGATGATATGGGACTTGGAAAAACTCTACAAGCTATCTCTGTATTGACAAGATTACACCAAGTAAAAGGGAGAAAAAGCTTAGTAGTTATGCCAAAATCTCTTATCTACAACTGGGATGGTGAGATAAAAAGATTCAGTCCTAAATTAAAGGTTGGAATATACTATGGAAACTTTAGAAATAGAGATATTATAAAGAAAAATAGTGTAATACTTACAACCTATGGAACTATTAGAAATGATATTGAGATTATAAGGGATTATGACTTTGATGCTGTAATATTAGATGAATCTCAAAATATAAAAAATGTAAATGCACAAACAACAAAGGCTATTATGTTACTTAATGCTAAACATAGAATAGCTCTAAGTGGAACACCTATAGAAAATAATTTAAGTGAGTTATATTCATTATTTAGATTTTTAAATCCATCAATGTTTGGAACAATGGAAGAGTTTAATAACTATTATGCTATTCCAATTCAAAGGGAAAATGACCAAGAGGCAATAGAGGAACTTAAGAAAAAGGTATATCCATTTATCTTAAGAAGAATAAAAAAAGAGGTTTTGAAAGATTTACCTGATAAGATAGAAAAAACTATGTATATTGAGATGAATCCAGAACAGAAAAAACTTTATGAAGAGAGAAGAAACTACTATTACAATATGGTACACTCTCAAATAAAAGAGAATGGATTAGGAAAGACACAGTTTTTTATATTACAAGCTTTAAATGAGTTAAGACAGATAACAAGTTGTCCAGAATCAAAAAGTGTTGGAGTAACTTCTAGTAAGAGAGAGGTACTTATCAATAACATATTAGATGCAGTGGAAAATGGACACAAAGTGTTAGTATTTACAAACTATATTAACTCTATAAAAAATATCTGTGATGACTTAGAAAAATATGGAATAAAATATCTTTCTATGAGTGGAGCCACTAAGGACAGACAACTATTAGTAGATAAATTCCAAAAAGATAATAAATATAAAGTTTTTGTAATGACTCTTAAAACAGGAGGAGTAGGATTAAACCTTACTGCTGCTGATACAATATTTATCTATGACCCTTGGTGGAATAAGACAGTTGAAAATCAAGCAATAGATAGAGCTTATAGATTGGGACAAGATAGAACAGTATTTTCATATAAACTGATACTAAAAGATACTATTGAAGAGAAGATACTTCAATTACAAGAATCAAAAATAAAACTTCTAGATAGTTTAATATCTGAAGATAGTTCTAGTTTAAAAACACTTACTGAAAAGGATATTGAATTTATTTTAGGAGAATAAAAAAGTTTAGGAGAAGAGATGGCAATAAGTAAAGATAGATTTAGAGAGGCAGTAAATGAGTTTTACTCTAAGGAAGTTTTATTTAAACTTTATACTAAATATTTTTTAGACTGGATAGCTGAAGGGTATATAGGGAGTAACCTAGGACTTTTTGAAATCTCTTTAATTAGTGAAAATAGTAATAAACAGACTTTTTTAGATTTGTTAGAGCAATTTTATTCTAAGGAAGAGATATTCTGTACAATCTTTGAAAAACTGGATAAAGATGTAAGAGAAGTTTTTGAAGAGGTTGCTTGGAATGGGAAATTTTTTATTACTAATAGAGAAAGATTTTTAAAATTAGAAAATAATTATGATATCAATAAGGATTTAAAAGAGGAGTTTTTATTTTTTAAAGCTGATAAGGATATAAAAAAGGGAGAGTATCTCTATTTAGATTATGATATTCTTAGAGTAATAAGAAAATATATGAAAAAGCCAGAGGAATATAATATTATTCCACAGAAAAAAATAAAAGCGAACCTTGTAAACAGTAATGAGAAAGAGTTAATAGAAAACTTTAAGATGTATTTTGAGTTTTATTCTCAAGGGGGAGTAAAATTATCAAGTAGTGCTAAGATATTGAAAGAATCAAAGCTTAATATGAAAAAATATTGTAATATAACTGAGTATTATGAAGATTCTAAAGATTTAGATTATCTAAAAACTGAAACAATAGCACTTTTCTTTTTCTTAGTAAAAGATAAATATATTGATGAAAATTATTTTAAAGTATCAAATATAAAAAATATAGTTGGAGATTTCATAAGTGGAGAGCTTATCAAAGAGGAAAATTATCACTATACTTCTCTTTACTTAAACTACTTAAAGGGAGTAAAGAATATTTGGAAATCTAAAGAGGAGATAAAAAGAGGATTTGCAACTATTAAAAAGATAATAGATGAGCTACCAGATGATAAGCCTGTAAGTGTAGATAATATTATAAAGGCAATACTATATAGAGATGAGTTTATTGAAATAATAGATGTAAAAGATGCCTACGATTATATTTATATAAATGAGGCTAACTATGAGAGAACAAAGATTTTAAACTATGAAAAGTATCAGATGTATGTTGTGATACCATTTATAAAATCTGTGCTATTCCTATTAGGAGTATTAGGAGTATTTGAAATCTATTATGATTACCCATCAATTAATAACTCTCTATATCTAAAAAATGGATATCTAAGTAAATATGATGGAATTAAATATATTAAATTTACAGAATTAGGAAGATATTGTTTTGATAGAATAGATGAGTATGACTTTAAAAATGCAAAAGAAGATGGAGAGGTAATCCTAGATGAAGATAGACTTATAGCTACTCTTATGGGAGATGCTCCAGTTAAGACAATGTTTTTAGAGAGAGTATCTCAAAGAATAGCTACAAATAAATATAAGTTTACTAGAGAAAATTTCTTAAGAGGAATCAGTAGCTCTAAGGAGATAGAGGAAAGAATAAATGAATTTTATACAAAAATAACTTCTGAACCTAACCAACTTTGGAGAGAGTTTTTTGAAGATATTTTAGAAAAAAGTAGTGTTATAAAAGCTGAAAGTCAATTTGTAGTTTTAAAACTAAAAAATGATAAAGAACTTATAAAAACTATTACTAAAGATGAAAGATTTAAACCTCTTATGTTAAAAGGGGAAGATTTCCACTTATTGATTAAAAGTGAAAATGTAAGTGAAGTAATTAGTTTATTTAAAGAGCATGGTTATTATGTAAATTTCTAATATTTTATATTTAGATTTTAGTTTTATAAAAATTATAAAATTCAAGAATAAAGAAGATTGAGAAGAATAAATAGAGCAAGTCAGCAAAAGCGAACGCTAAAAAACACAATTGTTTGAGTGAAGCGAGTTTTGTGTTTTTAGTGAGCTGAGCCATACTTGCTCTTTATTTTTTGAACGAGAGTTATTCTTAAATTATTTTATTTAATTCCCATATGAGCAGCAATAACTACTTTTTGAACTTCTGAAGTTCCTTCATAGATTTCAGTAACTTTAGCATCTCTCATCATTCTTTCCACTGGGAATTTTTTAGAATATCCATTTCCCCCAAATAATTGAACTGCCTTAGTTGTAACTTCCATAGCTATTTCTGAAGCAAATAATTTTGCCATAGATGCCATATATCCATAATCCTCTCCTAAATCTTTCATATTAGCAGCTCTATAAGTCATAAGTCTAGCAGCATCTATTTTTGTTTGTAAATCAGCTATGACAAATTGAGTATTTTGGTGGTGTGATATAGGTTTGCCAAGTTGCATTCTATTTTTTACATAATCTATTGCAGCATCTAAAGCTCCTTGTGCAAGTCCTACAGCTTGAGCTGCTACACCTATTCTTCCACCATTAAGTGTAGACATAGCTATTTTTAATCCTTCACCTAAGTTTCCAAGTAAATTTTCTTCTGGAATAGTACAGTTATCGAAGAAAAGCTCAGCAGTAGAAGAACCTCTTACTCCCATTTTATCCTCTGCTTCACCTACAGAAAATCCTTTTGTTCCTCTCTCTACAATAAAAGCTGAAAGAGTTCCATTTTCTAAATCTGTTTTAGCAAATACAACAAAGATATCAGCTTCATGTGAGTTAGTAATTAAAACTTTTTTACCATTTAATACATATTTATTTTCATTTTTTATTGCAGTTGTTTTAGTTCCAGCTTCAGCTTCTGTCCAACCAAAAGCTCCTAATTTTTTACCGCTAGCTAATGGAGTTAGATATTTAATTTTTTGCTCCTCAGTACCATAAGTAGCTATTGGCCAAGAGCATAAAGAAGTGTGTGCTGACATAATAACACCAGTAGAGGCACAAGCTTTTGATAACTCTTCAACAGCTGCTACATAAGTTAAGTTATCCATTTCAAGTCCACCATATTTTTTCTCAAAAGGTATTCCCATAATACCATTTTCTCCTAATAATTTAATAGTATTAACAGGGAATGATGCTTCTTTATCTATTTTAGCTGCGATAGGAGCAACCTCTTTCATAGTTATATCTCTCACTTTTGATAAAAATACTTCTTGTTCATTAGAAAATTTGAAATTCATAATAGCCTCCTAAAAATATTTATTTTATTTCTTATTTATGTCTTGATTTTATCATAAAAAACAATTTGGCATCATTAAGACAACGAATTTGTGAGAACTTAAAGTATATAGAAACAAGACAACAAAAAGGTTATATGAAGTGCTTAAATATAAAAAATAAACAGAAAAATTTTTCTGTCCCGTTCGATAAAATATGCTACATAGAATCAATAAAAAGCACTCATAAATTGATTTTATATTATGATAATGGCTTTCTATGCATTACTGAAAGATATTGAAAAGGAACTTGACAGCCGATTTATTCGCTGTCACAAATCTATTATAGTAAACAAAAACAAAATAGTCAATATTGACAAAAAGAAACATACCATTGAATTATCGCACAATTATCATTGTATTTATTCACCAAGATGTAAGGAGATTATAAAATGAATTTATCACAGATTACTATACTTCTATCTAACACAATTTCTT
>ERZ833515.853-NODE-853-length-24315-cov-16.253339_pt1 | contig 24315 bp, 19 predicted proteins | sample MGYA00519949_ERZ833515 | MGnify/ENA primary metagenome ERZ833515 (study PRJEB31850, sample SAMEA3708741) | human gut metagenome | biome: human gut; feature: human-associated habitat; material: faeces | place: China | collected 2014 ...
AATTTTTCTTTGCTTCTTTCTTTTGTTTCAAGACAAAAGAAAGATGATTACGAGATAAAAGAAAGATGATTGTAATACAATTGTAACATGTATGACACCTCCCTGCAACGTCAAATCCCGTCCTTTGCAACTGGAAACAACATACACATATTATTTATGGAGACTATTTATTTATGCATTATCATCTTCCTCTTCGTCCTTGCCGTCTTCGATCTGATAGTCGGAGTCAGCAATGACGCAGTCAACTTCTTAAACTCCGCGGTAGGTGCCAAAGCCGCTTCGTTTAAAACCATCCTTTTCATAGCCGGCGTCGGCATATTTATTGGCGCCTCCCTATCCAATGGCATGATGGACATAGCCCGGCACGGCATCTACCAGCCCGAGCACTTCTACTTTGCCGAAATCATGTGCATCCTGTTAGCCGTCATGCTGACCGACGTAGTACTGCTGGACGTATTCAACTCCATGGGTATGCCCACCTCCACTACCGTTTCATTAGTCTTTGAACTACTTGGAGGAACCTTCGCCCTCTCACTTATCAAAGTACATAATAGCGACACCCTCGGTTTGGGCGACCTCATAAACACCGACAAAGCCCTTTCCGTCATCATGGCCATTTTCGTATCCGTCGCCATCGCCTTCTTCTTCGGAATGATCGTACAATGGCTGGCCCGTGTGATATTCACCTTCAACTATACGAAAAAGATGAAATACAGCATTGCCCTCTTCGGAGGTGTAGCCGCTACCGCCATCATCTATTTCATGCTTATCAAAGGACTGAAAGACAGCTCCTTCATGACCCCCGAAAACAAACACTGGATACAAGACAACACATTGATGTTAATCGCCGTCTTCTTCGTGTTCTTCACCGTACTGATGCAAATCCTTCACTGGATGAAAATCAACGTTTTCAAAGTAATTGTATTGATGGGCACCTTCGCCCTTGCTCTCGCTTTTGCCGGCAACGACCTTGTCAACTTCATCGGTGTTCCCCTCGCAGGCTTCTCCTCTTTTATGGACTATACCGCCAACGGAGGAGGAAATCCGAACGGCTTCCTGATGACCTCCCTGCTGGGGCCCGCCAAAACCCCGTGGTATTTCCTTATCGGAGCCGGAGCCGTTATGGTCTACGCCCTCTGTACTTCTAAAAAGGCACATGCCGTAATTAAAACATCCGTCGACCTTTCCCGTCAAGATGAAGGAGAAGAAACATTCGGAAGTACCCCGATTGCCCGTACAGTAGTCCGCATCAGTATGACACTTGCCAACGGAATCTCCCGCATTATGCCAAGTGGCAGCAAAGAATGGTTTGACTCCCGCTTCCGCAAAGACGAAGCCATCATTGCCGACGGAGCAGCTTTCGACCTTGTCCGCGCTTCTGTCAACCTAGTATTAGCGGGTCTGCTCATCGCCTTGGGAACTTCCCTGAAACTTCCTCTTTCTACCACCTACGTAACCTTCATGGTAGCTATGGGTACCTCCTTGGCCGACCGTGCCTGGGGACGTGATTCTGCCGTTTATCGTATTACCGGCGTATTAAGCGTCATCGGTGGCTGGTTCATCACTGCCGGAGCTGCCTTCACCATCTGTTTCTTCGTAGCCCTCGTACTTCATTATGGAGGAAATATCTCTATCATCGCACTCATCGGTATAGCTGTATTCATCCTGATCCGTAGCCAAGTGATGTACAAAAAACGCAAAGCGAAAGAACAAGGTAACGAAACTCTGAAGCAACTTATGCAAGCCACAGACAGCACAGAAGCCCTGCAACTGATGCGTAAGCACACCCGCGAAGAACTTTCCAAAGTGCTGGAATATGCAGAAACCAACTTCGAACTGACCGTCACTTCTTTCCTCCACGAAAATCTTCGAGGACTGCGTCGTGCTATGGGTTCCACAAAATTTGAAAAACAGCTCATCAAACAGATGAAACGTTCCGGCACCGTAGCCATGTGCCGCCTCGACAACAACACTGTACTCGAAAAAGGACTTTATTACTATCAAGGCAACGACTTTGCCAGCGAACTGGTTTACAGTATTTCTCGTCTCTGCGAACCTTGCCTGGAACATACCGACAACAATTTCAACCCGTTGGATGCCATTCAGAAAGGTGAATTCAGCGATGTTGCCGAAGATATTACATATCTGATTCAGCAATGCCGTAAGAAAATGGAAAACAACGAGTACAACAATCTGGAAGAAGAAATCCGCCGTGCCAACGACCTCAACGGACAGCTTTCGCTATTGAAACGTAAGGAACTGCAACGCATCCAAAGCCAATCGGGAAGCATCCGGGTTAGCATGGTATATCTCACGATGGTTCAGGAAGCACAGAACGTAGTCACTTACACCATCAACTTAATGAAAGTAAGCCGTAAATTCCAAATGGAGACTGAAATGCCGTAAAGGCTGGAAACGATAACGTCCTTCACTGGAAAAAACGAATGATAACTCGAAAGAAAAGGACTGCTTGATAAACCCTATTTATATAAGTGAGGGTATGTCAAACAGTCTTTTCTTTTTAGAAAGTGGTTGGATAAAAAAGCTCTGTTCTTTAGCATTTGATTTGATAAAATTGTATATTTATAGTCGGTAAGATATTTGAGACGATTTAAAATGCAATGGTGTAAAAATGAAATGAATGAAATATCAATTAGAAATAACTACTTTACTGGTTCCTGTCAATGTGCATCAGTTGTTTGAGAAATGTGAATGGCCCGAACTAAACAGTTTTGACAAAGAAATGGTTGAGAACTATTTCTCTGATTTGGTAAATGGTATTCAAACCGATGAGGCTTTGGACGATTGGACGCTGACCGTTGTCCTTTATATCGGCACTTATTTGGGAGCCAGCCATATTAGTATCCGGAAACATGGAATCACCGATACGACAACAAAAGAAAAAGTGTTGACGATCGGTATACCTCTCCCTTGCAGTAAAACCGTTCGTTGGGGAGTGAAGAAGAAAGAACGTTTTACCGGTAAAACACCGGATGAAAGCTATAGGAGGAATAACAGGCTGCTTCCCGTCTACTTTGCGAAATATGATACTATGGGAACCTATATTGAAGATAACATCCGGATAGCCCTTTTGAATTTGTTTGAAGTAGGTTTTACCTTGAAAGGATATAAAGTAAAGAAACGGTGATAGTAACTGAATCGTAATCAAACTTCCTTTTCATAGGGATTAAACTTGCTTATCCCGGCAGGAAAACGTATCTTTGTTGGTAAGAAAACTATAACCGCAAGTTCTGATTATAAAACCGGAACTTTTGATTATGTAATCAGAAGTTTCAGTTATAAAACCAGAACTTGCGGTTTTAGTTTGCCCTAAGGGAAAAAGAACTTTTCTTCTAGGGGAGAACAAGTTTTCTACCTATAGCAAGGATGTTTTCTATTAGTAATCAATATTTCAAATAAACTTTAGTACTATGGCAATGTATGTAATGGAAGAAATGCCCGATATTCATGGAACGGGCGAACAAGTACTTTATCCTCGGTTTGCAATGATGGATCAGGTTTCTACCGAGGAGCTGATACGTCAGATAGCATCCAGTAGTGGTTTTAATGTCGGAGATGTGGAAGGCGTAATTACACAAATAGGTATTGAGATGGCACATCAGATGGCAGAAGGCAAGTCTGTGAAGCTGGATGGCATTGGAACATTCTCTCCTTCGTTGGCGTTATGCAAAGATAAAGAGCGTGAAAAGGCCGGAGAAGGCGAAACCCATCGTAACGCACGAAGCATTGTGGTGGGAAACGTGAACTTTCGTGTAGACAGGAAGATGATAAGGCGTATCAATGGAAGATGTCTGCTGGAAAGAGCTCCGTGGAAGTCGCAACGTTCTTCACAGAAGTATACTCCGGCGCAACGGCTTGCATTGGCTGTCAGATATTTGGAGGAACATCCTTTTTTGACAGTCTACGAATACCGGAAGCTGACAGGTCTGCTGCGCACAGCGGCTACCAATGAATTGCGCCAATGGGCGTATACGCCCGGTTCTGGTATCGGGATTGATGGCAGAGGAACACATCGGGTGTATATAAAGAAAACATAATTCATCATATTTGTATGATGATACTTTGAGATTTTGAATTAAGAGCATTGGGGGGAATTGCGGTGAGGGCGCTTTTCTTCAGGGACGTGCTTGAGTGATAACTAAAATTAATAAAAATGGGGAATTTGATTTCATTTATGAAGGAAGTAGCTGAAGGGCTTCGAAAAAGTGGGAATTATGGAACTGCTCATGTTTACAGGAGTAGCATGAATGCTATCATTGCATTTAACGGGAGCAGGAATCTGTCATTCAAGAAAGTGAATCAGGAGTTTCTTAAAAGTTTTGAAACGTATTTGCGGGAAAAGGATTGTAGTTGGAACACGGTTTCAACCTATATGCGTACATTGAGGGCGGTGTACAACCGCGCGGTTGACCGTCGTATGGCATCTTATATACCGCATCATTTCCGGTATGTTTATACAGGAACGCGTGCTGACAGAAAGCGTGCACTGGAAAAGGAGGATATGGAACGATTGATGAAAGAGCTTCCCAAACAAATTCATCAGGGAAGGGAAGAATTACAACGTACGCGCGCGTACTTCTTCTTAATGTTCATGCTTCGTGGTATGCCGTTCGTAGATCTTGCGTATCTTAAAAAGCAGGATATGGTGGGGAATGTGCTTACTTATCGTCGTAGAAAAACCGGACGGCTTCTGACCGTGACGCTTCTGCCGGAAACTATGAAACTGATAAAAAAGTATATGAACACCGATTCTGCTTCTCCTTATCTTTTTCCCATACTGACTGGCGGAGAGAGTACCGAAGCTACCTACAGGGAATATCAGATAGCTTTGCGTAATTTTAACTATCAGCTTCTGTTGTTGAAACAAGTACTTGCATTGACTTCTGATTTAAGCTCATATACGGCTCGGCATACTTGGGCTACAATGGCATATTATTGCGAGATACATCCAGGCATTATTTCAGAGGCGATGGGACATTCATCCATTATCGTCACAGAGACTTATCTAAAACCTTTTAAGAATAAGAAAATAGATGAAGCGAATGTGACGATTCTATCTTCGCTGAAAAGGAGCTATATTTGTGGCAAGTAGCTGATTGATAGTGCTGTTACTTTGTAGGTAACGGGAAGAAAAGACGCTGCAAATATGAGCATATTTCTTAAAACATCCAAACAAAATCGTACATTTTTTCTAATAAACTACTCAAAATAGGAATAAACACAGAAGAACACGTGGATTCTTTGTCTTAGAGCTTTGTTTACGTCTAAATTTTGCAATAGATTTCCCGCCCCTCTACTTTTTCTCATAAGCAGGGGTAAGAAGATTCGTCATATATCGTATTATTTTCTAGTATAGACTACTCTAAAAGAGCAGGCACAAGGGTTTTCCCGTTACCTACAAAGTAACGGGAAGAGGGGGAGTGAAGCGAAATAAATCATGAATTAGTACAAACAAATTTTTTATTTATTAATTGTATAACATTTAATTTACTTTTATGAGAAAATGGACGTATTTAGTCGCAACCTTGCTCATGGCAGGTACGACGGCGACATTCACGGGATGTATTGATACCGATGAACCGGAAGGCATTGCAGAACTTAGGGGAGCAAAGTCTGATTTTATCAAAGCTCAAGCTGCAGTTGAGCTTGTAGAGGCTGAATTGAGAAAAGCACAGGTTGCAGAGCAAGAGTTAGTTAATGCAGGTTTGGCACTTCAGAATAAATCTGCAGAAATTGATTTGCAGTTGCATGAACTGGATATTCAGTTGAAGCAACTCCTGATTGAAAAGGAAGAAGCTGCTACTGCACAAGCAAAAGCAGAAGCGGAAGCTGCCATTGCAAAAGCGGAAGCTGACAAAACTAAGTGGGAAAATGAAAAGGCATTGATTGTTGAGCAGTATAAGGAAAAAATGCTTCTTGCCGAAACTGCCACTGCTAAAGCACAGGAAGCTTACAAACAAGCTATGGAACAGATTGAAGCTTCCAAGTTGTTGCTGACAGATGAAGAACAATTACGTTTAAATGTTGTAGAGGCAAAAGTTGCTTATGCTAAGATAGCTATGGATAAGGCTATGTATGGATATTCAACGACAGAAGTTGAAACTGAAGAGAGAACTGTGTCTGGAACTGGAACAACAACTAGCACAACTGTTGATGAAGAAACAGGAGAAACCATCACTACTACTTCTCCTTCTTCTTCAAAAGTTACATATTATGTAATTACCCAAAAACCTGAAAATGCAAATGGTGGCTATCTAGCCGGTAGTTTGAAGAAACTTCAGGAACAATTGGCAGATTATCCTAATTGGGTGGCTGATGGAAACATCGAGGCTAAATTGGATGAAGCTTTGGCTAAAGCTGAATTCGATTTGGAAGGAGCACAGAAAGCTGCTGATAAATTAAAGGCTATCTTGGATAATGATTATAAGACTGTAGCTGACTGGGAAGCTGAATCTAAGAAGTTGGGTGATGAAATTGCTGCACTGGCTGTTCAGCAGGAACAGTATGCTATTGACGAAAAGAAATTGGAAATTGCTAATCCGGAAGTAAAATCTGATTTGGAGACAGCGAAAGCAACATTAGCCTCAGCGAAAGCTGCACAGACTAACAATAAGAATAAAGCAAAAACATCTGCTCCTTATACAAAAAAAGCAGATAAAAGCATTGTTGCAGGTTTGAATGCTGCTACTTCATCAGTAGTAGGTCTTACGGGTTACAGTGGTGGTACGTTTACTTATGCGAAAGGGATTCTTATTACTGACGCTCAAAAAGCAATTGATGGTTGGAATAAGCTGATCGATGTAGCTACTAAGGGTATCAATCTGGAAGAATTAGAATGGTCTAAATTAGAAGTAGAGAAAGCAAAAGCTGCTCAGAAGATTGCTGAAGATACTTATGCTACAGATTTAAAGGCATGGAAAGATGCATTGGCTGCTTATAATAAAGTTGCAGCTATTGATGTGGAGGCTTCTTCAAAAGCTGCAGGGAAAGCTATTGATGATTTTAATAAGAAGTCGGACTCTGAAAGAATAAAGGTAGCCAATATTACAGCTTTAGCTACTGTTTTGGCAACCTATTACCAAAATGCATTGGATAAAGAGGGTAAAGTTACAGACGCACAAACTTCTGTTGATGGTAAAATGACAGCGAACTCTACTTTGATTCTTGCGGATGCCGAGAATCTCTATAAGGTTGTTTTGGACCAAAATGTAACGTGGACTAAAGGAAATATAACAGCATTTACTAAAATTTCTGATCCTCAAAAGACCGCATTACTGACATTAAAAGATGTAGCAGGTTCTTCTAAAGAAGCCAAATGGACTGCTGCTTCTGCAAAAGTATTCGGTGTTCAATTTAATGTTGATGGCAAAGCCAGATTGCTGGAGGTTACGGAAGCCGAAGTAATTGCTGCCGTTAGTGGTGATGAATTGGATGATGATTTGAATACTGCTAAGTATGGTACTTTGGGTAATAAAATTTATGCTACTGCTACTACAAAAAGGTTGGAAGCCGTTGTAGAACAGGCTGCTACATACAAAGCATTGAAAGATGCATTTACTGCACAGTATGCTGCAGAACAAGCTGTTCAGGATAAAGCAAATACAGCTTTGGCTAATGCTATAACTAAAGCTCAGGATGCATACGACAAAGCTCAGGCTGCTTATGATAAAATATTCAAAGAATTGGATGAAAAAGTAGCGAAAGCAGAACAGGAATCTCAAGATAATGAGGCTATCCAAAATGTGATTGATCAACAGATTACGGAATACCTAGCTAGCAATATCCCTGGATTTACTGGATCAACTCTGGAAGATATCAAGACGAAAGTACAGACAGAATATCAGACTAAACTTGAAACTATTACTACTAAAAAGTCTGATGTAGCTAAAGCTAAGAGAAACATCGAGAAGTTGGCCGAAGGTACTTATACTGATAATGATTATATCAAGGATACATTTGCAAATATCCAGGAAAAGATCAAAGTAAAACAGGCTGAATATGATGCTGCCAAGGCAGACTATGATGCTGCAAGCGCTCAATTGAAAGCACTTCTTGCTATCTTCTTGAAATAATTCCCTAACTACGTAAAAGTAACAAGATGATAAAAAAACTATGCACATTACTTTTGCTGACCTGTATGACAGCTGCGCCTTCAATGGCGCAGCGTTACAGCAGCAGTGATGATGCGTCGTTTGCCCCGAAGAAAGGACAGTGGCAGGTTTCAGTCCTGCTTGGTAGCGGAAAGTTCTTTAACGAGAATACTTCTTATCTGCTTCCCAAGTTCTCCAATGACGGAGGAGTAGTCGGACTTCCCAATGGAGGGAAGGATAACTCCGGCGATCTGAACCGCTATCTGAACATCGGGAGTCTGAATAATAATAGTCTGGTCAATATAGCCGGAATTGAAGGTAAGTATTTTGTGTCTGACAATTGGGATGTAAATTTCCAGTTCAGCATGAACGTCAGCCTCACTCCTAAGAAAGACTATGTAGAAGGAGACAACAGTGTACCTGACATGATTATCCCTGCGCAAAGTTATATCAATGCGCAGATGACCAACAACTGGTATGTATCTGTCGGTTCCAACTACTATTTCAAGACTCGCAACGAACGCATTCATCCATATCTTGGAGGCGCACTCGGCTTCCAGATGGCACGCATTGAAACGACCGAACCATACACCGGAGACACCTACAAGGATAGTGACGACTCGGAAGAACTTCCGTCACAGGTCTATGTTTCCGGAAGTAAAGCCGGTCAGATGTACGGTTTCAAAGTAGCTGCCGTAGCAGGTATTGAGTATAGCATTGCCAAAGGTTTTGTTTTCGGTTTCGAAATGCACCCTCTGGCTTACCGCTATGACTTGATACAGATTTGCCCGAAAGGATTTGATAAATATAACGCCAGTCACCACAATATCAAAATATTTGAAATGCCTGTGGTGAAACTGGGATTCAGATTCTAAGGATGAATGATTATACAAATGTATAAATGAAAAGAGAAAGCCGTTCAGCTGATAGTGCGGACGGCTTTTCTTTTTTAAAGAAGAATGAAGAGCTTAATGAACAGATATGTGAAACTTTTATCTTTTCTTCCGGGAATATGTCTGATAGTGGCTTGCACCGGGCATCAGATAAAAGGTTACGAGATTAACGGCAGTGCACCTTTGCCCGAATTCGAAGGAAAAATGGTTTATATGAAAGATGTTTCGAGCGGGCAGCCGGTAGATAGTGCAGAAATAATCCACGGAAAGTTTGATTTTTCCGATACGGTGACTATTGTGTCGCCCGTAGTAAAAGTGCTTTCTATTCGTGCCAACAAATCGGGACTGGAATACCGCCTCCCTGTTGTCATAGAAAATGGTAGTATCCAAGCCTATATTTCCGATGTGGTTTGTACAGGAGGAACAATGCTGAATGAACGAATGCAGGATTTTCTCATGGCTGTTGATGAATATTCTACAGCCTGCGAGAACAAGCAAACGGAACAAATAAAATTCGGATTTGCGGATTTATTGAAAAAATACATAGAAATCAATGATGACAATGCAGTAGGAGAATATATTCGGACTGCCTATCGTTCATCACTTTGATGCAATCAGATTGCTTTTAAGACTATAAACTAAATTTCCCACATAATAATATCCTCTCCAGATATTTCCTCCATATTTTTATAGAAGGGAATGTTGCATAAGAGAGACAGAAATGCGCCCTTGTGAAAGTCCATATTTCTGTATTGTTATGTTTTGAGGACGTTCCCGTATTTCCCATTCCCTTTTTCCCCCGGGAACGTCCTTTTCAATGACCTTTTGTTGTATATCTCATATAACTTACACTGTATGGAAGAATCTAGTGGATCTGTACTATTGGTAACTTTTCATACAAAGATAGTGTTTTTTACAAATACTTTATATCTTTGCAAAACAATGGCATATGCCGGGATTTAACCATACCACTGAAAATATGAAAACAAAAACTTTATTAGGCTTCTTTCTTCTTTCTGTGATGGCTTTTTGTGTATCAGCCTGTCAAGATGATGCAGAGATTATCTTATTTAGTGGTTCCGAACTGGTTGACGAAACAGGAACTTGTACAAACACTGTTTCTTCTACAGTTTTGTATCTTAACGGATGGGAAGCGGAGAATATCGGGATAGCCAATGGAAAAGGTGGCTACTCTGCACAAAGCTCCGATGAAACAATTGTGACAGCAACAGTCATCGACAACCGATTATGGCTTAGTTCGCATGGTAAAAAAGGGAAAGTAACGGTTACCGTTACTGATAAGGATGGTAATTATGTCACCCTGCCTGTGACTGTTTCTTATGGCGTATTGACATTTATGTGCGTCGACCAACCTGAATTTCAGGTTTCCAGACCCAGTGAAGATATGTTGTCATTGGATTCGGAAAGCGAGTTGCAGGAAAAAGTGAATGTGGCAATGGCTTCTTATTCTTTTATAAATAAAGGAGATATCTGTATTTTGCGGCCGGATGATGTATATCATTTATCTGAAGAAGGAACAGGAGGGAAATTCATTTATAAGACAGAGGATGAGCAAATTCTTGTTGAAGGAACATACCAGATAGAGTGGGCTTCATTGGGTGGAAAACAGAAAAAGGCTTTTGTCTTTACATATATAGATAAAAATAATGTAGAGCAACAACACACGTTTTTTAATTTTAGTCCGTATTTAGGAACTCAAAGTTCTACAAGAGAAAGAGGACCGATTACTACGGCATGGTTGGAGGAGGTATCCGATTCACCTTATCTGGAAGGAGTTCTGCCAGCGGATAGAACAGTTGTATATTGGGTGGATACAGTGATTTCCAGTTTGTCTGCCGAGGATTTATAATCATCCGGAAGGATTTATCGGTTCACATTTGAAATGATTCTCTTCGAAATTAACTTTCTTTTTGTGGTAAATAAAAAGGCACGGAAAATCTTTCATTCCCGTGCCTTCTCTTTGTATTTGATACCTTTACGGTATTGTTATGCGTTCAAAGCCTGTTCGATATCAGCAATGATATCATCCGCATTTTCGATACCTACCGATAGGCGGATCAGGTCCGGACGTACACCGGCTTCCATCAGTTGCTCATCCGTCAACTGGCGGTGAGTATGGCTTGCCGGATGGAGCACGCAACTGCGTGCATCAGCTACGTGAGTAACGATAGCGATGAATTCCAGTGAGTCCATAAACTTGATAGACACATCACGTCCGCCTTTCAGACCGAAGGAGATAACTCCGCAAGAACCGTTCGGCATATATTTCTGTGCCAGGCTGTAATATTTGTTGTCCGGCAGACCACAATAGTTTACCCAAGCTACTTTCTCATTTTTAGAAAGATATTCGGCCACTTTCTGTGCGTTACGGCAGTGTTGAGGCATACGCAGGTGCAGTGTCTCAAGTCCCAGATTCAATAAGAAAGAGTTTTGCGGGCTTTGGATGCTGCCGAGGTCACGCATCAGTTGCGCGGTTGCTTTGGTGATATAGGCACCTTTGCCAAATGCTTTCGTGTAAGTCAGCCCGTGGTAAGACTCGTCCGGAGTACAAAGTCCCGGGAATTTTTCTGCGTGAGCATCCCAGTCAAAATTACCGCTATCTACGATACAGCCACCTACGCTTGTAGCGTGTCCGTCCATATATTTGGTAGTAGAATGAACTACGATGTCAGCTCCCCATTCAAACGGGCGACAGTTGATAGGAGTAGGGAAGGTGTTGTCAACAATCAAGGGGACCCCGTGACTGTGTGCGATACGTGCGAACTTTTCAATATCCAGCACTTCCAGAGAAGGATTGGAAATTGTTTCGCCAAACAAAGCCTTTGTATTCGGTTTGAAAGCTGCAGAAATTTCTTCTTCGCTGGCATCCGGATTTACGAAAGTCACATCGATGCCTAGTTTCTTCATCGTCACTCCGAACAGGTTGAACGTACCTCCATAAATAGCGGAGGAACAAACGAAGTGATCTCCTGCCTGGCAGATATTAAAAATGGCATAGAAGTTGGCTGCCTGACCGCTGGAAGTCAGCATAGCGGCTACACCACCTTCAAGAGCGGCGATTTTGGCGGCAACAGCGTCATTCGTTGGATTTTGCAGGCGGGTATAAAAGTAACCACTGTCTTCCAAATCGAACAGGCGGGCCATTTGCTCGCTGGTATCGTATTTGAAAGTTGTACTTTGATAGATGGGCAATACGCGTGGTTCGCCTTTTTTAGGCGTCCATCCAGCCTGTACACACAGGGTTTCCGGTTTGAATTGTTTTGTCATAATGTTATCGGGTTTTAATGTTTTATTTCAAAAAATGTTTTAATGCTGCAAAAGTAGGGAAAATAATTGTATTTTTGCCCTGTTTATGAGTGAAATGATAACTCTTGCGAAGGAGATAGTTAATGTAGTTATGAAAAATAAACTCTATATTCTTTTATTCTTAGCTTTTCTTTTTTCGGGCACAACTCTTTGGGCGCAGCAGAAGGCAACTCCGAAGGCGGGTGAGGGCATCTCTTCTTTTCTGTTGAGGCACAACCGTTCTCCGAAGAAGTATTACGACGATTTTATAGAGTTGAATAAGCAGAAGCTGGGAAAGAATAATGTGCTTAAAGTAGGCGTGACTTATGTTATTCCTCCGGTAAAGAAATCGACAACTACTTCTGCCAAGACTACTCCTGCCAAAAATACGGGTGCCAAGAACACAACTTCCGAAGGAACCGGGACAAAGCAACCATCTTCAAAAGCTAAATCGACAAAAATAGGAACCACCATCAATGAGCCTCTGTTTGGAAAGCAACTGGCTAATGTGAAAGTCACTTCCAACCGTCTTGCCGGTGCTTGTTTTTATGTGGTCAGCGGACACGGAGGTCCCGATCCGGGAGCTATTGGAAAAGTGGGTAGATACGAACTGCATGAAGATGAATACGCTTATGATATTGCACTCCGTCTGGCACGTAACCTGATGCAGGAAGGAGCCGAAGTGCATATCATCATTCAAGATGCCAAAGATGGTATTCGGGATGATTCGTATCTGTCGAACAGTAAACGTGAGACTTGTATGGGGGATGCAATTCCTTTAAATCAAGTGCAACGCCTTCAGCAACGTTGTGATAAAATAAACGCCCTTTACCGGAAAGACCGTAAGAATCATTCTTATTGCAGGGCGATTTTTATTCATATCGATAGCCGTAGTAAGGGAAAACAAACGGATGTATTTTTCTATTATTCGAATAAAAAAGGAGACAGCAAACGATTGGCGAATAATATGAAAGATACGTTTGAGTCAAAATATGATAAGCATCAGCCTAATCGGGGTTTTTCCGGCACAGTGAGCGGGCGCAACTTATATGTGCTTTCCCATACCACTCCCGCTTCCGTTTTTGTGGAGTTGGGCAATATCCAGAATACGTTCGATCAGCGTCGGTTGGTGATAAATTCCAATCGTCAGGCACTCGCAAAATGGCTGATGGAAGGCTTCCTGAAAGATTACAAGGAGAAGAAATAACATTTTTGCTTCTCCTTTCGTGAACAAAATAAAAATCTGAATGTTTTATATATGCAAATCGCCTGATGGCTACTTGTAGGTATGCGAATATATATAGGCTAGTGAATATGCCTCCCCGGCATAACAGGAAGATTGCATAGTAGTTTTGTCGTGTTTTATTTTGTGTTTGTGTTGTGACGGTGCTGCGATGTGAATCGAGGTGCCGTTTTTTTTGTGTATATAAAAAGACTTACTCATAAAAAGAGGGCTTACAAAGATTCTAAAGTATATCGTAGAATCTATGTAAGCCCGTCTTGATGGGAGGGTGCTTTATGCACACCTTATCTAGTTGTTATAAAGGCATATTACCGTGCTTCTTGGGCGGATTTGTCTGCATCTTGTTTTCCGTCATTTCTAGTGCCTGAATCAGACGTTTGCGAGTCTGTCTCGGATAAATGATTTCGTCAATATATCCTAGTTCGGCAGCCTGATACGGAGTGGCAAACTTCTCTTTGTAGGCTTCCAGCTCTTTGGCTTTCGTTGCTTCGTCAGCTTTACGGAACAGGATATTGATTGCACCGTCTGCACCCATCACTGCAATTTCTGCGCTGGGATATGCGAAGTTCACATCAGCTCCGGTCTGCTTGGAGTTCATTACGATATAAGCGCCGCCGTAAGCTTTGCGGGTAATAACAGTCAGTTTGGGAACAGTAGCTTCTGCGAACGCATAAACTATTTTTGCGCCGTGACGGATGATACCGTTGTTTTCCTGCGTATATCCCGGAAGGAATCCCGGAACATCTTCGAATGTAATCAACGGAATATTGAAACAGTCGCAAAAACGGATAAAACGACTTGCTTTGTCGCTGGCGTCGATGTCAAGAACGCCGGCAAGATAAGCCGGCTGATTGGCTACGATACCTACCGAACGACCTGCCATGCGGGCAAAGCCGATGATGATATTCTTTGCAAAGTTCGGCATGACTTCGAAGAAATAACCGTTGTCTATCACGCGTTCGATAATGTCTTTCATATCATACGGTACGTTCGGATCTGCCGGAACGATTGTATCCAGAGAAGCGTCTTCGCGGTTGGTTTCGTCGGCGCAAGGTTGTTTCCTGGCTTCATCCATATTATTCTGCGGTAAGAAAGACAACAGTTCGCGGATACTCATCAACAGTTCTTCTTCGGAGTTGCACATAAAATGCGTCACACCGCTCTTGCTGCTATGTGTCATTGCGCCACCCAGCTCTTCTTTGCTTACTTCTTCATGAATCACGGTTTTTACTACATCGGGACCAGTCACGAACATGTGACTTTTTTCTTTCACCATAAAGATGAAATCGGTAAGGGCAGGAGAGTAGCAAGCGCCTCCGGCACAAGGACCCAGGATGGCCGAAATCTGTGGAATCACACCGCTGGCCATTGTGTTCTGATAGAAAATATCCGCATAACCGGAAAGGCTTTCGATACCTTCCTGAATACGTGCGCCGCCCGAATCATTCAGAGCGATAATCGGGGCACCGTTCTTCAACGCAAGTTGTTGTACTTTCACAATCTTTTTGGCATTGGAAGCAGACAGTGAGCCGCCATATACGGTAAAGTCATAAGCGTAAACAAATACCTGGCGACCGTCTACCTTTCCGTAACCTGAAACGATGCCGTCTCCCGGAATTTTGTTTTTATCCATGCCATAGTTCGTACAACGGTGAACCATCAATTTATCCAGTTCAACGAAAGTACCTTTGTCGAGCAACATCTCAATACGTTCGCGAGCAGTCATTTTGCCGCTTTCGTGTTGCTTCTCTATTTTATCAACGCCTCCACCAAGAGAAGCGATGCGGTCACGTTCTTCGAACGTGGCGTATGCTTTATTCATTTCTTCCATAATGCAATCCGTTCTTATATTATGCAATCGGTTCTAATGTTATTAATGTCTGGTCGCCGGTAATGTTATCACCTTCCTGAACCAGAATTTCTTTAATGCGGCAGTCTGAAGTCACTTTGTAGTTACTCTGCATCTTCATGGCTTCGATAACGATAGCGGTGTCTCCCGCCTTCATTTCCTGGCCGACTGCAACAGGTATTTTCACTACTTTGCCCGGCATCGGAGAAATGATACAGTCATTCTGTTCTTCTTCCCCTTTCTTGCGCATACGCAGATATTTTGCTTGGCTGTCCACTATTTCTACATTGAAACTGCTATAATGCGTATTCACTTTATAGCTTTTTCCGTTATCACGGCGAATCAGCTGTGCGTTCGAACTGCGTCCGTCCATCAATATGTTGCAAGTACCGTTTTCTGCCATCACTACGTCTGCTTCAAACGTTTTTCCATCAATGGTGAGCACTACCTTGTTATCTTCCTTGCTGACCAGTTCTACTTCGGCCACACGGTTTCCTATATGAATTTCCATAATTGAATTCTCTTTGTTAAAATTTAGATTCTCAACACACCCTTATGCAATCCGAACTCTTTCCACTTGCTGATGGGGCGGTTGTCGGCAGCCATACCGCTGTTGTTCTCTTCGAGATTCATCAAATAGTCTATATAAGCAGCGATCAGGGCAATATTTTCGGAATATTCGCTGGTGCGCGTAATCCGTTGTTGCAGAAACTCGCTGTTCTTGGCGATGAATCCTGTGTCATAATGACCTTCTACAAAATCAGGAGTATCCATGATGGCACGCAGATAACTGATGTTGTTTTTCACTCCGGTCAATTTATATTCGTGGAGAACACGACGCATCCGCTCAATCGCATATTCGCGATTGGTAGCCCACACAATCAGTTTACCGATCATCGGGTCATAGTAGATCGGAATTTCATATCCTTCATATACATAACTGTCAATACGCACACCGATACTGTTCGGCTCTGTAATCTGTTTGATGATACCCGGACTTGGCATGAAATTCATTTCAGTGTCTTCGGCACAGATACGACATTCGATAGCGTGCCCGCGTTGCTGGATATCCTCTTGTTTCAGTTGAAGCACTTGGCCGTCGGCAACTTTAATTTGCTCTTTCACCAAATCTACTCCGATCACTTCTTCCGTAATTGGATGTTCCACCTGCAAGCGGGTGTTCATCTCAAGGAAATAATAGTTGCGGTGTTTATCAACAAGGAATTCGATAGTACCCGCACCGATGTAGTTCACAGCTTTAGCCGCCGCTACCGCTTTTTCACCCATGTCTTTTCGCAGTTCGGGAGTGACGAAAACCGAAGGAGTCTCTTCCACGATTTTCTGGTTACGGCGTTGCACGGAACATTCGCGTTCGCACAGATGAATGACGTTTCCATGCTTGTCACCAAGAATCTGGAACTCGATGTGATGAGGCTCTTCAACGAACTTCTCCAGGTAAACCGTGTCGTCGCCAAAGGAAGACAATGATTCGCTCTTGGCAGTGGTATATGCTTCTTCTACTTCTTCGGCACTGTGGATGAGGCGCATACCTTTTCCACCACCGCCCATAGAAGCCTTCAGCATCACCGGATAGCCGATTTTGTTGCAAAGCTCTATGGCTTCTTCCACGCTTTTCAGGTTGTCTTGTGTGCCGGGAACTACGGGTACTCCCGCCTCAATCATTTTGATACGGGCAGCAATTTTATCTCCCATAGCTTCCATTGTTTCCGGATTGGGTCCGATAAAGATGATTCCTTCTTCCTGACATCGACGGGCGAAGGTAGCATTCTCGGACAAGAAGCCGTAACCCGGATGAATGGCGTCTGCATGAGCTGCTTTTGCTGCCTCGATAACTTCTTCATCTGTTGCATCCAAACGTCCATAACGGATATTTTCCATAATTGTGCCTGTAAACAAATGTGTATCTTGTAAAACCATCGCGATGTTTTCTCTTAAACATTCAAGGCTTATATCCTTAATGTCAACACCGTCAATAGTGATTTTTCCTTTATTAATATTATAAAAACGTGTAATCAAGTTGGTTATTGTCGTTTTACCCGCACCTGTTGATCCGACAAGTGCTATTTTCTGTCCCGGGTGGGCGAAAACAGAAACATCTTTCAAAATTGTTTTATCGGGATTATATCCGAATGTCACACCTTCAACCAAGACGTCACCGTGTACTTTATCAAGTACAAGTTTTTTACCGTCATCAATTTCTTCCGCCTCGTCCATTACGTTAAATACACGTTCCGCACCGGCAAGTGCCGACATAATATTTGTAACCTGCTGTGCAAGTTCGTTTATAGGTCTTGAAAACTGTCTTGAATAGTTTACGAAAACAGTAAGACCGCCTATGTCAAGTGCGGAAAACGGAACACCTCCGCCCCAACGTGACGCGAAAGCGATTATCGAGCCGACACAAGCTGTCAATGTGTAGTTGACCTGGCTCATTGCGTTCATACAAGGCCCCATAATTCCGCTTATAAACTGTGCTTTAACCTGTGAATTTCTAAGACTTTGATTAAGCTCGGAAAATTCATTTACGACATTTTCTTCATAATTAAATACCTTAACAACCTTTTGACCTGTAACGGTTTCTTCGATATAACCGTTTACTTTACCCAAGTCGGTTTGTTGTTTCATAAAATATTTTCGCGATTTACCGGCTATGGCAGTTCCGATTTTTGCAATAATCGGTGATACTACAATCGTCACAACCGCAAGCACCCAGTTTGTGTAAAGCATAAGTGCAAGTGTACCGATTAAAGTTATCGTACCCGAGAAAATCTGTACAAGAGTCGAATTAAGCATTTCGCCGATAATATCAACGTCATTAGTAAAACGGCTCATTATGTCACCCGTAGGGTTTGTGTCAAAATATCTGACAGGAAGTTTCTGCACCTTACGGAACAAATGCTCTCTGATACGTTTCAGAGTACCCTGTGAAACGCTAATCATAATACGTCCCTGCAAATATGTTGCACCGACACCGAGTACATAAACCACTGCCATAAGTGCAAGTCCTGCCATAAGCGAAGTGATTTTCTTCTTGATGTCCCGGATCACGGCGTTGGTGGCTTTGATCCAGCGGTTGAACTCGCCTTTCTCGGTGCGGATACCTTTCTTCTCCATTGCCCGGACGGTTGCGCCTTCATGGATAGTGGGAAGTAAATCCACGCCTTGCCGTTCATAGCTGCGGTGGTCGATACGAACATCAAGCCCTTTTTCCGCAAACTTGGCGTTGCATAGTTCCGCCCATGTCTGCCGCCAATGTTCCAGCGTTTCGGGACTGCCCCAGTCGGTAGTGGGAACGGCGTTGAACACAAACTTTCCGTCTGCGTCTCGGATACGGTTGCCGTCCTCGTCCAGCTCATACACCCGGCGTTGCTTTAGTCCCCATTTGCCGTTCTGCTCGATGGGGCGGATGGGGCAAAGCACATGAAAATGCGGGTTTGGTATGCCGCCGTCCTCCCGGTCTGGCTGGTGTACGGCGAAGTCAACCACCATGCCCCGGCTCACAAAGTTCTCCAATAAAAATTGCCTTGCAAGAGCGATGTTTTCCTCAAGGGAAAATTCATTCTGCAAGGCAATGTCAAAGCTGTATGCAAGCTGGGCGTTCTTTCCACGCTCGGCTTTTTCCACGGCGTTCCATAGGGTCTGGCGGTCTGCGTATTCTGGCGGTGCATGGGACGGCAGGAGAATATCGGAGCAGATCACGCCGCCCTTGCGGGTGTAGTCGCTGTATTCGCCGTAATACTCGCTATACAATCGCTCCCCGGCACGGTAGGCGGCAGAAGCGATAGCGGACTGTCCTGCGCTTCGCTTAGTCTGCGTGACGCTCAGATGAAATAGTGCCATCGGCTTTCAACTCCTTTTCTCTGTTTGCTTGGCTGATATGGGTAATCGCCATGTGACGGACGGCTCGCTGGACTTCGGACAGAGAAAAGATGTGTTCCATCAGCTCTGTCATTTCGGTGCGTGTGAGATCTTTGACCTCCGGGGCAAGGCTCTCAATCGTGCCGCCCAGATTGCAAAGGCGGTGGGTGCGCTTGGTGCGTTCGCCTTTCTCCAGATACTTCTTTCTGTTCTCCAGACGCTCCAGCTTGTGCTGTTCCTGTGCAAGCTGTATCTCGGCTCGTTCCTTTTCGGCTCGGAGCTGTTCAAGGGTTTTCGGTTTTGTCATTGTGATTGACCTCCTTTTTTGATTTTGGGGATAAAAAAAGACCGTCAACTTTTCGCATAGTGCGACCAGTCAACGGTCAGTTTTTCGGTATTCAGTTGTTATGTTCTGTTTGACAAATTTGAATTTACTCAATTCTTACTTCGACACCTTCAATCTCAACATAAACGATTTTGTCGGTATCAGTGTTGTTTTGCATATTTATACCTACCTTAAACCAAGCGCCTTTTTCTACATCCATTTCAACTGGCATTCCTGGGGTAAGATATGTTGGCTCGTATGCATTTTCTTCCTTGACACTAATTGGTTTTAACACCACCTCTGTATCGCCTAATCCATCGCCAGAATAAATTGTAATCTTGTTGCCTATCGGGGAGATTTCCTCATCGGAATAGACAAAATCCTCTTGATAAACAATTTCTTCGGTACTTCCTGCAGGGACAACAATTTTGATTTTGTAGGTATCATTCTTACCACATCCTGTCAAAGCAAGAACACAAGCCAATGTTAGAACTAATGCTATCAATTTTTTCATACATTCACACTCCTTTGTTAAATTCAAGTTATCTAACTGTTTCAATTTCCGATTTTTCTTTTCAAACTTGCTGGCGGCGAACGGTTTGTCAAAACCGTTTGCGGACGGCAAGTCCACAGGGGATAGCCGCTTTAGCGGCGCAAGGGGGTGTAGCCACCTTGACGGAACGAAGTGACGAAACATTCTCGGTCGGGCAGTTTTTTCTCTGCCGACCGGGAATGAAGCTCCGCAGGACGCACATACTCCCGATAGGAGAGTATAGAAGTGCGCCCTTTAGTTCCTAAAGTGTTTTTATCAGTTCGACAAATCCAATTTTCTCAATTCTCCAAATCGGAAGTTATTTGTATTTATCTTTCAGAAAACAGCCAGATACAACGATTCCAAATCCAAAAACACCAAGAAAATATTCAAAGAAACTGTTTGCTCTCAAAACAATTCCTAAAAGTATTATTGCAATGCCCAATAACTCAATCTTAATTTCTTTCATATAAATACCTCCACTACAAAACCCGATTTGTTGCTCAATTCTCACATTCAAATTATACCATAAAACTTGTGAACAATTCTATCGTCATTTTGGAACATATGAGAAAAGTCCGAACAGTTTTCTGCCCGGACTTCCTCGCTCAATCGTAAATCAATTCCGCTTTCACAATCTCCTCTGACTGTGCCTTGCAAGCGTTCATCTGCCGCACCCATTCCATTTGGTTTTCGGCTTTCAGCCTTTCGGTCACGCCGTACTGCTTTGCCAGCTCTAGCACGATCAGTTCCATGCGGCTTCATGCCGCTTCGTCAATCTCGGCGCAATGCTCAAAGAGCTTGTCGAATAGCGCCAGCTCATTGAACAGTATCGGGCGGTGCATTTTCAGATACGCTTTGCGGAGTCTGCCGTAGTGCGGCAGATAAGTTATTATATTATCCAAACAGCAGAGTCGATACGGGAAGTTTTCAAGCAGCGGAGAGTTCTCTCCGATTTGCAACGGCTTGAAAACAAATAGATACTGCCATTGCCGCAGAAATGACGTAGCTTATCATTGTCATACCGTCGCTACCAAACATGAATAACGGAACAAAAGAAAGCACGAAGGCAATTACACTACATACAAAAACAGCTTTTTTGCGTTTTTTCGCTTTTTCGTATCTGCATAAAATGGTAATTCCAAGTATGACAACAGCAACCGTCAATATACCCGTAAGCATTGGAGAAAAGTTTGCATATCCCACTAAGTTCAAATCGAAATACGAATAAGTATGTATCACTCTTTCCGTCGGGCTGGGTGCGAAAATCAAAACAGCTCCAAGAGGCAATAGTTCCAAAATCAGCGAAATAGCATGAAATGCAATGCCAACTGCATAGAAAGCCCTGTCTGTTAATTTCACGGTTTTACCCTCTTTCTTTAAGTAGGTGCGAAGTACAGCAATTCCAATGAAAACAATGCCACCTACCCAATAGTATTTTCTACTTGTTAAGAAAACGGGAGAGATCACCAAGGCCAATCCAATAAGGAAAAGAACAAGATTTACCATATTCGCAAGCATCCGACTTGAGTACTTCAATGAATCTAAAATAATCCTATCGGTTTGGTCTTTCATTTCCGCCTCCTCAATTATTTTGCCCGACAGCAACTCACCAACCGACACACCTAAAATATCTCCAAGCGGTTTTAGCAATGAGGTGTCCGGCAATCCCTTTCCTGTTTCCCAGCGAGATATTGCCTTATCTGTTACCATGATTTTTTCAGCCAGTTCCTTTTGTGTGTACCCCTTTTGCTTTCGGAGTTCTGCAATAAAGCGACCTGTTGTTTTTGCGTCCATATATCTTCCTCCTGATGGATAAATCTTAACGCATTGTCATTGAGAATGCACCCTATGAATCATAGAATAAGTGCTTTCATTGGCGAAAAATCCTTTTTTCATTCTAATACAATGCGAGGGAATACTCAAGCAAGTGATTTGCTCCTATTGTCCACCAGTAATTTGACCACTATAAACCCATAAATTTCCGTTCAAATTCCATCAAAACCGAACAGTCCAGGCAGAATTTTGGGTATAGAAAAAGCCCGGAAATGGCGTATTTCCGAGCTTTTTTAGCATTATTAAGCTGTAGATTATCTCTTTGAGAACTGAGGTGCGCGACGAGCTGCTTTGAGACCGTATTTCTTTCTTTCCTTCATACGAGGGTCTCTGGTAAGGAATCCAGCCTTCTTCAGAACGGGTCTGAAATCGCCGTCTACCTGAAGCAGAGCTCTGGAAATACCGTGTCTGATTGCACCAGCCTGGCCGGTGTATCCGCCACCGCGAACGTTAACCAGAACGTCGAACTTCTCAGCAGTCTCAGTAGCTGCCAGAGGCTGACGAACGATAACCTTCAGAGTCTCCAGACCGAAGTACTCATCAATGCTTCTCTTATTGATTGTAATATTACCATTACCGGGTACTAAATATACTCTGGCGATGGATTTCTTTCTTCTACCGGTTCCGTAGTATCTTTCTGTTTTAGCCATGATTTATTTTCCTCCTCTCAGTCCTTTAGAATGTCAGTACTTCAGGCTTCTGAGCTTCATGCTTGTGCTCAGGTCCTGCATATACGTGAAGTTTGGTGAACATCTGTCTTCCTAAAGGTCCCTTGGGAAGCATTCCTTTCACTGCTAACTCAATAACCTGCTCAGGCTTCTTGTTCAGCTTTTCTCTCAGAGTTGCATCCTTCATACCGCCAACATAGTCGGAATGATGATAATAAATCTTCTGATCCAGCTTCTTGCCGGTCATGACGATCTTATCCGCATTGATGATAATGACATAATCGCCGGTATCCACATTGGGGGGGTAAATCGGCTTATTCTTGCCGCGAAGGATGTTCGCGACCTGGCTGGCCACACGGCCAAACACCTGACCCTCGGCATCGACAACATACCACTGACGGGTAATGTCAGCCGCTTTCGGCATGAACGTCTTCAAAGGTTTTTCCTCCCTAAGTGATGGTTCTCTATGTGTGTGCGGCACGGCATGATGGTCGCATGTCCTCCGCGGGTGTTTCAATAGTTTCCGGGGCAAGCGGAGCTATTGATGCCATCCACTATTGTACAATAAACGCGCCGCTTTGTCAAGCGCAAAATACGCATTTTTCAACGGTTTTCGGAGGTTTTTTCCCCTTTTGACGCGCCTTTTTGCTGATTTGCCGCTATGCTTCCCAAAAGCCGTCAGCGTTTCCGCTTCTTCGGCGGACGTTCCGGCAGTTCCTCCCACATCGCCTGCACCATGGCGCGGAGCTTTGCGGAATCGGCGAGAATCGGGACGTGCAGCATAGGCTGCGCGCCATCGTAGGGCGGCTCGGCGGAAGTACCCGGCATGAAGCGCCACGCAGCGGGGACGTTCTTGACCATGAAGCCCGGACCATAGATGCCGCCGAAAATCCGCTCACGGTAGTAGAAGATGAACCCGCCCATCATGGGGATTCGGCGGACTTCCGGCAGCGGCGCCAGCTGGGCAGAGACGAAATCCGCCAGCTCGCGATTCGTCATGCGCTTCCGCAGATTCTCGACGCGCCCGGCGATATTCGCGGCAAATTGCTCGTCCGTGAACGACGGGTCGCGGGTGCTTTGCCAAAGGCTGCACGGCAGGTCGGGACACTGCGCGCAGTTCCGCAGGCCCTTTTTCTCCCGCACACAGGCGTAAATCGGGCACGCGCAGCCCGTCGGCGCATGAAACACGCGCCCCTGACATTCGTTGCAGCCCCGGCACATTCCCCCAAAGAATGAACATGCGCCGCAATCCGTTCCGCAGACGCTGATGCTTTCGCTCATGTTGATGCCTCCTCCGGCGGATAAACGCCGTTTTCCTCCATTGTACGCCCATTTTCGCACGATGTCTTGAAGAAATGCGACACGTTTTCCCCGTGATAGCGGCGAAACTCGCGGCATAGGTGCGCCTGATCCGCAAAGTCGTAGCGCGCCACCGCGTCCTGCACGTCCGTCACTGTCCCGTGGCAAATCTCCTGATAGAGCGCTTGATACCGCACCAGCGCACTTCCCTTCTTCGGCGGTAAGCCCCAGTACTCGCCCAAAAGCCGCTCCAATTGCCGGCTGCTGATGAACAATTCGTGCGCCCACGCGCTGACCGTCGCCGTCCCACGGTGGCACAGCAGCGCATCCGCCGCCGTCACAGCGCCGTCCCCGTCCGCATCGCCGGGAACACC
>ERZ833515.881-NODE-881-length-23857-cov-4.130241_pt1 | contig 23857 bp, 31 predicted proteins | sample MGYA00519949_ERZ833515 | MGnify/ENA primary metagenome ERZ833515 (study PRJEB31850, sample SAMEA3708741) | human gut metagenome | biome: human gut; feature: human-associated habitat; material: faeces | place: China | collected 2014 ...
TATCATCATTGTAATGTTGTACAGAAAGTAGCATTACCTCCAACCCTGCGGGGTACTTTTTTTATTTAAAGTCCTGCTCTTCTTCTTAATTCTAATAATCTTAATTTTATTTCTTCCTCTTCTTTAGCCTTCACATAGTGTTCTGATGTAACTTTTGAATCTTTATGATATCCAAGCATAGCTCCATCATTAACTGTTCCAGCTCCTGAAATTATATTAATAATAGTTTTCCTAATACTATGAGGATAGTAGTTCTCTATTCCTACTATTTTCCCCATCTCTCTTACTCTTGCCCTTATAGTTTCCTTACTCATTTGCTTATATGTTCTGTTGTACTTAGTAACAAATAACCAATCTAAATCTATACCTAACTTCTCTCTTTCTTTTATCCATTCTACTAATATAGCTCTTGTTTCCTCAAAGAATAAGACTGGTTTAACATATCCTTCTTTATGCCTTACTCCTATAAAACAGTTATTATTTAAATCTAATTGAGATAACTTCAAGCTATGTCCAGCACTTATTCTTACTGCACTATCAAGGAATAAATTAAATATTAATCTATCCTGGATATCAAATTTCTTTTTATCTAACTTCATCATAAAGTTTATTTCCCATATCTGTTTTTGAGATAAAAAATATGATGTCCTCCTTTTATCACTTTCAGTAATTTTTATTTGCTCTATCTTTCTAAAAGGATTTATTTTAATAAAATCTCTCTTTTCACACCAGTCTAGGAATGTTGATACTGCTGTTCTCTTGTTTCTAATAGTTTGATTATTATTTCCTTGCTGAATACATAACAATACATATCTCTCCCAAATTCCAGTAAAATTTTTAATAGTATCTTCTGAAAGGATATATCTATTATTTTCATAAGCTTTTAAATACTGAAAAAATAGTTTAACATTATTAAAATAAGTCTTATAGGTTGTCTGTACTGTTTCTTTTGATTGTATAGCTTTACTTGTCAAATAAGCATTGTAAACCTCCCAGTTCTTTCTATTTACTCCAAGTTCCTGTGCTTCCATAATTATTAGTTCTTTTTCCATCTTAATATCTCCTTATATTTAGTATAAAGAGATATTTTACCATATTTTAAAAACTGGATAATCTAGGAAAAAATATATTATTAAAACCAGTTAATAATGAAATTGACACATCACAATATCCTAATGCTAGATTTGCTGTAATCAAATATGAAACAGAAAGAGGTTCACATGATGTCAATGTCTTTATATTACCAAACTCTGAAAATCATACTGTTATGATATCTGGTAGTCCATTTGAATTAGAAACTGTCGATATACGTTGGTATGGAACTAAAATAGATGAATATTGGCATTATTCATTTATAAAAGGCAATGAACCTAAGATGTCAATGTCACAAGCTATTTTATTTTTTTAAGTTGGATAATTTAAGCAAAAGTGTAGATAAATTTACAATAGTTAGAGCTAAGACAATCCCACTAAATAATAATAACACTACACCTATAAATGATTTTGAACTTTTTGATATTAAAAGTGGAAGGTTCTATTTATTATCTGTTTCATTGAGAAGTGAAGCTAGTGCTTGGTGTCATTATGGTAAAATAGGAACTTATTATCATCCAGGAACATATCCAACAAATGTAAAAGGTCCTCAAATAAAATGGTTACATGAAATTGCATTAATAAATGCTCAATCTGTATCTGATTTTACTATATCTCTAAGTATGGAAGAGAATCAGTTAAAAATAACAACAACAGGAACAGCAAGTGGTCCAAATGGTAGTTGCTTTTTAAGATATGTTCTTAAAGAATTGAATACAGAAGAATATTCAAATGTCTATTAATTACGTGTATAAAATTGTGTATTTATGTAGTATAAACATATCTCCCAAGTCCCTATTGCAGTTATGATTGTTGGTCTAAATCTCATTACCCAATTATTATTATCTTCATCTGGGTAATCAAAAGAAAATCCATCAATATGTAATCTTTTTTCTTTAAACTCTGTTAAACTTTGATGAAATGTAAACCCTATAATTGTTTGTGATTTATTAATACCAGTATCTTTTATTATTAAACCATCAGAATCTAAAGTGCCACCTTTTAATGTAATTTTTTTATATTTTATTGATAAATTATCCAAAGAACCGAATAAATTTATTGAACACTAGTCATATTTAAAGAAAACCATCCACTCCATTTTATAACTTCACCATAACTATCAGAATGATTAGTGTTATATAAAATTTGATTTTTTCCATAAGGAAACAAAAGTATAGTTCTATATTTTCCAGATGGATTATAAGATGTAATAAGAGCAACAAATGCTCCATTAAATCCATTTGGTAACCCTTCAATATTGTTTGCAGCTTGAGTAGACATATAAAATCCTAATTCGTTTTCTTTTAAACTAATAGCAAAATCTAAAATATTTGTTTCAGAATATATTATTTTAGGAGGCACAGTATGTTTGGAACTAAATAAATTATCCAATCTGTCAGAATTTTCTTTATTTGAAATATTTTTAAATTTTGCACTATTATTAACAGTTTCCTCAGTTTGCTCAAGACATTCAAAAATACCTTCTGCTAGTCTATCAAGATAATAAACCCCTTTTTTCTTAGTTCCCTTATCATTAAGATATAATAAATTCTCATCAAATTTTAATCCACCATTGCCTTGAAGAGCTGCTACTATTTTCTCAGCAATATTCAATGAATTAGGGACAGTTCCTTTATCTAACTTTTTTACTAATTCTGTATTTAAAAATTCCCTATCCACCCATAATTCTTTTCCAGTAAAATTTACTATTACAGTTTCTGTAGTAGTTACTTGTATATTAAAAGTATATTTAAATTTTACTGGAGAAACAGATGCAGGAGGAAGCCAAGATGCTTGGTCACCATCATTAATATACCAATATAATATTTCTTGACCATTATCATCTGCATAAATACCAATTTCTTTAGTGAAATATCCTTCTTCTAGACTTGTATTATCTATTTGAACCTTTATTTTTAATTGTTCTTCAACTTGTGACTTTTCTGAGATTTCAAATTCTTGTTTAATAGATTTTACGTCTGTAAAATTATATGGATTTTCTAAATCTTGTATTGTCCCATTTCCTATTTTTACCTTTGATAATTTAATTGGAAGCCCTTCAGCTTGACATTTAGCTAAATACTGACTTCCTTTAGATGTAATTCCGTTATACATTTGATACCTCCTTTTCAATAATTCTAAATAATCCTAATTTTAAATCTTTGTATTTTTCTATATCATTATGAACTCCGATAAATTCTTTTTCCATTTCAATAATCTTATAATTCCCAAGGAAATATTGACTATTTTTTGAATTAAATTCAATAGTAACTGTTTCTAATATACTTCTACAATTTTTATATTTTTCTATTAGTTCTATTAATTCTGTTATCCAAGTTTCTTGAAAGGCTTCTCCAGAAATAATAACTTTATAAGTATATGGGTTTCCATTGTATTCAAACCATTCTTGTAAGGTTATTGGGTAACCCAACATCTTTAAACAATCCTCTACAGCTTTTTTAGTACCTTTTTTAGAATGAGCCCAATAAGCATTTTTAATTAAATTAATTTTTATTTCTTTACTTAAGGATTCTTGCCAATTATCAATTGAAAATTGCCAAGCCAATTGAGATAAAACTTTATTTGATTGAGAACTTAAATTTTTAAAAATAGCAAGTTTTTCTATTTCAGATAAATAATTTATTTTTAATTCTTTTTCTATCTGCAAAGCTAAAGCTTTTAAATTTTTATATTTTTTTAAATTGTTAGGGAAGAGAAGCTGATAATCTGTATTATAAATATTATAATTACTCATCTTCTACACCTTTATAAGATATTGTAATGCTTTCACTTTCTTGAGCTACCTTAGTTTTATCTATTTTAGTAAAAATAGGTTCTATTATTTCAACTCTTTTAACTCCAGCATTAATTAGTAATTGTACTAATTTATTTGGGTTAATATCTCTTCCTAACTTTTCTTTTTGCCATGATTTAAACTCTTCAATAGCTTTATTTACATTATCAGTAACTATAGAAATATCTTCATCTTTACTTAGCCACCAATTAACATTAATATTATATTCTTCAGCAGTAGGAGCAATTACTTCCACTTTATCTGTAAATGGTCTAATGTTCCCATCAGCTAATAAATTCTCTATTGTTTCAAGAATTTCTTGTTGTGGAATAGTTCCACCTTTTAAAAGAGGAATCACTTTAACTACTCCAGGACTTTCCAAAGGTGTATAGATATAAGTATCATATATGTCTGGATGGGCTGTTAAAGTATAATATTTATAAGCAGCAATTGGTCCAGCAGTTGAGAATGATGTAGGTTTTAATCGGATTCTTTCTCTTAACTGTTCATCTGTTTCTTCATCACTTCCTCCAGCACTTATTGTTATATTTTCTATTTTATTTAAATAAGCTATGGCATCTACTACTGTGTTTATATCTCCTATAGAAATATTATTCCCAATAATTCCTGGAGTAATACAAGTAACAGTTCCATAAGTTTCTCTTTCTCCTATTTTAAGTTCTATAGCTTCATCTAATTCAAAATATAAATTCCCAGCTGCTATTTTATGACCTTTAGGAATAGTTACAACACTTGGAAATATCTTTCCAAATGTATATTTGATTTTAGCTTTTGCTCCTGTTGATGTTATTCTATTTACTCCAACAAGTTCTCCAATAGCTTCTAAGTATAACCCTTCAGAATATCTTAAAAGGTTCATTTTGCCTGTATAATTTATATTATTTTGAACTACTGAAAATATATAAGTAACCCAAGATATAAAGTCATTAATAGGGTCTCCTTCTTTAACTGTTACTCCCATAATCTCTTCATATCCGAGTTTAAAATTTTCAAAAAGACTTGTCGTATTTACATCAACAAACTTTAATACATTACTCATTTACTCCTCCTTTCAAAGAGCAAGTAATATCTCCATTAATACTTTTTTCAAAATTTATTTCAGCTTCATCTAGTGTAAATCTATCTTCTTCTCTAGTAATCTCTTCATCTATTGCTGCTAGTAGCTGAGCTTGAATTATTGATTGTGGTAGGTCAATATTTGTTACTATTACTCCTTTATGTCTAGCTAAAGGTATAGTTCCTTGAACTCTTGAAATAATATTTTCTAAGTTTTGAGTTATTTCGGCCGCGGTCGAAGTAGGTTTAAAATCATAATTTTTTTCAGTATTCTCTATTTTAATTTCCATTAGTTATACTCCTTTAGCTCTAGTGATAAGTCAATTTTAGTAACTGTTCCAATAGCACTATAAGCTCTATGCTCTTCAGAAATATTAGTTATAATATATGTTCCATTTCCTACTTTTTTACCTCCAAGAAAAAATTTTAATTTTTTTCCTTGCTTTAAATAATTTTCTAACTCCTTAGCTGCTGCAAGAGGATTAACTTTCCATGCTGCATTTAAATGTATAGAAAATTTTAATTGGTCTAATTCTACACCATCAAATTGGAGTTTAGGTTTACTGCCAATTACTTTATGTTCAAGCCAACGAGCAGAAATATTTTTAGATAGATTATTTATTGTTTTTGTATAAAAAGAACTACATTGAAAAATTACTGTTCCAAGACTTCCTACTATCATTTAAAAACTCCTTTCTTATTTTTGAGGTGGGCCAGATATATCTCCTCCTGCTTTTACTCCTGTTGTTTTATGATTTATTAATGAAACTCCATCTGCTTGAACATCTTCAGTTGTTTTTATTCCACCAGTTACATTTATATTTCCTGTAATATTTATATTCCCTGTAATTGATATTTGAGGACAAATAATTTCTATATCTTTTTTTACTGATACAAATAATTTAGAGGTATTTTCATTATAAATAATACTAGTTCCATCATTAAAGGTTATCAAAGAAATTCCTTGACCTATCCCATCAGGAAGAGGATTAGCCTCTGAATATCCAGCTCCTAGATAATATCCACTTGTTCCAGTTTCATTTAATAAACAAATACCAATTTCTCCTATTTTAGGCATTGAATATTGCTTTGTTGAATATGTTCTATTTTGAAAAACTATCAGTTCATCAGAAGGAATACCTATATCTGGAAATTCAACTATTACTGTCCCTCTGTCATAAAAAACTTTAGAAACAATTCCATATCTATTCATCTTCCATAACCTTCCTTATTTGTAAATTCATAACATAACTTGGATATTCAATTTGTACTTCAGTTATAATATATTTTCCTGATTTATTTCCTAATCCTGTTAGATTAATAGTATCTCCTACTGAAATAAAATTTTCTTTTCCAAGAATTGAAATACTACCTTTTACAGCATTTTTATTTTTTTCTCTTAAGGCTTTAGCTGCTATTTTAGCTAGATATTCCTCTTTTTGTTTTCTAGTTTCTCCAGGAACATATTTTTCTTCATTTATAAATAATAATCTTTGAGTTCCTCTTTTATACCCTGGTCTTTGTTTTGTATAAAATGTAGCTTCTTGTTTTTCTCCTAACTTAGAATCAAAATAAGTAATTTTACATCCTGAATATGTATCAGTATCATCATCAGCTAATTGATAAGAAAATAAATTAGTTTTATCTAAAGTAATTACAGGATTGGTTTTTTCATACATTTCATCTTCAAATAAAATTAATTTATTAGAATAGATTTTTACTGAAATACCAGCTTCTTTACTTATTCTTTTAATATAATTAAATGATGATTCTAATTTTTGCTCACTTCTTTTAAATTCTCTATTAAATTCTGCTAAAAATAATAGTTCTAAATTATTTTCAATAGCTATATCTCTAGCTATTTTTTCAAGAGTTACATTTTCCCAAACTCTAGATTTTTTTTCATCCATAATATTGGAAGTTATATCTACAGAAAGAGCTTTAATATTAACTATATCTGGTGGTCCAGAGTAGCTAATATCATCAATATAAAATTCTCCTAATGTTAACACAACTTCCTTATTATTTTCCCAATTTGTTAAGATAAAATTAGCTGCTATTTTTTCTCCCTTTAATGGTTCCCAACTTTCTAGCCATCTATTATCTCTATTTTCAATTGTAAGCTCAATAGAATCAAACTCATTAAATGAATCAGAATAAGAGAATGAAATAATATCATTTGAAATATAACTAGTAATATTTGCTCCTTCATAAATGACTTCTAATTTCAGTTGTCTTGAATTTTCAACTAAATTTAACATTTTTATTTCCTCCAAGGTGGAAGATTATTAGTTATACTAATTGGAGTTTCTTTATATTTTATGAGAGTTCCAGCATTAAATATTAGGGTATCTCTATTTTCTTGATTAAGTTCTAATAACTCATCATATCTTTTAGAATCTCCATAGAGTTTATAAGCTATTGAATCCCATGTATCTCCTAATATAGTTACATATACTTTATCTTCCATAACCTTTTCTATACCTCTCTTTCTCATACTTTCTCATAAAGTTTTCAAATTCTTGATATTTTAATTTAGCATCTTTATTTAAAACTTCTTGTACTCCAGCAAAGTCATTAGCATGAATTACAGGGCTATAAACAAATTTGACCTCTGAAGTCTCTACATATGATGAATTACTATTAGCTCTTAATAATCTTCCTGTTTTTTCCCATAAATTTAAACTTCTATTACTTCCATTCAATGGAATAATAGCTTCACTACTATTTCCTTCTCCAACCATAGCTAATGTAGGACTATTAACAAATCCACCATTAGCAAATCCTGGAATCTTACTAGTTATCCAAGATAATCCTTTTCCTGCTGCATCACTAATACTAAAATTTTTTATTTCTTCAAATATTTCTTTGAAATAATCAATAGTATCTTTTCCTTTTTGTTTGATAGAATCCCACTTTCCTTCTAAATAATTAAATGGAATACCTAATATATTGATAGCTTTATCTTTAAATTGAATAAAGTTTTCAACTGATAAAACAACAAATTCTACAACTTTATCTTTTACTTCAATAGCTTTAGTTTTAATTGAATCCCAATTTTCATAGATTAATTGTCCACTTTTTAATAAAACTCCTAATGGTCCCATTAAAAACCAATATTTATCAACTAATTCCATAATTTTGCTTCCTAGTTCAATAGCTTTACCTTTTACAGTGTCCCAATTTTTATATAACAAATATCCTGCTGCAACTAATGCAGTAATTCCTAATATTATCCAAGTAATAGGACTTGCTAACATTGGAAGTGCAGCAGTAGCTATTTTTCCAATAGTACCTATAGCTAATTTTCCAAATTTTAATATATGTTTTCCTGCTGATGAGAAACCTTTTATAATTTTTCCACCAACTTGTTTTTCAGTTAAAGTTCCAGCTATTTTTAAATATGCTGAATAACCATTCATAGCTCCAGCTATTAATTTTAATGCAGCACTAGCACCATATAAACTAGCTGTTAAATAGATAATAGCTTTTACTTTTTTCTTTAATCCTTCTGGGTCCTCTTTTATCATTTGAGTCAAAGTTTTTAAAAATTCTTGTAAATATTTAGCTCCTTCTTTTATATATGGTAATAGTTCCATTCCCAAGTCAGCCTTGATAATATCAAATTGAGTTTTAAGAACTTGAAGTTGATTTTCAGTAGTTCCTGCTCTACTAGAATATTCTTGATTAATAGCACCTTGATATTTATCTTTATTAGAAACTGTATCTCTATTTACTTTATATTTTTCATATGATTCTAAGATATTTGCAGCTGCAACTTTTCCTTCTTCTCCAAATAAAGAAGCTAATATTTCTCCTCTTTGTTCTTCTGAAACCTTCCCCATTCTAGTGAATAGAGTATCCATTGTTTTTTGAGCATCTTTTTGAGCATCTATAGCTAGATATTTAGGGTCTAATCCTAGTGTTTCCAAAGCTTTTTTTTGAGCTCCAGTTGCCGAATCACCTTTTGAAAAAATATTTAATAGATTTTTAGCTCCAGTTGCTGCTACTTCTGGAGTCATTCCCATTTCTATTAATGAAGCTCCTAAAGCAGCAGTTTGATTTTCAGCCATTCCTGATAATTTAGGAATATTTCCAAGTCTTGTTAAAAACTCTGCTATTTGGTCCTCAGTAGCTCCTGTAGTATTACCTAAAATATTTATTTGGTCTGTTAATTCCTTTAGTTGATTTAAATCCATTCCAAAGGTATTCTTCCATTTAAACATATATTGAGAGGCCTGGTATCTATTCATTCCAAAAGCTATTGCCATTTTAGCAGCTTGTTCTATATAGTCTACAGCTTCATCTTTTCCTATACCAGCAGAACCTGCATTAGCTGCCATTCCATATAAATCTTCTAAAGAAATAGCCATTTGTTTCTCTGTGACTAATGACTGTAATTTAGCTTTAAATTCTTCTTCAGATTTTTTATCTTCAAAATCAAATTGTTTTTTTACATCAGCAAATGCACTCTCAGCTTTTATAGCACCACTTGCTAGAACTGTTCCTATAGCTGTGGCTCCTCCAGCGACTATTCCAACTTTAGTTCCAGCTGATGAGACTTTCCCTGACATTTCTTTTACAGCTTCAGCTTTTTTATATTTTTCCAAAGCTCGGTTATAAGCTTCAGCTTGTTTTTCTAATTCTTGATAACTTTTAGCCGTATCATTTACTGCTATACCTTGTTTTTTTAGTTCATCTGTTACTCTTTGTAGTTCAGCTTGATTTTTTGCTTGACTATCTTTTAATTTTTGTGTTCTATCTACTAAATTATCATATTGTTTTTGTAAATCATTACTTTGCTTTTCATTATCTTTTATTGCTGTTTTAACTCTTGAAAAATTATTTTTTAGAGGCTGTAATTCTTTGTTTATAGCCTTTGTTTCTAAGCTAAGCTTGTTATACTCTGCCTTTAATTCTTTAGAATTTCCTTTATTCTCGGCCAATAATTTTGATATTTCAGCCATTCTATTATTTAATGTCTTTTTTTTATTTTCTAGACTTGAAATCTGATTTTCAACTGAATTTAATTCTTTCTTTAATTGCTTATTTTTTTGTGTATTAACTATTATTTTATTATTTAATTCATTGATAGTAATTCCATAATTAGTTATTTCCTTACTGGCTTTCTTTATACTATCATTTAAATTATCTATAAGTTTCAAATTTGATTGGCTCTTTTTTAGTTCGGCAGTTCTTTTATTAACCTGTGCAATCAGGCTATCTGCTTGTTTAAAAGAACTAATGAAACTTCCAGCTATAGTTGCTCCTATCCCAAATGAGATAGCCATTTTTTTTGCCATAATTACCTACCTTTTTTTTCTTCTAAGATTTCACTTACACTATCTATCCAATCAATCCATTCATATAATGGTCTATCCAACCAATAATTTAATGGAGTTCTAGTCTCTCGAGACAATACTATTCCGATTTTCCTGATAAGATTTCCATTAATGTTTCCAAATCCGAGCCATCGAAAAAACCCTTAATCATATTTGTTATTTTTATATATTCAGTTCCTGTTAATTTCATTAAATCTTCTGGTTTACAATCTATTATTTTTGCTGCAACATATCCTAAATATGCTCTAGTGCTTTCCATTTCTCCTTTAGCAAAAACTCCACCTGAAAGTAAAAATTCCTTTTCAGCTTCCACTATTACTCTTGCAGTAAAATCTTCTTTTTTTATATTTATTTCAGAGATAGTCTTTTGACTATCTCCAATTCCTATTACTATTGGTTTACTTAATTTCATTACTCCTCCTACATTCCTAATGCTGCTCTTACTTCAGCTAACATATCTTCTCCATTTACTATAAAAATCATATTAACTTTATCTATTTCAAGAACTACTTCTCCATCAATTTCTACTTTTAAATAAGTTAATGAAAATTCTTTACTAGAATCAGTAGTTTTACCTACCCCTAATGTTCCCATGTTAAGATTCTTAGGAATCCCCTTAGCTATTATAGCTAATTTACCTACTGTTAGCTTTCCATTAGATTGGTCATTTGATTGCATAGCAGCTCTGATTTCTAAAGTATAAGACTTTTGTTGAAGTAATTTAAAATCTTCTCCTATTAAGCTTCTAACATTTATTCCAAGAGTTATTGGAGAAGTATGTCCTAATGTAGGAGAGTCTATTTCTCCTGCTATTCCTGCTCCTGATACTGTCTCAGATAAATATTCAATATTTGGTAGTGTAACATCTACCATAGCAGCTAATGATGATGAACCATCAACATATAGCTTATAGTTAATTGCTTTTTCTGGAATTATTCCAGCACCTACTTTTGACATTTATTACCTCCTAAAATAATGAATTGTAGTATTCAGTATCAATTTCTAAATCAAATGCTATTTCCTCAGCTGGTAAAGCAGGAGAGAAATAGATTTTAAATTTAATTTTTCCATCTATTAATGAAGTTAGTGGATTATCTTCTGCTCTAAATTCAATTCTTCCACCAATAATTTTTCCTGCTGCTTGTAACCCATTTAGCCAAATATTAATGTTGTTTTTAATAGCATTAATTAAATTTGTATTAGTAGGGTCATCTACTTTTTGCCAGAATGTTTGAACTATAGAGTTTGTTAAAAAGTTAAACATCATTCTACTAGCAATAAAACAATCTTTAGGGTCAGTGTTTCCAGGATAACAACTTGCTCTATTTCCCCAAGCTACCCAACCATTAATCCAATTTATTGCTGTATTAATACCATTTCCATTTAAATAATTAGCCTCATCTATTCCTAATAAAATATCTGTTCCATTAGCTAGACAAGTTCTATCTGCTTTTAAACTTTCATTAGATGGAGATTTATATGGAATACTATCATTTTCAAAAGCAAGTTTTTGAATAATACATGCTTTCTGTGTAGATAAATGATATTGAGTATCACCTAAAGCTACTTTTGGATAACTAACATCAATATACGTTGAATTTATATTATTAGTATTTTTATTACTTACAGCATCTGAATATTTAGTAACAGTAGTTGTATCTATATCTACAAGAGCTATTGCTTTAAAATGCCCATTTATAAGACTTGCTTTTGTTTCCATTACAGCTGCTACAGTACTATCTGTAGAAAATTTAGGAGCAAGAATTGGATTTGGAACTAATCTATATTTAGGAAAAACTAATGATATACACTCTAATCCTTTCTTTTTACCAGTTAAACCATCTATTCCTCCTATAATTGCATCACTTTCTACAGTTGATGGGTCTAATTTATCAAATGTAATTTGTACATTTCTATCTTCTGGAATTTCTGAATCAGTAATAACTAATAATACATTTCCATCATCATCAAATTCTGCTGTAAATTCTTTTGGTGGATTTAGAGTAATCGTATCTTTTAAAATTCCTAATTCTTTTATTAAAATTGTGTTATCTTCTCCAATAGGAACAGATTCTTGAGTAACATTCTTTTTATTTGTTTCAGGGTCTAATACATTTATTAAAACTATAGGAGCTGTTCCAAATTTACTAAAATGTGCATCTATAGCTTCACATAAAGTATAATTTTCAAAATCTTTAACAAATCCAAATTCAGCTACTGCCTCTTCATATGAATAACATAAAATTGGCTCATTTACATTTTTTATATTTCCTAAATTGATAGGAGCTGTTCCTACATAGGTAGGAGTTATACTATCTACTTTTATAGCCACTAATGAAGTTGCTGTTTCTTTGGTAGTTATTCCATGTTGAAATGACATTCTTATTTACCTCCTAATTCTTTTTTTAGACTATTAAATAAAATACTTTCTTTAGTTCCAGATTTTAACAAATTAGCTTTAATATTTCCTAAGTTAGAATTTACTGGAAATATTAAGTTTTTTAGTTTTGGATATTTTTCTAAGGCTACTTTTACATTGTTTGTAAATCCATCATATATACTTCCATTTGATAAACCAAACTCTTTTATTGTAGGACCTAAATAAATAACTTTAGATTCTTCTTGAGTTTTTACTATTTTTTTAGACATTATTCCCTCCCATTTATCCAATCATCTACATCTGTACGATATGTTTTTCTTGAAATTAGTTGTAAATCAATATCAAAAATATAATATGGAACTGGTTGCTGTTCTGGAACTTCCCATTTTATACTAGGAGAAATTTCAGCAATCTGATTAACTGTTCCTTGTTCTATTATTTTATCCACTAATAATTGACCTATTTCATAAAGAGAATCATAAGCTTGAGAAGTAGAATCATCATTATACATTTGAAAAACAATATAACAATTTAATACTCGTTTCTCTAGAGTATTTTCTCCTTTATTAACTCTTATAGCTATTGCTGGAGTCACATAACTCTCATTTTCAAAAGGAATATATCCAGTAAAAACATGTATTTTTTTTTCTATTCTATCTGGTGATGGTAATAATTTACTTTCAACAATTCTTTCTATAATAGCTTTTAGTCCATTTTCTATTTCTCTAATCATTTAATACCTCTTATCAATCTATCTACTTCATGGTAAAATCTATTTTGAACTAAATCACTTGCATATTCTTCTATGTAATTTTGAACACTTGGATTTCCTAGCATTTGTGGAATAGATAAAGTAAATAATTCTTGCATTGGAGATTTCCATTCTCCCTTTGCAACTCTTTGCTTTTTCTCAGTTTTTCTTTGCATAACTCCTATATGGCCAGTTTTAAATTTTGCTAAAAATGGTTTCCCATATAAAATGGGTTTTCCAGTAACTGGAACTCTTCCAGTTCCCTTTTTTATTGCAACTGTCAATCCAGAACTACTTGTTTTTACATTAAATTTACTTAAAGCAGTTCTAGTAGAAGTAGAAATTATAGTTCCACTTAATGTACTTATAGTTGATTTTTTTGTTTTTAAAGTTTTTTCTACATCAGAATCTTTAATAAAATATTCCTCTCTTACTTTTCTTTTTAAACTTGTTTTTGCTTTCCCTAAAGAGTGATTTATAGCAGCTGAAATAGCTCTTTCTATACCATTACTAATATGTGATAGGGATTTTCTAGCAGCTTCAATATCTTTAGAATCAATAGTAACCATTATTATCCCCCCTCATTTCTTATTAAATAAAAGGTCAAAAGTCCATCTCTTAACTCTATGTTATTTACAAGATAGAGAATATTATTTACAGATACAGTTTTCCCTGCTCTATAACGTTGATAAAGGTGTTCATCATACTTTAATGATATAATAAGGTCACTACCTATCATCATTCCTTCATATACCTGTTTTGTAGTTTCATCTCTGTAAGTTATTATTCCTACATATGAATTTCCACCAATATTTATTGTTTCAGCAAACTCATCTAAATTAATAAAAGTATCTAAATCACTCTCAAGCATTTCTTTAAAGTTCATTTAAACCTTCTAATATTTGCTGAATAATTGCATCTTTTTTAGTTTCAGTTATTTCTATATTAAATTTTTCAGCATATTCTTTTAATTGAGGAATAGTTAACTCTTCTAAACTCTCATAAGTAATCTCTTCATCTGTTTCAACTCTCTCTAGTTCTTCATCTGATATTAATTCTGCTGATTTTTTTTGAACTAATTTTTCTCCAAATTTATTCTCTATTTCAAATATAGTTCCCTTTTTATATAAATTTCCATTATATCTAATATTATTTATTGCTTTTATTTTCATAATTCCTCCTAAGTTTTATTCCTTAGGGAAAATTTCCCTAAGGAATTATTATTAATCTAATACAGCTGAATAGAACCATCCTCTAGCATCATCAGGAACAGGAAGTGGTGCTGAACCTAATCTCAAATACTTAACATCATTATCTTTATCAGCCCAACGTTTTGGGATTCTATTTCCTATAAATATTTGATTTTCTTCAGCATCATTTAATTGAGCTATAGCTCCATAGTTTACAACTACCGAACCTTTTTTTACACCTAAAATTCCTTTTGATGGGAATATTTCTTCTTTCTCTTTTGTTTCAGGATTAATTACCCAATCCACAAAAACATAAATATCTACATTTAATTCTGGAATAGTTCCTAAGAATTTAGCTCCATCTCCTAAGCTTCTTGGTTCTATTCTTAAAACATCAGCAGAAGTATATTTTAATTTTTCTGTTACTTTAGGATGATTTTGGAAAGCTGTTGCTGCATCAGAACCTAAAACGATTGAATCTATTAAAATTCCAGTTTCTTTTAATACCTCTAATTGCTTTATTTTGATATAATTTATTGGGTCTGAATTAGTAGTGTCACTCCATAAATCATTTCCTGATAAATCTTCAGTATTAGCTTCTCCAAAAGTAATAGCTCTATTTACAGTCTTTCCTACTATTGGCATTACTCCAGTAGTCATTAATTTACCTAACATCCAGTTTTCAGTTCTTGTTATTGCTGTATCAAGTTCTTCTAATTCATCAACAAGTTGATTAACAGCTCTATCTTCTGCAGAAACATAATTTCCATATTGAGTTTGTCCAAATTGTTGTTTTAATAAATCATCAGCATGAGCTACAGTTTTAGGCATAATTTTCCCTGGTTCAAACTCATTAATTGTAAATCCATCTTTTTCAAAAAATTGTCCACCTGAATATTTTCCTACAAATGGAGCCATAGTTCTTCTTGCATTTTTAGTATGAACTTCAAACTTAGCAGTTTCTCTTTCTTTTGTTGCTCTAACTAATAAGTTCCATAAAAACATATTAGGTCTTTTAATTTGCCCTAAGGCAGCTATCAATACTTGTAATTCGTACATATTTCTCCTCCTTAAAATAAGAAAATTCCTAATTTTCTTCCATGTGGTATTAAATCTTTTGCTTGTGTTCCTGATTTTACAATTATTTCACTTAAATTAAATTGTCCAGTTAAATAAATTATAGCTATTTCATCATTTGTTACTGTAATATCTTCTGCTAATATTCCTTCTAATGTATCTACAGTAAAAGTCTCTTCTCCAATCATCTTATAAGTATCTGTTACAAATCCTGTAGCAGTTCCTCTTTTATAAGTTCCAGCAGCTAATTTAACTCCTTTTTTTACTAATCCTATTCCAGTATCAATTATTAAATTATCTGGTTTAATTACTTTTGACATATTAGTACCCCCTTCTTGTATTTAATTTCATGGCAATTTTATCAGCTAAAGATTTTGCTTTATCTTCTGGAGTAACATTTCCACCTTCTGTAACATCCCCTGTTCCTGACATTTGAGCATCTAATTTTTTCATTGAGAAATTGTCAATAGGATTAGTTTGTACTGAACCTTCAGTTGCTTTTTCCATAACAATTTTTCCTTCTTTCATGGCCATACAAATAGCCATAGAAACTTCAGCAGCACTCTTAGGCTCTGTATATTTAGCAGCCATAATAATCTCTTCTGCTCCTTCCATCGCTATATCATCTATAGCTTTCATTCTTGCTCTTTCTTCTTCGGCTCCCTCTTTTTTAGCTGTTGCAACAATTTCGTTGAACATCTCTGGATGAGCTTTTCTAAACTCTTCTACTGTTTTCATATCTTCTTTTTCCTCCTTTATTGTTATTCCAGCTTTCATAATAAAATTTTGAAAACCAGTATTTTTAGACATATTAAATTTAATATTGTTTATCATAATTAAGTCATCAACTTTAGTTAGAGTTACTTCATCTTCCATTAAATCAGTTGCAAATCCATTTTCTAAAGCCATCTCTCCTGTCATCCATGTTTCAGCATCTAATAAAGCTGTTAATTCTTCTTTTGTTTTTCCTGAACGTTCATAGGCTGTTAATACTCCATCTCTTATTGTGTCCAATGTTTCAGCCATTTTTCTTAATTCTTCAGCATTTCCACTAGCTGATATATATGGATTATGGACCATTAAAAATGATGCTTTAGGCATAAATCTTTTATCTCCAGCCATGAATATCATTGAGGCACTTGATGCAGCAATTCCATCAACATAAGTATTTATTTTAGCTGGATGATTTCTCAGTAAGTTATAAATAGCACTTCCTGCTATAGGAGAACCTCCATTACTATTGATTCTTACATCAATCTCATCTACTTCTCCTAACCATCTCAATTCACTTTCAAATTCTCTAGCTGTCATTTCTGGTTCCCACCAGCTAGTAACAGAATCTACAATGTCACTATAAATTTTTATCTCACCCTTTTTGGGATTAACTCTTGACATCATCCAAAACTTATTCTTCATTTTTTACACCTCTTTTATTATCTTCAATATTTTTTTGTTTTAGATTATACATATAGTTAGTTCCATTCATTTCAGCAGCTTCTTTAGTTCTAGTTGAGAATCCTTCCTCAACTTTTAATTTAGCAGCTGTAACTTCTTTTAATGGGTCAAGTTGTCCTTGAGTAGGTCCATACCATTCACAACCTAAATATGCTTTTCTAATTAACTTATTCTCAAAATATCCAGGTGCTTGGATATAGCCTTTAGCAACTGCCTCATCCATCCACTCTTCAAATATAGGAGTACAAAAATCACTTACAAACCAAGCTCTTCTTGTCTTATACATTTTCCAAGCTTCTAATAAAGCTGCTCTTGATGCTGAGTAACTACTATTGAATAAACTTAATAAAACATCATGAGGTAATTCAAGTGCTGTTCCTATTTGCATAGCCATTGTCCTAACAAATCCATCAAATGCTGTATTTGGTCTTTTTGGGTCTGCGATTGATACCTTTTGCCCTTTAGCTAAGTCTAAAATAGCTCCTGGTCCTAGTTCAAAATTATTTTTATTGTCTTTATCAATAGTCATATCTTCCTCAAAAGGTTCATCTCCAAATCCTTTTCCTTCTGTTTCTTCATCATTATTTTCAATAAAAACACTAAAATATGCACTTATTACAGCTGCCATAAGTTCAGCTTTTGTATATCTTCCTATTTGTAAAATATCTTCCATTACTGGAGTTAATAGAGGAATCCCTCTTCTCTGTCCTATTCTTTCTTTCTCCATAATAACTAAGACATTTTTTCTTCCAGTATTTTTCCCAAATGCTGCAACTCTTTGCCATTTACAAGGTTTTAGAGCATAGTAATCATTTACAAAATGATAAGCTACTATTTCTCCAATATCATTTATCTCTACACCATTCATTATCTTATTGTTTATATTACCTGAAATTGGAGTACAACATCTTTCACTTTCTACTAGTTGAACTTTTAATTCAAATAATTCTCCAGCTCTTTTACGATATGGTAGCAATACAAAACATTCTCCATCTATTAGTGAGGTTATAAATGCTAATGATTGAAGTTGATAGAAATTACTAAATCTAGCAGTATCACATTCTGTACTTTCAGCCCATAATCTCCATATTTTTTCAATTCTATTTTCTAATTTTTCTTTCTCTTCTGCTGAAATTCCTAAAACCTCTTCATCAACTATAGATTTTAATTTTAGTCCTGGTCCTATTACATTAGTTCTAATTTTTCTAATTGCTCCAAGTCCTAAAGAGTTTCCTTTATACATTTCTCTAGCTCTAGCCATTAAAATATTTTTAGCTAAACCTATATCATAATCAGCAGGTTGAAGTATATCTGACATATCTTTAAATACTGATTTTCTTTGACTTGCTCCATGTTTTAAATAGTTTTGAACTTGTAGATTATTCTTTCCAGAGATATTTTTAGGTATATCTTTTTTCTTTTTTCCCATTTCTTACCTCCTACAAATCTCTTGGAATTACTCTAAAGACTTTTGCTCCTCGTCTTTTACCATTTAAACTATCATATTTTTTTCTCCAATATTCTATTCCAGCTCTAATTTCACTTAAAGATGCCCTTTCTAGCTCTCTATCCTGTATTTTGTATCTTTGGCCTTGAAGTACTTTTGTTTCAGCATCTAAGTATGAACTAAGCTTTTGAGCTGCTATTTCTTTAGTTATCACACTCACATTTTCACTCCTTTACTCAAGATTCTCTTACTTTTCTTAACTTTAGTTATCTTATGTGGCTCTGATAACTTAGCTAATTTTTCTCTATTCATTTCTTTTAATTTTTCAAAGTTAGGGTTCATATAAATCATTGCTGCTGTAGCATAATTTCTTATATCAAAAGCCTCATTAGCTCTTAATTTAACCCATTCAATAGTAGTTACACATCTTAAAACTTTTGTTTGTTTCTTTTCTCCAGTTACTGATTGAAAGTATTTTTCTCCATATCCTCTTGAAATATCATCAGGATAAAAACAACATCCATTCTCTTGGTGTTCTCTTCTTAAAGATGAACAGGTTATGTCCTTTAAAGCATTTACTCCTAAAGAGATTAAAACAATATCTTTTCCATTATCTCTCCTAGTTTTTTTAGCAGTATTAATTACTGTTTTACCTGAACCTCCTATTCCTTTTATTCCATGAATATTTCTCCATTCACGACTATAAATGAAATCATAAGCTTCTTCAGTATGATGTCCTCCTGTATCTATAAAGGTACAAGCTATTCCTAGTTCCTCTTTACTCAAATATTTAAATTTTTTTTGTAAAAATGTATCTAATTGCTCCCATACTGGTTGTGCTCCAGGGTCTCCATGTAAAACCTTATACACTATTCCATACCTTTGTCTTTTTTCATTAAATCCAACTACTTCAAGTTCTAATCTGTCATCCTGAACGTCTACTCCACAAGTTAAAAATAATATATCATCAGGGAGTTCAGCTTCATAATGTATAACTCTGTTTTTGTATAAATACTCCCAATCTATTTCCTCATCTATCTCATCATTGAATGGAAGTCCTAAATAAGTGTTATACCAAACCATTAATTCATAATTATCATCTTTTGAATTTTGGTATTTATCCACAATTTCTCTCCATTTTACCCATGGAGAAGCCATCGCATTTAGATGAAAACCTCTGTGAAATTTATCAGTATTAGGATTTTCACTTACAAAACATCCATTTGCTTGAGCTTTTTTCCATTCAAGTTCACTACTTAAACAACCACAATGCATACACTGCATTTCAAATGTTTCTTGGTCTAATCTATCAAAATCTAATGGTTGCAATTCTCCACACTGTGGACATGGAACATTCCATACTTCTTGAGTTGAATTAAGATATAATTTATTAATTTTAGAAGTTGATTCTAATCCTGGAGTTGATACTCTAACTTTTTTTCTGTTATAGAAGTTAGCTGTTCTCTTCTCAGCTAAGGCCACGGGGTCTCCTTCTGTTCCAGCTGTTGCTGGGTATCTATCAACCTCATCAAGTAATATCACTCTAATAGGTTTAGAAGCTAAATCATTTGGAGAATTAGCTCCAACTATAGTTAAAAATCCTCCTGCAAAACCTTTTTCTGATAAACTATCATCAAATCCTAATAACTTTTCTTTTAAGATGCTACAATCTCTTAGCATTGGAGTAATCCTTCTTTTTGAAAAATGCTCAGCTGTTTTTATGGTAGGTTGTACCATCAATATTGGGCCAGGGTCATTTGTTATCATATATCCTATGATATTTAATAATATTTCACTTTTGGCAGTCTGAGCAGCTGCCATTATAGTTATCTCTTCAGTTTCAGTATCTGTAAATACATCCATTATTTGCTTTTGATAAGGTGCTCTATCATTTGACCATCTACCAGGTTCTGGAGAACTTTCACTTGATAAAACTCTATATTCCTCTGCCCATTCTGATACAGTCATAATCTTTGGAGGCAAGATATTTATAGAAACTAGTCTTTGAATTAATTCATAAGTTTTTTTATCACTGATTAGTTCCATCATCTTCTATCCTCCATTCTGATAATTCTCTTAATAGTTCATAAACTCCATCTTTTAATATCTGTTCTACTACTTTGATATCATTTTCTATAGTTACTCTTCCAGCTAACTTGCTTGGTAAAGTCAGAGCTTTAGTTTTAAAAACAGTTATCATATTAGTTATAGCTTTTGCTACTGTTTCTGTTCTATGTAACTCTTTTGCTTGTTCCTGGAGCTTAAGTTCTTTTAGTTGTCTATCAGCAGTTTTTCTTTTTAATTCCTCTTCTCTAGCTAATGAGTTCTTATCCATCTTTTCTGTAAGGTATTCTATATAATTTTTTATACACTCATCTTTTAAGTAACTTCCATTTTCTGACTTTTTTAAAATATCCTTTTGAGCTAACTCTCTTATGGTTCTATCAGATACACCAAATAAATTTCCTAAAGTTATTGCATCTACTTCTTCAAGGCCATAACTAGATACAGTTCCTTTACAACTCAAATAATTTTTTACTGTCAATATTAAGTCATATCTATCTTCAACTTTAATGGCAACTCCATCCTTGACTAAATTACTAAGTTGTCTTTCTCCTATACTTAGTATTGATACTATGATTCTTTTTGATACTAAAATTCTTTGTGCCATAATTTACTCCTATATATAAATTTTTTGTTGAAGAAATGTGGCGGAAATACCCTAATTTTATCTTTACGGATTCCAAAGCTCGGGCCTCTTCGGACTCCCAAATCTCACTTTTTCTCTAGGAGGACCCATAGATTTAATCAATGATGACATCTCCATCTTCATTAGGTTCTATATTAGTTACACTATTGATTATTCTTTCTTTTAATTCTAAATATTTAATAGCTTTTGTCTTAAGTGTTACCTCTTCATCAGTAGTTAAAATATTATGTAACTCTTTATCTATTGAATAAATCTCTTTAATTGCACTTGCTCTTATCTTTAATGCTGTAGCTTTACTTTCAGCAAAACTCTTACTTGTATCTTCATCAATAATATATTCTCTATCTTCTAATCCTTCTAAAGTTTTTAAATCATTTAAAAGTGCTTGAGTAATGGCTTTATATTCTTGCTTTTTGCTTTCTCTTTTTTTTGCTAATTTATCTGATAACTTCTCTAACTCCTTCAACCAAGCTAAATCTGCAACTCTATTTTTTTGCCATTCATTCTTACTAGCTATGTGTCTCAAAGTTCCATAATTAACTTTATATTTTATAGCTAATTCAATTAAATCTATTCCAAGCTCATACTCTTGTTGAATTTTACTTTTTATCTCTTTTGGAATTCTCTTAGCCATGTGAATATATTGTGATATTATATCTAAATTTTTTACCCATACTTTAATTAAGGAAAATATGTCCTTTTATTTTTATAAAAAAAGTCTTTTAAATATAGAAAAATATTAATCTTGGATTACTTCTTTCTTTCCTCAATAAATGAAATTAGTGAGGAAAAATAATTTCTAAGATAAAATTTAACTTTTGTAAATTATTATGCTTAGAATACTTTTCTCTTATTCTTTTTACTTCTCTTCCTTTATTCTTTGAATTATATCTTTCTACTAACTCAATTAAAAAAGTATAGTCAAAAATCCAATACTGTTCTAAGTATCTATAAACATCACGAGCCTCCTTCCTTCCAGTTTGCCTTGCTAAAGTATTATTTTGTTTAAATATTTTGTACTTACTCTCAAGTATAGGTTTGACTTCTTTTTCCAGATAATCAAACATCTTAAAAATAAAGTCTTTTTTCAATCTTTCTTTAAATAGAGTTTCTATAAAATCTTTACTAGATAATAAATAATTTAAAGAGTTATCAACTCCATACTTTTCACATTGATATTTATAAGAACTTGTTTCCAAGCAATACTCCAATCTTGTGAGATGATATGGAAGATTACTCTCTCTATCTTTTGAATAAATTTTAAAAGTAGTATTTTTACTAAGTGGTATAAATAAGCTCTCATCATATTTGAACTCATTTATTCTTTCAGCATTTGTTATACTATATATTCCCTTAGCATAATTTAGATGCTGTTTAGCAAATAATAAAAAAACTTCAAAATACTCATTAAAATTTATTGGAAGATTCAAATTAATCTCTATATCTGCTATCTTGGCATTACTAAAGTCAACTATTATACCCTCTTTTTCTAAAAGAGTTTCTAATTTTTCTAATGCTTCTTTTAGCTCTTGAATAGATGAATTTTCTATATTATTTCCTCTTAAAATTTTATTTGGATTAAAAGTAAGTTTATTAAAACAAGTTTCACTCAATCCTCTATCTGTTTCTGTTAAGGTGTAGTTATATGTCATTGAGAATAGTTCTCTTTTTATGCTAGCCACTTCCTTAACTCCATTAGCTCTTTCTACTACTTCTTTTAGTTTAGGATTAATAGAACATTCATAATCATATATTGATATCTTATCTATACCTATTCTCATTTCATCTTTATTACACCTCCAATAATTAGTCTGCCTACCCCTTTCCCGAACCTACCCTTGTTCATACATAAGTTCAACCAAATAGACTAATTGCAAATTTTATTTGTTATTCTTGAATTTAAAGTAAGCTGTAGCAATAATAGTAGCTGCTACTCCTATTACAAATCCAACTGCTCCATGAATTAAAGCTTGCATTAAACCACCTCCTGAAATTTTTACAAAAAATAAAAGAGCCGAGAACACATTACTGCAATCCCGACTCTTTGTTGCTAAAGTCTTAAAGTCTATTTTATTTTTAAAAGAGTTTCCTCTCCACAAGAACACTTAATTTTAAATATTTCTCCATTACTAGATATTTTTAAATTTTTAGGAAATTCTAACCAATTATCTTTATTGGACTTAACTAGAAAGGAGTTACATTTTTTACAATATAGTGCTTTTCCACTTTTAAGTGGTTCATGTATATTTATCATTCAAATATTAGCATATCTCAGAACAAAAAGCAACCACTTTTTTATATGCTATCCTCCCTTTTGCCTTAATATCTATAGTTTATCATAAAAAAATATTTTTTCAAGAGGTTATGGTAAAAAAGTGTACTTGTAGAAGTACACTTTTTATAATATAATCATATATATAATAAAATTGGGAGTGGAAAATATGAACATTGATTATAATATTGATTATAATGATGAGTTTAGAAAAAAATTAAAAGAAAGTTCTGGAGAAATGTTTCAAGAAAACTTTGAAAAACTTATGTT
>ERZ833515.908-NODE-908-length-23344-cov-10.476105_pt1 | contig 23344 bp, 19 predicted proteins | sample MGYA00519949_ERZ833515 | MGnify/ENA primary metagenome ERZ833515 (study PRJEB31850, sample SAMEA3708741) | human gut metagenome | biome: human gut; feature: human-associated habitat; material: faeces | place: China | collected 2014 ...
TGCCCTACGCTATATAATTAAGCCCTTTCAGGGCACTCCGCAAAATTATCATTTAGCTCATTTCCGTACAGAAATGAACTATAATGGATTACCGGCTTATGTAGTTAATCAAAACAAAAGTAGTAAACGTTAAGCAATTCTAAAAAGACCACTTCTTTTTAGGAAAGACCTTCTAATGGCCTGTCTTTTATATGTATTTGTCGATACACAAGACTATACAAAATCAGGTAGAAAAAGTTTGAATCATTTTCTACCTCATAATAGAAGTTTATGATGAAAATATCAGTTATAAATATAAATAATTGGCTAATTAATTACTATTTTTGACACGTAAATGAAAAACAGCGAATAACCCCTATTAAAAACTTAAAATATGATGAAGAAACTACTCACAGCCACTGCTATCGGCTTGGCTTTGTTAACTTGGCACACCAGTTGTACTCAACAACCAAAGGCTCCGGAAGCCTTTACTCCTATCAAAGTAGAAACTCCTGCCCGCCCTACCGGACAAGAAGATGTAATCCAACTCGTTACTCCTAAAATTGATACCGTACGTGTCGGTTTCATCGGCTTAGGAATGCGTGGTCCCGGCGCCGTAGCACGCTGGACTCATATTCCGGGAACTAAGATTGTAGCGTTATGCGACCTGCTTCCCGAACGTGTTGAAAAATCACAAGAAATTTTGAAGAATGCCGGACTCCCTGCTGCTGCTTCTTACAGCGGAGAGGAAGATGCATGGAAAAAACTTTGCGAACGGGATGATATTGATCTTGTATACATAGCTACAGACTGGAAGCATCATGCTGCAATGGGCGTCTATGCCATGGAACATGGCAAGCATGTAGCCATCGAAGTTCCTGCCGCTATGACATTGGATGAAATCTGGCAGTTAATCAACACTTCTGAAAAGACCCGCAAGCATTGTATGCAGCTCGAAAACTGTGTATATGACTTCTTTGAACTGACTTCTTTAAATATGGCACAACAGGGCGTATTCGGAGAAGTGCTTCATGTAGAAGGTTCATATATCCACAACCTGGAAGACTTCTGGCCTGAATACTGGAACAACTGGCGAATGGATTATAATCACCTGCATCGCGGTGACGTATATGCGACTCACGGTATGGGTCCCGCTTGTCAGGTACTTAACATCCACCGTGGCGACCGTATGAAAACATTGGTATCTATGGATACGAAAGCTGTCAACGGACCGGCTTACATTAAAAAACAAACAGGAGAAGAAGTGACCGACTTCCAGAATGGTGACCAGACTTCGACCTTGATTCGCACAGAAAATGGCAAAACGATGCTGATCCAGCACAATGTAATGACCCCCCGCCCATACAGCCGCATGTACCAGATAGTGGGAGCCGATGGCTATGCAAGCAAATATCCGATTGAAGAATATTGCCTGCGACCTACACAAGTTGATTCTAAAGATGTGCCTAATCATGAAAATCTGAATGCACATGGCTCTGTATCCGAAAATGTAAAGAAAGCCTTGATGGACAAATATAAAGATCCGATTCACATAGAGTTGGAAGAAACTGCCAAGAAAGTAGGCGGCCACGGTGGTATGGACTTTATCATGGACTACCGTCTGGCATATTGCCTGCAAAATGGATTACCATTAGATATGGACGTTTATGACCTGGCAGAGTGGTGTTGCATGGCCGAACTTACCAGACTTTCCATCGAAAACAATTCTGCTCCGGTAGAAGTCCCCGATTTCACTCGTGGCGGATGGAATAAAGTACAAGGCTATCGTCACGCTTTTGCAAAATAAAACTGAATATATCCTTTTAGCACGAACATAATGAACCAATCCGGCTTCTCCCCCAAAGCCGGATTATTCATGGGTTCGTGTTTGAACATTTTATAGATTATCATAATCACTTTTATGAAAACAGCTATTCCAAAACCTTCTAAGCAAAGCATTATCCGTGAAGCCAGAGATTATGTAATGATTGCCATCGGCATGATTTTGTATGGCATCGGTTGGACCGTTTTTCTACTTCCGAACGATATCACTACCGGGGGAGTACCGGGTATTGCTTCTATTGTATATTGGGCTACGGGTTTTCCCGTACAGTATACGTACTTCAGCATCAACTTCTTTTTATTGCTACTGGCCCTCAAATTGCTGGGGATGAAGTTTTGCATTAAAACTATTTTTGGAGTATTTACCCTCACCTTCTTTCTGTCCGTCATTCAAAAGCTGACAGCAGGTTTCGGACTCCTTCACGACCAGCCCTTTATGGCATGTGTCATTGGAGCATCCTTCTGTGGAGGTGGTATAGGGGTTGCTTTTTCGGCAAACGGAAGCACAGGAGGCACGGATATTATCGCAGCCATCATCAACAAATACCGGGACATCACATTAGGAAGAGTCGTACTCATCTGCGATATGATTATTATTTCTTCCAGTTATTTTGTCTTAAAAGACTGGGAAAAAGTGGTATATGGGTTTGTTACTCTTTATATTTGTAGCTTCGTTCTCGACCAGGTAGTGAATAGTGCCCGCCAATCCGTACAGTTCTTTATCATATCCAATAAATATGAAGAAATAGGACGGCATATCAACGAATATCCACACCGGGGAGTTACGATTATCAATGCAACCGGCTTTTATACAGGACGAGAAGTAAAGATGATGTTCGTATTAGCCAAGAAGAGGGAATCGCCTATCATCTTCCGGTTGATTAAAGATATAGACCCGAATGCATTTGTGTCACAAAGTGCTGTCATCGGAGTTTATGGAGAAGGATTCGATCATATCAAAGTAAAATAAAAAAGAAATGAAAAACCAATATTGAGAAACATGAAATTTCGACCAACCCCCAATTTATTAACAGGCATTTTCATGGGAATATTTTCCCTGACAACATTTAATGTAATGGCTGAAAAAGCCGTGAAACCCTATTGGCAGGATGTGCAGGTAGTTGAAGTCAACAAAGAGTATCCACGCACTTCTTTTATGACATACAACAATCGCGCTGATGCCTTGAGTGGCAAGTTCGAACGGAGCAAGTATTACCGTTTGCTGAACGGAACCTGGAAATTCTACTTTGTAGACTCTCATAAAAAGCTTCCCGACAACATTACTGACCCGAATACGAATACAGATTCGTGGAATGATATTCAGGTACCCGGTAACTGGGAAGTACAAGGACACGGAATAGCCATCTACACCAATCATGGTTATGAATTCAAGCCACGCAATCCGCAACCTCCGGCTCTTCCCGAAGCGAATCCGGTGGGAGTTTACCGTCGGGATATTGATATTCCGACAGATTGGGACGGACGGGATATCTACCTGCATCTGGCAGGAGCCAAGTCCGGCGTATATGTATATATCAACGGGCAAGAAGTTGGATATAGCGAAGACTCCAAAAATCCGGCAGAGTTTCTTATTAACAACTATGTGAAGCCCGGCAAGAACGTGCTTACCGTTAAAATCTTCCGCTGGAGCACTGGTTCCTATCTGGAATGTCAGGATTTCTGGCGCATGAGCGGTATTGAACGCGATGTTTATCTGTATTCACAACCTAAAGCAGCCCTCAAAGATTTCCGGGTGAAGTCTACCCTGGATGACAGCTACAAGAATGGAATCTTCAGCTTGAATGTCGATTTGAGAAATCACGAGAAGGCAGCAACTAATCTCACATTAGTTTATGAGCTATTGGATGCACAGGGAAAAGTAATCTCTACTGAAGAGAAGACCGCCTATATCCCATCGGACGAAGTACGTACACTTTCTTTCGATCAGAAGCTGGCAGATGTCAATACATGGACATCCGAACATCCGAATCTGTACAAACTGCTGATGACCGTCAAAGAGAATGGCAAAATAAATGAGATTATTCCTTTTAATGTAGGATTCCGCCGTATTGAAATCAAACCTATCGAACAAAAAGCTGCTAACGGAAAACCATACGTTTGCCTGTTCATCAATGGTCAGCCACTAAAACTGAAAGGGGTAAATATCCACGAACACAACCCGTCAACAGGTCATTATGTAACAGAAGAGTTAATGCGTCGTGACTTCGAGCTTATGAAGCAACATAACCTGAACAGCGTACGCCTTTGCCACTATCCGCAAGACCGCCGTTTCTACGAACTTTGCGATGAATACGGTCTTTATGTGTACGATGAAGCCAATGTCGAAAGCCACGGAATGTATTACGATCTTCGAAAGGGCGGTTCATTGGGTAACAACCCCGAATGGCTGAAACCACACATGGACCGTACCATCAATATGTTCGAACGCAACAAGAACTATCCGAGCGTCACCTTCTGGTCGTTGGGAAATGAAGCCGGAAACGGATATAATTTCTATCAGACTTACTTGTGGCTGAAAGAGGCTGACAAAGAGCTGATGAATCGCCCTGTCAACTATGAGCGTGCTCAATGGGAATGGAACTCCGATATGTATGTTCCGCAATATCCAGGTGCCGACTGGCTGGAAAATACAGGAAAGAACGGCAGCGACCGTCCTGTAGCTCCTTCCGAATATGCGCACGCAATGGGAAACTCCACCGGAAACCTGTGGGGACAATGGCAGGCGATTTACAAATATCCGAACCTACAGGGTGGATATATCTGGGACTGGGTAGACCAAGGTCTTCTCCAGAAAGATGAGAATGGAAGAGAATACTGGGCTTACGGAGGTGACTTCGGTGTAGACGCGCCGAGCGATGGCAACTTCCTCTGCAACGGTCTTGTCAATCCGGATCGTGGTCCGCATCCGGCAATGGCTGAAGTGAAATATGTACATCAGAATGTAGGCTTTGAGGCAGTAGATGCCGCTGCCGGTATATTCAAAATCACCAACCGTTTCTATTTCACCAATCTGAAAAAGTATCAGATTCACTATAACGTACTCGCTAACGGAAAGACTATAAAAGGTGGAAAAATATCTTTGGATATTGCTCCGCAGGCATCCAAAGAATTCACCGTACCGGTAAACGGCTTGAAAGCCCAACCGGGAGTGGAATATTTTGTAAACTTCAGCGTGACAACCACAGAACCTGAACCGTTGATTCCAACAGGATATGAAATAGCATACGACCAGTTCCAGCTTCCTATCCAGGCAGAGAAAGCTATTTATAAAGCAAACGGTCCGGCACTGAAAACAACGACTCAAGGAGATGAGCTAATCGTTTCTTCTTCCAAAGTGAATTTTGTATTCAACAAGAATAGCGGATTAGTTACCTCGTATAAAGTGGACGGCACAGAATATTTCAAAGACGGATTTGGTATTCAGCCTAACTTCTGGCGTGCTCCTAATGATAATGATTATGGTAATGGCGCTCCTAAACGTTTACAGGTATGGAAGCAATCAAGCAAAAACTTCCACGTAACGGATGCAACCATGACAACAGAGAATAAGGTAGTTTCCTTACATGTGACCTACTTATTGGCTGCCGGCAACTTGTATGTTGTCACATACAAAATCTATCCGAACGGAGTAGTCAATGTAAATGCCAAATTCACGTCAACAGATATGCAGGCAACAGAAACTGAAGTTTCTGAAGCTACCCGCATGGCTACGTTTACTCCCGGAAGTGACGCTGCCCGCAAGGCCGCTTCCAAACTGGAAGTTCCCCGTATCGGTGTTCGTTTCCGCTTGCCGGCACAGATGAACAATGTACAATACTTTGGCCGTGGTCCGGAAGAGAACTATATCGACCGTAATCATGGAACCCTCGTTGGCGTATATAAGACAACAGCAGATAAAATGTACTTCAACTATGTACGTCCACAGGAAAACGGACATCACACCGATACCCGTTGGATCGCTTTATCTCCCGTCAAAGGAAACGGCCTGGTTTTAGTAGCCGACAGTACGATCGGTTTCAATGCCTTGCGCAACTCTATCGAAGACTTTGACTCTGAAGAGGCTCTGCCCCACCCTTACCAATGGAATAACTTTAGCCCGGAAGAAGTAGCCAATCATGATGAGAATGCCGCCCGTAATGTATTGCGGAGAATGCATCATGTTAATGACATCGTTCCAAGAGATTTCGTAGAGGTTTGTGTGGACATGAAGCAACAAGGTGTAGGCGGATATGACAGTTGGGGTGCACGCCCGGAACCTTTCCACCAAATCCCTGCCAATCGTGATTACCATTGGGGATTCACATTAGTACCTGTTCGCTCGGCTAATCAGGCCAACGAGGCGGCTAAATACGATTATCGATAACCTTAGTATAAATTTTTAAAGAAAAAACCCATGAAAGATTTATCTAGCATTGTAGCTAATTTTAAAGTCCAAGGTACGATAGAAGAAATCAAACCTTTGGGTACAGGACTTATTAACGACACTTACAAAGTAAACACCAAAGAAGCAGATGCTCCCGACTACGTTTTGCAACGCATCAATCATGCCATTTTTCAGAATGTAGAGATGCTTCAATCCAATATTACCGCTGTCACCAATCATATTCGCAAGAAACTAACGGAGGCAGGAGAATCGGATATAGAGCGCAAGGTTTTGAGTTTCCTCGAAACAGAAGAGGGTAAAGCATATTGGTTCGACGGTGATAGCTACTGGCGTGTGATGGTATTCATCCCACGCGCCAAAACGTATGAGACGGTGAATCCCGAATATTCAAATTATGCTGGAGAAGCTTTTGGTAACTTCCAGGCTATGCTGGCCGATATTCCGGAAACATTGGGTGAAACCATACCTGACTTCCACAATATGGAGTTCCGCCTCAAACAATTGCGTGAAGCTGTTGCGAAAGATGCTGCCGGACGGGTATCGGAAGTGAAATACTATCTGGACGAAATAGAGAAGCGTGCAGATGAAATGTGTAAAGCAGAACGTTTATATCGTGAAGGAAAACTCCCCAAACGTGTTTGCCACTGCGATACGAAAGTGAATAACATGATGTTCGACGAGGATGGCAAAGTGCTTTGTGTCATCGACCTGGATACGGTAATGCCCAGCTTTGTCTTCTCCGATTATGGCGATTTCCTTCGTACAGGCGCCAACACGGGTGATGAGGATGATAAAGACCTTGATCGTGTAAACTTCAATATGGAAATATTCAAAGCGTTTACCAAAGGCTATCTGAAAGGAGCCAAATCATTCCTGACTCCAATTGAGATAGAGAATCTCCCTTATGCAGCCGCTTTATTCCCATACATGCAGTGTGTACGGTTCTTGGCAGACTATATCAATGGAGATACTTATTATAAAATCAAATATCCGGAGCATAATTTGGTTCGTACTAAAGCACAATTCAAACTGCTTCAAAGTGTGGAAGCCAACACACCGGAAATGATCGCATTTATCAACGAATGCTTGTTAAATTGAAAAATAAGCTACGCTGTGGTGCAGCTATTTTGAGATATTCTCAAAATTAAAAATATAAGGAACTGTCTAGCGAGCTTTAAATATTGAAAATCACCCGCGCTATAACTATCTGTAGCGCGGGTGAAATGATTAATGAGAGACTTGTTAGCCAGCCCCTTTTTTTGAAATCTTTAATCAGGGATATTATTGAATAATCCCTATTTCTCAATTTTTAATCCTCTGTTTTCAATTTAACAAATGCTCCAGTCTTCCAATAATAGACAATAGGACGACGGAGAAATGGTTTCAGTTTCTCTGCCGTCTCCTTTGACATATAGTCGGGAGTAGCTAATGTAACAGTCAATTCTGTATTTTCTTTATTAAAATCAGCTTTCATCAATAATATATCTGCCGAACGGCGTGCTTCGTCAAACTCATAAACACCTGCTGAATCCGGCGTATTCAAAAAGTCGCCCATCACAGGAAGGGTAATAAAGAGAGATGCTGTAAGCGGTTTCCAGTCATCTGTATAGAAACGGATGCTGCTGTCGCAGGCAGGTGCACAAGCTGTAGAGACTGTACAGATCACATTCGTCGAGTCATTCAAAGCCAACACTTTCATTTGCCAGGTAGATTGAGAAGACATCTGCATACGGATATAATCTTTACTTAGATCAGTCATCTCCGACTTCTTGCCGAAACGATTCTCTACTTGCGCTTTCATCTTACTTTCCAGAAAGTCAATACAATCTTCCCGGTTTACTTTGGTTAGTAACGGGCTTAGAGAATCCGGCATATTCACAAACAGCGTTTTGGCTTCTTGTGCCCAAAGAGCGGTCGAAGCAAAGAGTCCGACAGCAGAAAAGAATATAGTGATTACAAGTTTATTTATTTTCATATCTATCTTATTTAACCTGCGACAAACAGATTTTGTGTAACTGTTTTAATTTTTAGACCCCAAATATAAGAATATCATTCCGATTAACACCAGTATAAGGTCAATCGCTTTGCTTTTTAAATTCTTTTCACGGAAGAGAAGTGCACCGAAAGTGAAAGAGACTACTACACTTCCCCGACGGACCATCGAAACAATGGAAATCATGGAATCGTCATAGCTCAATGCGTAAAAGTAAACGAAATCGGCAGCCGATAGGAAGATAGAAATCAGGATAATCGTCCAGTCCCAGCGAAACGGGGTGGTAGACTTTCTTTTAGGCCACCAAAGCAATAACAGAATAGGACACATAATAAACACTTGATAAACATTATACCAGGATTGTACCAGCATCGGATTCAGAGATTTCATCAGATATTTATCATACAATCCGCTGATAGCACCTGTAATGGCAGCCAGCACGATAAAGAATATCCATTTGTTATGCTTAAAATCAATTCCTTCTTTCTTCCCCGAACGACTTAACATAAAGAAAGAAACAATGGCCAGCATTACCCCGATCCATTGATAGAGATTCAACCGTTCGCCAAATACCAGCATCGCTCCCACAAGCACCATCACCGGACGGGTGGCGTTGATAGGTCCTACTATGGTTAAAGGCAGATGTTTCATTCCGAAATATCCGAATATCCACGAAGACAACACGATGAACGACTTGATGATGATATATTTATGCTGTTCCCAGCCAACAACGGGAACATTAAATATCGTTCCTCCCAACAAGTCCGGTTTATATACGGATATCAAGATAAATGGCAGAAAGATGAGACTGGAAAAAAATGTATTTAGAAACAAAACGGGAAGTACCGCATTATCTTTCAACGATTTCTTCTTGAATACATCATAAAAACCCAGCAAAGTAGCCGAGAGAAATGCTAATAATAACCACATGAGAATATTTATTATTTATTATTCAAATATACTTTCGGGATATTCCACATTTACCAGAAACAGGGCTTGCCCCGGAGCAGATGTTCCGGCTTTGCAACGGTCTTGTTGTTCGATAACCCGCCGGAAGCCTTCAACAGTAAGTTTCCCTCGTCCCACTTCAATCAGCGTACCTACGATAGCTCGCACCATATTTCGCAGGAAACGGTCGGCACGGATGGTAAACACCCAAGTAGCATCATCTTCCTGCGTCCATTCGGCATGAGTGATATGGCAGATATTGGTCTTTACATCCGTATGAAGTTTGCTGAAGCTCGTAAAGTCAGTATACTCGAAAAGGGTACGTGCAGCTTCGTTCATAAGTGCATAATCCAACTGATTATAAACTCGCCAACGATATTGCCGGTTAAAAGGATATTTCGATGTCGTTACATAATACTTGTAAGTTCGCGCAGTCGCATCAAAGCGGGCATGCGCATCCGGATTGACACGGCAAACCCGGTAAACGGAAATGTCCGGAGGTAACAAACGGTTTAATTTATCGGCAACTGATATTTCATCCAACGGCTCATCGAAGTCAAAATGAGCGATCATCAGAGAAGCATGCACTCCGGCGTCCGTACGGCCCGCTCCTATTATTTCTATTTCGCGACGCAGAAAGGTAGACAATGCTTTCATCAGGCATTCCTGCACACTAATCCCATTCGGTTGAATTTGCCAACCATGATAGTTGGTCCCGTCGTAAGCCAAATAAATAAAATACCTTTGCACGCTAATTCCTCATTTTAGGGTTTTCGCGCGCAAAATTAATCATTTTATCTCATTTATCTTTGTATAATTCACATAAACCTGTATATTTACAGGACAAAATAATCATGATTTACTAATACCCCACAATTATGAGTAGTACCATTTTCCTCATCATCGCCCTCGTCACGACAGGCATCTTTCTTATTCAATTCGTATTATCCATCTTTTTCGGAGATATAGATGCAGATGTAGACGTGGATGCTGATATCAGTAGCGTAGTTTCTTTTAAAGGACTTACCCATTTCGGAATTGGATTCGGCTGGTACATGTATCTGGCAGGAAACACGGAAATGCAAAGTTACGTCATTGGTATTCTAGTAGGTCTTTTCTTTGTTTTTGCCGTCTGGTTCCTCTATAAAAAAGCATACCAACTGCAACAAGTGAACCACAACGAGCAAACCGATCAGCTTGTGGGACGGGAATGTGTGATCTATTTCAAACAAAGCGACAGCAAATATACTGTACAGACCACCCGGGACGGAGCCATGCGCGAAGTAGACGTCATCTCCGAATCCGGAAAAACATATCAGACTGGCGACAGAACGATTATCACCAGTTACAAAGACGGAACACTATTCATTCAATAATTATTCAAATACACAATTTTATGACACAAGAAATGTTAATCATGGCTGCTATATTAGTGGCAGTCATCCTACTCACTTTTATTGGTATCCTTTCGCGTTACCGCAAATGTAAGAGTGATGAAGTCCTCGTTGTATATGGTAAAACGGGAGGAGATAAGAAGTCTGCAAAACTATATCATGGTGGTGCGGCTTTTGTATGGCCGATTATTCAGGGATATGAATTCTTATCCATGAAACCAATGCAGATCGAATGTAAACTGACCGGTGCATTATCCGCTCAAAACATTCGTGTAGATGTGCCGACTACAATTACTGTAGCTATCAGCACCGATCCTGAAGTGATGCAAAATGCTGCTGAACGTATGCTGGGATTAACAATGGATGACAAGCAGAACTTAATTACTGATGTTGTATATGGTCAGATGCGTATGGTGATCGCCGATATGACTATCGAAGAATTAAATTCAGACCGAGATAAGTTCCTGGCTAAAGTGAAAGATAACATCGATACCGAACTTCGCAAATTCGGTTTGTATCTGATGAACATCAACATCAGTGATATTCGCGACGCTGCCAACTACATTGTCAACTTAGGTAAGGAAGCTGAAAGTAAAGCACTGAACGAAGCACAGGCTAACATCGAAGAACAGGAAAAGCTAGGTGCTATCAAAATTGCCAATCAGATAAAGGAACGTGAAACGAAAGTAGCAGAAACCCGCAAAGATCAGGATATTGCTATTGCAGAAACCAAAAAACTACAGGAAATCTCCGTTGCAAATGCGGATAAGGACAGAATCTCGCAAGTAGCCATTGCCAATGCAGAAAAAGAATCGCAAGTAGCAAAGGCTGAAGCTGAAAAGAACATCCGTATCGAGCAGGCAAATACTGAAAAGGAAAGCCGTGTTGCCGAACTAAACTCGGATATGGAAATCAAACAGGCAGAAGCTGCCAAGAAAGCTGCCATCGGACGAAATGACGCACAGAAAGAGGTGGCTCTTTCCAATGCAGAACTAGCTGTAACACAAGCCAATGCCGACAAGCAAGCTGGTGAAGCTGCCGCAAAATCGGAAGCTGCCGTACAGACTGCACGCGAAATTGCGCAAAAAGAAGTGGAAGAAGCTAAGGCACGAAAAGTGGAATCTTCATTGAAGGCTGAAAAGATTGTTCCTGCGGAAATCGCCAGACAGGAAGCTATCCTTCAGGCAAATGCCATCGCTGAAAAGATTACCCGCGAAGCGGAAGCCCGTGCAAAAGCTACTTTGGCACAAGCCGAAGCGGAAGCAAAAGCTATCCAATTGAAACTGGAAGCCGAAGCGGAAGGTAAGAAGAAATCATTACTTGCGGAAGCGGAAGGTTTCGAAGCAATGGTAAGAGCGGCTGAATCGAATCCGGCTATCGCTATCCAATATAAGATGGTAGACCAGTGGAAGGAAATCGCCGGCGAACAGGTAAAGGCGTTCGAACACATGAACTTAGGAAATATCACTGTTTTCGACGGAGGAAACGGAGGTACAAGCAACTTCCTGAACACATTGGTGAAAACAGTAGCTCCAAGTCTCGGTGTATTGGATAAATTGCCTATCGGTGAAACAGTAAAAGGTATTATCAATCCGGAAAGCAAAACGGAAGAAAAGCCTGCAACAAAAGCTGACGAGAAAAAAGATAAGAAATAGTTGTGATCCGACATAATATACGCTGATGAGAAAAGAATGATTACTTGTTCTCATCAGCGTTTGTTTTTTATAATATAACTCGAATAAATCTTCTTTGAATATTCCGGATTTATTACGTTCTTTATGTTACATAAAATGTGTTACACAAAATATGTAATAAGTCGTGAAGCCATATCGCTCATTCTTTGTATACAGTTACAATAATCCCGGAATGTCGCCTATTTCGGTCAGCTCCGCTTAGGGCACTAGAAATGATTTTGCGAAATCATTTCTCATATTCTCATACTTTATAGGATAATCATCTGTAATTCAAAGCAATAACACTATGAGAAATACTTTTCAAAAAGGTGTTTCTCATAGTATTTTGCCTGAAATGTCACAAAAAACCGGTATTTCTCATACTTTCATCATGCATTTCTCATACCGGAACTGCTATATAATACCTACATAATAAATGTCAACCCAACCCGAAGATAAGAAAAAAGGTAGTCAACTATTATCAGGGTATTACAGACCCCGGTAGTCCCACATATTGTGGGAAAAGATTCCCTAGCTGGAGAGAATTTATTCCCTCATTTTGCGGGAATAAATTCCCATAATATAAGAGAATACTTTCCCACAATATATGGAACTACCGGGACTAACGGATATACTTACCCAAGATCATAGTATTCGATATATTCATCATATTGAGGCGTTTCTGTAACTCCCCTCTTTCGAAAAAGTTCTTGTATATACTTTTGTTCCTTTGGCTTAATCAACCGTTCTTTATTGCAACAACGATAATAGATCGTTTTGCCGAAGTAGGCTATCATCTGTCGCTTGATAACGGTGGCATCAGCAAGCGGCACCCGGTCCAGCAAATGTTTCATTCCCCGTGCAAACAACACCGGCTTTTCATCAATAAAGTAAGTACAGTCTTCACCATCGGAGGTGACATGTTCGGGATTAATAACCATTACAGCAGCCCGCTCTTTCGGCATTCGGAGAGTTACTTGTCGTCGCAGACATTTGTCCGCACGCAAACAATGTCCATTCAAGCAATGAGCGAAGCTAACGGGCATAGAATTGTAATCGAAATCTGTTTTCATGTGTGTTATGTTTAGTGGAAAAGTGGCCTATTTTTATAAACCGCTACAAATGTATGAAAATAGCTGGAGGACAAGAAATAAATACACTATTTACTTCAACACATTGATAAAATCTTTATATTTGCCTCCAACATCAATACAGGAACTTATAAAACTATATCTCTCCTGCAAAACTATAAAACAGAATAATCATGAAGACAAAACATTTACCTGGAGCACTACTGTCATTTCTCTATACAATTATCTTTTTTAGCTGTGGAAATAACGATGAAAAAAAGATATATTCTTTATCCTTCGAAAAAGAGTATTACGAACGACCTTTGTTAGGAACAACCAATATCACCATCACAGGTGGAAACAGGGACTACACCGTAACTGTAGAAAAAACTGACATTTTAAATATAGATGTAGATTTGTCCAGTTCGATAGGAATGGGAAGCTTAAGGGTCACCCCAAAAAAGAAAGGAGAAACAAAGGTGAAAGTAAAAGATAATATCACCAACGAAACAGTTGATTTAAGAATTAAAATAACAGACAGCTATTTGGCGTACGCTATAGAAAAAAGTAATCATCCGGCACTTTCCAATGGCACTGTAGTTTATCTGATTAACAATGAAGCTAAAGAATGCTATTTTTTCCGTTATATTGAGTTTAGAGACGAACTATCTCACACTCCAATAGCAAAAGGAACATACGACTTTTTCACCAAGTTAGAAAGCGGTTCCGGCAACTCGTCTCCTACATACGCCATACCTTATTTAACATTAAATTATACATCTGACGAACAAGAAAATTTCACGGATGCATCAGTTCCCCCCACCCCTCACAAATTAAGATTTGAGCTATACGATGGGGTTACGAGTGCAAATGCTGTCCTAAATCTTATATCAAGATTTCTAGGTGTAGATTGGAAAGAACTTGTAGAAAAAGCTCTTACCAGAAGCGAACATACAATAGTACCCACACTAAAAACAACAATTGACAATACAGATTATACCATAATAGGTATATTAAATACCTATCCTGAAATACCAGAGAATATTTTGGAATAGCCCCAAAGTATGAGCCAGAAAATAAAGCAAAGCATAGAACGTATAAAAAAATAGCGTATATTTGCGAGCAAAAAATATAAAATGACTATTTATAAGCTTCGCATATTACCGCTATTTTTACTAGTTATTGGGCTTACAACGCTTACTTCGGGCTGCAAAAAGAAAGACATGTCGCTGAAACTGAATGAGCCACGCAATATTCGTGGCGTCGTCAGCTATAAACGTTCTTTCCCTGATTTGAATGACGCACATCTGGAAGTAGCCAAAAAGATAGGGATTCGTCCATTGGCAGACCGGGAAGCAGCAGAAGATATGAAAGAAAAGCTAACTCATATTACTGACAATGAGTTTTATGTAGTAGATTCATTGACGCACTCTATCCCCTATCTCGTACCGCGTGCCAGTGCACTGCTCGATACAATCGGTTCCAACTTTCTCGATTCATTGGCTGCAAAAGGCTTGAATCCGAATCAGGTAATCATCACTTCCGTATTGCGTACCGAAAACGATGTGAAACGCCTCCGCCGTCGCAACGGAAATGCTTCCGCCAACTCGGCACACTGCTTTGGAGCCACCTTTGACGTCAGTTGGAAACGTTTCAAAAAGGTAGAAGACAAGGATGGAAGACCGTTACAGGATGTAAGTGCCGACACACTGAAACTTGTCTTGTCCGAGGTTTTAAGAGACCTGCGACAAGCTGAAAAATGCTACATCAAATATGAATTGAAGCAAGGTTGTTTCCATATCACCGCCCGATAAATACCCTTTTTCAAAATCTTTGACCAGCATATCATAAAACCTTCAAGGTAAATTTTGCGTTAAGATGGAAAACAGCTATCTTTGTATGAATCCAACGCTAAAAGAATCAGATTATGAGCAAGCTATATCCTATCGGCATACAGAATTTTGAAAGTCTCCGTAACGATGGTTATCTCTATGTAGATAAAACCAGACTCATTTACCAATTAGTAAAAACCGGCCGTTACTATTTTCTTAGCCGCCCGCGCCGCTTTGGGAAGAGCCTGTTGATATCCACCCTTGAAGCTTATTTTTCAGGGAAAAAGGAACTCTTTACGAATTTAGCCATAGAGGAACTGGAGAAAGAATGGATCAAATATCCCATTCTCCACATGGATCTTAACACCGAAAAATATGATACATTGGAAAGTCTGGAAAGTATCTTAAACTTCACATTGGGAAAGTGGGAACGATTGTATGGCACCGCTCCTTCAGAAACAACCTTTGCGTTGCGTTTCCGGGGCATCATCGAACGGGCCAACAAGCAAGCCGGACAACGCGTCGTTATCCTTATTGACGAATACGACAAACCGATGTTACAGGCAATAGGCAACGAACCACTTCAGCGAAAATTCCGCAATACGATGAAGGCTTTCTATAGTGTATTGAAAACTATGGACGGTCATATCAAATTTGCTTTCTTGACAGGTGTCACCAAGTTCGGTAAAGTCAGTGTATTCAGCGACCTGAACAACCTGATAGATATTTCTATGGACGAACAGTACGTGGAACTCTGCGGAATCACAGAAAAAGAAATCCACGACAATATGGAAGAAGACTTGCATATCTTGGCTGATAAGCAAAAAATGACTTATGAGGAGGTATGCTCCGAACTGAAAGAATGTTATGATGGTTATCATTTCGTAGAAAACTCCATAGGAATATACAATCCATTCAGTTTGCTCAACACATTCTATAAGATGAAATTCGGTAGTTACTGGTTTGAAACCGGCACCCCGACTTATTTGGTAGAATTACTAAAGAAATCTAATTATAATCTCCAACGTATCACGCATGAAGAAACGGATGCAGATGTACTGAACAGCATTGATTCGACGTCCCGAAATCCTATTCCGGTTATCTATCAAAGTGGATATCTTACGATCAAAGGATTTGACAATCGCTTTGGAATTTATCGACTGGGATTTCCCAATCGGGAAGTAGAAGAAGGTTTTGTAAAATACCTCCTTCCGTTCTATACCAATATAGACGTAATCGAATCTCCTTTCCAAATACGGCAGTTTGTCGATGAAGTGGAACAAGGTGATTATGATGCCTTTTTCCGCCGCCTGCAAAGTTTCTTTGCCGATACACCTTACGAATTGGTACGCGATTTGGAACTACATTATCAAAATGTACTCTTCATCGTATTTAAACTCATTGGATTCTATGTAAAAGCAGAGTATCATACCTCACAAGGACGCATTGACCTCGTCCTGCAAACCGATCATTTCATCTATGTAATGGAATTCAAGCTAGAGGGAACCGCCGAAGAAGCTCTGCAACAAATCAATGACAAACATTATGCACAAGCATTTGCTGCCGACAAGCGACAAATATTTAAAATAGGCATCAATTTCAGTAATGAAACAAGAAACATCGAAAAGTGGATAGTAGAAGATTTGCAATAAAATTCACCTCCAAACAATCAGAGAATCCAAAACGTTTGATTAAATTTGCAGAAATTTTTCTTTAATACAACTTAATGATAGAGAAGCTGATTGTTCTTGAGGACATTGATCCGGTTATTTTTTACGGTGTAAACAACGCCAACATACAGTTAATTAAAGCTTTATATCCAAAGCTACGCATAGTTGCCCGAGGCAATGTCATCAAAGTGCTGGGCGACGAGGAGGAAATGTGTGCCTTCGAAGAAAATATCACCAAACTTGAAAAGTACTGCGCCGAATATAATTCACTGAAAGAAGAAGTCATCATTGACATTATAAAAGGAAATGCTCCGCAAGCAGAACAGACAGGAAACGTGATTGTGTTCAGCGTCACGGGCAAGCCTATCATCCCCCGAAGCGAAAACCAGTTGAAACTGGTAGAAGGATTCGCCAAGAATGATATGGTATTCGCCATCGGTCCGGCAGGTTCGGGAAAAACATACACTGCTATCGCCCTTGCCGTGCGTGCATTGAAAAACAAAGAAATCAAAAAAATCATTCTTAGCCGCCCCGCCGTAGAAGCCGGAGAAAAACTCGGTTTCCTGCCCGGCGACATGAAAGATAAGATCGATCCATACCTACAACCTTTATATGACGCCTTGCAGGATATGATACCTGCCGCCAAGTTAAAGGAATACATGGAATTGAACATTATCCAGATTGCCCCGTTAGCCTTTATGCGCGGGCGTACGCTAAATGATGCAGTCGTTATATTGGACGAAGCCCAGAATACTACCGCCCAACAAATCAAAATGTTCCTCACCCGTATGGGTATGAACACCAAGATGATTGTGACTGGAGACATGACACAGATTGACCTTCCCGCTTCACAAACATCGGGATTGGTGCAAGCCCTCCGCATCTTGAAGGGAGTGAAAGGGATCAGTTTTGTTGAACTGAATAAGAAAGATATTGTACGCCATAAACTGGTGGAACGTATCGTGGATGCTTACGAAAAGTTCGATAAAGAAGCGAAAGCCGAGCGGGAGAAACGGGAAGTGAAAAAACAACTAATAAATTAATACAATGAAGAAAATTGCAATATTTACAATACTGTTAATAATTATATTGGGATGTAGTAAAAATGAAGAAGAGATACTAACTGTTTCTTCGTATTCTTATATTAACGAAACATCTCCATACGATACATCAATTCGCGTTTCAGTAGAAGAAATTAATGGCATATTAAAAATTCGTATTTACCAAAATCAGAAAGTCGCCCATGAACGGAATTTATATGCACCTAAATCAGAAAATGTTGACTTAGGATATGGAGAAGTAGAAACAATACCTTATACACCTTATAATTGTTTATTTTTGAAAGAACACATATTATTATATTGGAATGCCCATTATGTTAATACCCATAACAAGACTCACACATACACAATGATATACACAAATAAATTAGATAGTATAGCAACTGTAACAACAATAGGAGTTATAAAATCATCCAATTTTGGAGAAGATAAGTTCATTATACATGATAATTCAGAAAATAAGAACATAGTATACGATTCAACTGGTAAAATTATATTCGAGAAAATGTACTATGGGGAAACATACGAATGGCCAACTTGTTATCACAATATCGCCATTTCAAATACAGAATTTCTTGATTGGGGAGAATATAGTATATCGAGAAAATGCTTAGACAAGGGACTCATATGGTCAAACACCTACAATGAATTAATTCCCAATAAGCCAGTAGAAGAAATAAATCCACCCAAAATAGAGTTAATAGAACATTCCTTAAAATCCAATGTACTTAATTCCATATTTAATGTGACATATTACAGTGGAGAAAAAGAAAAAGTAAGCACCAAGATAGATATCAACACAGGAAGTATTATAAATAATTAAACATATGAAAGCATTAACAAAAACAGATTTCAACTTTCCGGGACAGAAAAGTGTGTACCACGGAAAAGTGCGCGATGTGTACAACATCAACGGCGAAAAACTCGTCATGGTAGCAACCGACCGTATTTCGGCCTTTGACGTAGTACTACCTGAAGGTATTCCTTACAAAGGACAAATGCTGAACCAGATTGCAGCTAAATTCCTCGATGCCACTACTGACATCTGTCCGAACTGGAAAATGGCTACTCCGGACCCAATGGTAACAGTGGGTGTGTTGTGTGAAGGTTTTCCGGTGGAAATGATTGTACGTGGTTACCTGTGCGGTAGCGCATGGCGGGCTTACAAAAGCGGTGTACGCGAGATTTGCGGCGTAAAATTGCCGGACGGAATGCGCGAAAACCAAAAATTCCCCGAACCGATCGTCACTCCGACTACGAAAGCAGAAATGGGATTGCACGATGAAGATATCTCCAAAGAAGAAATCCTGGCTCAGGGACTGGCTACTCCGGAAGAATATGCCATCCTCGAAAAATATACATTAGCTTTGTTCAAACGTGGTACCGAAATAGCAGCGGAACGCGGTTTAATCTTGGTAGACACCAAATATGAATTTGGAAAGCACAACGGTACCATCTATCTGATGGACGAAATCCATACTCCGGACTCAAGCCGTTATTTCTACGCTGAAGGTTATCAGGAACGTTTTGAAAAAGGCGAAGCACAGAAACAACTTTCCAAAGAATTTGTACGTGAATGGTTGATGGAAAACGGTTTCCAAGGCAAAGAAGGACAGAAAGTTCCTGAAATGACTCCTGCTATTGTGGAAAGCATCAGCGAGCGTTATATCGAGCTGTTTGAAAACATCACCGGCGAAAAATTCGTGAAAGAGGATACCAACAACATTGCTGAACGTATCGAAAAGAACGTAATGGCATTCCTTGCAAAATAGGAAACCTGAATCAGAAACGAATTAAGATTCACTACAGAGTATACGGAGTGTGCGGAACGTGCAGACTGTTACGATCCATAAAACTCTGTAAACTCCGTAGTGAATAAAATCGAATAAAAGAATGAACTACCCACAAGAAAAGATCAAACCTTATAGCAACGATGGGAAAAAGAGCGAACAGGTAGAACAAATGTTCGACAACATTGCCCCTGCATACGACCAGTTGAATCATACTCTATCGTTAGGGATCGACCGGAGCTGGCGGCGAAAGGCAATCAATTGGCTCAAACCTTTCCGTCCGCAACAAATAATGGATGTAGCAACCGGCACCGGTGATTTTGCTATCTTGGCATGCCATGAATTGCAACCCGAACAACTGATCGGAACAGACATTTCTGAAGGAATGATGAATGTGGGACGTGAAAAGGTAAAAAAGGAAGGTCTTTCCGAAAAAATATCTTTTGCAAGGGAAGACTGTACCTCTCTCTCGTTTGCCGACAACCGTTTCGACGCTATCACCGTCGCTTTTGGTATCCGTAATTTTGAAGATTTGGATAAAGGACTTTCTGAAATGTACCGTGTCCTCAAAACAGGCGGACATTTAGTCATTCTCGAACTGACAACTCCGGATCGTTTTCCGATGAAGCAAATGTTTACCATTTATTCTAAGATAGTTATCCCGACTCTCGGCAAATTATTATCAAAAGACAACAGTGCTTACAGCTATCTACCCCAAACGATCAAAGCTTTTCCCCAAGGAGAAGTTATGAAAAATGTTATTTCACGGGTGGGTTTCAGCCAAGTTCAGTTCAGGCGGCTGACATTTGGTATCTGTACACTTTATACGGCTACGAAATAAATATTAATTTAACATCTTCCCCCTTTATGCAAAAGTACGGTTTAATTGGCTATCCACTGAAACATTCGTTTTCTATCGGCTTTTTCAATGAAAAATTCAAATCTGAAGGCATAGATGCCGAATATGTAAACTTCGAAATTCCTGAAATCAATGATTTTATGGAGGTGATCGAAGAGAACCCCAATCTGTGCGGACTAAATGTGACAATCCCTTATAAAGAGCAGGTAATCCCCTTCCTTGATGAATTGGATAAAGACACTGCAAAAATCGGTGCGGTCAATGTTATTAAAATAATTCGTACCCCTAAAAGAAAAATAAAGCTGGTGGGATATAATTCTGATATTATAGGATTCAGCCAGTCCATTCAGCCCTTGTTGCAACCTTATCATAAAAAAGCCTTAATCCTGGGTACCGGCGGTTCGTCAAAAGCGATTTATCATGGCCTGAAGAATCTGGGTATCGACAGTGTTTTCGTATCACGCACCAAGAAAGAAGGTATGCTGACTTACGAAGAATTGACACCGGAAGTTATGGCAGAGCATACGGTGATTGTAAACTGTACCCCGGTAGGTATGTATCCGAAAGTAGACTTCTGTCCTGCCATACCTTATGAGTTGCTAACCCCAAACCATTTACTCTACGATTTGTTATATAATCCTAACATCACTCTTTTCATGAAGAAAGGAGAAGAGCATGGGGCAGTAACCAAAAATGGGCTTGAAATGCTACTATTACAAGCGTTTGCCGCATGGGAAATATGGAATAAGTAAATGAAAAAGGGAATTAAGATAGGCGTCATAACATTATTATTGCTGCTTACCGGATGTACGATAGGCGGAAGTTTTTTCATGCTCAATTATTCGCTTCGTCCGGAAGCGAAGATACGTGCCAAAAATGCTGACTCCTATCCTTTCATGTACAAGAATTATCCTTTTCTGCGTCCCTGGGTGGATAGTCTCAATCAGGCTCATGCACTTCGGGACACTTTTGTTTTAAATCCGGAAGGTATCCGGCTACATGCTTATTACATTGCGGCTCCGCAACCAACCAAAAAGACGGCAGTCATTGTACATGGTTATACAGACAATGCCATTCGCATGTTTATGATAGGTTACCTGTATAACCATGATTTGCAATACAATGTACTATTGCCCGACCTCCAACATCAGGGGGAGAGTGGTGGTCCCGCCATCCAGATGGGCTGGAAAGACCGCCTGGACGTAATGCAATGGATGCACATCGCCAACCAGATTTACGGGGACAGTACCCAAATGGTAGTACACGGTATTTCAATGGGAGGAGCTACCACCATGATGGTTTCGGGAGAGGCACAACCTTATTTCGTAAAATGTTTCGTTGAGGACTGTGGTTACACCAGTGTATGGGATGAATTTTCACATGAACTGAAATCGAGTTTTCACCTCCCGTCATTCCCACTGATGAATACAACCAGCTGGCTATGCCAGAAAAAATACGGATGGAATTTTGAAGAAGCCTCCTCTTTGAATCAAGTAAAAAAAAGTCATCTACCGATGTTTTTCATTCACGGTGACAAAGACACATACGTGCCTACATGGATGGTCTATCCTCTTTATGAAGCCAAATCGGCTCCAAAGCAACTCTGGATTGTACCGGGAGCTGCACATGCCGTATCTTATAAAGAGAACAAGGAAGAATACACCCGGAAAGTCAAAGAATTTACAGACCGCTACATTCACTGATATGAAACAGATACTCACATACCTGCTCTTTATATGGATACTCCTCCCATTAAAAGCAGAAGAAAAAATATATACCGTAGACAACATCCCTAAAGTGCACTTGCAGAACAAGATGCAGTATGTTTGTAATCCTGCCGGCATCTTGTCACAGCAAGCTTGTGACGAAATAGATGCAATGCTATATGCACTGGAACAGCAGACGGGGATTGAAACAGTTGTTGCCATAGTGCCATCGGTCGGAGATAAAGATTGCTTTGAATTCTCCCATCAGCTACTCAATCAATGGGGAGTAGGCAAAAAAGGTAAAGATAACGGACTGGTTATCTTATTGGTTACCGATCAGCGCTGTATCCAGTTTTATACCGGATACGGATTGGAAGGCATTCTGCCTGATGCCATATGCAAACGTATACAAATGCAAGAGATGATCCCCTATCTCAAGAAAGGAGAGTGGAACCAAGGAATGCTGGCAGGAGTAAAAGCTGTATGCCAGCGCTTGGACGGCTCGATGGTAAACGATGATGAAGGTCGTGGAGAAGAAGGGATATCTGTCTCCATGCTTCTCGTTGTCATCTTAGGTTTTATTACGATAGCGGGAGTGGTCGGCATACTGGCAGTACGTGCAAGTACCCGTTGCCCTAAATGTGGTAAACATCAACTCCAGCGCAGTAGTACGAAATTGATATCGAACCGTAATGGAGTAAAGACCGAGGACATTATATATACCTGCCGCAATTGCGGACATACTGTAGTCCGACGCCAACAATCGTATGACGACAATTACCGGGGACGCGGAGGAGGAGGTCCTTTCATCGGAGGATTCGGAGGAGGAAGTTTTGGATCCGGCGGTGGAGGCGGTTTCAGCGGTGGAAGCTTCGGAGGCGGTTCCGGTGGCGGTGGAGGTGCCGGCTCACGTTTCTAAAAAATCAATCCATAAAATATGCGAATCCGGAATTAAAGTTTTTGCTCCCTCTGATTTGCATGAGTCATTAATCAGTAATACAAAAAGAAACAATATGAAAAAGTCAGTTATTATCCTTATTGCCGTAGTGGCAGTTATCATTATCTGGGCTATCAGTGCCTATAACGGACTGGTATCCATGGACGAGAATGTAAGTAGCCAGT
>ERZ833515.913-NODE-913-length-23165-cov-6.976720_pt1 | contig 23165 bp, 20 predicted proteins | sample MGYA00519949_ERZ833515 | MGnify/ENA primary metagenome ERZ833515 (study PRJEB31850, sample SAMEA3708741) | human gut metagenome | biome: human gut; feature: human-associated habitat; material: faeces | place: China | collected 2014 ...
GCTCAATATAGCCTTGATACTTAATAGCAATTTCCACTTGTTCTACGGCTTCTCTATCTTCCATTGCTGGTTTGTATGGCGTTAAAGAAGTCAAAATATCGTAAGTCATTTCCGGACGGCGCAATAAATCTTCACCGCTGGCTTCACGTACAAGCGGGCTACCAAGCACTTTATTCGCTTCTTCTAAATATTCAGAACGCGGATGCAACCAAATACTGCGTAAGCGTTGACGTTCTTGTTCAATATTTTCCATTTTTTGATTAAAGCGAGCCCAGCGAGCCTCATCGATTAGACCTAATTCATGGGCAATTGGTGTTAAACGAATATCCGCATTATCTTCACGTAATAACAAACGGTATTCTGCACGAGAAGTAAATACGCGATATGGTTCTTTGGTACCAAGTGTACAAAGATCATCAACCAATACACCAGTATAGGATTGATCGCGACGTGGATACCATGCCTCTTTTTCTTGTACGTAAAGACCAGCGTTGATACCTGCTAGTAAGCCTTGCGCTGCCGCTTCTTCATAACCGGTTGTACCGTTAATTTGACCCGCAAAGAATAAACCCGAAATTGATTTAGTTTCTAACGTTGGTTTTAAGTCACGTGGATCAAAATAATCATATTCAATGGCATAACCTGGTTTAATGATACGAGCTTTTTCCAAACCTTTCATGGAGTTCACAATACCCATTTGTACGTCAAACGGCAAACTAGTAGAGATCCCGTTTGGATACACTTCATTACTGGTTAAGCCTTCTGGTTCTAAATAAATTTGATGTGAATTACGATCCGCAAAACGCATCACTTTATCTTCAATGGATGGGCAATAACGTGGACCAATCCCTTCAATCACACCAGTATACATTGGACTGCGATCCAAGTTATTACGGATCACTTCATGGGTTTGTTCATTGGTATGGGTGATATAACAAGGAATTTGCTGTGGGTGATCAGATATTGATCCCATAAAAGAAAATACCGGTAATACGGCATCACCATGTTGTTTAGCCAATATATCAAAATTGATCGTGCGAGCATCAATACGTGGTGGTGTACCCGTTTTTAAACGATCTACACGTAAATTCAGATCACGTAAACGATGAGAAAGTGTAACTGATGCCGGATCACCCGCTCGACCACCTTCATAATGTTCTAAACCAATATGGATCTTACCTGCTAAGAAAGTACCGGCAGTTAAAATAACTGATTTAGCACGGAATTTAAGCCCCATTTTGGTTTCTACACCACAAACGCGATCTTGCTCAATTAAAATATCGGTTACTTCTTGTTGGAAAATATCTAAATTTGGTTGATTTTCTAGTGCAATGCGTACCGCTTGACGATATAAAACACGGTCGGCTTGAGCACGAGTTGCACGTACAGCAGGCCCTTTACTGCTGTTTAAAGTACGAAATTGAATACCAGCTTTATCCGCTGCGTGAGCCATAAGACCACCCATCGCATCAATTTCTCTCACTAAATGGCCTTTACCAATCCCACCAATAGCTGGGTTACATGACATTTGTCCTAGGGTATCGACATTATGTGTCAATAACAGGGTTTTTAATCCCATGCGTGCCGGTGCTAATGCGGCTTCTGTACCAGCATGACCGCCACCAACAACGATCACATCATAATTTTCGGTGTAAAACATATCTCTCTCTTTGTCTTCAATTTGATCTTCGATCTAAAAATAGGCGCTATTCTACTGAAAATTACGTGTGCTTGAAAGCAAGAATTGAATCTCTGATAAGAGAAGATCGAGAGGTAATAAAGATAAGATCTATTTATATATAAAGATCTTATTATTGTTACTATTAAGATCCTTTTACCTTGTGAATAAGATCCTTTTCCTTTTTTAAATGAAGAAGTTAGATCATTTTAGACTGTGTTGAAATGTCATCAGTTTGGAGGTTTTTTCTTGTGGATAACCTTCAATTTTATCCACAGTTAAAACAATCATCATATTTACTTAGTGGGAAAAAACAAGTTTTTGACAGGTTTTATTAAAGTTATCCACAGGTGATTTTTTGGATAATGGATAAAGAAAAAGCGATAACTCAAATTATCGCTTTATTATGACTAAAGTGCATGAATAAATTGTGGTAACCAATCTTCCGCAAATTGTTCTTGATCATCAACATGTAAGACATCGATTTTTAAATTCTCGCAAATTTTGACCGCACTTTTTTCACTCAATTGTGTTTCGACTTTATTCACGGCATGACAGAATGTATCGTAATCTGAATTACCTAAGCCTACAACGGCAAAGCGGAGAGAAGATAAATCTTTATCTGACGCCGCAATTTGTTCAAAGAGTGGTTTTAAATTATCAGGTAATTCACCTGCGCCATGTGTTGAAGTGACAATCAACCAAATATTTTCATCAATCACATCATCAAGTTCTGGTCCGTGGAAAAGTGCGGTAGAAAAATCTTGTGTTTTTAACACATCTTCTAAATGCTCAGCCACATATTCAGCGCCGCCTAACGTGCTGCCTGAAATCACGCAAATATTCATATTGTTTCCTAATAAGAAAAAAGGCTTAGATTTTCTAAGCCTTTATAGTCATTATACGTTGTCGAATTTACCCAACAATGAACGAATGTGTTCTTGCCAGTTGCGGTGTTCATTTCTAAGTTGCTCGTTTTCATGTTGCAACGCTTCTACCGCTTGTTGAGATTGATTTTTTTGTTCTTTTAATTCTTCCACTTCAAGTTGAAGTAATTGAATGGTTTCTACTGCTTGTCTAATTTTTTCTTCAAGCTGATCTAAAATTTCTAAAGACATAGTGATTTCCTTTTTTAAAATAAGTCCGAAACGGCTTTATTCTACCGACTTAATCCTATTTTTAAAAGCCTCTTGTCAAAATTTATTATGCAAACGTTTGCTTAGTGATAAAATAATGAGACTTTTTGCATTGGGAGAGAAAAATGAATCGTGCATTAGCTATTGAATTTTCAAGAGTAACCGAAGCGGCTGCGTTAGCGGCTTATACTTGGCTTGGGCGTGGTAATAAAAATGCGGCAGATGAAGCAGCAGTCAAAGCCATGCGTTATATGCTGAATTTAATCCATATGGACGGTGAAATTGTGATTGGTGAAGGGGAAATTGACGAAGCACCAATGCTTTATATTGGCGAAAAAGTAGGGTCAGGTAATGGTGAACTCGTTTCTATTGCGGTTGATCCGATTGATGGCACAAGAATGACCGCAATGGGCCAATCAAATGCCATTTCAGTATTGGCTGCTGGTGGTAAACGTACTTTTTTAAAAGCGCCAGATATGTATATGGAAAAATTGGTTGTCGGCCCTGAAGTGAAAGGTATGATCGATTTAAGTTTACCGATTGAACAAAATCTTCGCCGTGTAGCTTCTCGTTTAGGTAAATCCTTATCGGATTTAACAGTGATGGTACTTGCTAAACCACGTCATGATGAAGTGATTAAGCAAATGCATAATCTAGGTATTCGAGTGATGGCTATTCCAGATGGTGATGTTGCCGCTTCAGTTTTATGTTGTTTACCAGATGCTGAAGTGGATATGGTTTATGGCATTGGTGGTGCACCTGAAGGTGTGGCAGCTGCCGCAGCAATTCGTGCATTAGGTGGAGATATGCAAGCTCGCCTTATTCCACGTAATGAAGTGAAAGGTGATACAGAAGAAAATCGTAAAATTGCCGCTGAAGAAGTTCAACGTTGTGAAGCCTTAGGTGTGAAGGTAAATGAAATCTTAAAATTAGAAGATTTAGTGCGTGATGATAATCTTGTTTTTGCTGCAACGGGAATTACGCACGGTGAATTACTCAAAGGGATTTCTCGTCGTGGCAACCTAGCAACCACAGAAACCCTGTTAATCCGTGGTAAATCACGCACCATTCGTAAAATCCAATCCATCCATTATCTCGATAGAAAAGATTCTGAAATCTATGAGATTTTAAGAAATTAGTGAAAATAAAAGAGCGGTCAAAAAATTAATTGTTTTTTATGACCGCTCTTTTTTATTTCTTACAGCATTTTCTTCAATTGATACAGATAAGCTAAGGCTTGTTTTGGACTTAATTCATCTGGATCAAGTTGCTCAATGGCTTCGCGTAAAGCATCAGGCTCCGCTTCAAAAGCCAATTCACCTTGATATTGATTTAATGCTCTTAAATGTTGAATTTGTTGATCACCATTTTGTGCTGAAAGTTTTTCTAACTGATGTAATTTTTGCTTCGCCAGTTTAATGACAGATTGAGGCACACCTGCCAGCGCTGCAACAGCAAGACCATAACTTTTACTTGCCGCACCGTCTTGAACCGCGTGCATAAAGGCGATGGTATTGTTATGTTCTAATGCATCTAAATGAATATTGGCAATGCCTTCAATTTGTTCTGGCAGTGCGGTGAGTTCAAAATAATGGGTCGCAAATAATGTGAGTGAACGATTTTTCTTTGCCAACCATTCGGCACAAGCCCAAGCTAAAGAAAGCCCATCATAAGTAGAAGTACCGCGTCCAATTTCATCAATCAGAACTAAACTTTGTGAAGTGGCTTGATGAAGAATATTCGCCATTTCGGTCATTTCTACCATAAATGTAGAACGACCGGAGGCTAAATCATCAGAGGCGCCAATTCGAGTAAAAATACGATCAATTTGCCCGATAACCGCACTATCAGCTGGCACAAAACTGCCTATATAAGCCATTAACGTAATTAAAGCTGTTTGACGCATATAGGTACTTTTACCGCCCATATTTGGACCGGTAATAATCAGTAAATGACGCTGTTGATTGAGATTAACAGGGTTAGCAATAAATGGGTCTTTTAAGACTTGTTCCACTACAGGATGACGACCATTTTCAATTTTTACGCCAATTTCATCGCTAAATTGTGGCGCAACATAATTTAAGGTTTCTGCTCGCTCTGCCAAGTTGACTAACACATCTAATTCAGACAATGCCAAACTCGCTAACTGTAATTGACCTAAATGTGGCAATAATAAATCAAATAATTCATCATAAAGTTGTTTTTCTAAAGCAAGCGCTGCGCCTTTTGATTTTAAAACCTTGTCTTCATATTCTTTTAATTCAGGAATAATATAGCGCTCGGCATTTTTTAAAGTTTGACGGCGAACATAATGAATCGGTGCTTTATGAGCTTGCCCTTGGCTAATTTGAATGTAATAACCATGCACCGCATTAAAGCCAATTTTTAAGGTATCAATGCCAGTACTTTCTCGTTCACGTTGTTCTAAATTTTCTAAATATTGCGTTGCGCCAGCGGAAAGGGTTCGCCATTCATCTAATTCTGCATTATAGCCTTCAGCAATAACCCCACCATCGCGAATTAATAATGGAGGGGTTTCAATAATTGCTTTTTGAAGTAACTTAATTTGCGCGGAAAAATCATCAATTTGCGCGGAAAGTGCGGTCAAATTTGACGATGTTTTTGTATGAATCAGTGATTTTATCGGTTCAATTTGTTCTAATGCGGTACGTAAACGCGTGAGATCACGAGGACGTGCAGAACGCAGTGCTACACGGGCAAGAATCCGTTCCATATCGCCCACTTGTTGCAAATAAGGCTGCAATTCGTGATACAAATCTTGCTCAATAATTTCACCAATAGTTTTTTGGCGTTTTAATAGAATGGCTGTTTGACGGATAGGTTGATGAATCCAACGTTTTAACAAACGGCTACCCATTGGTGTAACACATTTATCTAATACCGAAGCCAGCGTGTTTTCTGTACCACCTGCAAGATTTTGAGTGAGTTCTAAATTTCGGCGTGTTGCAGCATCTAATTGAATATTATCGTTATTTTGAATGACACTGATGCTTTGAATGTGTGGCAGAGAAGCACGTTGTGTTTCTTTTGCATATTGCAATAAACAGCCTGCTGCTGCCAAGCCAAGAGGTGATTTTTCTACACCAAATGCACGTAAATCTTTCGTACCAAATTGACGATTAAGTTCCGAAATCGCCGTACTGAGTTCAAATTCCCAAATAGGACGACGACGTAGGCCTTTATAATGTTCGATAATGGCCATTTCAGCAAAATCTTCACAATAAAGTAATTCTACGGGATTAATACGCTGTAATTCAGCTTGCAAGGCTTCTTTTGAATGAGGTTCACAAAGCTGGAAGCGTCCAGATGTCATGTCTAATGTGGCTAGACCAAATTTTTCTTTTTCCTGATAAACCGCCACAATTAAGTTATCTTGGCGTTCTGGTAAAAGGGCTTCATCACTTACCGTACCTGGCGTCACAATTCGTACAATTTTGCGTTCAACCGGCCCTTTTGATATCGCGGGATCACCGACTTGCTCACAAATAGCTACAGGTTCACCTAATTGCACTAATTTTGCTAAATAACCTTCTACCGCATGATAAGGCACGCCCGCCATGGGAATGGGATTACCTGCTGATTGTCCACGTTTCGTTAAAGAAATATCTAACAGCGCTGCCGCCTTTTTTGCATCATCATAAAAAAGCTCATAAAAATCTCCCATTCGATAAAATAACAAAATGTCAGGGTTTTCTGCTTTTAACTTGAGATATTGCTGCATCATCGGCGTATGCTGCTCGAAATTATCTTGTAAATTCATGATGTTATCCAGTTTAAGTATTTAACTTTTTATCTAGCAAATATAGGTTTTACGATAGAAGTTATGTGTTATTTTGAGCTGATTTTAATTTTCTACATCCACACTCAAAACTTCATCTTCTGTTTTTAACAGCGTATAGACATCTTTTAACATTTCATTATCAATGTTGTAGCATCGTACTTGCAAGCGAACTTCACCACTTGCTTGGTCTTTGACTGAGATATTTTCAATGCGGTAATCATGTTTCAATAATAAATCTGTCACTTTACTGATACCGTTAGCAGAACTCAGTTGAATAGCTAAACGAGTACGTTTTTTATAGGTTTTACGACGAACATAACGCTGCACAATCGGGCTGATACGGATAGCGATTAAAATCATTAAAGTGGCAATAATCGCATCAAAAATAAAGCCTGCACCTGTTGCCACACCGATAGCCGCTGCTGCCCAAATAATGGCAGCTGTGGTTAAGCCTGAAATCGCATCATTTTTCTTGTGCAAAATTACCCCTGCACCTAAGAAACCGATGCCACTGATTACTTGTGCGGCAAGTCGCATAGGGTCAGTTCGAATATTATCTGAAACTTGCGCATAATGCTCTGCGGCTTGAATAGAGACAATAGTAAGCACACAAGTCGTCACCGCAATAATTGCACAGGTTTTGACACCAACCGGTTTGTGTTTAAGTTCACGCTCTAAGCCAATAATCCCGCCAAGTACAAGTGCGAGCAGCATTTTTCCTAGGATAAGTAAATAAGCCGTCTGTTCAAGAGCGGTCGAAAAAAGAAAAGAATTTTCCATGTTAATAATGAATATGAGTAAATAAAAAAACGGGCATTATTCTACCTGAAAAAAGGACTTTAATGGGCAAATTTACAATCAATTTACCTTTAATTTATCGCCTTTCTGCTTGAAATTGAGTAAAATCTAAAGTTTTGAAAGATGATGATAGCTGAGAATAAATTTATGCAAAAATCAACGCCGAATATTGGCTTTGTAAGTTTAGGTTGCCCTAAAAATTTAGTGGATTCCGAACGTATTCTGACTGAATTACGTACTGACGGGTATAACATTGTGCCAAGTTATGAAAATGTGGACTTGGTCATTGTGAATACTTGCGGCTTTATTGATAGTGCTGTGCAGGAATCTCTAGAAGCCATTGGAGAGGCGTTGGAAGAAAACGGACGTGTTATTGTGACTGGCTGTTTAGGGGCGAAAGAAGATCAAATTCGCCAAGTTCACCCGAAAGTATTGGAAGTGAGCGGTCCGCACAGTTATGAAACAGTAATGGCACAAGTACACAAGTACGTTCCTAAACCAGAGCATAATCCATACACCAGCCTTGTACCAAAACAAGGGGTGAAATTAACACCAAAACACTACGCTTATTTGAAAATCTCAGAAGGCTGTGATCATCGTTGTACATTCTGTATAATCCCTTCATTACGTGGGGATTTAGAAAGCCGTTCTATTACTCAAGTATTGGATGAAGCAAAACGTCTTGCTGATGCGGGCGTGAAAGAGTTATTGGTCGTTTCACAAGATACTTCTGCTTATGCAATGGATACACAACGCAAAGAAGGTGGCGTGAAAACCGCTTTCTGGAATGGCATGCCAATTAAAAATGACTTAATGACCTTGTGTAAACAGCTTGGTAAATTAGGTATTTGGGTACGTTTACATTACGTTTATCCTTATCCTCATGTGGATGATTTAATTCCATTAATGGCAGAAGGTTTATTATTGCCTTATTTGGATATTCCATTACAACATGCGAGTCCGAAAATTTTAAAAGCAATGAAAAGACCAGGAAAAATTGACCGCACTTTAGAGCGTATCAAGCAATGGCGTGAGATTTGTCCAGATTTAACTTTGCGTTCAACTTTCATCGTAGGTTTCCCAGGTGAAACAGAAGAAGACTTCCAAATGTTATTGGATTTCTTAAAAGAAGCACAACTTGATCGTGTGGGCTGTTTCAAATTTAGCCCAGTAGAAGGCGCACCTGCAACTGAAATGGCTGACCAAGTGCCTGAAGAGGTAAAAGAAGAACGTTTCCACCGCTTTATGCAGTTACAACAAGAAATTTCGGCTGAACGATTAAAACAAAAAATTGGCCAAACGCTTGATGTAATCGTGGATGAAATTGATGACGAAGGTATTATCGGCCGTACAAAAGCTGATGCACCAGAAGTTGATGGCTTAGTTTATATTGAAAATCTAAGTGGCACGCCTGTGAAAGTGGGCGAATTTATTAAAGTAACCATTACCCATTCAGATGAATACGATCTGTGGGGAACCTGTTAATTATTAATCTTATTTATTTTTTACCAAAGGAATTTAGAAATGGCAGAAGCACAAAAACAACCAAGTGTTATCCGTTTTGAACAGGAAGTAGCAGCAAAAAACTATGAATCAGCTTGCGTCGAATTGTTGGACATTTTAAACAAAATTGATACTAATTTTGGTGGCATTGAAGGCATTGAAATTGATTATCCTAGCCAATTAAATGATGAATTAGTACAAGATAAAATTAAGCATTTTTGCACCCGTGTAGCGGTAGCAATGAGCGAGCTATTTTCTGATCCTAAATTAGATATTTCTGAAGGCGGAGCACAACGTTTCTTTACCTTACAACGTTGGATTAATATGATTTTTGCGTCATCACCATTTGTGAATGCGGATCATGTTTTACAAGCTTATAACCGCAATCCAGATAAAACCAATTTATCCGATTTCCATTTAGATAATACGAGATCATCATTAATTAAATTCTGTATTTTCTATCTGCCAGAATCTAATGTGAATGTTAATCTTGATGCTTTATGGAATTTAGATCCAGAGTTATGCGCATCGCTTTGTTTTGCATTGCAATCACCACGTTTTATTGGTACAGAACAATCGTTTTCTAAGCGTGGTACGCTTTTACAATGGTTTCCTGAAAAATTAGCGACGATTGAAAACTTAAATAATGTGCCAAGTGCAATTTCACATGATGTGTATATGCATTGCAGCTACGATATTGCTGAAAATAAACACTGGGTGAAAAAAGCATTAAACCAAGTCATTCGTCGTCATTTATTGCAAGGTGGATGGACTGACCGCGATGTCACGAAATTAGGTGAGCGTAATGGCAAACCTGTCATGGTTGTATTATTGGAGCATTTCCATTCATCTCATTCAATTTATCGTACTCATTCCACTTCAATGATTGCTGCGCGTGAGCGTTTTTATTTAATTGGTGTGGGTAATGAAGCTGTAGATGCAGCAGGCCAAGCGGTGTTTGATGAATTCCATTTATTAAAAGGCGATAATATTTTTAGTAAATTGAATGAATTAAAAGAGATTTGTGAAAAAAATGGTGCAGCCGTTCTTTATATGCCAAGTATTGGGATGGATTTAACTACCATTTTTGCAAGTAATACGCGTCTTGCACCGGTTCAAGTGATTGCTTTAGGCCATCCAGCGACGACACATTCTGATTTTATTGAATATGTAATTGTAGAAGATGACTACGTTGGTTCTGAAAAATGCTTCAGTGAGCAATTATTGCGTTTACCAAAAGATGCCTTACCTTATGTGCCTTCAGCGCTTGCACCGCAACACGTAGAATATCGCTTACGTGAAAATCCTGAAGTGGTGAATATTGGTATTGCTTCTACCACAATGAAGCTTAACCCATATTTCTTGGCAGCATTAAAGGCTATTCGTGATCGTGCGAATGTTAAAGTACATTTCCACTTTGCTTTAGGTCAATCCAGTGGTGTGACACACCCTTATGTCGAGCGTTTTATTAAGTCTTATTTAGGCAATGATGCGACAGCTCATCCACATGCACCTTATGATCAATATCTCCGTATTTTGCATAACTGCGATATGATGGTAAACCCATTCCCATTCGGGAATACCAACGGAATTATTGATATGGTGACATTAGGTTTAGTGGGGGTATGTAAAACCGGTGCAGAAGTGCATGAACATATTGATGAAGGTTTATTTAAACGTTTAGGTTTACCGGAATGGTTAATTGCAAATACGGTAGATGAATATGTTGAACGTGCAATTCGTTTAGCAGAAAATCATCAAGAACGTTTAGCACTTCGCCATCATATCATTGAAAATAATGGCCTTCAAACCTTATTTACAGGTGATCCAAGCCCAATGGGTAAAGTGTTACTTGAAAAATTTGAGGAATGGAAAGCAGCAAATTTAGCTGAAAAGCCAAAGAAAAAATCAACTAAATCTGCAAAGACAAAAGAGAAGGCCACAAAGTCTACCACGACAAAGAAAAGTGCGGTCAAATCTGAAGGTAAATCTGAGCCGAAAAAAACGGTAAAGAAAACCACGAAAAAAGCAGATAAATAATCAATAAATCCCCGAAAGGGGATTTTTTATTGAGAAAAATTAAACAAAGTCTCATTTTTTTTAAAAAAACTTGATTTTGTAGCATAAAGCCTGTAATTAATAGACCCATTCAACACAACATAAAATAAGGAAAAACTCATGAAAAACGTCGGTTTTATCGGTTGGCGCGGAATGGTCGGTTCCGTATTAATGGATCGTATGGTGCAAGAGCAAGATTTTGCCAATATTAATCCAGTTTTCTTCACCACTTCTCAAGCAGGTCAAAAAGCCCCTGTATTCGCCGGCAAAGAGGCGGGCGAGCTTAAAAATGCATTCGACATTGAAGAACTTAAAAAATTAGACATTATCGTGACCTGCCAAGGTGGCGACTATACCAATGAAGTCTATCCAAAATTAAAAGCAACAGGTTGGGATGGTTATTGGGTTGATGCTGCTTCAGCGCTACGTATGAAAGATGATGCAATTATCGTGCTTGATCCGGTAAACCAACACGTGATTTCTGAAGGCTTGAAAAAAGGCATTAAAACTTTCGTGGGTGGTAACTGTACCGTGAGCTTAATGTTGATGGCTATCGGTGGTTTATTTGAAAAAGATTTAGTGGAATGGGTATCTGTCGCAACTTACCAAGCGGCTTCAGGTGCAGGCGCAAAAAATATGCGTGAATTACTTTCACAAATGGGGTTATTAGAACAAGCGGTTTCAAGCGAATTAAAAGACCCTGCTTCATCTATTTTAGATATTGAACGTAAAGTGACAGCAGAAATGCGTTCTGATAGCTTCCCAACGGATAACTTCGGTGCAGCATTAGGTGGTAGCTTAATCCCTTGGATTGACAAACTTCTCCCAGAAACAGGACAAACTAAAGAAGAATGGAAAGGTTATGCAGAAACCAACAAAATCTTAGGTTTAAGCGACAATCCAATTCCTGTTGATGGCTTATGCGTACGTATTGGTGCATTACGTTGCCACAGCCAAGCATTCACCATCAAACTGAAAAAAGACTTACCATTAGAAGAAATTGAACAAATTTTAGCGTCTCACAACGAATGGGTGAAAGTGATTCCAAATGACAAAGAAACCACATTACGTGAATTAACCCCAGCTAAAGTAACAGGTACATTAAGCGTACCGGTTGGTCGTTTACGTAAATTGGCAATGGGTCCAGAATACTTAGCGGCATTCACTGTAGGTGACCAATTATTATGGGGTGCTGCAGAGCCAGTTCGCCGTATCTTAAAACAATTGGTGGCATAAGTTCTACTTTCACTACAAAGGGCGTATTCACTACGCCCTTTTCATTACTAAAAAAGATAATATGCTACGATCTATCTTTGTTTTTATTACAATTTCTTTAATGACATTTCTTTTGCAATATTGGTTTGTCTCACGCCTTGGTTATCCTGAAACCTTTGCAACAACATGCCAAAATTACACGGGTGAATTTTTGTATGAAGCGCGTTGTGAATATACGTTTAATATATTATTTACAACGATAACTGTTGCGTTTTTAGCATTGTTTCCTTTTATTATTTCTCATAAATTATCTTGCTTTATTATCGGTTGTTTATGGCTTGGGCTTTTATGGCTATTGGGTTCAGTTTTTATCACCTTTGATAGTACTGATTTAGGAAATACACTTGAGCTTTCAAGCTTATTTCACTATGCTTGGATCGAATTAAAAATACCTTATATCATCATATCTGTTATTACTATCCCTACACTATTTTTTGTTAAAAAATTATGATCAGAGAACCTCATTTTCATCAATTTGCTCTTGCGGAGTTATTGCCTTTTTTTGAGCAATTTCCGACGCAATATCTTTCTGGCGAACGAAATATCAAATTGGCTTATCGTCATTTGGTTCAGCCTGAAAGTGCGGTCAGAAAATTGATGATTTTGGTGAATGGTCGAGCAGAAAATATGCTGAAATGGACTGAGTTGGCTTATGATTTTTATCAACAAGGTTATGATGTTTTGCTTTTCGATCATCGAGGACAAGGCTATTCACAGCGTATTATTCCTCAAAAAGGGCATTTAGATGAGTTTCGTTTTTATACCGATGATATGGCAAAAATCATTGAAAAAGCGACCGCACTTTATGCTTATCAAGCACAATATATTCTTGCACATTCCCTCGGCGCTTTGATTTCTACCTATTATTTAGCCAATTACGATCATCAGATTAAAAAGGCTGTGCTTTCTTCGCCTTTTTTTGGTGTTCCGATGAAACATCCATTACGAGATGAAGTCATCATTGCAACAATGATGGCATTTGGCCAAGGTCATCGCTATGTTTTTGGTAAAGGGCATTACAAACCGGTAGATTTAAACCTTAATGAACTTAGCCATTCTAAAACACGAATGAAATGGATGAATCGAGTTAATCGAAAACGCGCTGCTATTCACTTAGGCGGCCCGACATTCCGTTGGGTACATTTGTGTTTAAATGCAATCAAAGCGCTCCCTAAAATCATTCCAAGAGTGGAAACACCTGTGCTTATTTTACAAGCGGAAAAAGAAAAAATTGTGGATAACAAAAATCTTGAAAAATTTACCGCACTTTTTCCTTATGCAGAATACATGCTTGTACCTCAAGCAAAACATGAAATCCTTTTTGAAAAGGATAACGTAAGAAAAGCCGTGCTTGAACGCGTGAATCAATTTCTTCATTCTTAAACTTCCCTAATTAGATTAAATTCAAAACACTATATATTGATTTATATAATGTTTTTTTATTTTTATCTCATGACTGTTTAACCTTTTATTGAGCAAGATAATAGTTTCTTTCTCACTATATCCCTACAATCCATAATACTTATTTATAGTTATACTTTTGTCGTTTGTATAGTTGGAGTGTCTATGTCAAAAATGAAGAAAATCGCCACCGCACTTTGATTTTATCCATTCAGGTGCGGTCTTTTTTCAATGAGTTTTTCTGTACTTTGTTTTTTTCACCTATCAAATCAATTTTCTCTACCTTTCCTTCTCACCACCAAAATGTGATCTGTCTCCCAGTTTTAAGTCTTGTCTTGTACTAAAATTAATCCATAGTCCTCTTTTACGGACAAAATATTAAAGGCCTGATGGTGTAAAAAGATCAGGTATTACTTTGATTCACAACGTAGAAAAAAGGAGAAAACAGATGATAAAGGATCTTAATGTCTTTGATAAACATTACGGTTTATTGATCAACGGCGAATGGACAAATGGCTCTGAGGGTAATACCTTAACAGCACATAACCCTGCAAATGGTGAAGCCTTAGCTACTTTTATTGATGCTACAGATGCAGATGTCGATGCTGCAGTGAATGCTGCGAAAGAAGCCTTTAAAACCTGGAAAAATACCAGCGCAACGGAACGAGCTACAATTTTGAATAAAATTGCAGATATTATTGATGAAAATACTGAATTATTTGCTTTACAAGAAACGTTGGATAATGGAAAACCGATTCGCGAAACACGTGCAGCAGATATTCCGTTAGCATCAGATCATTTCCGTTATTTTGCCAGTGTTATTCGCGCAGAAGAAGGTGTCGCAAACCAACTAGATAGCGAAGATTTGTCGTTGATTTTACGCGAGCCTATTGGCGTTGTTGGTCAAATTATTCCATGGAACTTTCCGTTCTTAATGGCTGCATGGAAAATAGCACCGGCATTGGCAGCAGGTTGTACAGTCGTGATTCACCCATCTTCCACTACTTCATTGAGCTTACTTTCTTTAGCTCAAAAAATTAATCATTTATTGCCGAAAGGTGTCTTCAATGTTATTACTGGTAAGGGTTCTAAATCTGGCGAATACATGTTGCACCATACTGGATTTAACAAACTGGCGTTCACCGGTTCCACTGAAATCGGTAGAAAAATTGGTGTGGCTGCTGCTGAAATGTTGATTCCATCCACCTTGGAATTAGGTGGTAAATCAGCCAATATTTTCTTTGACGATATGCCGTTTGATAAAGCATTGGAGGGAGCACAAAAAGGAATTCTCTTCAACCAAGGGCAAGTGTGTTGTGCCGGTTCACGCATCTTCGTACAAGAAAGCGTTTACGATAAATTTATTGCGGCACTAAAAGAAGAATTTAAGAAAGTTAAAGTCGGCTTACCTTGGGAAGATGACACGCAAATGGGGGCGCAAGTAAACGGAAATCAAGTTAAGGTTATTAGCAAGTATGTTGATATTGCTAAAGAAGAAGGGTGTCAAATCATCCTTGGTGGAGGTAAATCAACCGACCCGGCATTGGCTCGAGGCGAATTTTTCCAACCAACCTTAATTTTAGCGCCAGATAACAAAAAACGCGTGGCACAAGAAGAAATTTTTGGTCCGGTTGCTGTGGTAATCAAATTTAAGGATGAAGCAGATGTAATTAAAATGGCAAATGACAGTGATTATGGCCTAGGTGGTGCGGTGTGGACATATAACATTAACCGTGCGCTACGAGTTGCACGCGCACTTGAAACTGGTCGTGTTTGGGTGAACTGTTATAACCGTTTACCAGCTGGAGCTCCTTTCGGTGGTTATAAAACCTCCGGTATAGGTCGTGAAACCCATAAAATGATGCTTGACGCTTATACACAGGTGAAAAATATCTTCATCAGCACCCGTGAAGAGCGCGAAGGCATGTATTAATCATTCACTTTCTAACCTAAAAATAAACCGTACTTTGATTTTATCCATCAAAGTGCGGTTATTTTTTTACCTATATCAAATTATGATTAGATTCTATTAAAAAACGTGCCTTAAATCTTTACTCGTACTAAATAAGTGGTATCTTTGTGATCGCTATTTAATCGATTGCGTCACGGTTATTATACGTGATGAATTATTTTTTGTTCATTTATCTAGGAGTTATCCTATGGAAAGTAAAATTCCAGCAGTAGAAGTCAAACTTGGCTTTAAATGGCAGGGGCTGCTGATTGCCGTCATCGTTGGTTTAGGGATTTGGTTGATCCCAACACCAGAAGGTTTATCTGCTAAAGCATGGGGAATGCTAGCGCTGTTTGTGGCAACCATTGTGGCTATTATCGCTAAAGCAATGCCTATGGGGGCAGCAACACTTGTTGCCTTGGTGATCAGTGGCTTGACTGGGCTTACGCCAATTTCGCCAAAACAAGGTGATGTCGGCATGTTATCCGGTTTTGCAAACGGCACAATTTGGTTGATTGCTATTGCTATGTTTTTATCTCGCGCGGTGATTAAAACCGGTTTAGGTAAACGTATCGCGCTGTACTTCGTTGGTCGTTTTGGTAAAAAAATGATGGGTGTGGCTTATGGTATGGCGTTGGCTGATGTTGTTATCGGTCCGGGGATTCCTTCGGCTTCTGCGCGTGGGGGCGGTATTATGTACCCTATTATGCAATCTATTGCTGATGCGTATGAGTCCAAACCAGGTCCAACCGCTCGTCGTGCAGGTGCATTCTTAGCGATTGCTGTCTCTCAAATCGATACCATTATTTGTACCATGTTCTTAACCGCTATGGCAGGTAACCCGTTAATTGCAGAACTTGCGAAAAGCCAAGGTGTAGAAATTACTTGGATGACATGGTTCTTAGGGGCAATCGTACCAGGTATTGTGAGCTTAATCGTCTTACCTTATTTCGTGTATTTAATTTATCCGCCAGAATTAAAAGATACGCCTAAAATGGCAGAAATGGCACGTGAAGAATTAAAAAGCATGGGCCCAATGAGCAAAGCGGAATGGATTCTTGCCCTAGACTTTATCCTTCTTTTATTCCTTTGGACAGTGGGTGATTTAGTCTTCCATATCCCTGCAACAATTTCAGCGTTTATCGGTTTAGTGATTTTATTATTAACCAATATTATGAGCTGGAAAAATATCGTAGCAGAAACCACCGCATGGGATACGATGTTCTGGTTTGCTGTATTGGTGATGATGGCAAATGCACTTAACAAATACGGTGCAATCACTTGGATTTCTACCCACATTTCTTCATCTGTGGGTGGTTTCAGCTGGCCAATTGCCTTTACTATTTTAGTGTTGGTGTATTTCTATACCCGCTATTTCTTTGCTTCAGCCATGGCGCATATTTCCGCAATGTATCTCGCTTTCGTGGCTGCGGCTATTGCTGTGGGTACACCACCAATCATTGCTGCAATTGGTTTAGGTTACACCTCAACATTATCCATGAGTTTAACGCAATATGCAGGTGGTCCTGGTCCAGCTTTATACGGTTCTGGTTATAACTCAACCGGTCAATGGTGGGGCGTGAGCTTTATTGTTTCCATCCTTTCATTAGTGATTTGGTTTGGTGTGGGTGGATTATGGATGAAACTACTCGGTTGGTGGTAATCCTTATTAATTCATAAAAAAATCCCTAAAAAAACGACCGCACTTTGATTTGTATCTCAAAAGTGCGGTCATTTTTATCTGTATTTTGAATTAATCATCCCAGTCATCATCCCAATCACGATGTCTTCTGTGGTGATGATGTCTTTTATGTTTTTTATGATGACGATATTCTCTGTCATCGTAGTCTCCACCTTTATTCACTTGACTACCGATTACACCACCTAATGCCGCGCCGCCGAGTGTTGTGGCAATATCACCACCTAATAAACCACCGGCTACGCCGCCGATTGCTGCACCTGTTGCAGTATGACGTTGTTGTCTGTCCATTTCACAAGCGGTTAAGCTTCCTGCTAATGCAACAATCACTAACCCTTTCATCAATTTAGATTTCATAAATCTACTCCTCTATTTTTGTCGGGATTGCTTGCCTAAGCTCTTATGCAATCCGGCGTGTAAAAGCATTCCTTTTACGATTGCTTTGACTATGAGGAAAATTAGTTAGTTCAAATGGCTTGTTCAATTGGTTTAAGAATGAACAATTTTTGGTATGATTGTGAAGAGGTTTTATTGGTGATTAAATAGAATGTTGTAAAATCTATTTTCACTAATTGAAGTTAAATCTCAAGTAAGAAAATGAAAAAAAATATACTAATACCTTTATTTACACTACTGACTTTTTGTACTTCAGATATCAATGATCCCATAGTTAGGTTTTGGAATGATGGTATTCGTCCTTCAGAATCTAAGATGAGTGCAATTAAAGAATGTCTTGATAAGGCTTATAAAATATATCCTAATGAAAAAGAAGGATATGATGATCGTATGGGATATGTAAATAGGTGCATTAAAGAAAAAAGGTATTAATAATGATTTCTTTTATGAAAAAATTTACACTGATTATCATAAATATTTTTACTTTATCTAGCTGTGGAGTGTTATTTGATGACCCTATTGAAAGATTTTGGAATAACGGAGTAATGCCATCTCAAAATGAAATGGAGGCATATAGTCTATGTATACGTAAATCTGAAGAAATGTATCCCCAATCAAGAGATCCTGATGGTTCTAAAAGAGTTCCATATACAAGAGCCTGCATGGAACAAAAAGGATACTGGTAGTATAGATGATGTTTCAAAAAGTATGCTAAAAAATTAAACTCAAAATTATACTTAGTAGAAGATTAATGATGAAAAAAATCATATTAATCATCATAAACATTATTATTTTATCTAGTTGTGGTATAGATCAAGATGATTATCTTGTCAGATGGTGGAATGGTAATATTCCATCAAATTATCCTATTTCAGATGAAGAAAAGAAAATAATGAAATTTTGTTACGAAAAAACAAAATATTTACCTAAAAACACTACAGAAGAAAGGGAAAAATCATTTTTGGAATATTTAAAGTGCGAGTAACAAATAAAGGCTTATTCTAAATTAATTTATCAATAAAATGTAATAATAATAAAAAGAGGATAAATGATGGCTTATCATGTTTCTTTAGTTAATACGGATAAAAAAGATATTTCTTCTAAACTAATTATGAATAAAGAAAAGTTTAGAGAGTTTTTATTTAAAGAATTCAACATGAAGGAAGAGATAAATAAAAATGGAACTTTAGAGTTTTATTATGATAAGGATGATCCTTCTTTTACTATTTTTTATACAGAAGGTATTGAAGGTGAATATTACATTAATACCACTGATGATAAGCATATAGAAAAGCTAATAGCTATTGCCGAAAAATTAAATGATGGTACTAGAGTTAGAGGAGATGATGGGGAGACATATAAATCTTTAGAAGATGTATATATTCATCCTAATGATGAATATTTATTTAAAAATACAACAAAGGAAAAAGGTTTTTATTTTCTTAGAAATCCTTCTATAAAAATAGGTATTATTATAGGGGTTGTTATTTGTCTTATACAAATTTTGTTTTTTAAATGATGTTTTTTCTTGTTTATGATGATAGTTTAGTTCGATATGAGGAGGAATAATTTGCAATATGCAGTTCTTATGAATTATGTCTCTAAAATTTCAGGTGGTTGCTTTGCCGATATATCTTCTCTTTTTTAAACGAGATTAGAGCGGTTGAAATGAATAAAATATTTTGGAGATAAAAAATGAACAAGATAAATCTCTGTATCTTTTTACTTTGTAGTATTTTGACAGCATGTGTTTCTTCTAATAGTCATTTTGTTCGATTCTGGAATGGTGATGTTATATCTGATATGACTCCTGAGGAGGAGAAAAAATTTGATCTATGCTATGAGAAAACTAAAAATTTACCAAGAGGAACTGCTGAGGAAAGAGGAAAAGCAAGTCTTGCTACATTAAAATGCATGGACGATAAAAAGTAATATAATAGCATGCTATCAAAAGTTATAGCCTTATTAAGTATTAGTTTTTTTGATAACAAATTAGAATTTTCTTAGTGTACTACTTGGAAATAGAATGAAAAAAGTGCGATCAATTTTCAAAGAGTTTTTAAACTTCTCAAAAATAGACCGCACTTTTTGTATTTTTAATGCTTCTTCTGTCAAATATCTCCTTCCTATTGCAATCCCGCCTGCAACACCATTCCTATGTACGCTTGTCCTGTTGAGAAAACGGAATAGTTCCTCCAGACTTGTTTAATTGCTCTAAAAATCAAAATGTTTATGATTTTTTGATATAAAATTATCAAATAAAAATATTTTCACATAAATTTGATAAAATTTTATCGATTTGTGACTTTGATCACAGTAATGCAGAAAAAAATTCAGTACTATACACCCAACTCGATGATAGATGTTTTTAATAGCGGGTTACTAATCATTTAGACTTTAAACCTAATCATAATAGGAGATTTATTATGTCATATTATCCAGCAGAACCGTTCCGTATTAAAAGTGTTGAACCAGTTTCAATCCTACCAAAAGCAGAACGTGAAAAAGCAATGAAAGAAGCAGGTTTCAATACCTTCTTACTTGATTCAGAAGATGTTTACATTGACCTTTTAACTGATAGCGGCACTAACGCGATGAGTGACCGTCAATGGGCTGGTATTATGATGGGTGATGAAGCTTATGCAGGTAGCCGCAACTTCTATCATTTACAAGAAACAGTTCAAGACTTATTTGGTTTCAAATATATTGTGCCAACTCACCAAGGACGTGGTGCGGAAAACATTCTTTCTCGTATTGCGATTAAACCAGGTCAATACGTACCAGGTAATATGTATTTCACCACTACACGTTTCCACCAAGAAGCAAATGGCGGTATTTTCTACGATATCATTCGTGATGAAGCGCATGATGCAACATTAGATATTCCATTCAAAGGTAATATTGATGTTAAAAAATTAGAAAAATTAATTAACGAAAAAGGCGCTGAAAATATTGCTTATGTGTGCTTGGCAGTAACAGTAAACTTAGCTGGTGGTCAACCGGTTTCTATCGCAAACATGAAAGCGGTTCGTGAATTAACAGCGAAACACGGCATTAAAGTATTCTATGATGCAACACGTTGTATTGAAAACGCATACTTTATTAAAGAGCAAGAAGAAGGTTATCAAGATCGTTCAATCAAATCTATCGTTCAAGAAATGTTCAGCTATGCAGATGGTTGTACCATGAGTGGTAAAAAAGACTGCTTAACCAATATCGGTGGTTTCTTATGTATGAATGATGAAGAATTGTTCATGAAATCTAAAGAGTTGGTTGTAGTATTCGAAGGTATGCCATCTTACGGTGGTATGGCTGGCCGCGATATGGAAGCGATGGCAATTGGTTTGAAAGAAGCAACTCAAGAAGAATACATCGAACACCGTGTTAAACAAGTACGTTACCTCGGTGAAAAATTAAAAGCAGCGGGTGTACCGATTGTTGAGCCAATTGGTGGTCACGCAGTGTTCTTAGATGCTCGTCGTTTCTGTCCACATTTGAAACAAGAAGAAGACTTCCCAGCACAAGCATTAGCGGCAGCAATCTATGTTGAATGCGGTGTGCGTACAATGGAACGTGGTATTATTTCAGCTGGTCGTGATATCAAAACTGGCGAAAACCATCATCCAAAACTTGAAACTGTACGTATTACTATTCCGCGTCGTGTTTACACCTATGCACACATGGATTTAGTTGCTGATGGTATTATCCACTTATTCAAACATAAAGAGGATATTAAAGGGCTTCGTTTCGTGTATGAACCAAAACAATTACGTTTCTTCACTGCACGTTTTGAACAAAAATAGGCCTACCGCCCTTACCTCAGTAACGGGGTAAGGGCTTTTTGTATCTAAAAAATATTTGGTTAATGAGAAAAATGCGAAAACATTCTAATGACATTGTAGTTTGTTGTATTGTCAAGTAAGGAAGTGACTAGCCTTTCTACGATAATCGGAAAGGAGAAAACTCATGAATAAAACATTGGGAAGTACCTTAATTACCTCAGGGACGATGATTGGCGCAGGGATGCTTGCTATGCCTCTCACATCTGCTGGAATAGGTTTTACGTTTACAGTCGTTCTACTTATTCTTTTATGGATCCTACTCACTTATAGCGCATTATTATTTGTTGAGGTTTATCAAACTGCTGAATATGATGCCGGTATTGGCACGCTTGCCGCACAGTATTTTGGTCGACCAGGACGAATTATTGCAACCAGCGTATTAATGATTTTCCTTTATGCGTTACTTTCCGCCTATGTAACCGGTGGTGGTGCAATTCTTGCTTCAACTTTACCTGATTTTGCGACGCCTGATCTCAAAATGAAAGGTTCCATCCTAGCATTTACGATCTTCTTTGGTATCTTCGTAGCAATTGGCACAAGCTTTGTGGATGCCTTAAATCGTTTCTTATTTATTACGATGATTGCGGCGCTATTCATTGTGCTTGGATTGATGATTCCAGAAATTAAAATCGATAACTTAATGGCCATGCCAATTGATAAAGCTCTATTAATTTCAGCTAGCCCAGTTTTCTTTACCGCTTTTGGTTTCCACGGTTCAATTCCTTGCTTAAATAAATATTTAGAAGGTGATGTAAAAGCCTTAAGATTTTCTATTATTATGGGCTCTGCAATCACATTAGTGGGTTATCTTTTATGGCAATTTTCTACTCACGGCGTGTTAAGTCAAAGCCGATTCTTAGAAATCCTTAATCAAGATCCAACATTAAATGGATTGATTGAAGCAGTTCGTGTGATTACAGGCAGTACCATTATTGCGGCTGTCGTGAAAATCTTCTCAGCCTTAGCACTGATTACCTCATTCTTAGGGGTTGCACTCGGTTTATTAGAATGTATTGATGACTTGTTAAAACGTGTATTCAATTTTTCGGCAAACCGTTTAAGTTTAGGTTTCTTAACGTTCCTTCCGCCATTGCTCTTTGCATTCTTCTATCCAGAAGGTTTCATCCTTGCATTAGGTTATGCAGGACAAATGTTTGCTTTCTATGCAGTGGTATTGCCGGCAGCATTAGTCTGGAAAGCTCGCCATCAACATCCAAACTTACCTTATCGTGTGCCGGGTGGTTCAGGGTTCTTACTCTTTGTCTCAATTCTAGGGATTATTATTGTGAGTATCCCATTCCTAATCAAATTAGATGTATTGCCTGCAGTAGTAGGTTAATAACATGATTAAAATAAAGAAGTGCGGTTAAAACACGCTGATTTTTAACCGCACTTCTTTATGCTTTCTCTTTGATCGTTTTGAGGTAGCGATATACGCTAGGTTCTGAGATTTTCAAATATTTGGCCACCATCGGAATAGCACCTTTGATATTGAAAATACCTTTATCAAATAGGACTTGAACGGCGTTTTCCCGTTGTCTTAAACTGAGAGGTTTATCGGAATGTAATAAGGTGAAATCAAGGTATTCACAAAGGATATCTTCGATGGAGTTTTCGAGTTTTTCT
>ERZ833515.915-NODE-915-length-23101-cov-112.895340_pt1 | contig 23101 bp, 18 predicted proteins | sample MGYA00519949_ERZ833515 | MGnify/ENA primary metagenome ERZ833515 (study PRJEB31850, sample SAMEA3708741) | human gut metagenome | biome: human gut; feature: human-associated habitat; material: faeces | place: China | collected 2014 ...
CTATACAGTAGTAAAATTGAGTCGTTCTGCCGTAGATATTTCTGGAACCATTAAGTCTTGGACAGAGGCAGGAGACAATAATGAACATATAGCACAATAACAACTCTTAAATAACAAGATATATGAAGAAATTTAGATTCTTATACATTGCTGCCGCAGCATTGCTGTTTGCAGCTTGCGCTAACGAAGAAGATGGTATTGGCAACAATGGTCCTGTTGCTGCTACCGTACAGGCGGACATTGTTAAAAACGTCACACGCGCCACCACTGGTGACACATGGTCTAATAACGATGCCATTGGCGTATATGTCACATCAACAGGCAATACAACAGGAGACAACAAAAAGTATGTAACAACAAATGGGGATGGTACTTTTGAAGCTGCTGACAATAACAACATCATCTATTTCAAGGACAACAAAGAGACAACATTTAGTGCATACTATCCTTATAACAAATTCTTAACTGATGGTAAAATGAATTGGAATATAGCTGAGGTAGAAGCAAACCAACCTTGTAAGGCTGATGTACTTTTTGCCTCAGGGGCTACTGCAAGTAAAGCATCTCCAACTGTGAATTTTACAGATGCAGAACATCGCTTTAAGCATTGTATGAGTTTGGTTGAATTCAAAATTAAGCCAGGGCAGGGTGTCAAATATAACAATTATAAATTCAATAGCTTGAATATGAAAGGAATATTTACAAGCGGTAAATTTGACACAAGAACAGGTTCGGTTGAACCTGCTGGTGACAGAGCTACTCTTACTCGTGTTTTTAATGATGTACCTTTTGAAAGCGAAGAAAGTTTTGCTTATATCATGTTGCCGCAAAGCCTTGAAAGCAATAAAATGGATATAGAGATTTACTTGTTGTTGAATGATAGCGAAGTAAAATACACAACCCCTATAACACCATCCACCAATGGACAATTTGAAGGTGGCAAAAAATATACATACAACATAACTGTTAAAAATACTGGGATTACTATAGAAAATGCTAATATAGTTCCTTGGGGAAATGGTGATTCAAGTGATTTAGACGCAGAAATAGAATAATTCTGATAAATAAGGTACTGAAAATAGGGAATACAGGGTTAGTGAGCTTGGCCGCTCACTAACTCACTAACAATAAAAAACTGAAGATTATGAAGACGATAAAACAAAGAATTTCCTATGCGGTAATGGGCCTTATGGCTATGGGCTTTACAGCATGTACGCAAAATGAAGATATGGCTCCAACGCTGAAAGGGCAGGAAATCAATGCTACTTTCTCTGTTGGAGGCATGCAAACTCGTGTCAACACATTGGGACATGGTGACAATTGGGAGAATGATGACCTAATAAGTGTACTGCAAATTTACGGCGATGAATCAACACGCACAGGCAAATATCAATATATAGAAGAAAATGGACAAGCACGTTGGAATTCAGTCAAAACAATTCGTTGGGAAAGAGAGGAAAGATGCGAATTGATTGCTTGGTATCCTTCTGATATAACCAATCCTTTTATCTATAATTTACATCCTGACCAAAGTGATGAAGACCTTTTGAAAAAGGCAGATTTAATAAACGGATATTGGTACGATGTCCCTAAAGATTATGTAGACATTCCTATGAAGCATCGTATGTCTATGGTTACAATAGTATATCATGTTGGTACTGCAGATTATCCTAATATGGATATTAGTGAACCACAAGTGTATTCTAAAAACACCAGTGTTAATTTTAATAGAGACCAAGATCAGTGGCAATTTGTCATGAGTACACCTAGCGGTAATTCTGCTTGGGTACAAGCCTGTAAGCATGACGGCGATATGTTTTCAGCAATCGTTATCCCTGGTTCATACATTAAAGATGAAAGATTCTTGAAATTCAAGATAGGTGACAAGAACTTCTATGCAAAAATGAAGATCAATACGGAATTTCAAGAGGGCTATCGCTACACCTACAAACTCGATGTAGGAAAAGACGAAGTGAAACTAACCCGAATCAGCGTAGATGATTTGAAAGGTTGGGACAGTAACAACGAAGAAGAACTCAAATAATTGGAGGAAAGAATATGAAAAAAATATTTCAATACATTATGCTGGCTGTCGTTACTATAGTAATGGCGTCATGCACAAGTGATATAGAAGAAACAACTGCAACAACAGGCAAAAACAACATACAGTTGGTTGTTGGTGAATTTCCGGCATTCGGAGATTCGCAGACTCGTGCTATTGGTACACAAGATCCAGGCAAGACTTCATGGGCTGTAGGAGATGAGTTGCTTCTGGAGATGACTAGTAAGACTTTAGGGACTAAGTATGCTACTTTTAAATATAATGGCAGTAGCTGGGAATTGGCAAGTGGCGAACTGTCTTATAAAGAAGACGAAGGGCCAACCTTTCCTCATGTATATTATGCCCCTAACTACAAATGGGAAGCTGGCGAATTAGTTTTGAAAGAAGGTAAGGTTGCAGGAACGGATGAATATATTGAGGGAACAGCACAAATAACTCCTAATGGTCAGAGTATAACCGTAAATTTTTCCGGAGCAACACGCAACTATTCCCGCTTGCGCATTGCTACAAATCAAGATGGTTCTGTTACCGTTATTGCCAAGTTTATCACTCCAGCCAACACTAGAGGCTATTCTGATAATACCTACACTCTTACGCCTGATGAAAAAGGCAATGTGTATTTGTACGGTAAGTTTTTTAAGTATTCGTCAATCGTTGTGAAAAATGACGATGTGACTTTGGCTGATTATTTTTTCCAAAAAAACATTGATGCCAACAAGAGCTATGCGCTGGATGCGACTGCTATGTCTTTGGTAGGTTTGAGTACAGAGGAAATGCAAAGCACTATCGAGAAAGAACTAAATAAAGGGAAGGCAGACATCCGTCTTGTTCTTTCTGACGATATGACGAATGATGATATGGAGGCAATAAAAAGTGTCCTTGGAAGTGCCAAAGATGACAATATCAATCTTACCATTATGGGATTAAAGAAGGTTTGGAATTATGCTCTTTCAGAGATTCCACATGTAAAAAAACTAAAGTTAACGGATGTCGAAGAAATTGGAGAGTATGCTATTTGTAGCAATATGACACTTCAAGTATTTGAGGCTCCTAAACTTAGGACTATTCATTCTGGAGCATTCTTTGATTGTCCTGACCTTCAAACACTAAGGTTTGGAGCAATTGAGTATGCCGAAGAGCTTGTTTCTCAAATTTTCGATCAAGGAACTGAATATAGAATTGATTTGATTCTTTCTTCCGACCAAAAAGAGCTGAATGAAGACCGATATGGTAGCTTATGGGAAGCTTCACAAACACCTTATGCAGATTCTTACGACCATAAGACCAAACATTTTATAAACAATTATTTCAAGTCTATAATTTGTGGTCACTCTAAGCATTAAAGGGCAAAGTGCTTGTGATAATTTAGGTCAGTAAAGAGTTGGGAATAAAAGGCAGTACTATCAAGTTTAACTCCTAAGCTGGGCAGGAGTATAAGTTGCCCAGCAATTATATCCCCCCGCACTTCACGGGAAACGACAAGGGTCTATATGCCACGATGAACAGGTGGCGTATAGACTTCTATTTTGCGAAGATACAAAAGAATCCGAATAATCGGATACCATTCCTTCTTTCTTGTTTTGTAAGCAGAACATGGTTTTACAGCTCGTTTTTATACTATTAAACATAAATATTCACTTTTGCGAGATTTTTCTTGCGGAAAATTTTGTGATTTCAATAATTATTCGTATCTTTGCAGCGTCAGTCCTCGCCAAGCCTCTTAACAATGCTCAAATCGTGCGAGGCGTTTTTTATTTATACACATTTGAATATGGCAAATCTTATACCTTTTACAAAACGATTTGAATCTTCAGAAAATCTCGTTAATTTGCTTGAATCACGAGGTTTACAGATTTATGATAGGAACAAAGCCATACAGTACCTTGACAATATTGGTTATTACAGATTGTCTGCTTATATGTATCCTTTGTTGAAGATGCCCAAGACAGCACATTTATACAAGGAAGGTTCATCCTTCAAGAAAGTGATGATGCTTTATCGTTTTGATAAGAAACTGAGACTACTCATGTTCAATGAGATAGAAAAGATTGAAATTGCTATCAGACGGGCAGTAATGCAAATAACAGCAGATATGACGGGCAATCCTTTTTGGCTTACTGACTCTTCTTATTTCTTGGATAGTTCCAGGTTTAATGAAACAATGCGAGCTATATCCAAGGAATACAGCAAATCCAAGGAGGAGTTTGTTCTTCATTTCAAGCGAACCTATTCTGAGCCATATCCACCATCGTGGATTTTAGGCGAGCTGCTTACTATTGGAAATGTCAATGCTATTTATCGTAACATCAAACAAAATCGCATACGCAAACGCATAGCTAAACGTTTTGGTTTGCCTATCAATGTGTTTGAGTCATGGCTTACAGTTATTGCTGTTACTCGAAATGCCTGTGGTCATCATTCAAGAGTATGGAACAAACAGAATGCTATTCAGCCAGCGATTCCAAATAGTCCTGAAAGAGAATGGATAACGCTACCAACAGATTCCATGCGTGCTTACTTCGATCTGTGCATCATCAAGTACTTTCTTAATGTTATATCCCCCAATAATGATATGCAATCCAAACTAACATGGTTGTTCATTCGGTTTCCTGAAATTGACTTAAAAGCTCTCGGCTTTCCGCAGGGATGGGAAACGGAACCATTATGGAGGTAATAACATGTGGAATGGCTACTGATCATTCACTCCCTTACATGGTTTTCTTTGTTTCCTTTTTATCATATTATAGGGTCGGTTCAAACGACCCCATCCAATCCATATCTATGTAATTTTGATGTGTAACTACTCAGTACCCATATGGAGAACTGATAGTTATAAATGCTATACTTGTGTTATCCACCATTAAACCCAAAGAAACTATCGCTTAATACTGGAGAAATTTTACTCCTATACTATATAAATGTTTTTTAGCCTACAGGGCGGACGCATCAAAATGCGTTCGCCCTGCTTGTGGTTTACGATTTTGGTTGCTGTGTATTCATGCGCAGGCTTCCAGCTGACAGATTTCCGCTCTTCACCTTCAGCTCCACCTTGCCTGCCTGACGACGGGAACGGAGAACGATACAGGCGGCACCCTCGTAAAGACTTCGGGAGGCATGGCTTGCCAACTGCTTGTCACCTACTGGCAACTCTGACGAAGCCATATCGCCATTGCCTACTGCCACGATGTCGGCTTCGCCCTTCACCTCTATATGTAATAAGTCATGAGCACTCAGCACGCGACGCCCCTTGCGGTCAACAGCAGTCACTCTCACCATCATCAAGTCTTTGCCGTCTGCATGCCAGTCGGTAGTTTCGGGCTTCAACTTCAGCGCCACAGCCTCTCCTGTAGTGGTAAGCTGATGACGCGCCACTACCTTTCCTGCCTTCCTTGCCACAGCCACCAATGTGCCAGGCTCATAAGGCACAGCATCCCAGCGTATGCGGTTGCGCAGTTTGGGATCAGCGTCATTCTTTTTTACTCCCAGGCTCCTGCCATTGAGCAGCAGTTCCACCTCATCGACATTCGTATAGGTATAGAGTGAGAGTTGCTCGCCCTGGTTTCGGTTCCAGTTTTCAGACAACCGTTGGGTAGCCACATTGATGCCGTTCCACTGCGTATCGGTGCCAGCCTTCTCAATGATGGCGATATGTACGAGTGGCTCTTCAGAGAACATACTCTTCACGAAGTAGGCATCGGGCTTGGGAAGCATGGTCATATCGAACACTCCCTTGTTCCATCCCTTCAGCGGCCAGCCCAAACTCTCGCCCAAGTAGTCGACAGCCCCCCAGTAGGCAAGTCCCATCACCTTGTCGAGATTCATCTCAAAGAAGTTGGGTCCCATGGCTTCTGTGCTCGCCTCGCTCTGATAGAATATCTTTTCGGGATAACGCTTCATGTCGCCGGGGAAGTACATATAACGATAATTATACGAGTTGACTTCTGTGGCAACAGCCAGGTCGGCAGGCAACGAGTCGGTATCGATATTGCGATAACGCGGATGCATCGCCACCGTGGTGAGACGGGTATGGTCGTAGCGATGCAGCAGTTGGCGCATCAGTCGGTAGAGGGTTACTCCCCAGTCGTTGAAGGGCATGTCGGCATGATGCTGCAGCTCGTTGCCCAAGCTCCATAGGACGACGGAGGGATGATTGCGGTCGCGCTTCACCCACTCGGGTATGTTCTTCTGCCAAAGACTCAAGAAGTCTCCCCTGCCTCCGGTAAACTGCGAGTTCCATTTATCATACAGCTCGTCGACCACCAAGATGCCATACTTGTCGCACAGGCGCAACAGGTCCTCGCTGTAAGGATTATGGGATGTACGAATATGGTTGAAGCCAAAGCGCTTCATGGTGAGTATCTGTTGCTCGATGGCACGAGGATAGGCTGCTGCACCAAGAGCTCCCAAGGTGTGATGATTGGCGTAACCCTTGAGCAACACTTTCTGTCCGTTGAGCAGGAGTCCGTGCTGGGGCGACAGTTCTATGGTACGCATGCCGAAGTGCTCACGTGTTTTGTCAGCCACTCTTCCTTCCTTGTCGTAGAGCGTCACCTCGGCAGTATAGAGATAAGGACGGTCGCACGACCATAGCTGGGCACCCTCCAGCGTGATGGCAGGCAATTCATATTCGCGGTCGCGCCACTTGGCATTAAAAGGCATGTCGGTTTTCTGCTGCGCCACTACTCTGCCTGTCATGTCGAGGATTTTCACCTCTACAGGCATTGAGCCATGATTCTCACCATTCTGTTTCTTCTGGCGGTTCACGATCTCTGCCCTAATGTTCACCTCGCGGTTGTTGCGAGTGGTGATATAGAGTGGATGGCGAGGAAAATAGAGTTGGTCGTTAGTGACAATAAGACGAACATCACGGATGAGTCCGCCACCCGTATACCATCGCGAATTATTGGCAGCACGCGTATCTGTCCTCACTGCTATCTCGTTCTTCTCGCCGTAACGGAGCAACTGGCTCACGTCGATATCGAATCCCAAATAGCCATAGTCGGTTGCCCCTACATGTTGTCCGTTCACATAGACATCGCCCACAAGCATCATGCCTCCGAAGTCGAGCATCACCCGTTTTCCCTTCCATTCTTCCTGGGGTGTCAGTTCGTATCGATACCAGCCAATGCCCATCTCCTTGAACCCTCTTGCGCTGAGTCGGCTTTTCACATTATTGGCAGCATCCTTGCTGTTGGCACGTTCGTCTGCCCCCGGTGCCACCCAGGGCTGATAGAGTTGGAAGTCATGAGGTAGGTTGACGACCTCGCATCCCTGCATAGCTTCATCCAAGAGATGGGGATTCTGAATGTTATCAGAAGGCTGACTGATACCGTTTATATCGCCGCGATGGAACTGCCATCCCCAGTTGATATCTATTGTATCTCGCACGGAAGCCTGTGCTGCCGTACTGCTCATCATAGCCCAGCCTGCCATGAGCAGCATGAGCCTAAAGTTCTTGTTGATTTTCATCCTTGTAGTTGATTAGTTTTTAATAATAGCTTACAAATATACTAAATTACTATCATAAAATGCAACTTTCGCATACAGGGAGTGATGAGATGTTGGGGAAAATTAAGAAAAGTTGGGGGAAATTAAGAGATGTTATGGGACAATTCCTACATCTTATACAAGAAGATGCAATAGGCTTCAACTGCTTACAAAGCCGCTTTTATTGCTCTACGAAATAGGCTTCATTGACCATCGAAGCCGCTTTCATATTTCGAGGCTTTTCTATTGGTCAACCGAGCACTTGTCCAAAAACTGGGTTACAGGACGAACCAAAACGCTTAGGAAAATGAGCTAAAATTGGTACAACGAACAGGACGCCCTAATAAATAACCCCTGTCAAGGCAAGACATAGGCTTGCGTTGACAGGGGTTAAGTGGGGACATTTACTTTTTGTTGTTCGTAATATTCGTAATATTCTGAATAGAAAGTACAGGACGAACAAGGTGATATTCTGTGTTTGGGTCATGACGTTTAGATATGCCAAACCCCCATGTTATGTTATCTTTTCTCCAGATAATAAATTTACAGCCATACCCTCCATCGTTTGTAGATGTCCAAAAATCAAATTGATTATAACCATTTACTACCTTTTTGTAAAGAGTCAGCGTGTTTTTAGTATAGCCAAGCTGCATGCCTGTAAACACAACCGTTTCTTCCGTGCCGTCAGGAGCGGTGGTGATGGTGAAGGTAGGAGAGCCAGCTTGAGCTTGGCCTGTATTCCAATCAAACAAAAGACCTCCCTTTTCTTCTACTTCCTCTGCTGTAGGCGTGCGCCAATTCGCTCCCCATACATAATCACTTCCAGTCTTTGCAGCTTCTGTCCATGTCATTTCCTCAGCTACATTCTCTGTGGCGAATCTTGGACCACCAGCCCAAAGCTGTACCCAGTTTATTTTTTTCTCTACACCATTGATAAGAGCATTTTCTGTACCCTTGGTAGGACCAGAGGTGATGGTGTAGTACTTGCCTTCAGCAAGACCGGCGTCTTTGGTCGTATTGAGGAGCAAATCACCATTATATATGGCTATTTTCACACCAGCAGGCACTACCACATAGTTGATTTCGCCAGCATTCACTGTGCCTTCTGCTTTATGGAGCAGGGTTGTCTTAGTATCGCTTGTGCTAACAGTGAAGTCGGCAGCATCTTTTGTGGCAGTAAGTCCTTTCACCCATCCGCCGTCAGCTGTCTTTACGTGAATGTCTAATATGCCTTTCTTGTCTACTGCCACTACGCGGAGCACAGCCACCTTGGGCTTCAGAGTAATCGAAAGACCATTTTCGCCCGTTGTAGTCTGGGCTGTTTTTCCTGCTACAGCAAACTTGTTTGCCACGTCAGCAAATGTGCCAGTCTGGTTTTTCAGGTCCACTTCATTACCTGGGAAGTAAGCATACCAGTCGGCATTCTCTGTGGTTGCCTCAGCTTGAGCACAGGTAAACTGGCTGCCATTATTTGTGAAAGTATAGTAATTTGATATTTTGTTATTGCTTACACTTACCTTGTCGTTCGCGGCAAATGCAAACTTCCATGTGCCGCTTTCATCTGTCATTGTGGCACGCGAGCTTAGATTTTCAACAGAAGCATTGAGAATCATTCCTCTCTTTGGCTGTGTATCGCCATTGTCGTCGTTGCTACAGGCTGTGAGAATTACAACAGCCAACATAAATACTGAATACAAAAACTTTCTCATGTTCTAATCCGTTTTCAATTTGTGTTCTTGTGGTTAATTTCTAATTGTTCTCATGCCTATTCCCAAACGTCGTCGTTATCTCCGCTTGTTACATCTCCTTCGACTTCAAAACCAGGGGATTGTACAGATGGGGGGGTACTGGGCTTAGTACTGTCAGCAAGAATAGTTGATGCCTCTATAGCATATAAGCTAACAAGAGGCTTCATGTAAGTTTTTTTCTGCATAATGTCTCTTCAAATGTTAATTAGTAAATACTCATCTTTATTAAGCGGCTGCAAAGGTACTATAAAAAATGTAATTTATACAAATCTACGTGTTACATTTTTGTTACAATCACAAAAATAAAGAAATTTTAAGTTTTTATCTAACTACTGAGCCCACTTTAAAAAGTAAGACCTGTTTAAAACAGTTTATATTTCACGATAATAATCTTCGATTTATGCCGTTATCTGGAGTATTTTTTGAATCTTTACACCATCAATCAAACAGAATGACTATGTTTAAAAAGACAGATCCGAATCCTCAGTTAGATATATTCACGGCTCCCTCAATGCAGTTAGGAAGTCGGGCTTCAAAGAAGTATTCTGACCCCAACTCATCGCATAACCAGTTTTATAGTCTCGTGACAACCAAGATTGATGAGGAGATATTCAAGCCTTTGTTCCCTGAAGGCAAGAAGAGCGGTCGCCCAAATGCCTCCATCCGCATACTCGTGGCTATGTCAGTCTTGAAGGAGGGATTCGGCTGCAGCGATGAGAATCTGTTTGAGAAGTGCGAGTTTGACCTTCTTACCAGGAAGGCTCTCGGCATGGAACTTCTGAACTTGCTAAAGTTCAGTAATAAGTAAAAGCCCCCGAAAGCATGAGCTTTCGAGGGCTCGATTGTGTGATAAGTAAACTCTAAGCCAATTGCAAAGAGCTAATTCTTTTGCCTATCTCCTGGACAGCCTGGTTGAAGATGTTTTTTTGCTCAGTGCTGAGCGTATAGACGTGTCCACGCACTTCAGAGCCGTTGAGACGCTGCGAGAGCCATGCGGCACTCTTGCCGAAGTAGACTTCTGCGATGTAGCGAAGAGGAAGAAGTTTATAATCCTCTGTCTCTATCTGCTTACGCAACACCTCTACATTATCTTTTATTTGCTCCATCTTTTGACCAATAAAAGCCTTGGCTTCCTCTCTGTCTGCATCATTGGCATGAGTCTTGATGTAGCTTAGAATCTCTGCCTTTCGAGCCTCGCTCTTGGCATCCTCCCTACCTGCAAGAGATGCGTATTCCTTGAGTAATTCTGTGTTATTCTCCATATTTTTGTTTTAATTGGCTTGAATTTAAATCAATACTATTGTTTACTTATCACGGCGCAAAGATACATAAAATTCTTTTAATAACTATACATAACATAAAATATTTTTTATGTTTAACAAAGATTTCCTTTTCAGCGCAATCAAACGCATTTTTGCAGGTGATCCGATAAAATTTAAATTTTATCTATCTATCATACAATATTGTTGCTTTTTAAAAACATTTATAGCTCATTTTCTATCTTTTCCCTTATTTCTTTTTGAGGTTTATACAAAATTGCTTATTTTTGCAAAAGAATTTAGAACTTAATTCAAACAAATAGCTATGAAGTATTTCAACTTTTTAGGAATCATCCTTATTACACTTATGAGTGTAAATTCATTAAATGCTCAAGAAGCTGATAATGACTATTTTACTATCGTTTTTAACGACAGTACTGACATTTTTTTTCAAGCTAAAAACAAAAGTAAAGACCAAAATTTTCTCAAAAAAGAAAGAAATAAAACTTCAGAAAGGGGGGAAATTCAATCACGTTTAGGTTTTTTTATAGCTTCATATGATGATAACTTTTTCATGACGGAAGGAGTTCTGCATTGTTTAAAAACAGCAATGGACAGTTGGGAAAACGCAATAGCCATAAAAGAACCTATAAAATTCCATGTATGCATTTCTGAAGACTTAAATGAAGATATTGCTATTTCTACAACTGTAGGATATTCTTATTATAATAGGAGAGATTTGGAATCTCTCCCAGATAATCTACATCGTCAAATTGACAACAATATAACAGAACACGATACTATTACTATAAACGCTTCACTTGACTGGAATTCATCATGGCCGTATGACAATACTTACTTTGGTACTATAAACATGTCAAACGCTTTCATGAGAAGTATTGCGAAAATTATGGGATTTGGTTGTTCTGTTACATATAGAACAGGAGGATTAGGATTTGCAATTAGTCGTTTTTCTTCTCCTTTTGACAAACTACTATACAATGGAAAAAAATATCTTTCTGATTTGAAACGAATAGGAAATAGTAAAGATTTTACAGATTTTTTCACACAGCCTTTATCATTAAAGACTTCATCGTTTAATTACAAAATGTACAATCGCGGCTATTTTGAATTAGGTAAAAGTGGAGTGTATTTTCATTTAGGTTATAATAATCTTATGGAAGATTCTTTATCAGATTACAATAAATTACTCACAATAAATCCAGAAACAATCGACATAATGAAATCTATTGGCTGGACTCCTACTTCCTACGACTTACACATCACTTGTAATAACACAGACGCATTGGGTTATGGGTCTATTTATGATAATATGGAATTCAAAATATTAGATTCAAACAAATTGCCAATAGTAGGAAATTGGACTTATCAAATCTATAACCCAATCACAAAACAATATTCTAACAACAGCACTGCTTATCAGACAAATATTTTTTCTGTAAATCCCAGCAATACTGATAAATATCTTGACATGTTCCAGTGTGTACAAGGGAAAATTATCTGTGAGACAAACGGTACTTCGTATAGTTATTTGACATCATTAGATGCTCGCCCTAAAATAGAAAAAGTTTACATCGAAAACATAAAAGACGTTGATGAAAACAGCTATGAATTTGACCTTTTTATATTTGCAAAAGGAGCCACAGGTGGTGATATTTTTGTATCGGACGATACAGGTACCTCAAGAAGTTATGCTTTCAAAAATGGAACAACCCATATAGGACCTATGATAAAAGGTTATAAGGCATATATAGATATATCGCTAAGCAATGAATATGGATATACAAGTAAATTTATAGAAAAATCCCCAGATTACAATCAAGCAAGACGTAACGAACAAAACGCAGAAAACATTGATATAAAAATTAATGGTAAGAAATGTACTCAGATCAAAGATGGAGATTTAATTACATTATCATTACCTGGACACTATAAAACTGAAGACATAGAATCCATTAAATGGTATATTAATTTTAAACAAACAAATAATCAAGAATACAAATATCTTTTATCTGAGGAACTTTATTGCTCTTTTATTAACAAACCCAAAATATTTCAGTGTTATTTTTCACACCCATACAACAGCGTTCTTAGAGGATTTGACTGGGGAAATTTAAAAAAAGAGGTCTGTCCTAACGACTGTTATTTTTCATGTATATTTAGTACTTCAAATAAAGGAAAAAACAATATCAGCTATATTCGCTCAGAACCTATTGATTTTGAAGTTCTGCCATCTACTCCTGTTTTGACTTTGAATAAGACATGGACTCCAATAGAAGGACAGGACGATTATCCTCTGGCCAATGTTTCTATTGATGCAGAAAATTTTGAGCAAGGAGTCATTTTAGTAGAACAAAGTGAAGACCATTTACCTATATATACAGATACAATTTTTACGACAATACCTCAAGACGGCTTTACAGTCTATCCTGGAACATGGTATAATGGTATTTTTTGTTGGGTACGAAACCAATATGGACAAGCAATGAGTAATATTCTGAAACTCAATACCACAGATATTGCAAACAAAAACCATTTATCTGATTTTCTCATTGTAAATGGCCATCAAATAATTATAAATCCACCATATATGGTAACAATAAAAATCTATAATACCTGCGGAATATTGGAAAAGGAGGAATGTACCAACAACAAAATAAACATTTCTCTTTGTCGAGGATTACATCTAATAAAAATATCAGATAATAAAAATAACAATTTCAAGAACTACAAAATATTAATAAAATGAGAAAACTTTTTTTTACATTATCAATTCTGTTCATCGGATTATCAAATGTCTTTTCTCAGAAGAACCCAAACATGGTATATTCCACAGAAAAGACACCCTTAACTATTACATTACCAGTAGAAAGAAACATTTATGGTGGAACAATTATTAATGTTACCTATAAAGGATCCCAAATATCCAAAACCATAAAAGGAGCTTTCGAATATGCATGCAAATTAGTTGAAGAAAACATACCAACTACATTTCCATTAAATATTAATATGGAATTTACCAGTTTTACTGATGCCAATTGCCTTGCTCAAGTTGAAACCTATTCTGTATCTTCAGATGTCGCTCCGCAAAATAGGGAAACAGACAAAGTATATGTAAAACGGTATTCACAAACATATTCTTTTCCACACTTTACTGATCAAAACGAAGAAATATCCTTTTTTAGAGACACACCAGACGCAACTATAAAATTTTCGAAAAGGGCAAAATTCGATTACAATTTAGATCAAAATAAAATCAATCCCAACAAATATGATTTTATTACTGTAGCAACACAAGCCTTATTAAAAGCTATAGGCTTTAACATAAAAGCATATGCTTCTGGAAATTTATTGAAAGTGGCAAAACCTGAGAACCAATTTACAGCAAAACTCATAGGTTCTTATGCTATGTCAACTGAAGAAGACAACTACAAATATGCGACTTCCGGAAAAGCCAACATATATTCTGAGGATGGCGAAAGAACATGGTATCTCAATAGTGACACACCTTACAAACAAGGTATATCGTTAAACTACTTTGTTGATTCTGATGACAAAGAAACTGCTATCATGCAATATGGTATATCCAAAGGAACAAGTATAAGATACATAGGCAAAGCCATTCAAGATTTCTTTTCATTTTGCGGATGGGACAGACCGATTGCAACAGGAATGTCTGGCACCAATGTAAAAGGAACAACAACTTCTAATGTACAACAATTTCAACAGCCACAAAAAGTAAACTCTACAAATGAAAGTTATATATCTCCAACATCATATTACAATAATAGCAATTCCTATGACATAGGATCAAAACAAGAATGGGGAGATGCGGGAAAATATGTTCTGTTGAAAGATGGAAGTTGGCAACCTTTCAAAAACCTAACGGATCTAACAAATAATTCTCTATATGCAAGAACTATAGATGGCTATCTCCGCCTTAAAAACATTTCTGTTTCATATGGCCCAGGCGGCAACTACAAAAATCATCATATCACATATGAATTATACGATTACATACCACAAAAGCCAAATGCAGAATTTAATAATGTAGAATATCCTGCAGACACTAATACGAGAGTTTCTAATGAAGAGGATAATTTCGTTGAGGCTGAGATAGGAATTAAAGATCTTGAAGGAACAACTCAGATTCTTGTAGAACAAACAGACTCTGATTATCCTGTACCATACAGTTATATGGTCGATAACATAAGTGAAGGAAAATTTACTGCATTTATGAACAAGTTGTATCCTTCTACATTTAAACTAACATATATTAATAAAAATGGAAAAACAGAAGGAGAACCTTTTACTATAGACTTACGAGCAAAAGTTGAGCCCCAAATAAAAATAAACATATCAAAGGATAGAATTATATATAATGTCAAACATAACGACTCTCAAAAAAAACTCTATTATCAAATTACAAATATAACAAATGGAAATATTATTTCAAAAGGTTTTTTGCCTGACAATAAAGGGATTATTCCGACAAAAGGAATAAGAGAAGGTCTACATATTGTGACTGTCTTTTGTGGAAAATCTAAAATTTCAGAACTTAAATGGAATAATAACAAACAACAATGATAGACATCAAAGGAATAACAAAGAGCTTCGGCTCGCTGCAGGTGCTTAAAGGTATCGACCTGCATATCAATAAAGGTGAGGTGGTAAGCATCGTTGGCCCCAGTGGCGCAGGCAAGACCACCCTGCTACAGATCATTGGCACACTCGACCGCCCTGATGAGGGAAGCGTAGTGGTAGACGGTATTGACGTGAGCAAACTGTCACAGCGGAAGTTGAGCGACTTCCGTAACCAGCATATCGGTTTCGTATTCCAGTTTCATCAGTTGCTGCCGGAGTTTACCGCTCTCGAAAACATCATGATTCCTGCTTTCATTGCAGGCAAGAGCCGCAAGGAAGCCAAGGCAAGGGCTGAAGAACTGCTCGACTTTATGGGGCTGAGCGAAAGAGCTCATCACAAACCAGCAGAACTGTCGGGAGGTGAGAAGCAACGCGTGGCTGTAGCAAGAGCTTTGGTAAATAATCCTGCTGTAATTCTTGCCGATGAGCCTTCGGGCAGCCTCGACTCACACAACAAGGCAGAACTGCATCAGCTCTTCTTCGATCTGCGCGACAAGTTCGGACAAACCTTTGTCATTGTCACACACGACGAGGGACTTGCCTCGATTACCGACCGAACCATACACCTGAAAGACGGTATGGTAGAAAAGAACGAAGACGTGAAGAGCGAAACCGTAGAGAACGAAGACGTGAAGAGCGAAGAATAAAGACAACCTACAGAAAAACAAAGAACACATATATGAGCAACAAGATAAAATTAGGCGATTTCAACAGCCTGAGAGTGGTGAAAAGAGTAGACTTCGGCATTTACCTTGACGGAGGTGAAGAAGGAGAAATTCTTCTTCCTACCCGTTACGTACCCGAAGAGGTGAGCATTGGCGACGAGCTTGAGGTGTTTATCTACCTCGACCAAGACGAGCGACTCATCGCTACCACCGAGAAGCCACTTGCCAAAGTGGGCGACTTCGCCTACCTCGAAGTGAAATGGGTGAACGAATATGGCGCTTTCTTGGGATGGGGACTGATGAAAGACCTCTTCTGTCCCTTCCGTGAGCAGAAGAAGCGCATGGTTTTGGGCCAGTCATACATCGTTCACGTACATATTGACGAGGAGAGCTATCGCATCGTGGCATCTGCCAAGGTGGAGCGATACCTGTCGGAGGAACATCCTCACTATCGTCATGGCGACGAGGTGGACTTGCTGATCTGGCAGAAGACAGACCTCGGCTTCAAGGTCATCATCGACAACCAGTACCCGGGTCTGCTCTATCAGGACCAGATATTCCAGTACATTCATACTGGCGACAGAATGAAAGGCTATATCGGAAGAGTGCGCCCCGACGGAAAGATTGATGTGAGTCTGCAGAAAACAGGACAACAGCAAACTGCCGACTTTGCCGAAACACTCTACCAGTATCTGCTCGACAATGATGGTGCCTGCGACTTAGGCGACAAGAGCGAGGCTGACGATATCTACGAACGCTTCCATGTCAGCAAAAAGGTATTCAAGCGTGCCATTGGCGACCTCTACAAGAAACGACTCATCACCGTGAGTCCTATGAGTATCAGACTTTTAAAGGTAAAAGAGTAAAAAGGTAAAAGGGTAAAAGGGTAAAAGGGTAAAAACGCCCTAAAAATAACAACCCACTTGTTTTGGATTTCCAAGACAGGTGGGTTGGTGTTTTTATAGAATCAACTATGCTATTCCACTTTCTTCAATGCTCTCATGGCATTGAGGACAGCAAGAACCGTTACGCCGACATCGGCGAAGACAGCCATCCACATGGTACCTAAGCCCACAGTAGCAAGCAACAGGACTGCCACTTTGACTCCTATGGCAAAGGCCACATTCTGATGGGCAATGCGGATGGTGCGACGGGCAATGTGAACAGCAAGAGGAACCTTTCGAGGCTCATCGTCCATCAACACCACATCAGCAGCCTCGATGGCAGCATCACATCCCAAGGCACCCATGGCAATTCCTACATCTGCCCTCTTCAATACGGGCGCATCGTTGATGCCATCACCTACATAAACCAAAGTCCTGCCTGCAGGCTTCTGTTTCAGCAGTTGTTCTACATGAACCAACTTATCGGCAGGCATCAGTTCGGCTTTATATTCATCGAGACCCAACTGACGGGCTATGCGATCGCCCACCTCCTGACGGTCGCCAGTAAGCATCACCGTCTTGACGACCCCCTCACGGCGCAACAGGGCTATGGCCTCGGCACTGCTCTCTTTTACACGATCGCCTACCACAACAGGCGCACCCTCATCGGCTTGTACCAACACCTCGCCATGGGTCAGCGTTCCAGTCTTATCAAACACCACTACGCCCACCTTGGCAAGGGCATCCATATAACTGCTTCCCTTGATGAGAATACCTGCGCGGGAGGCTCCGCCAATGCCGCCGAAGAAAGTGAGCGGCACACTGATAACCAAGGCACAAGGACAGGATACCACAAGGAAGATAAGCGCACGATTGAGCCATAGAGGCAACAGTTGCATAAAACTACCCTCACCAAAGAGCTGCACACCCAAGCCCAAAGTACCCAAGAGAGGCGGAACAATAGCTAAAACCAAGGCTGCCAGCACAACGACTGGAGTATAAACGCGGGCAAAGCGGGTGATGAAAGACTCACTGCGCGACTTGCTTGCATCGGCACCCTCTACCAAGGCTATGATGCGAGAGGCTGTACTCTCGCCAAAGGTCTTGGTGGTCAGCAAACGCAGTTCTCCCTTCACATTGATGCTGCCCGAATAAACCTCATCGCCCTCTTTTACCTCACGCGGTACACTCTCGCCCGTAAGGACAGAAGTGTCAAGAAGCGCAGAACCACTGACGACCTTACCGTCAAGAGGCACTTTCTCTCCTCGTTTTATCAAAACAGTCTCACCGATTTGTACCGTTTCGGGGGCTACAGTCTCTACCTCTTCTCCATGACAGACGTGAGCCACATCAGGACGGATGGTCATCAGATGTGAGATACTGTCGTGACTCTTTCCCTCAGCATAGCCTTCGAAGAGTTCACCCACCTGGAAGAAAAGCATGACGAAGACAGCCTCAGCAAACTCAGTCTCCTCGCCCGGAAAGAAACCGATGCACAAGGCTCCTATGGTGGCAATGGTCATCAGGAAATGCTCATTGAACACATCGCCATGAGCAATACCCTCGGCAGCCTCGCCCAAGGTGTCATGACCTATCAGCAGATAGGGAACAAGATAAACCAGGAGCAACTGCCAGGTGGAAAGCGCGCATGTCTTCTCGACGAAGTAAGCTCCTATAAGCAATAATACAGTGACCGAGATGAGCAGAAGGCGCTTGCCAAGGCTTCCATGCTCGTCATGATGATGCTCGTGATGATGCTCACAGCCACAACCGTGAGAACCTTGAGCACAACCACATTCGTGATGATGATGATTTGATTCCATATTGATAAGATACTTTAGTTATATTACACTTCTTTTCGTTTTCGGATGCAAAAATACAAAAAGGCTTCTGCAACCTGGTTGCAAAAGCCTATTCTATGTAAAATATCTTCTATTGAACTTGCGAAAGTTGATCCTTATATATATAAATAAGGTGTCAGTCTATCTTTCGAGCATCAATACCACTGCACGGCGTTGGAATAACCGCTTCGCTTATCGTACTTCAAAGCATCTGTAAGCGTAGAAGCGTTACAACGGAACGTGAAGTTATAGCTGGTATAAGGAGCCAGCACCACCGAACAACTCATATTGAAACAATGGAGGTCGCGCTGCAGAGAAGCAGTTGTCATACTCATGGCCTTATTCTCGAAGTCGTAGCCAGATGAGAAGCTGATGTTCCAGCCATCACTGATACGCACGTTACCACTGAAGTTGAGAGTCTGGGTAAACTTGTATGGATAGCGCATGGTGCTCTCGTTGAACTTTTCGCGGCGAGTATCCTCACGCATGGTGATACCGTAACCCACAGAAAGCGACCAAGGCATATTGAAAGCCATGTAACCGTCGTCATCGGTCTTGGCCTTTCCGCCCTTTTTCTTGGCTCCATGCTTTCCTGCCTCCATGTCATCGTCGATATTGGTTTCGATACTGGTATCTACACCCTCATCGTCATCCCTGTTGCGGGAGTTATCGCTGTCGCTGTCATCGCCTCCTCCGAATAGTTTCTTCAACTTTTCAGGCGTAAGCGTGAAAGAGAAGTTCTGCGACATACCCTGGAAACGTCCGAAACGTCCCTTGCCCCACTCAGTATGGGTTCCCACATAAGGATTTCCCTGTTCGTCGAGTTCATAGGCATAGGTGGCAAAGACAGCATGCATACTGTAAGTATAGTTTTTCCACCATTTCAGGCGCAAGTCGATACCGAGGTCACTCCATGGCCGCACCTTGGCTGCCGTATTGTAACTCATATTGATATCGAAAGCATCGATAAGACTTATCTTTTTAAATCCGGTGGAGTCCTTATCGCTCTTGACCTTCATCTCGAGGTTGTTGCCCAACGTGAAGGAAATGCTTCCCTGCTTACCCTTGCCCGGCACTCCAAAGAGCGAGTTTTGATAAGGCGAGTAGCTGACGAGCGATACATTTCCATTGGCATCCGTCTTCTGATAAGTATCCCAGTATCCATAGCGAGAAGCACCAAAGTCTGGCGCATAGCTGAAGCTTACAGTTGGCGAGAGCACGTGGCGTATGGCCTGTATCTTGTCACCGAAGAGCTTGCGGTTGGGCACCCAGAAACCATAAAGCTTGGTAGAGGCACTGATGCTCATGTTCCAGTTGTACACATTATGGAAACCATAGGTCGTATCAGCCACCTCGACCTGCTTCTGCTCGTCCCACGACTTCGTGACCTTATTAGTGTACATACGGTCGGTAAAGTTGAAGTTAGGACTGATGTTGATGTACTTGAAGAGTGTGAAGTTGGCACTTACCGGAATGCGATGTTCCCATCCGTTGCGCCAGTCTTTAATAAGATTGCTCTTGAAAAGCAGGTCTTCCTTAGTAGAGATGGAGTTGCTCACATGTCCTGTATAGCTCAGGGCTATCTTCTCATACCATCGCTCGTCACCCACCATCTTCTTGCGACGGAATGGATAGAAACGCGCAATGTTGATATTGAGGTCGGGCAGAGTGACTGCCAACGAAGAGTCGCGCATGTTCTGCGAGAGGTTGGTAGTTGCCGTCAGCGACATACCTATGCTCGAAAAGTTGGTGCTCCAGTTGACAGAAGAGGTTCTGGTACTCTGCGTCATCGACTGTGGATTATAGAGCGAGTTGAGATTGTTGCGCTCATAACTGGTAGAAGCAAAGTTGACGCTGGCAGAAAGCGAGCTGTAAGGATTGGCCTTGGAGTCTTGTCGATGGCTCCACTGCAACTTGAAACTCTCCTGCTCGGTAAAGTCGGGCATTCCCTTATCACCTGTCTTGGTATCCTGATAGCTGAAATAGAAGCTTCCCGAATACTTGTATCGCTTGCGATAGTTGCTGGCAGCCGAGAGTCCCCAAGAACCCTTGGTGTAGATTTCGCCCAAGAGTTTCAAGTCCCATTTGTCGTTGATGGCAAAATAATATCCACCATCGCGCAAATAGAATCCTCGGTCGCTCTCATCGCCATAAGTAGGCATGATAAAACCGTTGCTATAGCTCTTGGTAAAGGGGAAGAAACCATAAGGAATGGCGAAAGGCATAGGTACATCACACACCACGAGGTAAGCCGGACCAAAGACTACGTCCTTGCCAGGACGCACCTTGGCACGCGAGAGCGAGATATAGAAATCAGGATGTGGGTCATCGCAGGTGGTGTAACGTCCATGCTGCAGATAGATCACTCCTGAAGAGTCGCGCTTGGAGCGCATACCCGACAGGAAACCGTCCTGCTGCTCGGTATATACATTATTAATAAGGGCTTTCTTGCTCTTGAAGTTGAACTTGATGGTATCGGTATCATACTCGTCGCTACCCATCTTGAATACAGGCTTTCCCTTTACACCACCTTCGGCAGTAGAGTCGGCCGTACCCATAGCCTTCACGTTACTCTTATCGATGTCCATCGAAATACGGTCGCTGGCAAGATCCATATTCTCATACTTCACCTGCGCAGAGCCATAAAGATGCGCCACCTTGTTCTTGGCGTCATAGACAAGCGAGTCGGAAGCAGAATAAGTGACAGGAGCATCTACTCCACCCGACTTCTTGCGGGCAATACTGTCGAGACGAATACTGTCGTCCACCACTTGGTTGTGCTTCCAGATAGCCTTTTGCAGAGAGTCCATGCGGGCAGTATCAGCCACCACATTGCCTGCTGAGTCGCGCAAGACAGAATCGACCACAGCCGTAGAGTCGGCGGCAGCCTTCTTCTTTTTCTTCTTGAAGAACGGCATGTTGGGACTTGCCATCATACAGATGAAGGCAAACAACAAAAGTGCTATGAAAGGATATTTTCTCATTTAGTTTGCAAAGTTAAGCATTTCTGCTTAGATTACACATCATGCTGACGTCTTTTTAGCTCATTCGAACATTTTTTCCCACTCCTTGAAGCGCAGGACACCCTCCTCGCCAAACTTGGCCAAGCTTTTCTCAGCCTGCTGGATGGTTTTCTCACGATCGAGATGAGTCTTGCTGAAGAACTTGTCAGCATAACAGATCACCTTTTCCTCCATGGTCTCAGGAAGGAAATCCTGATGGGGCAAAGGCAGATTCTGACTCTCTATCTGCTGGCATGTGATGCCTGCTCCCGTATGGCGCTCGCACACTCGTGCATGGCGCTCGAAGCCTTCACGACGCATCAGTTCGGCACCCAGACGACCATGACAGATGTAGGGTTGACTGCCAAAACACATGATGCCAGGAGCATCGGTAAGATAGATTCCGATGTCGTGAAGCATGGCTGCCTCTTCCACAAACTGAGCATCAAGATGCAGTTCGGGATGAGACGAAACAATCTGTAACGCTCTTCGCGCTACAGATTGACTATGGGTAATGAGGATATGACGAAGCTCATCATCCTCAGGATAATACTTATCAATAATAGCTTGATAATTCATCTATTTAATGTTTAGTTTGTAATGTTCAGTGTTTAATTAGGCTCACGCCACGATACTTGCAAAGTAAACATTAAACACTGAACATTCAACATTATTCAGCCTCTCGCTCAATGTAGGCGATCACATCGCCCTTGCGAATCTTGCTGCCCTGCTTGGCATTGATTTCTACAAGCTTTCCGCCAAGAGCTGCGGGAACGGTCTCGAACTCGCCCCATGGAGCCAGGATGTAGCAGAAGGCATCACCTTCCTTATACTCCTTGCCGATGAATGGCTCTACGGCTGGCTGGCACTCGCCCTCGCCCTGGAACTCCCAGAAGATTTGACCGGCAACAGGTGCTACGATGGCATCAGCCTTGGCATGCTTGAACTCTGCCAACTGGGCAGGAGTCAATGTTGAGCCAAGCTTGGCATCCTTAGCCTTCTGCAAGTCTGCCAAGAAGTTCTTCTTAGCCTGACCGCTCTTGTAATTGCGATACTGCTCTGGGTGCATGGCAAGTTCGAAGAGTTCCTCGTCGTCCTGACCGTACTCCCAACCATTCTCGTCCATCTCCTTCTTGAAGTCGTCGAGAGCATTGGTAAGCAATGTGTGGGCATCAACATCAGTAAACTCACGACCCTGCTTCTTGGCAAGCTCTACGAGTTCGGGATCTATCTTGCCTGGAATCTTACCACTCTTACCGAGGATCATACCCCACATAGAGTCGTCCATCATCACGAAGCGGCCCTTGCCCTGCTCCATGGTGAGGAGGTTCATCAGGGAGATGTTCTTCACGTACTGGCTGAATGGTGTTACCAATGGAGGATAACCCACGCGTGGCCATACATACTCTACCTCGTCGAAGAGCTTGATCAGGAGGTCGTCCATAGACAACTCTTCCTCACCCTTCTTCTTGCGGATGTTGTTGATGG